>Ga0265798_10000082_pt1 | contig 191530 bp, 171 predicted proteins | sample P3T30metagenome_FD_192430 | JGI IMG/M metagenome (GOLD analysis project Ga0265798, IMG submission 192430) | Plant litter microbial communities from East Loma Ridge, Irvine, California - P3 T30 | ecosystem: Environmental > Terrestrial > Plant litter > Unclassified | place: USA: California... | reverse complement strand
CAATAAAAAAAACCCTGCACAGCAGGGGCTTTTTATGTTTACCGCAGCGTTTCCGCTTAGCGAGTCAAATCGTCGAAGAACTTTTTGACGCCATCGAGAAAGCTTTTTGAATGCGGACTGTTCTTCTCGCCCGCCGCACCACCAAAGCTCTATTCCAGCTCACGCAGCAGCGACTTATGCTTCTCGCTCATAGCGGGCATTAGCCTGCCGTAAGTCCGCTTTGTGCCAGAAGCGGACGTTTCTAACCTGACACTGCATTAGTCTATATGGAACAAGTCACACATCTGCGGTCAGTTACGACACCATTCGCAGGGAAATATTGGCTTCGCTAAATCTGTGATGCCGAACTGAATTTTTTGTAACGTTACAACATGAGATCTGCTCGGCATTTTTTAAGGGCTATGGTTTTTACACTAGCCATCATTCATGTAACACATGTAACACATGTAACCGATGACATTTATTATGGCTTCCATCAGAGATGTAGCAACCAGAGCGGGCGTTTCCACCGCCACCGTATCACGGGTGATTAATAACCATCCCAGCGTCACCGCGCAAACTCGCCGCGTAGTACACGAGGCGATGAACTTTCTTTGCTACGTTCCCAACAGAAATGCCGTGCAGCTGAGCGGCAAATGCTCCGGGCTGATTGGCGTGGTGGTGCCCAACCTGGTTAATCCGCATTTCTGCGAACTGCTGGCCTCCCTTGAGGAAGAGGCGCGCTACACCGGAAAAACCATTCTGGTTAAAACTCACCAGAATCAGCCGTTTCAGGATCGGCAGATGGTAAGAGCGCTGGCCGGGATGGGCATTGAAGCGTTGATCTGGGTGCCCACTGAGGCGGAATCGTCACTCTCCGCCTGGCTGCTGACTACGGGCATTAATACCGCCGTAGTCACGCAAACCTCCCGCTTTTTTAATTCCGTTTCCAACAACCAGGAGCGCGGAGCGGAGACGATAGCCGAGCACTTTATTGATACCGGTCGTACCCGCTTTGGCTTTATCGGTCAGGATGGCGTGGATAATCGCAAAATGTCCGCCTTCTGTAAGAAAGCCCGCAGCAACGGCTATCAGGTGGAAAAGCAGCATAGTTACTGGATCCCCAAAGGAGACGGCGAGAATAACCGCGGACATATTCATTCGCTGGATAATATCATTGATAACATCGTGACGCAGGAAGATAAATTAAATTGCCTGTTTATCTATAACGACGTGGCCGCAAGCTATGTTATTGAACATCTCCGTCGCCGCGGCGTTAATATTCCTGGCGATATCGCCGTCGCCAGCTTTGATAATACTATCATTGCGCAAATGATGAATATTACCAGTATCGCCCAGCCGATAAATGAAATGGGCAATCTGGCCTTTGAACTTATTAACAGCACGGAAAAGAAAGTGCATATCGATGCTATCTCGTTAACCACCAAGCTAATTATTCGTGAGAGCAGCTTGGGGATGACCGTGACGAAAGTATAATTATTGCGTTGCGGTTAATTCAATCTCAGCGGGTTAATTAACTTTATGGCGAGCCATTGAGGGAAAGCCTGTTGCAAAAAATGAAGTTTATTATCACGACCGGAAAGAGAATTTATATGAGAAAATTAACGTTGCCTGTTACCTCAGGCATGCGGTTTGATATTTGGTTAAAGCGAAGCCGCGAACAAACATCGCCCTTGTTACAGCTCTTAGTCGAGGGAAAAATTGTCTATACGATAAAAAAGGCCGCTGAATATTATCAATACTTCACCTATACCCATTATTCCGATCGGTCGCTAACCATTGAATGGGATGAAGAAGCGGCGGCGATCTCGCTGTTTTATTATTGGTTGCCGGAAACATTAGCGCAGGAAGGCGTTACCTTTTTGGCCGGGGGTTCGCATGCGTTGCGCCCGGTGGGACGCAGCGAGATGGCGGAGTGGTATGCGCAGGAGTCGCTGCGTCCAGGTCTGCATTTTTCTCCGTTTATTAACTGGATGAACGACCCTAACGGCCTGTGCAAAATTGGCGAGACCTATCATCTTTTCTATCAATATCATCCACACGGCACCGAATGGGGGCCAATGCACTGGGGACATGCCGCCAGCGACGATCTCTACCACTGGCGACACTTCCCGATCTTTTTACAGCCGGAGCAAAACCTTGAGGCGCTGGGCGCAACCGGCGGCGCGTTTTCGGGCACCGCCTTCCAGGAGAGCGACGGAAGTACCCGATTCTGGTTTACCGAGCGTCTGCCGGCTTACGATCTCTATACGGGCTATCGGGAAGTGCAGAAGCGCGCCACGCCAGGCCGCTGGCTGGATAAGGTTGAATCAGTTACACAGGTACTGAGCGAGCTGCCTGCCGGCGTGAGCTGTGATTTCCGCGATCCGAAAGTTTGGTTCGATAGCGAAAGAAACCATTATTTTATGCTGCTTGGCGCGTCAGTGGATGGCGATCCGGCAGCGCTGCTGTTTACGTCGACAGACAGCGATGAATGGACATTCGACCATGTGCTCTGGCGGGCGGATAAGCATTTCAGGCAGCACGGCGGGCGTTGCGTCGAGTGCCCGGACTTTTTCTCTATCGGCGGAAAATGGGTGTTAATCATCGGCATCGTCGGCTATACCGAGCCACACACCGGACGTCATAACCTGCTGTATGCGCAGACCGGCGACTTTAGCGGCGGCCGCTTTACGTCTGATGATAAGCCCTTGCAGACGCTGGATTTCGGCACTGATTTTTATGCCTTGCAGACTTTCCGCGACGGCCAGCAGACGCTGGGCTTTGCCTGGCTCTATAACTGGGCCAGCAAAAAAAGCGCCGCGTCGGTCTACAGCGGCGAAATGTCTCTGCCGCGCCGTTTTATGCTCAATAGCCATGGGGCGCTGTGCATGCAGCCGGTGCTGCCGCCAGAAGCGTGCGTAATACAGCAAACTGATCATTGCCAGGCTTGCCAGCACGGACAGCTGCGGCTGTCTGTCGATGCGTTGCGATCGTTTTCGCTGAAGCTGAACAGCGAGGGCGTCTCACAGTTGCTTCTGACATTGCACGGGGAAGAAGGTGGGCAGCTGGAACTCGGTTACGCCGACAACAGGCTTACGCTGCGGGCCGCAGACCATGATGACGGGCAATATAGCGCTGACCTTGAAGGGCTGGAGACGCTTGAGCTGTTTTTTGACGCCGGTATTGTCGAGGTTTTTGCCAACCAAGGAAGCCAATGCGGCACGCGACGCTATTTCCATCTCAGCCGCTGTCGGGAGATCACGCTGGCATACAACTCATCGGCGCGGATAGCGGCGGCACAACTGACACAATACCGTAGTGTTTGGGGACAATAATCATGGATATAAGCATCAAAGAGCAGAGCATTATCTGCCTGGGCGAACTGCTGATTGATTTTGTCTGTACCGATATTGCTCAGGGACTGATACAGGGGGAGAAATTCCTCAAGAAAGCGGGCGGCGCGCCGGCAAATGTCGCCGTTACCATTGCCCGGCTGGGAGGCCACGCCCGGCTGGCCGCCCAGATAGGGGACGATCCTTTCGGCGAGTTTCTTATCCAGACGCTGCGTCGCGAATCTCTGGATACCTCATTGATTATCCGCGATCGCCACGCGCCAACTACGCTGGCTTTTGTCGGCATTCTGCATGACGGCGAACGCGACTTTGTGTTCTGCCGTGGGGCCGATGGCCATCTGGCGCAGCAGAGCCTGCCCGCAGACTTTCTGCACGACAGCAAAATCGTACATCTGGGCGCTGCCACCGGCTTACTGGACGGCGAGCTGCATCAGACTTACCTCGCGGTGGCACAACGTGCCAGAGCGCAGGGAAAAATGCTTTCCTTTGACCCCAACTTCCGTAGCGGCCTGTGGAGCGGCAATGAGGCTGAGTTTATCCACCGTTGTGAGCCGTTGCTGGCAATGGCCGATGTGATAAAAATGAGCGAAGAAGAGCTGACGCTGATCACCAGCCACGCCGATTTAGCAGCCGGTTGCCGCTATTTACATGACCGGGGAGCGACCTTCGTTAACGTGACGCTCGGCAGCCGTGGCACTTGGGCCAGCCATCGGGATGGTGGGCAAGGGCGGGTTCCTTCCATAGCCGTCAAATCAGTGGATTCTACGGGTGCCGGAGACGCCTTTGTCGGCGCGCTACTGTTGCGATTTACGCAGCGAGATAGAACACCAATAAGCTATAACGATTTTGTTACGGACGTTGCCTGGGCCAATAAAGTTGGGGCATTAACCTGTACGCGCTTTGGCGCTATCGATGCGATTCCGACGCTGGCTGAACTGATGGAGTAAAGCCCTGCAGGAAAGTTAACTCCATTACGATAGGGCCCGCACAATGCGGGCCTTAAAAATATCAGAAGAAGTATTTAAAACGCACGCGGCCGCCATAGCGGGCATCTTCATGCTTGTCGCCCCGTGCCGGATTTGCTTCGATCCACGAAGCGTAAGCCCCCAGGTAGATATTGAAGTTCTTCATGTCCATGATATTTGGAAGCAGCCATGAAGCGTGAAGAGTATGGATATCGTAATCGCCTACGTTAGCGATCCAGCAATTATCGTCACAGATGGCGGCGTAGCTGGCGGCGCTAAACTTATCGATTTTGTTATGCGCGTAGATATAGCCCAGTTCAAAACGGTGCCACAGTGAATTTATGCCTGCGGTGAAATCTTTTCTATCTGAGGCATCCATATAGGCCACGTTCAGATTGGTTATGACGCCATTGTCAGGATCGGTTTTCTGCCCGTTCCAGGCCATCGTCCAGCCATATCCGGTACGGTCTGACTGATCGACCCAGCGGCTGTTATTCGCGTAATAACCGTAAGCGTTATTTACGATGTTTTTTTCATCGCCACCGCAGTAGAGAACCGACCGCTGCTCCAAGCGATCTCTGGCCGCAGGTAGGCGACATTTTTTTGTTCTTCAGCGTGTTGCCGTGATAACCCGAATCCTGGAAAAGGGTGCTGCCGTTTTCCAGCAGGCTATTCAGCTCAAAGTACCAGCTATCCAGCGTTTTCTGAGCAGAAAATTGCCGCCGCTGCGGCTGCGGCCGCGTCCCTTTTTCATCATGTAGATATAGCCGTAGCCATCGCTGTAGAGATCGTTGGCGGTATTGCCGGAATATTCAAAAAATGTATCCTGGTTAAGGGGGAACATATCGTGTGCTTCGAAACGTCCTACTTTTACCCTCCAGTCATCTTCGCGACCAAAGAAGAATACTGCATCATCGACATCCATTTTTCCGGTCATGTAAGCAAGCGGCTGCGCGGAAAAACCCGCAAAGTGGCCACTATCGCTTCTGCGCATGCCATCAAACCCCAGCAGAATACGGGCGTTGATATCCCAACGCTCTTTATTGCCTCTGACCCCATTTTTCGCCGTGGTTTTTACCGATGCCAGGCTGCCGGTGCCGCTGGCGGCATCCATATTAAATTCAACGTCGCCATACAATTTGAGATCGCTATTGCCTGAAAGCATCAGCTTCACAGGCTCGGTAGCGGACGTGGTGGGTTTGGCAGGGACGACTTTTACCGTCGGCGTGCTTTGCGCATTGACGAGCTGCTGCTGTTTCAGCGCCTGAATCTCGGTTTCGGCCTCTTTTGCTCGCCGTTCAGCAATGATTAATCGCTGTTCCAGCTGGATAAGACGCTGATTAATGTCAAAGGAAGCATAATTTTGCGCTGCTATCAGGCCAGAGGAAAACAGCGTGCCGATAGCCTGCGCCACATATTTTATTTTCATTGTCTTCCTACATTGAAAACGCAAAAAAGGGGGCAGAAGCCCCTAATGCTTGTCAGTTAAGCTTTTAAGAACGCCGCAGTGGATAACGCTGCGGTTTCTTTTTTACCGCTCGCGGATAATGTCTCTGCCGCCGGCCAGGTAACACGAAGCTTTTCGCCATCGCCATTATTTCATTCATCACCTTCGGTATTCTTCCCGGTGCAACCGCAGGCAGCAGACTCAGCTGGCCGGTCAGATACAGCGCCGCCTGTTTAAACCCCATCTGATAAGGTTCTGTATTTTTAAGGCTATATGCCATCTGCGCCATCATAAAGCGCAGCAGGTTATACGCCAGTGCCACGCCCCACAGCTGCTGCTGCACCAGCTCCGGCTTTTTACTTCTCAGCGTCAGCTCATTATGCAGCAGGTGCAGCTTCATCTCCCTGAAGCCATGCTCGATTTCCCAGCGATGGCCGTACAGATCCGCGATATCGGCTTTCGGATAGCGAAGCGGATCGCACATGGACGTCAGTATCTGCACCGTTCTGCCGTTGATTTCCTTACTGACCAGCCTTGCCGTCAGGGTGGCGGGTGCGCCGTCCCATTTTTTACGCGCCTGCGGCGTCAGGCTGAGCTCAACCAGCTCATGCCCGGGACCCAGCCTCTCCTTCACACTGTACTGAGCGCCTTTTCGCAGGGGGATCATCCAGTGCTTTTCCGTTCCTGATGTCTGCCAGTGATGAAGCAGCCCCAGGGCGTAAAAAACTTTATCCATTATCGTCAGGGTGTGGGAGGGTGTCTGCTCCGCCAGCCGGGGGGCAAGATCAACTTCGCTGGTTTCAGAGACGCTGCCAAAGGCCACGCCCGACAGCAGGGGGCTGGTCACCTCCATCAGGCAGACCATGCGCAGCTGTGGCCAGTCAGAACAGGCGTGCCCGTTAGCCGTGCGGCCGAATGCGGCGTCATTTTCCGGCGTGTCAGGCGTTCTCCACAACGTCCCGTCCACCGCCATCAGCGTGAGGCCGTGCCAGTGAGAAAGCGACGTTTTTTCGAACCTGAGCAGGCGGGTCTTTTCAAAAACCAGGCGGACGGCCTCTGCCCCGAGCTGCTGGCGGGCCTGCACGACAGCGCTGGGTGCGACGAAGGGGCGTTTACCGGGCAGGACGATATCAAGATGTGAAACGAGCTGATTCATGGGAAGAGAGCGGAAAAGCGCCATGCCGGTCACGGCCCAGACCATCATCTCAATGGGCAGTTGGCGTTTACGCACCGTAACGACCCCGGTATCAGCCAGGCACTCATCAATAAGTTCAGGGGAAAGCAGGTCAGAAAGAGCAGAAAACTCTTTGGGAGAGAACTTAAGAACAGCATCCAGAGCCTGACTGAGTAGCATAAAAAAATCCGTAATCTTCCATGAGATTACGGATTCTTACATAGCCACCGGATCGTTCAACCGATCATTTCTGCCTTAACTGATCGGTATTAGGCAGAAGCCCCCGCTTTTTATCGGAGCATGAGAACTAAGGCTGTTACACGCCTGCCGTCGGCGTGGCTCTGAAGGCGTTTACCTTCTTATCCAATACCACCTGGGCATCGCTTCCCGAATCCAGAATCGTGTTGTGCTGCGCTTCCTTTTCTACCTGTACCATAGTGACGTTAAGCGGTTTCAGGGTAGCGACGGTCAGCAACGCACGTACCTGAGTATCAAAGCAGGATTGCTTCGCTGCGGCCTGCGCCACTGCGGCTTCGGTTGTGGCGACAATATGGTTGTCGGAGAGGTAATTTCCGCTGCCGGAAACCAGACGTATGACCACCGGCTTAGCGCCGGACGGCTTAATATATTGGGTCTCTATGGTTTCCGAAATATGGTTGGCGATAACGGAGTTATTATTGCCGCTGATATACAGCAGACCATATAAGTCATCTAAACCATTATCATATTTCTGCATCGGCCCCCAGGGTTCACGTTCGCGAAAAAAATGATTGGCAGAAACCAGGTTTTCTGAGCAGTTATTTTCCAGTACCAGCATACCCGGATAGAACGAGTGGAGCCTGTTGCTGGTAACAGTTGAGCGCACCACGCCGGAAAAATGAACGCTGCTGGACCCGCGCGGGAAAACATTATTTGCCGCTACTAACAGGCCGCCAAAGTTTTCTGCATAAATAGAGTAGCCGTTATAACCGGCACCGATCAGGTTATCGGTGATTTTTGATGCCTGCCCTGAACCGCGCAACTCTATGCAGTTGCCGCATTCGGCGATAAAGTTATCATGTATTGACAGCGCATCTGCGCTATAAATCACCACGCCGTGCTCTAAATAGACCATCCCCATGCCGGTAATACGGAATGAGTCCTGCGCGCTGGCGATATAAATACCGGTTTTACCGTTGATATAGCTATTTTCCGCATCGTTATCACCGACAAAATGTAAGCCGTCAATGCAAAAATCAGCAAACTCAACGGAGCTGATACGCGGATTACCCTCCCGCTTCACGTAGAACGCGGCTGCGTTATGCTCTTCACCGCCCGCATGAGGAGTAAGATCGACCAGAACACGGCTGCCGCCCGGCCACACTTCGTGCCAGTTTGCCCATTCGTTCTGCGGCGTATTAAAGCGAATGCTTGAAGAGGTGAAGCCGTGGCCGGAACCCATAATTTTAAGATAGCTGATATCGATAACCACCTGCGTAGTTAAGTGGTAGTCGCCCGGCGGAATATAAATTACCGCGCCTGGTTTTCCGCCTTCATTGCTATCGGTTTGCGTTTGTCGGATTTTTATATCAGCAATAATGCTATTAATCACTTCACCAATATCCTGATGCACATTGCCGATATGCCATGCGGTTACATCATAATAATTTTCACCAGCCATTAATAAAATCTCCTTTAAAAATAGTGTGCAGTTGAGCTGCAGCCTGTTTATACAGGCCGCGCTTTTTGTGGCTTGACAAATTAATGTGTCGGTTGCGATGCAGGGATGTCTTGATACTCCTGTGATGCCGTATTGCCGTTTTCCAACCCGCGTTTTGCCAGGTCGACTTTAATTTTCTCCAGGAAGGCATTATTGAGTTTGAAATAGCGGGAAATAAATGCGCTGATAAAATAGCTCACCATTGGCATGAGCGAGAACATGATAATAATGCCTTCAATAGTTTGCGGATTCTGGACCGGCCTATTCGCGATATAGCCAGTCCAGGAGAGCACCCAGGCGACGATAGCCCCGGCAACCGCCAGCCCCATTTTCAGCATAAACAGGTTACCCGCGAAGGAGATACCGGTCAGGCGTTTGCCAAATTTCCAGTCGCCGTAGTCATCAACGTCAGACATCATGGCCCACAGAATCGGACCTGACTGAATTAAGTGCAGGATGTTGATGATAATAAACAGCGTTAACAGCGGCGTCAGCGAAGCCGGGTCAACAAACCATAGCGCGAACGACAGGATGCCGAGGATCACGTTGATAATGCGGAACAGTTTCACTTTATCAAAGCGGTCGGTAAGCGGTTTAGCTACGACGCTGCCCAGCATGTTACAGGCGACGCCCAGCGCCATAAAGAAGGTAATAAACCCGACGGAGGCCTGCATCACATAGCTGGCGTAATAGATGGTGACCGCCCCACGAATAAAGGCCGGGAAGACGTTGAGGAAGGTGATAGTGATCATCAGCAGCCATTGATCATTTTTGACAATGTCTTCCAGATCGCGCCTTAATGAGTCGTTTTCCTTCACAGCAACCACACGTTCTTTAATGCTGGAGAAGCAGAACAGGAACATAAAGGTAGCGGCAGTGCCCATGATGAACATCGTCATCTGAAAGCCGGAGGCTCGATTGCCGTTTCCCAGCCAGTCGGTTAACGGCAGAATGGTTGAAGAGACGATCAGCGTCGCCAGCCCGTTAAGGAAAAAACGCCATGACAGGCATCCCATACGTTCTTTCTGATTCAGCGTGATCACGCCGGCTACCGAGCAATAGGGAATATTTATTGCCGTATAGATCAGCGACATAATCAGATAGGTTACCCAGGCATAAATGATTTTCCCGTTCATGCTCAGATCGGGCGTCGTGAACATCGCAATCGCCCCCAGACCGAACGGCAGAGCCATCCACAGCAGCCACGGACGAAATTTGCCCCAGCGGCTTTTAGTGCGATCGCACACCGCGCCCATTACCGGATCGCTAAACGCATCAAAAATACGAATGACCAAAAATAACGTACCGACGATGCCGGGATCCAGGCCATAGACATCGGTATAAAACCACGTCAGGTACAGCGCCAGTACGCTCCAGATCATGCAGGAACCGGCATCGCCCATGCCATAGCCCACCTTTTCTTTCAGGCTTAGCTTTTCATAAGCGCTTTGCTTTTTTATTGCGCTACCAGACATAGATCCCTCACTTATTGCGCGTTCGTAAGTATAAAGCATGGCGTTACAACCGATGCTCACTAAGTATAAAGAGAATGAATTATTCCATAGCGTCTGGCGTCACGCGAAAATCACTGTAGGGCGAGATCGCTGTTTTCGTTATATCCTTATTGTTCTTACGGTGTTGTGCTGTTTTGAATGTAATATAATTATATGCGGCGAACGTGGTTAAATTTGCAATGCATGTCACATGTTTTTTTGTTACATAGAAAATGATTTCAACTCTCATTTTTTTATCGCAAGAAAGAGATAAGAGTAATCTATTTACTACCACCCGCATTTTCTATTCATAACCAATCAAGATGATAAGGAGAGACAGATTTTTCTGCTTTTTATTGAAATGGAGTTGCATTGCCATAAAATGGAAGTGACTAAGGGGATATATTCCTGATGAAAATATTAAAAATAATAGGTAATGGAAGGTTGTATATTTATTTAAGGATGTTAGAATTCTACTTTTGACTGTGCATTAATTATTTATCCTTCGCCGCTTTATGAGAAGTAGGAATGTAGGAGAAGAGGATTTTATTGTAGGATTAAAAGTGTTGGAACAGAAACAGGGCGAGTATTTTATTTAGCCATAAGCTGTACGTCCGCTTTCGCTCATAATGAGCATCAACCTCAACGCATATCCGCTCTGTGCCAAAAGCGGACGTTGCAACTTTCATGTTACGTTAATTGCAGAGCAGTCCTGGCTTCTTTCACCAGCTCCTCCAGAAATGCGTTCAAGGCTTATAACACGTGACACGGTTGACGCTTTGTTACCCAGACAGCCGACTACCGCACTTGAAATTATTTTATGATGGTTTAATCTAGCGCACTAGAAGATATCAGGCGAATTAATGATGACAAAATCCCGCAGCGTTGGTATGGAGCTCTCTTTTGCTCTCTATGGAGCGGCTAACCGCATGGCCAGGATGCACAAGCCCTTCCTGGAGCCTTTAGGCCTGACGTTCCCGCAGTATTTGGTGATGCTCGAACTGCTGAACGGATCGCCCTTATCTGTGGGCACGCTTGGTGCCTGTCTCGACATGGACACGGGGACTATCACGCCTCTTGTCAAACGCCTTGAGAGAGCAGGATTTGTTACTCGTACTCGTGACCCAAACGATGAACGACGTGTGCTGGTCGATCTGACCCCTCGCGTCGAGAGCATCCGGGAAGAAATCCTGAGCGTTAGTCAGAAGATCAAGAGCGCCTGTAAACTGGACGAAGCGGGACTGATCGAGCTTCGCGACACCTTGCGCGATCTCAGTAGACCACGACAGGATTAAAGAGACCGTACACAACCTTTTTGCGCCATTTTATCTAGTGCACTATGGTCTTGTAAGCAAGAGATGTTTGTGCGAAATGGTGATAACCACTAAACCCCAAACAAAGGAAGCCGTTATGACTATGACTCCAGTCCATCCCCGAACCGAAACATCATCAGATGAGACACTGCCATTCAGCGAGGCAGCCCGCGCGCGTCGCTCTATCCGTGGCTTTCTCGACAAGCCCGTGCCGTTAAGCATTATCCGCGAGGTGCTGGAGGATGCCCAGTGCGCGCCGTCCAACTGCAATACGCAGCCCTGGAATACTCACATTGTCCGCGGCGAAAAGCTTAAGCAGCTATCTCAAATCCTGCACGCCAAAAACGACGCCGGAGAGTTCACGCCGGACTTCTCTTTCGACCAGAACGACTATTACGGCGAATATCGTAAGCGTAACGACGCGCTGGGCAAGGCCTATTACGAAGCCATGAACGTGATGCGCGAGGACAAGGATGGGCGGCGTCGCGTGGGCGCGATGAACTACTCGTTCTTTAATGCTCCCCAGGTCGCGTTCCTGTTTATGCCCTCATTTGGTGACAATGTCCGTGTTGCAGGTGACATCGGTATGTATGGCCAGACCTTCCTGCTGTCGCTCGCGGCGCGCGGTCTCGGTGGTATTCCCCAAACCGCGCTTGGTTTTTTTGCCCAGACAATCCGTGAATTCCTCGGCATTCCCGATGAGTTGAAATTGCTCTTTGGCATCTCTTTCGGCTACCCGGACGAAGCGGCACCCGGCAACCGGATCCATATGGATCGCGTGCCGGTCGACACCAGCGTGACTTTCCACGACTAAAACACCAGGGGGCGGCATCGTTTTGCTCGCCCCCGGACGGCAATTGTTCACTACGAGGATGACATCATGAAGATTGGCATACTGGGCACAGGTAACATTGGCAAAACGCTGGTTATGAAACTCAGCGCTGCTGGTCATGACGTAAAGGTCGCCAATTCGCGCGGCCCTGAAACTATCGAAGGCGACATCCTGACCTACGGCACTCAGGCCGTCACCTCCGCTGAAGCAGTGACGGGGGTCGACGTGGTGATCCTGTCAACGCCACTTGGCGCCATTACGAAGCTCGCTCCGCTGTTCGCCAGCGTGCCTGCCAGCACCGTTGTCATCGACACATCTAACTACTATCCCAAACGTGACGGCGAAATTGCTGACATCGAAGCCGGACAAACCGAGAGTGAGTGGGTTGCAGGGCAGCTAGGCCGTCCCATCGCCAAAGCGTGGAACGCCATCACCTCCGCCTCCTTCGCGCAGAAAGGCGTCCCTTCCGGAACCGCCGGGCGGATCGCCATTCCCGTTGCAGCCAACGGCGAGCGGGAACGCGATGTGGCGATGAGACTGGTCGACGAGACCGGGCTCGACGCGGTTTATTCGGGACCGCTCAGCGAATCATGGCGCCAGCAGCCCGGCGCGCCAGTTTACTGTACGGATCTGACGCGCGATGAGGTGCCCGATGCCCTGGCCGCAGCCGAGCGGGCCCGCCTGCCGAAACGCCGCGACCTCGCGATTGAGGCGATCATGGAAAGGGTTGGCGACAGCACCACCAACCCCGACGCGGACTACGCCGTGCGTCTGACGCGCGCGCTCTTTATGTGACTGACAAAACGGTCTCCCAATACAGGTATCAGACATGTCGTTTCCAGAAACCAGGCGTTCCTCACGGCCTTCCCCATCCGCCCGGCAGAAGCTGCCGCGTGAAACCGTCGCGATCATTGCGCTGCTCGCAGCCTCAACATTCACCGTGATCCTCAATGAGATGCTGATGATCATCGCTCTACCTCGCGTCATGGCAGCGCTTGCGATTCCCGTCACCACTGCACAGTGGCTGACAACAGCATACATGCTGACGATGGCCGTGGTGATCCCGGCGACCGGTTTTCTGACCGAGCGGTATCGGATGCGTACGGTTTTTACCCTGGCAATGTCGCTCTTCACGGCCGGAACCCTCGTCGCCGCCATTGCGCCGGGTTTTTATACTCTCCTGCTCGGCCGCATTATTCAGGCCATCGGCACGGCGATTGTATTGCCGCTCTCCTACACTGCCGTCAGTACGCTGGTGCCGGAGACGCGCCGTGGTAGCGTGATGGCACTTATCACTGTCGCCGCATCCGCCGCGCCCTCAATCGGCCCGGTGGTCACAGGCGCAATTCTGTCGCGCCTCGACTGGCACTGGCTTTTCATCTCGCTGCTGCCCATTGCCGTGAGCTCCCTGGTCATCGGGAACATCATGATTCGCGTGCCCGGTACTCCCCGTAAGGTAAGACCGGATGCCCTGTCGGTGGTGCTCTCCACAGTCGGGTTCGCCAGCGTCGTTTATGGCCTCGCGTCGTTCGGGGAGGGTGCGGCGCAGGGCATAATTTCGCCCTGGTCTTCCCTTGGGCTGGGAGTGGCAGTGGTCGCGGTATTCCTTGCCCGACAGATCCAGCTGCAAAAGTCCGACCGCGCGCAACTTGATATGCGCCCGTTCAGGATCCGCACCTTCAGCGTCTGCGCCGCGGCGATGCTGTGCTTCATTACGGCCGGTTATGGCACTCTGGCCCTGATGCCCGTTATTCTCCAGGCGTCGTACGGGTTAACGCCTCTTCAGACAGGCCTCTTCATCATGCCCGGCGGGATCACCATTGCCATTACTTCCGCCTTTGTTGGGCGCATGTACCCTCGCGTCGGGCCGCGCCTGTTTGTCGTCACCGGTGCGGGCATTATCACTGTGGGGCAACTTTACTTGTTCACCCTCGCGCCGGGAACCCCCGTCTGGCTGCTCCTCGGCACCTACCTCTTTATCGTCCTCGGACAGGCTCTTATGTGGACCCCACTGTTCACCGCCTCCCTTGGTGTTCTGAGTCCGCATCTTCTTCCCCATGGCAGCGCTATCTTAAACACGCTCCAGCAGCTGGTCGGAGCGGCGGGCATTGCCATCGCGTTCTCAGTCATGGGCACCGCCAGCGAGGGATATATGAGGGCCGGCGAACAGGCCGCTGCCGCGATGGCGCACGGCTCGCAATGGACCTGGCTTGTCTTCAGCGGCTTCGGGCTGGCAGCCCTGGTGGCTGCTCTCTTCCTGCCCCGTCAGGGCGCTTCTGCGCGCTCCGCCATGGCGACGCAATGACCCTATATCATCAAACTGAATAAGGTACTGTACTTATGACAACAACTCAGAAACCTGTCGTACTTATTTTGGGCGCGACCGGCACCATCGGCAGCCATATTGTTAAAGAACTCGACGGTCAGGATGTTCATCTGCGTATCGCTTCACGCAAGCAGGAGGTGGTGAATCAATTACGTAACGAAGGAAAAGATGGCGTTTATCTCGATCTCGATAAACCCGAGACCTTCGCCCTTGCGCTGGCGGGTGTTGATCGGATCTTCCTTTTAACCGGCTACAGCGTTGCCATGCTCACGCAGAGTAAAACCCTGGTGGATGCCGCCAAAAAGGCGGGTGTGAGCCATATCGTTCATGTGGGTGTGTTTGCTGAATGGGATACCACCGATGCCCACTTTGTATGGCACCAGATGATTGAAAAATACATCGAGGCGAGCGGTATTGCCTGGACGCATCTTCATCCGAATATGTTCATGAATGTCTTCACCGGCTTTTATATCCCCAAAAATTTCACCTACACCACTTATTGGGGTGACCGCAGAGTCGGCTATGTTGCGCCCGATGACATTGCCGCCGTAGCCGCAAAAGTGCTGCTCGATGGGCCCGTACGCCATGCTGGCCAGCATTACTGGCTGAGCGTGGAAAGCTATAACGGAGAAGAAATAGCCGCGCTTTTAAGCGAAGTGACCGGGCTTGAAATCAGGTGTGAAGACAAGGGGCTTGAGGGATTCCGACAGCTGATTGAGTCGCGTATAGCCGAAGGAGCGGAAAGCTGGTATGCCAGTGCGAACATCGATTTTGTCACCCAGATGCTTGACGGCCGCATGTCCTATATGTCGATGGTTCAGAACGATATTCCCTATATCCTCGGAAGGCCGGCGAAAACACTTCGGGAATTTTTGACTGAAAATAAAAGTATGCTCATCGCTTCAGCAAAGGCCCCTCAATAAGAAGAGTAAGCGCTCGTGAGATGTTGGCATTTTCTTCACGAGCGCGCTTTTGCCTGCCTCGCTGAGTTAAAAAAATGTTGTAACAAGTTCAGTCGGCCGGATGCAAATACGCGTTACTGAACCCGAATCGAGACATCTCTGGCCAGACATCAGGCATATCGATGGATAATAACCAGCGGCTTTTTTTTCTCAAACATTCATCCGCACGCCTCTGGTTTTACTTATGAAAATTGAGCAGTAAACGATGCGTACTTTAGTGATGCACCAGGACCAATACAAATGAAGAGCTTTACCCGCGATCTCATTGTCTGGATTGAAGAGAATCTTGATAAAAAAATCATTCTCGACGAAGTGGCAGAGAAATCCGGTTACAGTAAGTGGCATCTCCAGCGAATTTTCCGGCAGGAGACAGGCACGAAACTGGCAACCTACATTCGTGAACGCAGACTGTCAGAATCGGCTATCCTGCTTAAAATGACCGGTGCACCGGTTATCTATGCGAGCGAACAGTTCGGCTTTACCAGTCAGCAGGCCTTCACCCGGGCCTTCACAAAGTATTTTTGTCTGCCTCCCGCGCGCTACAGGCAGACAAAGGATTGGCATTTTCACGGCCTACAGCCCAGCCTTCTGTCATTCATCCGTCCAGTGCCGGAACCGGAAATAGCATGGTTCAGTGCACCCGCGCTTTCTGACGTGACCTTCAGCTACCTGTGTAAAAGCACCGACCTTTACAGCGTTGCTTTCCACACAGCGCAGCGTGAGCAGGGCCTGAAAAAGGCGGCGCATCTCCTTTACGAAAAATCACCTGTCTGGTTCGCGGAACGGTTTGAGCCTGACGGCACCTCCGGTAGCATCCGATTGATACTGACCTTTGGCTGTCGAGGGGATAAAGATGACAGTATCGGGCAGAATGCGTCCAGTCCGGACATGTTCCTGCGCTTTCCCTTTGAAGGTAGTGCGGCGGAACTAACTGAACTGCAAATTTATGCTTACCACCACATCCTGCCACGCCGTGCTGAAGCCCGGCGAAACGGGCACGATCTGTTTATTGTGGAGTCAGACAGCGAGGAAAACCTTATGTCATCCCGGTTTCGGGGGGCCTATTATATACCGGTGACGTCGGGCGAAACGTTTTGTAGGGCTGTTTCCTGACAGCCTTCAGAACGTCTGACGTATCTGTGGATTAATCTTCAGGATGGCGTAACAGTAATCCTTGAAAACTTTTTCGCCGGTAGAATACCAAGTGGAAACCTTGCTCTATATACGCATTGCTTGTCCCGGCAGACACACGCAATACTAAGTAAATTCTTGCCAAAAATATCGTATCAGCCTCAGCCTGGATTGCATGTCCATTGTTTGTGATAAACATGCCGGAAACGGTATATGGATAGTTACGATTATTCATGCTTAAACTGCATAAATGTCCGCTTCTCGCTCAAAGCTGTCTGTCAACGTGGTCAGGCTCCCTTACCACAGCCCTGGGGGTACAAAAAATCACCTTAACGTACAATAATTTTCGATATCCAAACTGCCCCCTATTTAGACGCAGTACTAACGCAGTTGCGTAGCAAGGGTTACCAGGTGAAGCCCGAAGACAAGGCACGGCTGTCACCATTTGGCCACAAGCATATCAGCATGCTCGGGCGACTCGTTCCCGGTGCCAGATGCTGTGGCGAGCGGCGTCCGCTCAGCGGCGATTGCGAAGAATCATGACGTAGATCGAGACGGCTGGGGAGGGAACCTGGCAGCCTACGGCTGCAAATTGGTCCGTGACCGCTTCAGATCAGTGTTGCTTTGCACGTATGCCTCACCAGCCTGCGGAACCCCTAAGTCGTTCTGGCCACCTACTATGCTCAAGTCGGTTAATCTTTCAGAACAGGCAGGCAACGATGAATCCCCTCCAGTCAGGTATCCCTTCTCACTACACCGGTTCCGTCAATTCCGCCCAATCGTTGGAAACGCCGGTCGCGCAGACCCAGCCACAACATCCCCAAACGCTCTCACTGGCTAGCCTGAGCACCCAGGCATATCACGCACTAAACCAGACCGAAGCGCAGCCCAATGGTCATCATCAGCTCATGGCATTGCTGGCTCATAATGGCATCACTGACGGCGCCTTGCAGTTGCGCCCGACTCAGGGCGCAGACGCTCACTATGAGCAACAGGTCACTATTCTGCCGGAAAACGAAGTTGCCCATCTGACGGTACGCGCCCAATTAAACGAGCGTGCCCAATACGACATTGCCGGGATCGACCTGCACGTGCCTTCAACAGGTAGAACCGAGTCCATCTTCCTGTCTGCACCACTTCCACCTGCCAATACCCCTGCACCGACGCCCCCGGTGTCCAGCTCCTGTCTGGCACAATATTCACGCAGTGATCTGAGGCAGGAGTCGATAGAACAGCATCATCCACGAGAGGCCACCAACGCGGCAGGCTCTCGCCTGATCAAGGCCGCGCAAAGTCTGATGCAATACGGAACATTGTCCTTATTTGGTACCGAAACTGACCAGCGTTACGGAAACTTAATGTATAAAGCGTCTTATAAACCTCATTCACCTATGAACATTCAAAATTCAGGTTATGCAGATTTTCTGCCTGGGCAATCTGATCTTGTTGGTGAGCACTTAGAATTTTACAAGGATGAGTTCAGGCGAGGTCTCAGTGAAAGGCAGGATCCCATTATTGCCGCACCGACAGAGCAGGGATCACTTGTTGTCGTTGAGGGACATCACAGGCTTGCGGCTGCTTTAGCCACAGGCATGCCTGTAAAAATATTGATTAATGCTGATAAAGAGTCAGCAGACTATCGGGACTGGTTGAATATTTCCATCATAAATAAGGGAGATGACGGATATGAAACTGATGTTCCATCCTATAAGCAACGCGGAATGTAACCTTAATGTAGTGGTCAATAACAACACGATGCAGGGCAAAGCAAATGCAGGAAGGCAAATGATGAGCTATTGCACGGGGAGGAGGTCAATGCAGATGCGCAAAACTTATCAGGGCGGATTTTCGCGGTTTCGGGCAGGAGGGCGCTGAAACGCGCTGAGGCCGTTTCAGCGACGCGCGCAGCAGATGTTATGGTAAATTCGGGTGGTTGGCAGGGTTCCTGGAGAACCATCGGGGGCGCTACTCAATGTACTGACTGAAACGCAGAAGATAGCCATCCGGATCCTGCACGAGAAATTCTCGCTGGCAGGCGGTCATTTCTCCAGTGCTGTAGGGATTATCGCGAAGATCCCGATACAGAGTCATGCCATTTTCAAGCACACGGGCAAGCACCTGTTCAATGTCATCCACCTCTATCTGGAAATTAACGCCACGCCCCAATGGTCTGGCGAGTTCTGCCGTGTTCCATCCGTCCGGGTGATACTGTTCAGGCATCAGTGCGCTTCTCCGAGGCTTATACAGGCAAAATCAGGCTTTCTGCGCCTGATTGTGATGTTGAAGCCAGGCACGTCGGCATAGAAGTGCTTTGTGGGCCAGCTCCGCATCCTGTGACATCGCCCTTTTTGTTTCTTGCCAGTACCCACTGCCGCTTCTGGCTCAGATCCGCTCCAGGCAATTCTGGACCAGAAGCGGCCATTACAACTCACAGTGAGTTAATTTACAGGGAACAGTTCAATATGAGTAACTCCCGTTGATACACTAATCAATTAATAGATAAATCAATTTTCCTCTCTGAAACAGCGTTAGCCTTCAGCCAGGCCGTGCAGTTTTTCTTTTAAGATAATATTCACTCACAAGATAAAGCGTTACAGCAATGAAGGTTATACTCCCGCCCAGTAGCGTGTATCGGGTGGGCTGTTCTCCGAAGAATAGCCAGACCCAGAAAGGACCCAGCACGATGTCCACCTGCGCAATCAGGCTCGCCTCTGCCGGGACCACATACCGGCTTCCGGTCATAAACAGCAGATAGCTCAGACTTTGCGTGGCCAGCGCAAAAATAAGCAGCCATCCCATATCCTGCATACCGGGAAGGGGCAGGTCTCCGGGCATCTTGATAAAACAGAATGCGCCGCAAAGTGCGCAGGCCAGCGCCGTGACGACTGGCAGATTCATCCCCGGCCACTTACCGGACATCACAATGCTGGCAGCAAACCCAGCGGTCATCGCCAGAGCCAGCAGATTACCTGAAATATCTGCCGGACCCGTCGCCGAAGCAGCCATCAGGATCACGCCTGTCAGACTCACCGCTGCGGAAAGCAGCGCGCGTTTGGCGATTTTTTCCCTGAGCATTAGCCAGCCCAGTCCCATGGCAAAAAAAGGAATGATGGCATAGACCGTCATTACACCGGCAACGCTGGTGAGCTTCAGCGCCGCTACGTAACAGAACATAGACGAAGCCATAACCCCAGCTGTTATTAATCCCGGTAATCCCACATCGCGCCGCAACGAAAAGTGGCGCAGATAACCGCCCGCCGTCAGTAACAGGCCGAGTGACAGGAAAGCAAACAGAGAGCGCCAGGCGACCATGGCCCAGGTGTTCATATCGAGTTGCCTGACAAAAATACCGGCCGTGCTCCACAAAACAGCTGATGAAAACACCATGATGAGTCCCGAGGCATGCTGAGTGACTGCTTTATCAGATGGCATTGCCTTTCCTCATCCGTTATAGTTTTAGCAAATAAGTAGATCGGTCTAATTATTATGGCAAAGAGTGATACGCGCAAACGGCTGGTGAGTTCCGGCATCAGCGTTTTTCTTAAACACGGTTATGAAGGAGGAGGGATCACCGCCATTCTGAATGAGGCAGGTATGCCAAAAGGCTCTTTTTACAATCTTTTCTCCAGTAAAGAGGAATTTGCCTGTGCTGCGCTGGATGCCTATTTCGCCTCATTTACCGGGCTTAGAGCAGAGACTCTCTGCAACAGCAGCCTGACGCCCTGCGAACGTTTGAAGACCTGGCTGACAAGACACAGGGAGTGTATTGAACAGCAACCGGAAACAGCTGGCTGTCTTGCAGGAATTCTTGGTCAGACGGGGGCAGTACACCATGAGAAGATCAGGCAAAAATTGCTGGCGCTGTTTAATCGTTGGGAGCGGGATCTTATCGACTTGTTTCGCGAAGCTCAGCGGATTCAGACGCTGTCACCAAAACTGACGCCTGAAAGCGCTGCCGCGATGGTTATTCATCTCTATGAAGGCGTTATGATACGCATCCGTGTGGAGGCAACGACCAGCCCTTATGATTTTCTGATGCAGACGTTACCTGAAATAATTTTTGTTCACTAAAACCGTCGCACACGGCCAGCCTTCAGCCTCTATCCCTTTTGAAAAGAGAAGTACTGAAGTGCCATATTTTATTGCGACACGGGACTGTCACTTCTGCTTTTCGCTCCTGGCTGAAGCAGCTCCCTGTGGTCTGATTAGTGCCAGGGGGCGATCATTTCTGGCATGAGGAAGCGGTAATCAACAGGGAGCAGTTCCGTTGAGCCGCACAGATCTAAAGAGTGACTGGAGAGGCTTAACGGGTGCCCTTAAGCTTTGCGCCACCATATCAACGAGGCTGGAGGCTAATTTAAATCATTCAGATGCTGGTTATATTCTGTTATTAACTGGCCCTGAAGTGATAACACACTAAGAGCCGTCAGGTTTACTGAAGAAAGGCTCTCTATTCCTGATCGTTCAGTATGTTGAGAAACGCTTCTTTACTGGCTACCAGAGAGAGCCGTGTCACTTTCCTTTCATCAGCCAGCAGATCGGCAAGGCTGGAAAGCATGTCGATATGTTCACCGTCTTTCGCCGCCACCACCACCACCAGAAAAGCTACGTGGCTTTTATCCCATGACACCCCTTCAGGATATTGCAGGAAGTGGAATCCGCTACGGTTAACCCGCCTGGCATCACGTCGGTTGATATGTGGCATTGCCAGCCCCGAACCAATCCAGGTGGAAAGCTCTTTTTCACGGTCCAGTAACGCCTTGCTGAAACCTATATCCACGCAGCCCCTGGCTGCCAGTTCAAATGCAGCCTGTCGCAGTACATCATCACGGTTTTTCGCCCGGCAACCGAGCGTCACTTCTTCAGCTGTTATCTTCATCATGTTCTGTCCTGAGTTGATATAAATGACGGAATTACAGGGGCGATGTTTACTGCCTGAATTTTTTCTCAATTTCTTCAAGCGTAAGCCCGCGTGTTTCAGGAAGGTACCTGAACAGCAAAACCAGCATTACCAGGTTGGAGAGCGCAAATATGCCGAACGTGGCTCCGCCTCCCCAGGCATGGAGCATGAGCGGGAAGAGTGACTGTATAACGAAATCAAAGCCAAAAAGCCCGAAGACCGCTATGCCCATTCCAAGGCCGCGTATGCGCAGTGGGTATATTTCAGAGAGCATGAGCCAGAAAACCGGGGCTATCCAGCCCTGCATAAAGACGAGGAACAGCGACATAAGAGCGAGAATAATATAGCTGGCGCCTGCAAAGTTACCCTTGAGTACGTCCACCCCATTGATCGTCTCACTGTGGAAAAACATCCTGAACGAAAGCCCTATTAACACCAGTACCAGCGTGACACCTATCTGACCGGTCAGGAACATTTTCCGGCGCGGGAGTTTACCGATGATCATCATGCCAAGCACCGTAGCCAGAATGGAAATCAGGCCGTTTGCTACGGCGGCCGTTACGGCTGCGGCATCACCAAGTCCCGTTGACTTTAATACCGTTGGTGCGTAGTACATGATGGTATTTACCCCGGTCACGCGCGTGGCAAGCACGATCATCAGCCCGATAAGAATGAGTTTTAACACCCACTTTTTACTGAGTTCTTTACGCAGGCTAACCTGGTGTGAGTCCATCGCAATGATGGTGCGGATATCTCTGATCTCCTTTTCGACAACCTGAGGCTCGCGAATGCTGCTTAAAACTTTTCTGGCTTCACTCTCCTGACCCCGTTGCAGGAAAAAGCGGGGGGATTCAGGCATCATCATCATCCCTATCCACAGGATGATGCCGGGTATAGCCGGTATAGCCAGCATAATACGCCAGCTGTGGCTCAGTTCCGGATAAGCATTAACGATACCGGCATTTACGGAATAGGCCAGAAACTGCCCGGTGACTATCATCAGCTCATTAACGGTTACCAGTTTTTCCCGCTGGTTTGCGGGCGCCATTTCAGCGATATAAACGGGTACCGTAACCGATGCACAGCCAACTGCGAGTCCCAGAATGAAGCGCGCCACCAGCATCGAATTGACATCCCACGCAAAAGAGGTGGCCAGGGCACCAAAGACAAAAAACAGCGCGACCCACAGAAGGTTTTTACGTCTACCCTGTCTGTCAGAAAGCATTCCGCCCAGCAGGGAGCCAAACGCTGCGCCAAATAATAGTGAGGAGGTAATAAACCCCTCGGCTGAAGGAGAGAGGTTCAGGTCATCATTCATAAACAGTAATGCGCCCGAGATTACCCCGGTGTCATAGCCAAAACAGAGTCCGCCGATGGTGGAAACAATGGTTATGCGCTTCATATTGGGGCCTGTCGAGGAGACCTTTTCCGGATTTAACTTGCTTGTCAGCTTGTCTTCACTCATAAATCGTCGTCCTGGTAGGTTTAATTATTTCACATAACAGAAACGCGCCGGGGCGCAGTAAATGAAAAGCCGTCTGTGCTGCTTTCAGCACTGAATTAATAACCTCTTTATTAGCCCGCAATGAAATAAATATTCCAATACCAGAAGTTGCGATGTGTCGGTAAATGTTATTACCCTGTGAACTCCTTCACGTTTACAGCTTTACTGTCCAAAACCAGCCATCACTGTGATCTTGATTAATCCGTTGAAATGGTTACATTATTTACTTGTTACTTCTGCATATATCTCTTCCTTGTTTGCCTGAAAAACTTTTATCTGATCCAGGTAACGCTCCCTAACACGGCGCTACCTCTGGATAAGTCGCCCATAAAATGCGCTAAATTCATTAAAATCCATTAATTTCAAAAGACTAAAAATAGCAACTTTTAACACCCCCCTTCTATTTCGCACCCACATCACAAAAATAAAATTTCATTATCTAATGCTTTTGAAAAATACATTCTTTATGTTTAAGTTCATTCCCTATGCTTTTGTAGTGGTGGCGGTATTTTGTGCGGGCCGCGCGCACGTCTGAATATTGCTGTTATTCCGGGTCTGTTTCCGGGGAAATTATCTGTCAGAGGTCAGCCATGTTGAAAGTCGCGTTATTGGGTGCAGGAAGAATTGCACAGGTCCACGCCCGCCATATTTACGATCATCCTGATACCGTTTTATTTTCGGTATCCGATCTTTTCCCGGCAGCAGCGGAAAGCCTGGCTGAGAAATTTTCAGCGCGCGTGCTCAGCACAGAGGAGGCCATAGCGCATCCGGAAGTGGATATTGTTCTGGTTGCCACATCCACGGATACCCATGCTGATTTTTCATTGCAGGCCGCCCGCGCTGGCAAGGCCATATTTTGTGAAAAGCCTATCGATCTGAATATTGAACGCGTCCGGGCCTGCGTTGCTGAGGTTAATGAGCGCGGGGTGCCTTTTATGATCGGCTTTAATCGCCGTTTCGACCCCAACCATGCCCACCTGAACCGGGCGCTGAGAGCGGGTGAGATCGGGGAGCTTGAGCATCTGCAAATCAACTCCCGCGATCCCTCTCCTCTGCCGGATGACTACCTGCTGGTTTCGGGAGGAATGTTCCGTGACATGACCATTCATGATTTCGATATGGCGCGTTTTCAGTTGGGTGAAGAGCCGGTCTCTGTATCTGTTACCGCTGCGGCGCTGGTCAGCCCCACGGTCAAGGCTGCCGGGGACGTGGACACTGCGGTGATCACGCTTCAGACCGCCTCCGGCAAGATTGCCGTCATCAATAACAGCCGGCGTTCCGGTTACGGATATGACCAGCGCATTGAAGCGCACGGTCAGAAAGGGTGTCTGTATGTAGCGAACGTCCCTACCACAACGCTGGTTAAAGTGACTGAAGAATATGGCGCCCAGGCGCAGAAGCCGCTGCACTTTTTCCTGGAACGTTATCAGGAGGCTTTTCGCGAGCAGTGGAAAGCCTTTGTGGCTGCAATCAAAGAAGGGCGACCGGTTCCGACCACCGCTGACGATGGGCTGAAAGCCCTGTTACTCGCTGAAGCTGCGGTCGAATCCTTTAAAACCCGCAAAGTTGTTACCGTCTCGCTATAAGAGGACAAAGCATGAAACTTGGATTAGTGTCTGACAGTCTCAGCCATCTGTCAGTTGAAGACGTTATCAAAACGGCTGCTGATTTAAAGCTCGACTGTCTTGAGTTTGCCACCGGGAACTGGTCAACCGCTCCCCATCTCGATCTCGATAAACTGCTGAGTAACCCGGCAGCACGGCAGGAGTTGCAAAGCAGACTGAGCGATAACGGTCTCACCCTTTCGGCGCTCAACGCAAACGGCAACCCGCTGCATCCGGCTGATACCGGCAGGGTTCATTCTGCATGCCTGCATAAAACGATTGAGCTTGCGGCGTTGATGGGAGTGGAAAATGTCATCACCATGTCAGGTCTGCCGGGCGCACCCGGTGACAGCTTTCCCAACTGGATTGTGACCGCCTGGCCGCCAGAAACGCAGCTTATTCTGGCACACCAATGGGAAGTGGCTGAATCCTACTGGCGCAGTCTGGCACAGCTCGCGCGTGACAGCGGCGTCCGCATCTGTATTGAGCTACATGGACAGCAACTGGCCTATAACCTGCCCACGTTCAGGCAGCTTCGTGAAATTACCGGGGATGTGGTGGGCCTTAACTTCGATCCCAGCCATATTATCTGGATGGGAGGCGACCCGCTGGAGTTCATTCGTTCAGCAGGCAGTATGATCTACCACGTTCACGCCAAAGATACGTTTACTGACAGCGTTAACCGGGCGACCGCGACCGCTCTGGATAACCGTCCGATGACGATGAGCCGCGAACGCAGCTGGTCTTATGTTACGCTGGGATATGGTCAACCCGAGCCATGGTGGAATCAGTTCTGTTATGCCCTGGCCCATTTTGCCGATCCGGGGCTTACGTTAAGCATTGAGCACGAAGACATGAATCTTTCACGTATGGAAGGTGTTATTAAATCGGTTGAACTGCTCAGGCGTGCTGCCATGGTTGAAAGGTCTGATTACGTCCTGCCTGCCATCTGAATGACGGCACACTGGCCTCCTGGTCAGTGTGCATCATTTACGTTGCCTTCATACCCTCCATCCAGCGAACTTTGTACTGCGTCGGCGGTATGCCAACGATCATTTTAAATACGCGATGAAAGTTATTGACGCTGTCGTAGCCCACTCTTGCCGCTATTTCGGCAACACCCAGATCGGTGTTGAGCAGCAGTGACTGCGCTTCCCCTACGCGCCTGCGGATAATGTACTGTTTGGGTGGATAGCCTGAAAACTGCTTAAAGACGTGGATCAGGTAGAAGCGGTTGATATGGAGTTTCTGCGTTATGGCGTCAAGAGTGATAGGCGAGGTGTAATTTTCATCAATGAAATCTTTTATCTGCTCACCGAGTGAGAGCGTGGTCTCATCAAACCGCGCCTGCTGTTCTTCGCAGAGGTTGCGGACAATAATCAGCAGGGCATTCAGCACATGATGCGCCACAACGCCATAGTGCTTATTTTTGCCAAAGCACTGAGAGCAAAGCGTTTCAAACAGGCCATGCACTGAGGTGCAATCTGAACCACTTTTTACCAGCGCACGGTATTCGCGAGGCTGCAAATGATCCGGCGGCAGTCCATTGATGTCCAGGCCGCTGAGTCCGCAGCTGTAAATCACTGAATCACTGCTGCTGTGCGGGCGTTCATCATGTACCACACCAGAATTAAAAATCAGGATATCCCCTTCCTGAGCCAGATAATTTTTGCCGCCGATAACATAGTCCCCGCTCCCGCGGGCAATAAACATGATTTCAATCCGGTCATCATGCTTGTGCATTACGCGAGGTATGGCGGACTCCTCCCCTTCTGTCTTGCAGACAAATAACAGTTTGGGTGCGGAAGAGTCAGCAAAATCGGGATAAATCCGGGTATCGTCCGGGCAATGCGTTAGCATAATCGGCCTCGCTTTTTATGTCCCTGCCGGGAACGACACCGGCCCATCCTGCAATGGGCCGGAAGATTACCGGGACTGGCCGGCGTTCTTGAACTGTTGATAGTTTTCTGGCGTGATAGTTTTGTAAGGGATCCAGTTATAGGTTTCTACCTTTTTCTTATCGAGCAGCGCACGGGCCACTTTTACCGCCCCTGTGGCCTGACCACGGGCGTCCTGGAAAATCGTCAGCGTCATACGACCTGACTGCACAAACTTAACCCCGTCGGGTGTGCCATCAATGCCGGCAACCAGGATATCCTTATTACCCGCCTGATTAAGCGCCATAATCGCACCTATTGCCATTTCATCATTGTTTGCGGCAATAGCGTTGATGGGTGTGCCGTTCAGCAGCCAGCTGGAAACCACGTCAACTGCCTCATTACGCTGCCATTTTGCCGTCTGTTTTTCTACGACTTTCATCTCTTTGTATTTGGCAATTACCGCCTCGGTGGCCCGTGTACGTTCACGAGCCTCTTCATTAGATAAGGCCCCCATCAGGATGGCTACGTTGCCTTTGTACTGCATTTTTTTAGCGAGCGCTTCCATTTCCATCTCACCCCCCAGCGCGGAATCAGAGCCTACATAAGCCATACCGGTTGGGAGCTTTACTTCCGGTTTCCTGTTAACAAAAATAAGCGGAATACCGGCGCTGCTGGCAGCATTCATCATGGGTTTGACACCCTGCGTGTCAACAGGATTCAGGATAATCGCATCCACGCCCTGATTGATAAAATCATCAACCTGCTGAGCCTGTAGTGCGACATCGCCTTTGGCATCCACAAACTGCCCGTCGAGATCCTCCTTTTTGAGTTCCAGCGCCATCTGGCTGCGGAGGATGGAAATAAAGTTGAGATCAAAGTTAGCCAGGGCAACGCCTACTTTCATCTCTTTCGCCTGCACGGAAAATATCATCAGAGCAGCCATGGTACCGGCCAGTAATGTCAACGCTTTCATATTTTCACCTGTAAGGTAAATAGGGTTCCGGCAGAAACAGGCGTTATTACTGTGCCTGAAAGGCCGGAGCGAAGGGTGAGGAGGCGTTTACATTATCCTCATAACTTCCCCCTTCTGAACAATGACTGAAGTTGGTAATAACAGATAAACATCAGATTGATAATTAAGGCTATTTAAAGTGCCTCTGAGCTTAACTATCAAAAGTTGCTATTAGTTGACGGCGATCACAAATGATAATGAGAGGCTTATCACATTCTTATAAGGGGGTATAACGAAGCATTTTCCGGGCAGGAGTCAGATAATAATCGGAAATTACGCAAAAACGCATGGCATGAGCGAACTTATTTTTAAGCCATATTTGATTATTTAAATAAATCCTGTGGTTTTTATGGGCCGTAAATAAGATTGGCCCAGTTTACAGCCCAAAAGTTATTCTCAGGCCGGGATTTCTCCTCTGGAAGCGTTTTTAAGGGAAGCCAGCAGCGCAATCACTCCGGCACATTCCCTTGCAAACACCCACAGCTAAACGTCCACTTTCGCTATAGCGAACCGTACGCCCCATCTGGCTGCTTTGTGCCAGATGGGGCATTACGAATAACAGGGCTGGTTAGAAAAAGGGGAGCGGGTGAATGCTGCTCAAATCACAGCCTTAAACCAGCGCGGCAAGGGATGCCGGATCAAATCCGTTCAACGCGGTGTAATTGTTCTCTTGCACTTTCATTACCCAATCCGGATCGCTTATCAGGGCACGCCCCACCGCGATGAGATCAAACTCTTCACGCTCCATGCGTTCAATCAATCGCTCCAGGCTCGCAGGCGCCGCTCCCTTGCCAGCGAAAGCATGAGTAACATCGTTATCCAGACCAACCGACCCCACGCTAATCGTCGCGGCTCCGGTCACTTTTTTCGCCCAACCCGCACAATTCAGGCCGTTTTCACCGTCAATCTCAGGGAATTCCGCCTCCCAGAACCGACGCTGTGAACAGTGCAGGATATCGACGCCAGCTTCAACCAGCGGCAATAACCATTCTTCCATCTCCGTCGGGGTTTCGGCAATGCGTACCCCGTAGTCCTGCTGCTTCCACTGGCTGACACGCATGATAATCGGAAAATCAGGGCCGACTTCATGACGAACAGCTGAGACAATCTCACTGGCAAAGCGCGCACGCTCTTTGATTGTGGGACCACCGTAGCGATCGGTACGCAGATTTGTCCCTGCCCAGAAGAACTGGTCGATCAGATATCCATGCGCGCCGTGGATTTCGATGGTGTCGAAGCCCAGATGTTTGGCTTCTGCTGCTGCCTTTACGAACGCTGAAACGGTATCCGCAATATCTTCTTCACTCATGGCAACGCCGCGCGGATCTCCGGGCGCATCAAGACCTGACGGGCTTTCAACCGGGGCATCCGGCTCCCAACCATTTATGTAACGCGCTGCACCTGTATGCCACAACTGCGGTGCCATGCGGCCGCCCGCATCGTGTACAGAATCAATCACGCTTTTCCAGCCAGCGAGTGCCGCTTCCCCGTGGAAAAAAGGGATACCGGAATCGTTGCGGGACGCAGGGCGATCAACAACGGTGCCTTCTGAAAGGATCAGGCCCACGCCGCCCTCTGCACGACGCCGGTAGTAGGCCGCATTTGCTTCTCCCGGTATACCATCCGGTGCAAAAAGCCGCGTCATAGGGGCCATGACGATCCGGTTTTTAAGCTGAAGAGAACGGACGGAAAAAGGGCTAAAGAGAATAGGGGATCTGTTTTGAGACATACTCGTCGACTCCATTGTGTTGAGAGTGCTATTAGGTATACTTTATAGACCTGATGTCAATCAGGCACCTTGAGTAGCCCAGGTATACCGAAGGAAACCTCTTATGCTGACTTTACACCCGCAATGCTTCTCATCGGATTGCCCGAGTCGGGCGCTGTTCGATCAGATTGCAGATAAATGGTCGATGATGGTTCTGGCTGTACTGGATGAAGAACCACAACGATTCAATGCCATTAAACGGCGGCTGGAGGGAGTGACTCAGAAGGCGCTGACACAATGCCTGCGCAGGCTCGAACGCAACGGTCTGGTCTCGCGACAGATCCTTTCGTTCTCACCTGTGGCAGTACAATATGAAATCACGCCGCTGGGCCGGACCTTACAGCAGCCCTTTCGTGAACTACATCAATGGACGCTTAATAAATTGCCTGAAGTCGAAGCTGCCAGACGGCAGTTTGATCAGGCTGCTGAGGTGAAATAAAGCAAGGTGGGCAATCAGATCTGTTGTTTAAGCAAAACTCTGCCGCAAACGCGCCAGTAATTTCTGGCAGTAAACGTCGGTAAGGGGGCCTGCTATTTTTGCTGAAACCGATTCAGTTAATTTCACCAGAATCTGGCTGGGTAAGCCCGCTTTTTGGCCAGGCCGACATCGCAATATCAATGAGCTGTGAAAGCGTCTGTCGGCTTGCTCCGGCTGAAGGCAGATTTACAACCGATTGCAGAATGCCGAAGTAATACCAGGCCAGCAGTTCCAAATCGACATCCTGCGCGATTTCACCCGTCTGTTGTCCCTGTACCAGAATATTTAATATTACCTGTCGCTGCTGGCGGATGCCCTCGTTCATCGTCATTTTTCCGGCGGCGGTAAGATCTGCCTGCTCAGTGAGGCTGCGAGACAGCAGGCAACCTTTGCGGTGATCTGTTCCGGCGCTGCCCGGAAGGAATTCACGCAACAGGGCTTCAATCCTTGCGCCGGAAGACGCAGACTGAATCGAATTCATACGCTTCAGGACACGGTCCGTATAGAGCTTCAGGCACTCATTGAATAGTCCATCCTTATCCCGAAAACGCTGATAAAGACTCGACCGGGAGAGACCGGTTGCTTCAGTAAGGTCGCTGATGGAGGCGTTTGCATAACCATGCCCCCAGAAAACGCCTATCGCTGCATTCAGCACGGCGCTTTCATCATATTGCGGTTTACCGCTCATAAATCCCCCGTTGACAAGTTGGAATGATCGTACCAGGATGGCTGGACCGATCGTTCCATCATATAATAAGGGTTCACCATGCTTAATCAAACAAATACTCCAGCACCTGAACTTCGCATCGCTGTTGCGGGTGCGACAGGGCGGGTCGGCTCACACTTAATCAACAAGCTTGGATCAGACCCGGTGGAGGTTATTTCACTTACGCGTCAGAAGGCACCGGAAAATATTTCCGCCGGGGTATCATCTGTTGTTGTGGATTTTGCTAAGCCCTCAACATTAGAGATGGGGCTTGCAGGTGTCGACAAGCTTTTTATTGCCCATGGTACATCTCCTCAACAGGTGGCTAATGAGATAGCCCTCATTGATGCGGCGGTAAAAACAGGCGTACGCCATATTGTTAAACTTTCGGTAATGGGGCCAGCAACGCCCATCAACCCTTTTGCATGGCACACCGTAATAGAAGCTCATCTGGCCCAACAACCTGTGGCTTCCACAGTATTAAGACCCACGACTTTCATGGATGTACTCAAGCGTGCCGGAAGCCAGGTTGCTGCCGGAACCTGGGCAGGTGCGGCAGGTCACGGGCGTGTGAACCTGATTGATATTCGGGATGTAGCCGATGTGGCACGGGTCGCGCTGCTTGAAAAAGTCGCTGAAAACTCTCAACGTGCTTATCACCTTACCGGTCCACGTAGCTGGACAATGCATCAAGTGGCAGAGGCGTTATCCCCTCTTTTAGATTATACGGTCAGCTATTCTGACCGCTCTCCAGAGGAACAGCGCACTGCGTTACTGGCTGAAGGCCTCTCTTCATTCGTTGCTGAACTGTTGACTGGACTGGATCGGATTTTCAACCATTCCGTGCTGACGGAGCGAACCCTGACGGTGGAAGAACTAACCGGCTCACCTCCGCGTGAACTTTCTGACTGGCTTAAGGAAAATATTGCCTCTTTCCGGTAAAAAAGGGCGTTATTTCATGCAACCGCCATGGCGATACCAGAGCACCACGGAAATCGCCGTAATAAACAGGGTAAGGATGAGGGAAATAAGCAGCGTGCCGGATATACCGTAATGCTCCAGCAACAGGGCATAAGCAGAGGGGGCCAGCGCCGCAAAGAAAAATCCCGGTGACAGCAGTACGCCTGTTTTGCGGGCATAGCGCAGCGGATCAAACAACACCAAAGGAAGTATGGCCTTCACTACCGTGCTCAGTCCGTTCACGGCCCCATAACCCAGCACGAAAAAGGCTGTAGCCGCAGGAGAAACCTTTCCCGCAAGGCCGACCAGAAAGCAGAGAGGCAGCAGGATGCCGGTAATAAGATTCAGGCGTAGCGCAGAAATACGTGCGCCGGAAGCCACGTCCAGCAGACGGGCGCCCACCTGCCCCACTCCCCACAGCATGCCAGTCAGGGCCGGCATGCCATAAGCGGCCAGTATCTGGGGGAAATGTGTGGAGACGCCGGTTGAGACAAAGCTCATCAGCGCAATCAGGGTGGCATACCACAGACCGCTGATTAATACTCTGCGCTCTTCTGAGGTCCCGATCGCCTGGCTGGCCTGGCTGGAAACGGGGAGGGATACCCGACGGCCTGCGGGAACGGCGGACAAAAAAAGCAGGCTCACCAGTCCCCCACAGCCGTAAACGATGACGGCATGCCGCCAGTCGGTGACGTGCAGCAATGCGGCGCCTGCCGGCCAGAACGCGGCTGAAGCGAGGCCGCCCAGCAGGGTGACCAGAGAGATTGCCCTGCGGGCTTGTGCGCCAGCAATGTCGACAAGCAGAGCAAACGCGGCGTCATACAGAGCAAACCGCATTCCGGCCCCGGTCAAAGCCCATACGGCAATCCAGCCGGGCAGAGTATGGGTAAACGCCATCAGAAAACAGCCAACCGCAACAGCTAGCGTGCCTGCCATCATCATCGTGCGTCCACCGGCACAGAGCATAACGCGACCGGTCAGCGGCGAAACCACTCCCATGACAAGCAGGGCAACGGTCATGCCGGAGAAAGTGGCAACCTGAGACCATCCTGTTTCGGCCATGACAGCAGCCCCGAATGCTCCCGGCATGTAAAACGTAATCCCCCAGTTGATAAGCTGCGTCATGCCGATGCAAAAAATGGTGCGGCCTGTCAGATGTCCGTCGGTCAATCTGCGCCCTCCGGAAACGTGGCATCCCCCGTCCCCAGCCTGCGTTGCAGGATGACCGTATCAAGCCAGCGTCCGTGCTTGAATCCTACAGACCTGAGCGTGCCTGTGATGCTGAAGCCCGTTGCATGATGCAGAGCAAGAGAGGCGCTATTTTCGCTGTTACCCACCACCGCTACAAGCTGACGAAAACCCTGGGCTTCTGCCCACGTTACCGCACGGGACAACAGCAGTTTGCCGATACCCCGCCCCTGATAAGTGGGGTCAATATATACAGAGTCTTCCAGGGTAAAGCGGTAGGCATATCGTTCACGGTAATAAGAGAGGTAGCAGTATCCCAGCACGTTTCCTTTATCAATCGCCACAAACCAGGGTAACCCGGCTGCAAGCACCTTTTTCAGGCGGATCGCCATTTCAGTTTCATCCGGCGGCACGGTTTCAAAAGTGGCGGTGCCATGCAATACGTGATAAGCATAAATCTGTTGCAGGGCGGGAATATGTCGTTCATCTGCTTCGGTTACTTCCATCGGTACGGCTCCTTTTTCTCTCATAAACAGAGACTAACCCGGATGAAGAATTTCAGTCAGGCAGCAGGACTTATCAGCGGTATAAGGAAAACTTTGGCATGGCAAACCTGAACCTCGATCACCTGACAACCTTCAGGTTGGTCATCAGCCGGGGCAGTTTCTCAGGGGCGGCAGAAGCTCTCGGCCTGTCGCAGCCAGCAGTAAGCCTACAGATAAGACAACTGGAGCAGACGCTTCAGGTCCGGCTTATTGAACGAACCAGCCGGGGGATAAGGCCAACGCCTGCCGGGCTGACGCTCTCAGAGCACTGCATGAAAATTGCGGCGGTGGTAAGTACAGCAGTTGAATCGGTGTCCCTGCATTCAGATGAGATAACCGGCACCGTTACCGTCGGCACAGGCGCAACGGCCTGTATTCATCTTCTGCCCCCGATATTGCAGCAGCTGCGACAGGCGCATCCTCTGTTAAAAGTGGACGTACGCACTGGCAATACTTCAGATATTGTCCGGGCCGTGGAGGAGAATCGTATCGATATCGGCCTGGTAACACTGCCAGCAGCAGGCAAATGCCTGAGCGTCAGCCCACTGGGTACAGATGAGTTTATTATCATCATGGAAAAGGATGTCTCAGAGCAGAGCGCGAAACCGCTCTCTCCGGACGCCCTCTTGTCACTGCCACTGATTATCTTTGAACCCGGAAGCGGGACACGTGCCCTGATTGACGAATGGTTCCAGCAGGCCGGGCACGTTGCCAGCCCCGTGATGGAGCTTGGCAGTATTGAAGCTATTAAAAGGATGGTTCGTGCCGGTCTGGGTTACAGCATCGTCCCCCGAATGTCTGTTGCAGACCTGGAAGAAAGAGAGGGGCTGAGCCTCTGTTCCATGACGCCTTCTCTTTGCCGGACTCTCGGGACGGTAATGCGGGAGGATCGGATCATCAGCAGGGGAATGAATGAAGTATTAAGCACGTTATCCAAAACTTTTTCGGAAGTAAAATAATGTCCATATAACCGCCCTCAGCGCATTCAGTTGTACGCCAACGGTATAAGGATAAATCAGTCAGCACGGCTGAGCTTATTTTTTCAGGAGAATAAATGGTTATACAGCAAGCACCTCAGTTAGAGACAGAACGCCTGGTTTTAAAGCAGTTCACGCTTGATGATTTTTCCGCCCTTAAGGCAAGCTGGGCTACGCCTGAAATGGCTAAGATTAATGGCGGGGAAAATCCGACGGCAGAAATGGTCTGGACCCGTTTACTACGTTATATCGGACACTGGCAGGCTTTGGGGTATGGTTACTGGGCTGTATTTGAAAAAGCAACGAATCTGTATGTGGGTTCGTTTGGTTTTCAGGATGCACATCGCGATATTACACCGGCGTTAACCTGCCCTGAGGCTGGATGGACGCTGATTGCTGAAGGGCGTGGCAAAGGGTATGCCTCTGAAGCGCTGGCCGCTATTTTGCAATGGGCCGATAAGACCTTAGCTTCTCAGGTTTGCTGTATTATTGACCAGGCAAATCAGCGTTCGAATTATCTGGCGGAGCGTTTTGGTTTTCAGTTCCAGAACTATGTTCACTATCGCGGCAGGCAGGTACGCCTGCTAATACGCCCGTTGCCCATCAGCTCAACCAGCCCATTTTTCTGAGCACATTATAATCAGATAACCAGGCTGGACGTATGCTCTGTGCCAGAGGCGCAGATAGCTAACATTGCCATATTGATCGAACCAGAGCAGATCAACAGGCAATGTTTATAATTTTATTTTCCGAGAATGTTGTTTACGGCGGCGAGGTGCCCCGACTTATCTTTGTGATTGGAAATGACCTGGATAACGGTAAATTTATTATGGGCTACAGCAAGTAAGGTTGCCTGCAACACATCATTACCGCCCATATTGTTAGTGGCTTCAAGGTGATATACCTCCAGCCCCTTCGCGTTCTCAGTTTTTTCACTGACGACAGTGTAGGCTGGCGAGCTTGCTTTCTGCTGATCCTTGATAGATTTCATACCATCAAGAAAATCACTATCACTGGCGGCACGGGCAATCAGCGGTATTTCTTCTTCGCCAATCAGCAACACACGTTTGGCCTGTTTGTTAACATACATTTTCCCCGGTGCGCCGCCCGGAACAGGCTGAGCTACATAGCCCTGCACTGTGAAAACCTGCTCTCCATCCAGTAAAGAGAGTGTTTCAGTATTGGTGGCTGTTTTTTCCGCCGTTTTAACTTCAGCCGCAGATGCCACATTAACCGTGCAGCCAACCGCAGCTGCCAGACACATTGCGCCGGTTATATTTAAAAACTTACTTAATTTCATCGTGAACGCCTTATATTATTGCTTTTACTTTTCGCTGATGCAGCGAGAGCAGGTTTGGTGTAAGGAATACAGTAAGGCTAGTTCATCAAGTCCCAGATAAGTATTCCTGAACCCAATAAAAGAAGAATGACTGGCCAGTACAGAACAGGAATAAAAAAGAAATTATGTGTTTTTTCCGGCGCTATCATTGGCCGGCTTTGCGTTTTTTTTGCCAGCGCATCCAGCCATTTCTCCTGCCGGAGTACCCAGACCAAAGCTGCACAAAGTATGGCTGAAAGAATCAAGGTTACACCTGTTGCCCACAGGTGGGTTAAAAAATAGCCGTCATAATAAAAAATATCAACCAGCCATTTGCATAATACATAAGAAACGGAAATAAGCAGGGCAATAAAAAAACCAACGCCGCTCCAGACTATCATCTTATTTATCCTTGTTTTTTGTAGGGAGAGGTAAGCTTCGCGTAAAAATTAACATATTCCTTTCATTATAGCGAGGGGATTCAGGTCACGGATTTAATACTGTTATTATTACTTTTTCGCATTCGCTTTGCCGATCCCGCCCCCCATACGATTGTTTCAAAAAACCGTCTTTAGAGAGAGAAAAACACCATAATCGCAATTTCTTACCTGCATAGCGTTTAACTCAGCCATTAATATCTTAATATGATCCTTTCTGAGAAAACATATTCATAATACAGGCAAAGCATGCTGAGACGGATTTCAAGCATTTCCTTTGCTCAGGGGTATTTTCCGGAACATTCTGATAAAAGCAGCTTATCCCTTCCACCAACATTGAATGAGTTTATTATTTTGAAAAAAATAACGGAATTGAAAAAGGGTTATGCAAAGGTGTTTTTCTGGCTTTTGTTCACGCTGTTTCTTATCCCAGCCATCACGTTAGTTTTTGCTGAATACGGTAACAATTCGCTTAATCAGCAATATACGCAGATTTTTATTGAGGATGCGCGGGGACAAAATCAGGATGTAGGTAAACTCACAGATTTTCTGCAACAGAATCCCCCTTCCAGCGTCTGCGGGCCGGTCACTGACGATCTGCTCGATTATAAAAACGCAGTCTGCGCGCCAAAATCGGAACTGTGGCAGTTCTCTATGATGGATAAAGTGGCCTTCTGGACCCTGATCGCCAGCGGCATAGTGCTGCTGATGGTACTGTTGCTCAGCGCACTGGCCTTCAGAAACCGCCGGAGCCAGCTATTGAGTCTGACGCTGGCGCGTCGGTTCCTGATGCTGGTGTGTTCACTGGAGGTAATAGTGCAGGGAGCTATGCTGGTATGGATCTCTTTCTGGGGAACAGCCTTCTTCACGCAAACTTACTATCCAAAGCTGGTGATGGCAGTGGGCCTGCTGGTGCTGGCCGGTATGTACTACATGATCAAGGGCATCTTTAAAAAGCTTCCGCCTGAAGAGAGTGTCGAAGGCGAAGTAGTGCTCCGCGAAGCAGCTCCTGCTCTCTGGTCACGCATTGATGCGCTGGCCGCCAGGGTGGGCACCTCTCCGCCGGACCATATTATTGCCGGTATTGACACGAATTTTTACGTGACAGAAGCGCCGCTGAGCATTAATCAGCACCCGTTAACGGGCCGTAAACTCTACGTCAGTATTCCTCTCTTGCGCCAGCTCACCACCGTGCAGGCTGATGGTGTCATGGTGCATGAGCTGACTCACCTGCATGAAGGGGACACCGCTTCGAGCGCGTTACTGGGGCCGAAGCTACACCATTTCGATCTCTATATGCAGCTGATGGGCCAGAATGTGGCCACGCTTATCGTGTTCTATCCGCTCTATCTGTATCGCATCCTTTTTGAGCTGGCATGGCAGCGTAACAGCCGTGAGCGTGAATTCGTGGCCGATCGCAATGCCTCCACGCTTACCTCACCCGCCGCGATAATTGAATCCTTAATCAAAGTCTCAGCGTATGCGAGTTACCGTAACGAAGTAGAACGAAACCTCTTTGAAAATAACTTACTGCATGAGAATGAACTGGGGATCAGTAAAGCGATCGCTGTTGGTCTGTCGCAACATGTGGCCTCCTCAGAATTTATCAGCATGATGCGGGAACAGAATGTGCCGCATCCGTTTGATTCACACCCGCCGCTGACGGAAAGGATGCGTAATGTGGGCTATTCCGTGGAAGAGAGTGGGTATGCCGCTGTAGCAGCCGAACTCCCCACAGAGAGTTGGGTCGATTTAATGCCTGTTGCCGATCTTATTGAACAACAACTGTGGCAGAAATATGAACGCGATTTCTCTTCTGCGCATGAAGAGAGCCTGGCCTGGCGCTATCAGCCCACGGGAGAAACTGAGACCGCGCTGGTGCTTAAACATTTCCCGAATGTTCCCTTTACGCTAAAAGATGGCTCGCAGATAGAAATCACCTGGCAGGGTATTATGAAGCCGCAAACGGCTGAGCTACTGGAATGGGATAATGTTAAAGATCTCAATGTTATCCGCAGCTTCGGCAGAGATACTTTGTATGTACGACATATGCAAACGAATACGCTCGGCAAAAAACGCAGTGAAATCCGCCTGCCGGGACTGAAAAAGGAGATTGATAATTTCAAGAATACGCTGGGCTATTACTGGCACCGACATCAGACGGTACGGGCGCTGCTGACACAACAAGCGACGGTTACAGCACAAGATTCGTAATCAATGCCCCTACTCTCGCCATTATTCGTGGGCGATTGATTCAGGGGCCATAACTTAAGGCTGCAACCGTTTTTATAACTTACCCATAAAGGAATTATTGTGTTTCATAAAGCGATCAGGACTGTCATACCAGCAATATTGGCGAGCGCACTTTTTTTGCCGCTGGCAGCATGCGACAACAATGACAAAACGGATGGAAAGCCAGTACCACAGGCCGCTTCCAACCCGGTTGCAGAGGATGTCACCGCACAGACTGGCACCAAATTGAATTTCTATGTGAAATGCTACAACACCGCCGATGGAGCGGCACGCAGCAGTGCGCAGCGTTATGTCAGCTGGATTGCTGATGTGGAAAAGGGGCCAACGGGCAGGGAGCGCAATGTCAACGTGTTGAGTAGTCTCGCCCCCTATGAGTTGGAGAGCTGTACCCAGGCTATTCCGCAGGCATCAAAGGCAAAGCCCGCCATGCCAGCGCTGGATGCGGCGGCCACACAGTATCTGGCTGATTTGACCACGCTGGCTCCGTTAGTGTCGCAAGCCCATCTCTATTACAGCCAGGAAGATTACAAGGACGATGGTTTCGCGCAGGGTAAGAAAATGCACCAACCGCTGATAATGGCTTTCAAAAACTTTATCCACTCCAGCGACGTCTACGGTGCTGAAGTGGAGAAGGAGACCAATGCCCTGTCCGCCGCGCAACTCGTTGAGATTGAAAAATCTGAGGGACGCCATATCAGCTACTACCGTCTGGCGTTAATCACTCAGGGGAAACTGCTGGCAACGCAGCTTGACGCTCAGGCGCCTGATATTGCCGAAGTCACCAAAGCGATCAACGCCTATGGTGCGCTGCTGGCTGAGGCAGATAAGGCTACGGCCAGCGAGCCTGGTAAGCCGATCGGCTGGTCGATCGTTATGGACAATGCCGAAAGTTTTCTGAAAGACAGTAAAGATCTCATGCGCCGGTTGCGTGACAAAACGCCTTACAGCCATGGCGAGCAGTCACTGATAGAGAGTCCCGGCAACACTGGCTGGATGGTGGGCGGTTCGCCGATGCGGGTCTTAAGATCATATAACGAACTGGTTAAGGCCAGTAACCGACTGTAAGTTGGCTGCTGCTAACGCTGCCAGCGCCTCACGAATTGCGCGATAAAAAACGCACAACAGGACTCTTTAGGGTCCTGTTTTTTTTGGCAATCATCCCACAGAAATATTGGTTCAGGTTATACCGTTACGTATAGCTTCTGCTGTAAACGCCCGCTCCAGATTTCATCATATTTACCTGCGCGCGGAAGGCAGCAAGCCTGCCTGTGAATAGGCCTCAATAAGCTCGTCAAAAAGAGTGATATCGTTCCGGCTTCTGGCCATCAGTTGAGCGCCAGCAATGGCGGAAAAAATAGCACGCGCCCGTTTTTCACCCTCTTCCGGAGTGATGAAACCTGCTTCCTGAAGCTGCGTTTCCAGCCAGGCAACGTTTACGTCTGCGAATTTCTGTACCTCTTTTTTCACCGGCTCCGGCAGGTCGTCATACTCGGCGGACATAAAGCTGCCCATACAGAGCCGGTTATCACTTTCCAGCGAACGGCGAAAAATATGCGGGTAACGGCTCAGGCTTTTCAGCGCATCGCCCTCTGTTTCCCGCAATACTGCCAGGTCACGCGCTGTATCTTCCCAGTATCGTTGCGCTACCGCCGCACCTAACTCTGCTTTACTGGCGAAGTGGTGATAAATGCTGGCTGCTTTTATCCCGACTTCATCAGCCAGGCCGCGAATATTCAGACCGGTATAGCCATGAGCCTGCGCCGTCAGGCGGGCCGCATTTAAGATTTCATCTCTGGATGTCTTGCTCATCATCTTTCTCCTGAGGAATAGCGGTTTATTCTAACATACGTTAGGTAGGTATTGACAAGGCGATTTCCGGCGCCTACTGTTTACCTACCAAACGTTAGTTAGATAATTCATTAAGAGAGCCAATCATGAGCAAAGAGATCTTTTATTCAGACGCAACCCAACTGGCCAGCCTGATCCGCAGCCGCGAAATCTCACCGGTGGAAATTATGCAGGCGCATATTGACCGGATTGAAGCAACCAATCCGGATGTTAATGCCATTGTGACGCTGGCAGAGGATGCAATGAAACATGCCGTTGCGGCGGAAGCCGCCGTGATGAGAGGAGACGATCTCCCTCCCCTGCATGGCGTGCCCTTTACGGCGAAAGATTCGATAGATACCGCCGGTGTACTGACACAGCGCGGTTCACCCATTTTTAAAAATCGTCTTCCTGCTGAGGACGCCACCAGCGTGGCGCGTCTCAAAAATGCAGGCGGCATCCTGCTGGCAAAAACTAACCTGCCGGAATTTTCATACTGGATTGAGAGCGATAACCTGCTTTCCGGGCGTTCCAACAATCCCTGGGATCTGACCCGCACGCCTGGCGGCTCCAGCGGAGGCGAGTCAGCAGCTATTGCTGCGGGAATGTCTCCGCTGGGGCTGGGAACCGACCTGGCCATTTCAGTGCGTGGCCCCGCTGCGCAGACGGGGATCACCTCCATGAAAGCAACGCACGGCAGCGTGCCTATGACGGGTATCTGGCCGCGCGCACCTCGCCGCTTCTGGCATGTGGGGCCTATGGCCCGTTCTGTACGCGATCTCGCTCTGGCCTTCTCACAGCTGGCGGGACCGGACGGGCACGATGCCTTTTCCAGCAGCGCGCCGGTTTATCAGGACGGCCTGCCGTTTAGTTCATCGCGACCGCTTCGCATTGGCTGGATGACCGGACCGGGCTTTGGTCCGGTTGATCCGCAGGTCGCTGCGGTAGTGAAGTCAGCGGCAGAAGCGCTACAGGGACCCGGCGTAGTGGTGGAGCATGTAGGTATACCGGCGCTGGAGCGGGATTTTGCGCTGGATGTTTTTAACCGAATCCACGTTATGGAGATGAAGCCCGCATTTGCGGCAGCTACCGCAGGCCGCAGGCCGGACGAACTTTATAAAATGGCGAAGACGATGCTGTCTCTGCCGGATACTTCTGTGGCTGATTTTATTGATGCTGAACAGGCGGCGGAAAGGTTACGGGATGGCTTTGCAGAATACTTCTCACAGTATGATGCGCTTATCACGCATGTACTGCCCATTCCTGCCCACAAGCACGGCGTAGATCGGTTTGTCATTGACGGACAGGAAGTTGATGCTACTTATCTCCAGGGCGCGACAGTCCCTCTGAACGTGACGGGCTTACCCGGCATAGCGCTTCCGTTTGGCAGAAGTCATGAGGGCATGCCTGTTAACATTCAGATTGTTGGCAAATGGCATGCAGAGAGAACTATTCTGCATATCGCTTCACTGCTTGAAGCTGTCAGCCCGGTAAAAGGGCTACATCCATCGCTTTAAAACCGCAAAAGGCCTCGCGAAGTGTCGCAAGGCCTGATCAGTTTATCCTGCTAAAAAACGATATTCTCAACGTCCGCCTCCTGTTGATAGCCGCCTCTCTGTATGCTGGCTGCTCTGTACCAGAAGCCGTCATCCCAATCCCTGCGTTAATTCGTTAAGAGCAGTTCAAGGCATTGTTGATTCACCTTTTCTTGACAGTAAGCCCCCTTTGGCTTAAAAAGGAAATGATCGTTACCTAAATAAAGGTTAGTTATGAAATCACCTTCCCTCAGCGCTACTGCGCAACCCTCCAGGGGGCGCCCACGGGTTTTTGACGAAGAGGCCTTCCTTGACGGGGCTATTACGCTTTTTCGCAGCCGGGGTTTTAGCGGCGTCAGTATCAGTGACATCACCGCAGCCACTGGCCTCACCACTGGCAGCATTTACAAAGCCTATAAAGACAAAGAAGGGGTCTTTGCCATGGCTCTGGACCGTTATGTGTCGCTTCGGGAAGAACGTCTGAAAACACGACTGGAACAGGTGGCTAACGGCAAAGACAAAATCGCTGAACTGTTGCGGGATTATGTTGAACTCAGCCAGGGAAGAGACGGCAAGCTCGGCTGTATGGTGGTTACCGGTCTCACCCAGATCGACCAGCTTGGCACTGTTGCCGGGGACTTAGGCAAGCAATTATCGAAGCGTCGGGCTGCTCTTGAAGACTTGATTAAACTGGGGAAACAAGACGGGTCCATTGCCATGACAACTAACGTAACCACCGCCGCCGCAGTGATACTGGCGTTGCTGCAAGGGATGCGTGTAATTGGCAAGGTTTCAACCCTGACCGGCGATGGCGAAGACTTTGTGATGCAGGCGCTGAAGCTACTGGAGTAAGTCATGTTTGCGTTCGTCATTGTTGCCATTCTCGCCGGGGCTATGTTGCCGTTGCAGGCGGTCTGCAATACCCGTCTGGGCCATGCTCTCGGTTCACCGGTGTGGGCAGCCACTACATCGGCGCTGATTTCAGCAGTGGTGCTTTTCATTGCCGGTATGGTGATAACCGGGGCCTTACCACGCGGTGCAAATTTGCAGGCGCTCCCCTTATGGGCCTGGATTGGCGGGCTTTGCGGCGTGGTGACGCTGGCCGGCGTAACCGCTTGTACTCCGCGTCTGGGCGCAGCGGCTATGGTCGCTTTAGCGATCGCCGGACAGGTACTCTTTTCTATGGTGCTGGACCGTTTTGGCCTGTTTGGTCTTACACCTCATCCCATTACATTGCAACGCGCCATCGCTGCGGCTCTGCTGCTGGCTGGCAGTGTGCTCCTACTTTAGGAATTCATTATGTCTGCTTTCATGCTTCCTGATGCGCCCGAAGGGTTCAGCCATCATTTTACCCGTGCAGATGGCCTGCGCTTTCACTATGTGACCGGCGGCCGCCAGGATGGAATTCCGTTAGTACTCCTGGCTGGCTTCCCTGAAAGCTGGTTTGCCTGGCGTCATGTGATGTCCCATCTGGCAGACAAATACCGCATTATAGCTATCGATTTGCCAGGGCAAGGTGACACAGACAAGCCCCTTTCCGGTTACGACACTCAAACCGTTGCCACGCGGCTCCATGCTTTTGTCGCCTCTTTAGAATTAGGATCCTACTTTCTTGCAGCCCACGATGTAGGTGCCTGGGTCGCCTTTCCCTATGCCATGATGTACGGCGATGAAATACGGGCTATGACTTTGATGGACGCTGGCATTCCAGGCGTATCGCTGCCGGATAAATTGCCGTCGGATTCTGACAAGTCGTGGAAAACCTGGCATTTTTCCTTCCATGCCGTAGCTGACCTGCCAGAAGCTTTGCTGGCAGGACGTGAACGCATTTATCTGGAATGGTTTTTCCGCGAAAAAACGGTTAATTACCGTTGTTATGGCGAGGCTGAAATTGCGGAATATGAGCGTTTACTTAAAGCACCGGGTGGCTTGCGGGCTGGGCTGGCGTTTTACCGGGCACTGTCACGCTCAGCTGCGCAAAATGCTGAACTCGCCAGGCAGCGACGCCTGACTATGCCGGTTCTGGGTCTCTCCGCTGACCAGGGGTCTGTTCCTGATATGGCCGCTACCCTGAGAGCATTTGGCGATGAGATCTACAGTCAGCAAATTACTGATTGCGGCCATTTCCAGCCAGAAGAACAACCCGAAGCCGTTGCCCGTGCTCTGGAGCTATTTTTTGGCCAATACGCAAACTGAATTGCAGAGATGAGTAGAAGCTTTATTGCCCTCTCCAATTCGTACATAACGCCCGCTTTTCGCTCCTGGCTGCTCTGCAAGGGAAGTATCTGGTAATAAGTGAATGCTCCCTTTTTCACTCAGGTACAAAAGGTGAACCCTGATGCAGGTGATTATTCCACCTTCAGACCCATACATGGCCTGAAGGTAAATTCACCTTATGTACTGCTTTAAAGCACGGCTCGCTTTAGGGGTTAGCTGAGGGGTTGTCTGCTTCAAGGCTATATTCCCTGTAGTAATGTTCCATCATATTTCGCAGCGCTTTACCTATAGCGGCATATTCATATTCGTTAAGATTAGCCAGAGAAATACGACCGGCGGGTTGCTGGGTGCCAAAGCCAGAACCAGGCAACATAACAATGCCGGTCTCTTCAGCGATTCGAAACAGTAAGTCGGTTGGATTAAGCGTTTTCCGGACCCAGAGGGCAAAATCGTCGCCATATACCTGGCGCGAGATAGCTTCAAGATCAAGCAGAGTATAATAATCTACTGCGTCACTATCCTCGGTATGGGAAATGCCCAACTCACGGTACAGCACGGCCTGACGGCGACGGATAATTTCTGATACCGCCATTTTATAGCCGTTCTCACCATCCATCAGGGCAAACAGACTGAACAACACCATTTGTACCTGCTGAGGCGTGGATAACCCGGCTGTATGATTGAGCGCTACGCTACGGCTGTCGGCGACGACGCGATCAAGAAAACTCATTGACGCTACGTCAGGCGTAAGCGAGCCATATCTTTCTGCCAGGCGGTTTTTTTCGTCCGCGCCGAGTTCACCTATTTTTTCGTCAATAATATTCTGTTGATGAGTGGCAATAACGCCAAGACGCCATCCGGTTGCACCAAAATATTTCGAGAAAGAGTAAACCAGAATGGTATTTTTCGGGCACGTTGCAAAAAGTGACTTAAAGTCCTGGGCAAAGGTGCCATAAACATCGTCGGTAAGAATAATCAGGTCCGGTCGCTGTTCTGTTATCCTCACCATTTTTTCCAGGCTGCGCTGATCCATCTTAACCGAGGCCGGATTACTCGGATTAACGCAGAAGAATATTTTAATATCGGGATCAAGTAGCTTGTCGAGTTCCTCATCTGGATACTGCCAGTTTTGCTCAGGTGAAGCGTTAATCATCACGCTCTCAAGCCGATAATCTTCCAGCCGGGGAATTTCAATATAAGGGGTAAAGATAGGAGCACCCATCGCCACCTTATCTCCAGCTTTTATCAGCCCGTTGGTGCGCAATGTATTGAAAAGATAGGTCATTGCTGCGGTTCCGCCCTCCACCGCGAACAAATTGACATCCTCTGCTGAAATCAAACCCCCTATCATCTCTTTGACAATATATTCGCGGGTAATCTTTTCGCTGACTCTGAGCATGCGGGGTGGGACAGGATAATTAGCGCCTAAAATACCCTCCACCATTTCATGCAAAAATGCCGGGGCGGAAAGGCCCAGCTGATCACGTACATAGCTCACCGCCCTGGAAAGAAAAGCCACCCCTGGCTGATGATGCTCTCGTGAGAGAAAGGCATCAAAGCGTGCTTCAATGCCATCCAGTCGAGGCAATCCGCCAATTCCGTGCGGCAAATAGGAGTAGGAAAGCTCAGCTTCTTCAGTGGCAAATAAGCCAAGTCGCCAAAAAGCACGGCGGGGAAGCGTGGCGAGAAAGTTTGGATTTCCCCGGCCTGCGTTGAGCATTATTCGATCGGTTTTACTGGAAGCCAGATCAATCAGCGCATCTTTCAGTTCAAACGGGCTGAGCGCAGCATATTTCTCGTAAGGATTAGACATGGTAAAACTCTCCTGATAACAACGGGGTTGTTTAACGAGTGGTTCAGACCAGGGCAACAATGAGTGGACCCAACAGGGTCAGGAAGACATTTGCCAATCCGTAGGTCACGGCAAAGGGTGCGGTAGGAATGGCGTTACCTGCCTTATCAAGAATTTCACCAAAGGCGGGGTTCGCGCTGCGTGTCCCCGCCAGCGCCCCGGCAAAAACCGCGGTGTTGTCGTAGCGCAGGAGATAGCGGCCAATAAACAGGGTGATCATCAGCGGCACCACCGTCACGACGATGCCTATCAGAAATATTGAAAGGCCGTTATCGCGGACGGTGTGTACGGCCTGTAAACCAGACTGCAAACCCACCACCGCCACGAAACCGGCAAGGCCTAAATCACGCAGCAACCCTGAAGCAGGAATGGGCATATTGCCGGTCAAAGGTTTTCGCGCCTGGTACCACCCAAACAGGAGTCCGGATAAAAGCGCACCACCGCCGCTACCAAGCGTAAGCGGGACAGAGCCGATACGCAGCACCAACAGACCCAGCAGCAGCCCTACAGAAAGGCCGAAGCCATGAAACATCAGATCTGTTTTGGCGCTTTTAATCAGGGAAGGCCCGGCTAATGCAACAGCCCGTTGGATATCCTGTTCACTGCCATACAGGGTGACCACATCGTTATGCTGAATGACCGTATCGTCTTTAAACGGGAGCAGAGTGTCACCACGTCGAAGCGCGGTGACAAAGATACCGTGTCGCACATCTCCTGAAATTTGAGTGCGCAACTGGCCAATCGATTTTCCGGTAAGAGCCGTATTGGTCAGAAGGACCTCAGCAGATTGCATGATCATCTCTGGTCCTTCGTCGGCATCCAGCTCTCTGCCGAGAAAAGGCACCAGTGAAATAATGCCTTTCCGGCGTCCGACTAACAGCAACACATCACTCTCGTTAAGCTGCATATCCGGTACGACTGAAATGACTTTATCTTTGCGTTTGAGGCGCTCCAGCGTGACAGGAAAAAGCGGGGCCGCTGTGGCTTCAATTTGTGCCACCGTTTTTCCGCCGGCTGGCCCGGCAAGAAAGACTCGTCCCACCAGCTCCGGCAGCGCAGGCTGCTGGCCTGGAGCCAGCAAAGGGGCGCCCTGCATCATCTCCCGTTCAGCTTTTATGGCATCTTCACGAATAGATCGCCCCATTATTTTGGGCAGAATATTAACGCAAATGATAATGGCGCCAAGAGAGCCAAAGATATAGGTTACGGCATAACCTACCGCCACGTTTCCCTGCATTTGTTGCAGCTGAGCGGGATCCAGGCCGAGTTTGGCTATCGCTGCACTGGCGGTGCCAATAATTGCTGACTGGGTAAGTGCTCCGGCCGCAATGCCAGCCGCAATGCCTTTATCAAGCGCAAAAAATTTAGCCATAGCGACCACAGTACCCAGCGAGGTTATCACCAGAATTAATGCCAGCGCGATTTCACGGAGCGTTCGTCGCCCCAGTGATGAGAAAAATTTAGGGCCGCTTTCAAAGCCCACAGCATAAATAAAGACGGCAAACAAAACGTTCTTTATTCCGCTGTCAATAGTGATCCCAACCTGGCTAATTAATACGGCAATCAGCAAAGCACCTGCAACACCGCCCAGCTGAAATGCACCCAGTTTCAGCTTTCCAATCCATGTACCAATGGCAAGTGACAGAAATAAGGCAAGTTCCGGAGACAGACGAAAAACTTCATGAAGCAAGTTCATAGAAGAGTATCCTGCTATTCGGTTTAAAAGGATCGAGCCGCACCGTTTATGGTCGCGGAATAAAATTATAATGAACACCTCTATTTATTCGTACCTGATAAAAGGTAGCTATAAATTTTTTTAGTGACCATAAAAAACATCACTGTCTCTTTAAAAAACATTAAACCCTATTAAAGGCAATTTACAGAAATTTAATGCTACCAATATCAATAAAGTTGGATTAAGATCCCGATCTGAAGGTATGTCTGCTTCTCTAAACACGCTATTCCCTGTAAATGAATCCTGTCGGAAGCTCATTAACCTCCTGATTTACTGGCTGATATTTTTATCATTATTGGCGAATGTGATTTTTTATTTTTACTGTTGCTAAAAATGGCTCCGGCAGAAATTGAGGCCATACTGGATATTGCACTGAGGGTGCAATTGATAAAAACGGTGTTAACACAATGATTATGTAAAATCCCCGCTACCACACTATGAGTAAGGATAATTATGTCTGCCGACTCGCTGAAAAATTTTTCAAATGATCTCTCACTATTCACTGGTACGCATTTTGTTTATACCTACGATAATGGATGGAAATATGAATGGTATGCCCGCAACGATCAGACGTGCGATTACCGTATTCATCAGGGGCTGGTAGAGGGACGCTGGGTTACTGATCAGAAAATGCATGCCATTCAGTTCGCACCAGGTATTTATAAAGTTGACTGGCATGAACCCACTGGCACTTGTGTAAGTCTGTTATTTGATATCAACCGTAAGCTGGTGCATGGCACGATATTTTTTCCTCAGTGGATTGCCGGAGAAGGTCAGCATCCTGAAAAAACTATCTGTTACCAGAATGAGTTTATTGATGATATGCATCGCTTCCGCGATGAAGGCCCTGCCTATCCCTATGTGATCATCCCGGAGTTTGCCGAAGTAACTTATATGAAAAATGAAGGCCCGGATAATAATGAGGTGATAAACATGGCTCCGGGACAGCTACCGGAAAACTTTTTTGAAGGTAAATGAGTTCAGACTCAGTCAGAAAGTTGGGATAGCGGAAAAAAACAGAAAATCCCTGCCATAAGGGGCCTCTTTCTGTATTGATTTCTACAGTGCCCTGGATGGCATTGTCCATATCAGCCTCATCAGGCAAACCATTAACAGTAAGCTGCTGGCGGAATACCTGTACCTTACAGCGCCGTAAAGAAATCAACATCTTCCGGGAGGCGGCGAACCGGGTGCTCACTGAAGTCATGCAATTTGGCTTCGGTGGACTTTTTTCCAGTGAAAAGAATAGACTACACCTTCTCCAGAGAGTGCGCTTGCCGTGCAGAAACAGAGCCACCCGCAGAAGTTCGGCGGCTTGCTGGTTAGCGCAGCAGGTTGGCGATCGCTCTTTGTCGGGAGCCGCAGAGAATATCAGGGGAGTACGCCGTGGTGGTTAAAGACTTAACAGGGATTCGCCCGAGGAAATTTTGTGAACACACCCGATTCATTAGAAGAGCTTGGCCCGCGCATATGCATTATGGGTCCTTCAAACAGTGGAAAATCAACGCTCGCTGACGCTATTTCCCGCAAGACGGCTCTTCCTGTCGTTCATCTTGATCAACTTCATCATCTTCCGGACACAAACTGGGTTCCCCGTGATCATGCAGAGTTTCTTCGCTTACATGCAGATGCAGTTAGTCAGGAAAGATGGGTCATAGAGGGTAACTATACGAAATGCGCAGCAGAGCGGCTTGCCCGCGCCACGGGTTTGATTCTCCTTGATGTACCGGTAACAGTAGGTCTGCTGCGATACATTCGCAGATGTTACTCCTCCACTCCGAGGATCGGTGGTCTCAGAACAGGCAGAGAAAATGTCACCTGGGAGATGATAAAATACATCACCTTAATTGCCCCTAAAAACCGCCTGCACCATAAGAGAGTGTACGAACATGTCAGACTTCCAAAGCTGCTGCTGAAATCTCCTCGCGACGTTGAGGCCTGCTTTCAACGGTGGGGCTTACGCACATAAACGAATTACAGGCACCACGCTGGCATTTGCGCAGGCTTTAGCCTCAAAGAGCGCAGCGCAGGCAAGGCGGCAAGCCTGGTGCATCAGCCCCCGGCTTTAACCGGCGTGCATCGCCGCTGGTTTTCATCCCTGTTACCCTTCCTGTCCTTCCCTTTTCACCTCATCAAATTGACTCGTCTCCCCCCGACAGCATCATGTCCGTTTTTGGCCTTCTGTCTGCTGTGGTTTCCCGCCATCATTGGGTCACACCCATTCAGTCAGGAGTCCAGAAATGTCCAATACCGTGCTTTTAGTGATTGACGCGCAGCAGTCCTTCTATCATCGTGGCTATCAGGATACTGTCGAGATGCCCGCCTTTGAACGCAGCCTCTCCGCGCTGATCGGCGGCTGCCACGTTCGTGGTATCCCGATTGTGGATGTGTTCCATGAGGAAGAAGATGGCGCGTTCTCGCGGGACTCGGGTCTGCTGGTGCGCCTGCCCTTTCTGAACCACAAAGCGGTGAAAACGGTGTACAAGCGCGTCCACAATGCCCTGACCGAATCGGGGTTGCAGGAGTGGTTACAGGAGCAGAAGGTGGATCATCTGATTATCAGCGGCCTGCGCACCGAACAGTGCTGTGAAACCACCGCCCGCGTCGCGTCAGATCTCGGCTATAAGGTGACGTTTGTGACCGAAGCAACGCTGACCTTCCCTGTTTGCCATAACCGCATCACGCTGAGTATCGCTGACCTCCGTCACCGAACTGAAGCCGTGCTGATCAACCGTTTCGCCTCCGTCCAGAGCGTGGAGGAGTGCCTACAGGAGCTGCCATAACATGACTGTCCCGGTGTGGTTTTTAATGGTGCCCGGCGTCGTCTCGCTGGATGTGACCGGCCCGGCAGAGACGCTGAAGCTGGCAGGCGGTGCCTTTGCGCTGCGTTATTTCGGCCCGGAGGAGAGCGTGATGACCTCTACCGATATGAGCATCAGCCGCATCGAGCCGCTGCCCGACAGGCTTCCCGCTGGCAGCCTGCTGGTGGTGCCTGGCGTGCATGACTCTGCCACCTGCTTTGATACGCCGCAGGGCATCGCGGCGCGTCACTGGCTGATGCGGCAGCAGCCGGATATCCATGCGCAGCGCATCACGCTGATCTGCATCTGTTCGGGGGCCATTCTTGCGGCTAAAGCGGGCCTGCTGAGCGGCGTGCACTGTACCAGCCACCATGAAGTGATAGATCGGCTGAAAAAGTGCGATCCTGCGGCTATCGTTAAGGAAAACCGCATCTTTGTGGAAGATCGTGGCATCTGGACCAGCGCAGGGATCACCGCAGGCATCGACCTCTCCTTACACCTTATTCATCAGCTCTGCGGCTCGCAGACGGCGCTGAACGTGGCGCGGGAAATGGTGATCTATTTCCGGCGTTCGGGCGACGATCCGCAGCTTTCGCCGTGGCTGCGCTACCGCAACCATATGCATCCCGCTATCCATCGCACGCAGGATTTACTGGTGGTGCATCCGGAGCAGGAGTGGCAGCTGGAGGAGATTGCCGGGCGGGTCCATGTCAGCCCGCGCCATCTGACGCGTCTGTTCAGGCAGCATCTGGGGATCAGCGTGCGGGATTATCACGAGCAGCTGCGGATAGCGATTGCACAACAGCGCTTACAGCAGGGTGAAGGGGCAGAAAAAGCTGCTTTATCTGCCGGCTTCTCCTCTTCACGCCAGCTTCGCCGCGCCTTGCAGCGCTGGCAGCCGTGTTGAGCATTCCTGGCGATAGCAGATGGGATTGCAGCCCAGCCGTAACGAAGTAAAAACGCTAAAAAGCAGGCGTATTTTCCACGCCTGCTTTCATTTTTAACTACGTAAAATTTACTGCTTCACGCTTTCGATAAAGGTTTTACGCGCCGTTTTCGAGCCAAGCCGTTCAGCTTCATTCAGCAGTTTCAACGCCTTGTCCACATCCCCTGCCTTCACCGCCTTTTTAATAGCGTTGTTAAACCAGGCGTCAGAGTCATCCAGCATCGGCTCTGCGGGTTTGGCTGGCGCAGGCGCCGCAGCCTGCGTACTGCCCACCACGACCGGAGCGGCCGCTGGCGTATCCGATGACGGGAAGAGCTGCCCTATCATCACGTTCCCCGCCTTCTGCTCGGCGGTAACTTTCAGACTGAGCGTGCCGGTTGCGGTGTGTCGGGCAACCGGGTCGGGAATATCGGGTACAGCATTGCCCACGCCAGCCGCATAGGCTTTGGCGGGGTTAATCATTTGCGTTGTCTCGCTCAGATCTTTGCTGGTGGTGTAAACCAGCAGATAGATCTGTTTCTGCCCCAGCGCCGGGGTGAGCTTCAGCGTGCCTTCAAGGCGATCGCTGGAGACGATGCCCGGCTTCTCATAGGGGAAATAGTTGCTGGGATAGAACGCTGCCGGACGCATCTGTTCATCCAGTACCAGTACGTTCGGGGCATAGACGGTTTTGCCCGTCACCACGCTGGTTAAGACGATCTCCAGCGAACCACGGTCAGCTGGCAGGGCAAAAGCGCCCACGGCACCCTGGATCTCGCCCTGATTGATCTGCGAGCCGCCGCTACCAAGCTGTACATCCTGCGTCACTGGCGGAACCAGCGGTGTCCAGGAGAGTTTGCGTAACTGCTCGCTGGAAAGAGTGGGGGCCTTAGCGGCATCCTGCTGAGCAGCAGAGACCACTGCGGGCGCAGCAGCCAGCAGGCTCAGGGAGAGACACAGTGACAGCAGATTCTTTTTCATTGTTGTTTCCTTTGAAATCACCATGAAGGCTGGCGGCCATTGATACCTGATCCGCCAGCCAGCACATCTTCTTTACGACTCAACTTGCCGCTTACCGCACAATCATTCACGAGGCGGCAAGGCAAAACTGACCTTATCCCTGGGAACTCTTTGCGACCTCCCAGGGAAACTAAGGCCGGTCAACACCTCCGCTTCACGGAAGATGAGAGAATACTTACCACCAGATTTCCATCTGCGCGCCGAAGGTTATTTCATCATCATTGCCACGGCTGAAGGTACGCGCGCCGGTGTCATTCATTGCCAGACCATTGTTCACGCCGCTGTCGGTGTCATAACCCCATTTCTCATCCCAGTTGGCATAGGTCGCAAAGACGCGGATAGCCGGACGGGACCAGATGCTGTCGCCAGCCTGCCACTGTTGCGCCAGGGTAACTTTGTACTGACCGTTGCGGTCGCCGGTACGCTGGGATTTCACGTTGTCATAACCCGCTTCCAGCAGGGTGCTCATGATTGGCGTCCATTTGTACATCGGGCGCACGCCCACGGTATACCAGGTGGTGCCGTTATTGTTATCACGATCCGTATCCTGGTACATTGCCACGTACATCAGGCTCCAGGTGTCGTTGAAATCAATCGCACCGTGGTCCAGCACACGAAGCATGCTGCCGTTGTTATTGATAGCTGAACCGTTAGAGTGGCCGTTCGCCGCGCCTGTACCCGGATCGGTCATTGAGTCAGCCGCGTATTGCAGCACGAATTTGTTGTAGCCGTTATAGATGCTCTGCGTATGCTCAGCGGTCAGCAACCAGCCATCTTTGGTGGCGTTATCGTCCAGCGAGTAGCCGTCACGCGCATTGGCACGGCCATAATCCACGCCCAGCTCCAGCACGCCGCCAGGGTTGGTTTCCAGACCGGCCAGACGCACGTCAAAGACGTCGTTGGAGGTCGGCAGCTCATTACGCTGGTCCGCAATGTAGCCAAAGGAGCCGCCGCTTTCGGTGTTGCGGGTCGCCGCAAAGGAGAGCTTACCGAAGCCGACATCAATATCTTCCAGACCGGCACCAGGACCCGAGATATCCCAGTAGTAGAAGTCGATCATATGCACATCATGACGCTGGTAGAAACGCTTACCTGCCCAGATGGTGGAGCCTGGCAACCATTCGATCAGGTTTTTACCTTTCACGTTCGCTTCACGGAAAGCCGGATCGGTTGATTCCCAGTCGTTCTGCTGTGATACGGAATAGGCTACGTTGGTGTCAAAATAGAAGCTCTTGTCGCCCTCTTTCCAGACTTCCTGCCCCAGTTTCAGCTCCGCATAGGTTTCACATTCGTTACCCAGACGGTATTTGCTCTCTGCGCCAGTCGCCTTAAAGCATTGCTGCTCACCGCCGCTGCCAGACCAGCCGATGCCGGAACGGGCGTAACCGGTGAAATCTACGGCCATAGCCGGGGTGGAAAGGACGCCTGCGGCCACTGCCAGCGCCAGGGAGGAATTACGTATTGTTATCATCATCTTCTCCTGTAGGGGGACTGGTGCATTTAAACGCCCGGCTCCGGGTGTAACCGGCGACAGGCCGTTCCGTCTTCACGGAACAGATGACAGCGGTGTGGCGGCAGGCCAATGGCGAAAGTTGCACCTTCTTCTACCAGCACCACGTCATTCTGGCGGTAAACCAGGTTTTGACGAATTGCCGGAATCTGGATATGGATCTGGGTTTCATTACCGAGCTGTTCGACGACCTGCACTTCACCGGCAAGCCTGATTTCAGCGCTGTCGCCCGGTAAAAGGTGTTCAGGGCGAATACCCAGCGAGAGATTGCTGCCCGCCGTGACGTCGCTGCCTGCAACAGGCAACCAGACCCACTGGCGATCGGGCAGTTCCACCTGTACACGCTCAGGCTCGGCGGCAATCACTTTCACCGGCAGGAAATTCATTCTGGGCGAGCCAATAAACCCGGCCACAAACCGGTTGGCTGGATAGTGGTAAAGCGCCAGCGGCTTACCAATCTGCGCAATGCGCCCGGCATTAAGCACCACGATTTTGTCGGCCAGCGTCATCGCCTCAACCTGATCGTGCGTCACGTAGATCATCGTGCGCTTCAGCCGCTTGTGCAGCCGAGAGATCTCAATACGCATCTGCACACGCAGCGCCGCATCAAGGTTAGAGAGCGGTTCGTCCAGCAAAAATACCCTTGGCTCTGCCACCAGCGTGCGGCCAATCGCCACGCGCTGACGCTGGCCGCCGGAGAGCGCTTTTGGCCGCCGCTCCAGAAGATGAGCCAGTTGCAGGACTTCAGAAACCTGATTCACCCGCTGCTCTATCTCCTCTTTTTTGGTGCGCGAAAGCTTGAGGCCGAAAGACATATTTTCCGCCACCGAAAGGTGGGGGTAGAGCGCGTAAGACTGAAACACCATCCCGATGCCACGCCCAGCAGGCGGGACTTCATTCATACGCTGATTGCCAATCTTCAGTTCGCCAGAGGTGATCTCTTCCAGACCGGCAATCATCCGCAGCAACGTTGATTTACCGCAGCCAGATGGCCCGACAAACACCACGAACTCCCCTTCCTCAATCTCCAGGTTGATATCGCTGGAGATCACCGTGTCGCCAAAGGCTTTGTGCACGCCGCTTAGGGAAACGCTCGCCATCCTGAACTCCTCTCTCTGCCACATGCAGAGGAAATTGAATGTCAGGAAGGATGCCGACAAGCGTGCCGGGCGTAATCCTCCGTCAGCGGGTTTTTCACGGGGGAGGAGCAGGGAGGATGAGCCGCCGCGCGCAGCGAAGAAAAGTTCAGGCTAAAAGTCAATTTCGTGACCGGCCTGGCAAAAACTGATGGTTAATTTTGCGAGTCAGCTGTCATTACCGCCCAGAGTGTTAGGAGCATCACAGTCTGAGAGGTGGGGGCGTAGGTGGGGGGAGGATGAAGCCCCGGAGGGTTAACTCCACACTGGCAACGTACCCTCTCTTTTCCCTCTGTGTAGAGAGAAATCTGCTGCCTCACAGCACTATAAGGACTGGATTATGGCTCTCAGCATGAAGAACATCCTCAGACATACCGTGAAGATCTCCGCCCTGGCAACGCTGGTTCTCTCCTCTGCCGCCTTTGCCAAAATAGAAGAAGGCAAGCTGGTGATCTGGATCAACGGTGATAAAGGCTATAACGGCCTGGCGGAAGTCGGTAAAAAGTTTGAGCAGGATACGGGCATTAAAGTCACCGTCGAACATCCCGACAAGCTGGAAGAGAAGTATCCGCAGGTTGCCGCGACCGGTGACGGACCCGATATCATTTTCTGGGCCCACGATCGTTTCGGCGGTTATGCCCAGTCCGGTCTGGTGGCCGAGATCTCTCCTGACCAGGCTTTCAAAGATAAGCTGTTCCCGTTTACCTGGGATGCGGTCACTTTCGACGGCAAACTGATTGGTTATCCGGTAGCGGTGGAATCTCTCTCGCTGATTTACAACAAAGACCTGATCAAGGCTCCGCCAAAAACCTGGGAAGAGATCCCTGCGCTGGATAAAACGCTGCGGGCAAAAGGCAAAAGCGCCATCATGTGGAACCTGCAAGAACCCTACTTTACCTGGCCCATTATTGCTGCGGATGGCGGTTACGCCTTTAAGTATGTTGAAGGGAAATATGACACCAAAGACACGGGCGTTAACAATGCCGGGTCGCAGGCTGGCCTGCAATTCATTGTCGATTTAGTGAAAAACAAACATATCAGTGCCGATACGGACTACTCCATTGCGGAAGCGGCCTTTAACAAAGGCCAGACGGCGCTGACCATTGACGGCCCCTGGGCCTGGGCTAACCTCGACAAGAGCAAAATCAACTACGGCGTTGCGCCGCTGCCAACTTTCCACGGTAAGCCTTCCAAACCCTTTGTTGGCGTGCTGACGGCGGGTATCAATGCGGCCAGCCCCAACAAAGAGCTGGCGAAGGAGTTCCTGGAAAATTATCTGATCACCGATGACGGCCTGGCCGTGGTGAATAAAGATAAGCCGCTGGGTGCCGTAGCGCTGAAATCGTACCAGTCTAAGCTGGAGAAAGATCCGCGCATTGCCGCCACCATGGCGAACTCGAAGAATGGCGAAATCATGCCGAATATCCCGCAAATGAGCGCCTTCTGGTATGCCGAGCGCAGTGCCATCGTCAATGCGGTTAATGGTCGTCAGACCGTGCCTCAGGCACTGAAAGATGTGGAAACCCGCGTGACCAAATAATCGTTTCTTCCGCGACCAGCGATGCAGCCATTTTGCGGCTGCATCGTGCCAAAAAGGATTGTTGCTATGTCCGTAGCTCAGACCAGCCTGCCTGCCAGAAAACAAGGGCGTTCCCTGCTCGCCTGGTCTCTTATCGGCCTGTGTGCTCTGGTGGCTGGTTATTTAATTGTGTTGATGTACGCGCAGGGCGAATACCTGTTTGCCATCCTGACGCTGATCCTCTCCAGTCTCGGCCTGTTTATCTATGGTAATCGCCGGGCCTATTCCTGGCGTTACGTTTATCCCGGCCTCGCCGGTATGGCGCTGTTTGTGCTGTTCCCGCTGGTCTGTACCATTGCCATCGCCTTCACTAACTACAGCAGCGTTCATCAGCTGAGTTTTGAGCGCGCCCAGAGCGTGCTGATGGAGAGACAATTCCGCGCCGACAAAGCGTGGAACTTTGCGCTCTACCCCGCTGGCAAAGAGTGGCAGCTGGCGCTGACTTCGCCCGAGAGTAGTGAGGTGCTGGTCTCCAAACCCTTTACCTTAGATCCCGCCGCTCCGCAGACGCTGGAAATGGCACCACAAACCGCACCGGAAACGGCCAAAGCCGGGCTGCGGATCATTACGCAGAATCGCCAGGCGCTTGGTCAGCTTTCAGCAAAACTCGCAGACGGCACCGCGTTACGGATGAGCTCGCTGCGGCAGTTTTCCGGCACCCAGCCGCTTTATAAACTGGGCGATGACGGCAGGCTCCTGACCAACAGCCAGAACGGGAAAGTCTACAGCCCCAACATGGACAGCGGGTTTTATCAGTCCATTGATGCGCATGGCGCATGGGAAACGGAAACGCTCAGTCCGGGCTTTACGGTAGGCATCGGCTGGAAAAACTTCCTGCGCGTATTTCAGGATGAGGGGATCCAAAAACCTTTCCTGGCAATATTTGTCTGGACGGTGGTGTTTTCGCTGCTTACGGTACTGCTTACCACGGCAGTGGGCATGGTGCTGGCCTGTGTTGTGCAGTGGGATGAGCTGAAGGGCAAAGCTGCCTATCGCCTGCTGCTGATCCTGCCTTATGCCGTACCCGCTTTTATCTCAATACTGATTTTCAAAGGGTTATTTAACCAGAGCTTTGGTGAAATCAACCTGATGCTGGGTGCCTTGTTCGGGATTAAACCCGCCTGGTTCAGCGACCCGCTGACGGCCAGAACCATGCTGGTGATCGTCAATACCTGGCTTGGCTATCCCTATATGATGATTTTGTGTATGGGCCTGCTGAAAGCTATCCCGGAGGATCTGTATGAGGCTTCCGCAATGGATGGCGCCACGCCGATACAGAATTTCTTCCGCATCACGCTGCCGCTGCTGATTAAGCCGCTGACGCCGCTGATGATCGCCAGCTTTGCCTTTAATTTTAATAACTTTGTGTTAATTCAGCTGCTGACCAACGGCGGCCCTGACCGGCTGGGCACCACCACGCCCGCCGGGCATACCGACCTGCTGGTCAGCTATACCTGGCGCATCGCCTTTGAGGGCGGCGGCGGGCAGGACTTTGGTCTGGCTGCCGCCATCGCCACGCTGATTTTCCTGCTGGTTGGCGCGCTGGCGGTAATCAACCTTAAAGCCTCACGAATGAAATTTGATTAAGGAAGCGTTATGGCGATGGTTAAACCAAAATCCCAGCGCGTCAGGCTGCTGGTGACTCATCTGTTATTGCTGAGTTTTATTGCACTAATCCTGTTCCCGCTGCTGATGGTGTTTGCCATCTCGCTGCGGCCAGGTAACTTCGCCACCGGCAGTTTGATCCCGGAGACGGTCTCCTGGGATCACTGGAAGCTGGCGCTGGGTATCAGCGTCACCAACAGTGACGGCAGCCTTACGCCGCCGCCCTTCCCGGTGATGCTCTGGCTGTGGAACTCCGTCAAGATTGCGGTGATCACCGCCATTGGCATTGTTGCGCTCTCCACCACCTGCGCTTATGCCTTTGCCCGTATGAAGTTTCGCGGGAAAAGTTCGTTGCTGAAGGGCATGCTGATTTTCCAGATGTTCCCGGCGGTGCTGTCGCTGGTGGCGCTCTATGCGCTGTTTGACCGGCTGGGGATGTACATTCCGTTCCTGGGCCTGAACACCCACGGCGGCGTCATTTTTGCCTATATGGGCGGCATCGCGCTGCATGTCTGGACGATCAAAGGCTACTTCGAAACCATTGATAATTCGCTGGAAGAGGCAGCGGCGCTGGATGGCGCCTCGCCGTGGCAGGCGTTCCGGCTGGTGCTGCTGCCGCTCTCCGTGCCAATTCTGGCCGTGGTGTTTATTCTGTCGTTTATTGCAGCGATTACCGAAGTGCCGGTGGCCTCACTGCTGCTGCGGGATGTGAACAGCTACACGCTGGCGGTGGGAATGCAGCAATACCTTAATCCGCAGAACTATCTGTGGGGAGACTTTGCCGCAGCGGCCATCCTCTCTGCTATTCCCATTACCGCCGTCTTCCTGATAGCGCAACGCTGGCTGGTGGGAGGACTGACCGCCGGAGGCGTGAAGGGCTAAATTTTTTACCTGTAATAGGGTTATTACAGTCAGTCCTGTGTCCTGGGTGGCCTTATGGCCACCCTTTTTTTATGGTTGTGCTTCTGAGACAGGGCTGATTTTTACGCCCGGCACAGGGTTCAGGATAATTGCTTTCGCTATCGCCATGAAGCTCACGCTTGTTTTAGCTACGCTTATAGAGCGATCAACCCTAATGTCATTTTCAAAGGAGACATCTGTGCCCTCTTCTGAACCTGTGCTCAAGCCCGATCTGCGACGCACGCTGCTTGCCACCTTTCCGCTGGGTGTGGGCATGATGGCGGCTGTCGATGAAATCGTGTTTCACCAGATGCTCGCCTGGCACCATTTTTTTGACTGGTCCACGCCCGCATTCGGCCTCTTCTCTGACGGCTTACTGCACTCGGGGGAACTGATATTTTTTGTGCTGGGCTTTTTCATGTTTATTGACCTGCGTGCCCGGCGCGCGCTTGATCGGTCCCGCGCCTGGGCTGGGTTCTTTTTTGGCATGGGCAGCTTTCAACTCTTTGACGGGATTATCGATCACAAACTGCTCGGCCTGCACCAGATCCGCTACGTTGAAAACCTTTTACCCTACGATTTAGCCTGGAATGGTTTTGGTCTCCTGTTGCTGTTGGCAGGATTCCTGTTTTATCGTCGTTCGGGGGTTTCTGTGCGGCATAGTACGGGGAGTTAGGTGATGGAGCACATGTCACAGCACAGCGGTATGGAAGGGCAAACCGTGCTGTTTGTTCTGTTAGCTATCCTGCCTGCGGTGCTGCTCTGCCTCTATCTGGCTGCTGCTTTCAGACTGCGCAAAACCGCCGGATGGCGTCTCTGGCGCATTGCCAGCTTCACTCTCGGCACAGCACTTATTATTACCGCTGTCCTGCCGCCCGTAGCTCACTGGGCGCATCAGGATCTGCGTGGTCATATGGGTCAGCATCTGTTGCTGGGCATGTTTGGGCCGCTTGGGCTGGTGTTGGGTGCCCCCGGCACGCTGTTGCTGCGTAGCCTGCCCGCTTCTGCGGCACGCCGTATTATGCACTTCCTTAAAACGCCGCCGGTTCGGTTTCTGATCCATCCGGTTACCGCTGCGGTGCTCGACATTGGTGGGATGTACCTTCTCTACCTGACGCCGCTTTATCTCCTGACCATGACGCATCCCGCCCTGTTTGTATTTATTCACCTGCATTTTGTGATTTCAGGTTATCTGTTTACCTGGTCAATCGCCGGCCCCGATCCTGCGCCACGCCGTCCTGGCAGAGCTTTGCGGCTTACGGTGCTTTTTCTGGCAACCGCGGCACACGGTATTCTCGGTAAACTGATGTATGGTTACGGCTATCCGCTGGGTACTTCAGCCAGCCTCAGCGAGATCCAGGCCGCAGCACAATGGATGTATTACGGAGGCGATCTGGCCGAACTGCTGCTGATAATTGCCTTCTTTGCGATGTGGTTCAGACAGCGCAGCACCTTACCGGATCTCTTCGCAGAAAAGCCCGGATCGATTATTTCTCAGAAATGAGTGGAGAGAGGAAAACTGCTGCCCGGGATCAGGGGCAGCATTCAGCCGCAAATTATCGGGAATAGTTTGAACGCGCCCTCTCTACCTGACGGAAACCTTTCTGCGCCGCTTATCGAGATCCTTAATCAACGCGTTCACTTCCGGGTCGGCAAACATCGCTTCCAGCGTATGGGTGAGCTTGCGGCGCCAGTTGGGATATTCGCTGCTGGTACCCGGCACGTTCACCGGCGTCTGCATATCCAGCCAGTCCTCCGGTTGCAGCCCCAGCAGCGCGCTGGCGCTGTCGGCTACGTAACGCTGCAAGCCACGACGGATCACCGGTGACAGCGGCGTTAAGGCTGCCCGCCTGCCGGTTTTCTTCGGCACGCAACCGTAGTGATGCAGCCCATCCAGCAGGCTCTGCCTTGCCGTGGCCCGGTCGGCATACAGCGCTTTGAGTACCGTTTCATCCCGGTAAAGTCCCAGCGTTTTCCCCAACGTTAAATCATCCCCCTGCCAGTAGCTGCGCAGCGTGGGCAGATCGTGCGTGGTCAGGGTGGCCATCGCCTGTACCGGGTAAGACTGCGGCGCACGGAAGCTCTTTTCCGCGTCACGCTCAAAATAGAGCACCTTGTAGGAATAGATGCCGCCTTCACGCAGTTTGCTGACGATTTCAACCGGAACGGTACCCAGATCTTCACCAATTACCATGCAGCGGTGCCGCTGACTTTCCAGTGCCAGAATGGCCAGCAGGTCATCAACCGGATACTGAACGTAAGCGCCCCTGTCCGCCGTCCCTCCCGCCGGGATCCACCACAAACGCAGCAGCGCCATCACATGATCGATACGCAACGCGCCGCAGTGGATCATGTTCGATCGCAGCAGATCGATAAAGGGTTGATAGCCGCGACTGACCATCGCCCAGGGATCCATTGGCCGTAAATCCCAGTTCTGCCCCTGAGGGCCAAGAATATCGGGCGGCGCGCCCACCGAGGCTTTCAGGCAGTAAAGCTCGCCATCGCCCCAGGTTTCCGCCCCGCCTTCCACTACGCCAACGGCTAAGTCGCGATAGAGGCCAATCGGCATCGCCTGCTGCTGGCTGAGCTGATAGCAGTTCGCCAGCTGCGTTTCAGCCAGCCATTGCAACCAGAGATAAAATTCCACCTCCGGCGCCTGCTGCTCGCAAAAGGCGCGAACCGCTGGCCCGCGTGCGTTGCGCCAGGCTTCCGGCCAGTTGTTCCACCCCTCGGCCGTACCGCTTTGTCGGGCAAGATGGGCGTATAACGCATCATAAGCTGCCTGTAGCCACAGACTTTCCCCGCCCTGCTTCACAAAACGGTCAAAGGCCTGGCGGCAGGCTTCCCTGGGTTTACGCGCCAGGAAATGCGGGTAAGCCAGCCGCAGCGCCTGTAATTTCAGCGCCATGACCTGTTTGTAATCAACCCAGTCAGAAGCCCGCGCAGACTGTAGCGCCTGTTGCGTTTCCTGCGCGACCCACCACTGCTGCGCGGCCTCGCTCAGAGAGAAATCTTCAACCGCAGCGACATCGATATAAATTACGTTCAGCCAGCGGCGGGAGGAGGGGCTGTAAGGGCTGGCCGCCTCGGGATCGCCGGGAAAAAGCGCATGGATCGGGTTCAGGCCGACAAAAGCGCCACCGCGTGAGGCAATATTCTCCACTAACAGCGCCAGATCGCCGAAATCGCCAATCCCCCAGTTGCGCGCCGACCGTAACGTATAAAGCTGGACGCAGGTGCCCCACAGCTTTTTCCCCGCCAGCAGCGGCTCGGGTTCAAAGCAACGCTTGGGGGCGATAATCACCCTGCATTCCCAGCTTTGGTTTCCCTGAGAAAGGGTCAGCCGGTGGTAGCCACAGGGAACCGGCTCAGGCAGCGCCAGCGTCATTCGGCCTTTGACCTTGCCCTGCTGCGTGCTGCCATTTTCCTGAGTGAAAAGCCAGCCGTAATCCCCTTCTCCGCTGACGGCAAGCGCAAAACGGCTGCCTTCCGTAAAGACCTTCACCGTGGGAACGGGGCTGACCAGCGTACGGCGCGCGTCGCTCCACCCCATCGCCTGTAGCAGATCGCGCTTGGTTTCAGCCGCTATCGCCTGCGGCTTGCCGTGCGCGTTGATAAAACCAGAGGCGATGCCCGCCTCCATGGCCGCCTGCTCAAGTGCATTATTTTCCATATATTCCCCTCAGCGCTTCGCCTGCCAGATCCGCTGTTGATAGTCACGAATTGACCGATCGGAGCTGAACATACCTACCCTTGCCGTATTCAGTATGGCGCTGCGCGTCCACTGCGTGGCATCACGGTACAGCGCCTCAACTCTTTGCTGGGCGGCGCAGTAATCTGCAAAGTCAGCCAGCACCAGGTAGGGATCGCCACCTTTAAGCAGGCTTTCCAGCAGCGGTTCAAAGGCGTGTTTATCCCCGTCGCTGAAGAAGCCGTTCTCCAGCTCTTTCAGCAGGCTGTGCAGATGCTTATCTTTTTTACGCAGCTTAAGCGGATCGTAACCCTTGCTCAGCAACGCTTTTACCTGGTCGACGGTATGACCAAAGATAAAGATATGCTCACTGCCTACCTCTTCCGCTATCTCGACGTTCGCCCCATCCAGCGTGCCGACGGTAAGCGCACCATTCAGCGCCAGCTTCATATTACCGGTGCCGGAAGCCTCTTTACCTGCGGTGGAGATTTGTTCCGATACGTCCGCGGCGGGGATCATCAGCTCCGCTACCGAGACGCGGTAGTCGGGGATAAACACCACTTTCAGGCGGTCGCCCACCAGCGGATCGTTATTGATTTTCTCCGCCACTTTGTTAATGGCGTGAATAATATTCTTTGCCAGGTAATAGCCCGGTGCAGCTTTTGCTCCGAACAGGAAGACGCGCGGAACCGTTTCTTTCTCCGGGTTATCGCGGATCTGGCGATAGAGCGAGAGAATATGCAGCAGGTTGAGGTGCTGACGTTTGTACTCGTGAAGGCGTTTGATCTGCACATCGAAAATCGCCTCCGGATCCAGCGTAATCCCCATATGGTGCTGAACCCAGCTCACCAGCTTCAGCTTGTTCTCCCGCTTGATTTGCTGATAACGCTGCTGAAAATCGCCATCGTCAGCAAAGGCTTCCAGCCCTTTAAGCGCGTTAAGGTCGGTTACCCAGCCGCTGTCCAGCTTGCTGTCAATCAGCGCAGAGAGCGCAGGATTACACTGTTTCAGCCAGCGACGCGGCGTGATGCCGTTGGTGACGTTATGGAATTTTTGCGGCCACAGCTGGTGATATTCCGGGAAGAGATCTTTCACCACCAGTTCAGAGTGCAGGGCCGCAACCCCGTTCACCGCAAAGCCGCTGACCACGCAGAGGTTAGCCATGCGAACCTGTTTGTTATGGTGTACGGCCAGCTTTCCCCAGACCGCCTTGTCGCCCGGCCAGCGCTGTTCAACCAGCTTTTTAAAACGGGCGTTGATCTGCTTAATCAGCGAGAAATGACGCGGCAGCAGGCTGCGTACCAGCTTCTCATCCCAGCACTCCAGAGCTTCCGGCATCAGCGTGTGGTTGGTGTAGGCAAAGGTCTGGCTGACTATCGCCCAGGCGGCGTCCCACGTCAACTGGTGCTCATCCAGCAGGATGCGCAGTAACTCAGGGATCGCGATGGTCGGGTGGGTATCGTTAAGCTGGATAACCTCAAAGCGAGGTAAATCCTCAATCTTTCGTCCCAGGAAGTGGTGGCGACGTAAAATATCCGCCACGGAACAGGCGCACTGGAAATATTGCTGCATCAGGCGCAGACGTTTTCCCGCCTGGTGATGGTCGTTGGGATAGAGCACTTTGGTGAGTTTAGCGGCCTCAATGCCCTGCCGTTCCGCTTTCAGGAACTCGCCGTCATTAAACAGCGCTAAATCAAAAGGCTGAAGCGCCCCCGCCTGCCACAGACGCAACGGCTGCGTGACGCCATTCTGATAGCCAATTACCGGCAGATCCCAGGCTTCACCCTGGATTGAAAAGGCGGGTTGCCACTGCTCGCGGCCATCATCATGCCTGATCAACTCCCCGCCAAAGCTCACCTCCACCGTTAAGGCGCTATTGTGGCTGAACCAGGGATAACTTTCGCGATGCCAGTTATCGGGCGCTTCCTGCTGCTCGCCGTCACGGAAAGACTGGCGGAACAGCCCGTACTGATAGTTCAGCCCGTAGCCGGTAGCGGGCTGGCCAACGGTAGCCATAGAGTCCAGGAAACAGGCGGCGAGTCTGCCCAGCCCGCCGTTACCTAACGCGGGGTCAACCTCCTGCTCCAGCACATCAGCCAGCTCTACGCCCTGCTGCTTCAGCACCGCTTTCACCTCTTCAGCCCAGCCAAGATTGATCAGGTTACTGGCGGTCAGGCGACCAATCAGAAACTCCATTGAAAGGTAATTAACGTGGCGCTGTGACAAGGGTGCCGCCGGAGGGGCTGGCTGCGCATTCAGCTGTTCGGAAAGCGCCGCGCTGGTCGCTTGCCACCACTGATGTGGCGTCATTTCCTGTGCCTGGTGCAATCCAAAGCCCTGCCACTGACGGGTCAGCGCGGCCAGAAACAGCGATTTATTAAACTGAACCTGCATCACTTTTCCTTACTCTCCATAAATTTCTTCCATGCTGCATGTTGAGCAGGCGCGCAACATCCTCCCGTAAGAAATTAGAGAGGGAGGAGAAATGGGGCGTAGCTTGTGCAGAAAGGCACACGCGGAAACTCCGATTTTTAAAAATGTGATGAAGTGCGACTAAATGAAACAAAAATTCCAATCCTGCTTGCAATCAATACCTTGAAGGCAGACCTTAAGGAAAACTGATTAATTACGCACAGTAAAATAAAGATATCCCCCCTCTGGCCTACGTCATAAGAAACGAAACTATGCTGATCCCTTCGAAACTGAGCCGCCCTGTGCGGTTGCAAAATACGGTGGTGCGCGAGCGTTTGCTGACGAGACTTTCCGCTGCGCAAAATTACCGGCTGACGCTGGTAACCAGCCCGGCTGGCTACGGCAAAACCACGCTGATGGCGCACTGGGCCTCCGGCAAAAATTATCTGGGTTGGTACTCGCTCGATGAGAGCGACAATCAGCCCGAGCGCTTTGTCAGCTATCTGATTGCGGCAGTGCAGCACGCCACCGGCGGTCACTGCGTCAAGAGCGAAGCCTTGAGTCAGAAGCATCAATACGCCAGCCTCTCCGCTCTGTTCGCGCAGCTGTTTGTCGAGCTGTCGGAGTGGCACCAACCGCTGATGCTGGTGATAGATGACTACCACCTGATCACCAATGCCGCGATTGACGAAGGTATGCGGTTTTTTCTGCGGCACCAGCCTGAAAATGTCTCGCTGCTGATCCTCTCAAGAACGCTGCCTTCGCTGGGCATTGCCAACCTGCGCGTGCGCGACCAGCTGCTGGAACTCAACTCTAGCCAGCTGGCCTTTACGCACAGCGAGACGCAGCAGTTTTTTGATTTCCGCCTGAGTGAGCCTATCGACCAGGCTGACAGCCACCGGCTTTGTGACGAGGTGGCGGGCTGGGCGACTGCCCTGCAACTGATTGCCCTCTCTGCCCGGCAGTCCACCACGCCAGCGCAGCAGTCAACGCAACAATCTGCCCGTAAGCTGGCCGGAGTAAATGCCAGTCATCTCTCCCACTATCTAGTGGAAGAGGTGCTCGACAGGGTGGATGGCCCGACCCGTGAGTTTCTGCTGCGCTGCTCGCTGTTACGCTCGATGAACGACTCGCTGATAGTGCGCCTGATGGGCGGTGAAAACGGCCAGCAGCGGCTGGAGTCGCTGGAGAGTCAGGGGTTATTTATTCATCGCATGGATGACACCGGCGAATGGTTCAACTTCCATCCGCTGTTTGCCTCTTTCCTGCGTCAGCGCTGCCAGTGGGAACGGGCCAGCGAGCTGCCCGCCATTCACCGTGCCGCCGCTGAGGGCTGGCTGGCGCAGGGCTTCCCGGCTGAGGCTATTCATCATGCCCTAGGTGCCAAAGATACCGATATGCTGCGCGATATTATGTTGCAGCACGCCTGGGCGCTGTTTAACCAGAGCGAGCTGGCGCTGCTTGAAGAGTGCCTGAATGCGCTGCCCTACGATCAGATGATCCTCAACCCTAAGCTGGTCCTGTTACAGGCGTGGCTGGCGCAAAGTCAGCATCGCTATGCGGAAGTGGAGGCTCTGCTCTCGCGCGCTCAGGCGGAGATGCAGCTGCGGGATATCTCGATGGCACAAGATCTCGCCGCCGAGTTTGATGCGCTGCGCGCGCAGGTAGCGATTAACGATGGCCGCCAGGAAGAGGCGGAACGGCTGGCGCTGGAAGCCCTGCGCTTTTTGCCGCATGACAGCTACTACAGCCGTATTGTGGCGACGTCGGTCACGGGAGAGATCCAGCACTGTAAAGGCGATCTGGCGCGCGCGCTGCCGCTGATGCAGCAGACAGAGCAGATCGCCAGGCGCTATCAGGTTTATCACTATGCGCTCTGGGCACTGTTGCAGCAGAGCGAGATCCTGATAGCCCAGGGCTTTTTGCAGGCGGCTTATGAGATGCAGGATCGCGGCTTTGAACTGGTGCGGGAACAGCATCTGGAACAGCTGCCGATGCATGAGTTCCTGCTGCGTTTACGCGCTCAGGTTCTCTGGTCCTGGTCCCGTCTTGATGATGCCGAGGCCGCTGCCCGTCAGGGCCTGGCTGTGCTGACTAATTTCCAGCCTCAGCAGCAGTTACAGTGCCTGGCGATGCTGGCGAAATGCTCGCTGGCTCGCGGTCAGCTTGATAATGCTCACCACTATCTGCAACGTTGCGAAGGGCTGTTAAAAACCGGCCAGTATCACATCGACTGGCTGACAAATACCGATAAAACCCGGGTGATTTACTGGCAGATTACCGGGAATAAAGCAGCCGCGCGCCAGTGGATGCAGCAGGCGCGCAAACCGGGCGTGGCAGATAATCATTTCCAGCAGGGGCAGTGGCGCACCATTGCCCGTGCGCAGATATTATTAGAACAGTTTAACGAAGCGGAAGTGGTGCTGGATGAACTTAACAGTAATGCCCGCCAGCTCCGCCTGCTCAGCGATCTCAACCGTAACCTGCTGCTGAGCAATCTGGTTTACTGGCATACCGGCAGGAAAAGCGAGGCGCAGCAGGTACTGATAGAGGCGCTGGGGCTGGCGAACCGCACGGGCTTTATCAGTCATTTTGTGATTGAAGGGGAGATGATGGCGCAACAGTTAAGGCAGCTGTTACAGCTGAATCTGTTACCAGAGCTTGAACAGCGCCGGGCGCAGCAGATCCTTCGCGAGCTGAATCAGCACCACCGGCATAAGTTTGCCCATTTCGACGAGGGGTTTGTCACGAAATTGCTGACGCATCCGCAGGTGCCGGAGCTGATCCGCACCAGCCCGCTAACCCAGCGCGAATGGCAGGTTCTGGGGCTGATCTATTCAGGCTACAGCAATGAACAGATTGCTGAAGAGCTGGCGGTAGCGGCCACCACCATCAAGACGCATATCCGTAATCTCTATCAGAAGATGGGCATTGCGCACCGTCAGGATGCCGTTCAGCAGGCGCATCACCTGCTTGCTGTTATGGGGTACGGTGCTTAAAGTTTTTAACGACACGCTGGCAGAAATCCCCCTTACTACTGGTGTTGAAAACTACCGTAATAAATACTACAGTAATCATTGCGGGTTAATGATGAGGCTAATGGAATGGCTATTTATGTCACACGGAAAGTAGATCGTGTTTTCAGCAAATCAGATCTCCACGATGACGATCTGTGTCTCGCGGCGACTGAGGTTATGGCAGGTCAGTACGAGGCAAATCTCGGTGGCGGGGTAATAAAAAAACGTCTTCCCCTCCAGGCAGGAAAAAGCGGCGGAGCCCGTACAATTATTTTTTTCAAAACGGGTAAGCATCTCTTTTTTGCTGATGCCTGGAAAAAGAGTTCCGCTTCCGGCACAAAAAGAGAAATAGAAGATGATGAACTGGCTACTTATAAGGATTTGGCGAAAGAGTTCTTTCGCTACGATCCCACTCTGTTGCTTCACCTGATATCGAATAAATTTCTCAGAGAGGTTATCTGTAATGGTGGCAAATCTGCTTGAACTCCAGCAAATGGCTCAGGAGTTAAACGAGCTCGGTGCAATGCCTGCTGAAACGCTGCAACGCATTAATGCTCGGGTCAGGGTACGTGAATGGCGCGAGCGCATCGGAGAGGTTCAGGTAATGAACGGTGAGCAAATCAAAGCGATGCGTAATCGTTATGGTATGTCGCAGTCTGCACTGGCTTATACCCTGAGTATGTCGGTAGAAAGCGTCTCAAAATGGGAGCGTGACCAGATTCGTCCAAGCGGACCTGCCCTGAGATTGCTGAATATTATCGATGCCAGAGGTCCGGAAGTTTTTACCCGTTAGCTCCCTGATGCAAAAAAGCCCTTAACAGGGCTTTTTTGCTATTCAACGGTTTATCAGGCTTAACCCAGTCAGCTCACCAGATGCGCCTTATCCAGCCGCCGTAATCCCATCGCCAGCAGCAGGCTGCCAAACAGCGTAACCGTAAACACCAGCGGAATATCAATAAACGGATGGTCGGTGTTATCCAGATGATGCGTGCGGATAAAATGGATAAACAGCGCGTGAAAACCGTAAATGGGCAGGGAGTTGCGCGAAATCAGCGCGAAAAAGGGCAACGGGCGCTGATTCAAGCAGTTCTTGAACAGGATCAGCAGGCTGACCGCCGCGATAAATACCACCGGGCCGCAGTAAAGATACCAGGTATCGGCAAAAGCGCCGTTGATCGCCAGCTGCTTTTTTGTCCCCATCGCAATGCCTGCCACGCTGGCAATAAACACGATGCCTGCCACCCAACTGACCCCGCGTTTGCTGGTGTCCATCATGCCTGTCGCCCGCCCAAACAGTGCATAAAGCAGGTAATAGATGCTGTCCCCGCTGAGATAAAGGTTCAGCGGCAGCCAGTGGAAAGGCCCTATGGATTGATCAACGGTGTTGGGATTAGCCAGCACCGCCAGCACCAGCGTGACGGCCGCCAGATAGCCTGCCCGCACAGCCTTGACCTCAATAAGCGGTGAAAGCAGATAAACGGGAATAATCGCGAAGAAAAACCACAAATGATAGAACACCGGTTTTTGTAACAGATGTCTGACTGAAATCATTTCATTGATGGGCGTCAGCAGGGTGATATAGGCCAGGGAAACCGCACTGTAAAAGGCCAGGCAAAGCACAATGCGCAGGAAATGCCGCCCCTGGGCGCTCCGTTCGCCATAAAACAGATAACCCGAGATCATAAAGAAAAGCGGTACACAGACGCGTGAGGCGGAATTCAGCAGATTAGAGACATCCCAGGTATGCTCGCCCACTGCCGTGCTGTTAGTCACATACCAGGTGGTGGTGTGGATCATGATGACCATCAGGCAGGCCACAGCACGTAAATTATCAATCCAGCCGATCTTTTCCTTCATTTCACCCTCATCACCCTACTTCAATGCGTACCAGAGGGTAGACGGAGCGAGAATGTTCAACAAGCCTGCAACATGAAAAAGGCCGCCCGCAGGCAGCCCTGAAATCATTATCCGGCAGCGGCATCAAGCCAGGGATCACTCCCGCTTCAGAAACTTTGCAATAATTTCTTCACGCGGCTCCACGCCCAGGCCCGGCCCGTCGGGCAGCAGGCAAAGCTTTCTTCAACCCGCACCGGATTTTTCGCCAGCGAACGGCTGATTACACCAGGTTTAACGCCTTACCCCATCACCAGACAGCAGCCACCTGCGGGAGTCAGCCGACAGAATAGTGCACACAGCGCGCGCGATGTGGCGAGTGGCAGGCACTTCTGGTCAGTTTTGCTTTTCTGGCAGCGCAGCAGTGAACGATCATCATCGTCTGTGAGAAATCCTTATCATCGGCTTAAAAAACAGATCCGGATGGTTAAACCGCGCTAAAAGGGGCCGTGCGGAATCTGTACGGTGTAGCGATGGCCGGCGTTTAATGCCGTCCGGAGAGAAAATAAAGGGGAAAAGTTGAGATTATGGCGCAACGGGCTTTCCCCGTTCCCTCCATTGTCAGCGACTGCGGGCTGACTATCTGCCGGTCAAAGGGTATACTGGCGCCCACTTTTTATTACCACTTGTCTCGCGTGCGGACCCAACATGCAAAAGTTTGATACCAAAACCTTTCAGGGACTGATCCTGACCTTACAGGATTACTGGGGCAGCCTGGGCTGCACCATCGTGCAACCACTGGACATGGAAGTGGGTGCAGGGACTTCTCACCCTATGACCTGCCTGCGTGCCTTAGGGCCAGAGCCGATGGCGGTTGCCTATGTGCAGCCATCACGCCGCCCTACCGATGGCCGCTATGGCGAGAACCCTAACCGCCTACAGCACTACTATCAGTTCCAGGTGGCGATTAAGCCCTCGCCTGAGAACATTCAGGAGCTGTATCTCGGCTCCCTGAAGGCGCTGGGGCTGGATCCCACCATTCATGATATCCGCTTTGTAGAAGACAACTGGGAAAACCCGACGCTGGGGGCCTGGGGTCTGGGCTGGGAAGTGTGGCTGAACGGCATGGAAGTGACGCAGTTTACCTACTTCCAGCAGGTTGGCGGCCTGGAGTGTAAGCCGGTTACCGGCGAAATCACCTATGGCCTGGAGCGTCTGGCAATGTATATCCAGGGCGTGGACAGCGTCTACGACCTGATCTGGAGCAACGGCGCGCTGGGTAAAACGACCTATGGCGACGTGTTCCATCAGAATGAAGTGGAGCAATCCACCTATAACTTCGAACACGCCGATGTCGACTTCCTCTTCTCCTGCTTCGAGCACTATGAGAAAGAGGCGCAGAGCCTGCTGGCGCTGGAAACACCACTGCCGCTGCCAGCCTACGAACGCATTCTGAAAGCGGGCCACACGTTTAACCTGCTGGATGCGCGTAAAGCGATCTCCGTTACCGAGCGTCAGCGCTATATTCTGCGCATTCGCACCCTGACCAAAGCCGTGGCTGAAGCCTACTATGCGTCGCGTGAGGCGCTGGGCTTCCCGATGTGCAATAACAAGAAATAAGAGGCCGCCATGACTGAAAAAACTTTTCTGGTGGAGCTTGGCACTGAAGAGCTGCCACCAAAAGCACTGCGTAATTTAGCTGAATCTTTTGCTGCCAGCTTTACTGCCGAACTGGATGCCGCAGGCCTGACGCACGGCGAAGTGAGCTGGTTTGCTTCTCCCCGCCGCCTGGCGCTGAAAGTGGCTGCCCTGAGCGCCGCCCAGCCCGACCGCGAAGTTGAAAAACGTGGCCCGGCGATTGCCGCTGCGTTTGATGCTAACGGCGTGCCGACCAAAGCTGCCGAAGGCTGGGCGCGCGGTTGCGGTATCACCGTCGATCAGGCTGAACGCCTGAGTACCGACAAAGGCGAATGGCTGCTCTACCGTGCGCAGATGAAAGGTGAAAGCGCACAGTCGCTGCTGCCGGCAATGGTCAGCACCGCCCTCTCTAAGCTGCCGATCCCCAAACTGATGCGCTGGGGCGATTCCGACGTGCAGTTTGTGCGTCCGGTGCATACGCTGACGCTGCTGCTGGGTGAAGAGAGCCTGGACGCCACTATCCTGGGCGTCACTTCTGGCCGCACCATCCGTGGTCATCGCTTTATGGGCGAAGCGGAGATCAGCCTTGATAGCGCCGACCAGTATCCACAGATCCTGCTGGAACGTGGCAAGGTGCAGGCTGACTACGAAGCGCGTAAAGCACAGATCAAAGCGGATGCCGAAGCGGCAGCGCGCGAAATTGGCGGCGTTGCCGATCTCAGCGACAGCCTGCTGGAAGAGGTCACCTCGCTGGTGGAGTGGCCGGTGGTGCTGACGGCGAAATTTGAAGAGAAATTCCTGGCGGTACCGGCGGAAGCGCTGGTCTACACCATGAAAGGCGACCAGAAATACTTCCCGGTCTATGACCCGGCGGGCAAGCTGCTACCGAACTTCATTTTTGTCACCAACATCGAGTCAAAAGATCCGCAGCAGATTATTTCCGGTAACGAGAAAGTGGTTCGCCCACGTCTGGCTGATGCTGAGTTCTTCTTTAACTCAGATCGCAAAAGGCGCCTGGAAGATAACCTGCCACGCCTCGAAACCGTGCTGTTCCAGAAAGAGCTGGGCACGCTGCGTGATAAAACTGACCGTATTCAGGCGCTGGCGGGCTGGATTGCCGGGCAAACCGGCGCGGACGTTAACCACGCCACGCGCGCTGGCCTGCTCTCCAAGTGCGACCTGATGACCAACATGGTGTTCGAATTCACCGATACCCAGGGCGTGATGGGTATGCACTATGCCCGCCACGACGGCGAGGCGGAAGATGTTGCCGTTGCGCTGAACGAACAGTATCAGCCACGCTTTGCGGGTGACGATCTGCCCTCTAATCCGGTGGCCTGTGCGCTGGCTATCGCTGATAAGATGGATACGCTGGTCGGCATTTTCGGCATTGGACAGCATCCAAAAGGCGACAAGGACCCGTTCGCACTACGCCGCGCCGCTCTGGGTGCTTTGCGCATCATCGTCGAGAAAAACCTGCCGCTGGATCTGCAAACGCTGACCGAAGAAGCGGTGCGCCTCTATGGCAGCAAGCTGAGCAACGCTAAAGTAGTGGATGAGGTGATCGACTTTATGCTGGGACGTTTCCGTACCTGGTATCAGGAAGAGGGCCACAGCGTGGATACCATTCAGGCGGTGCTGGCGCGTCGTCCAACCCGTCCGGCAGACTTCAACGCGCGTATGAAAGCCGTGTCGCACTTCCGCTCGCTGGAAGAGGCTGCCGCCCTGGCTGCCGCCAACAAGCGTGTCTCTAATATTCTGGCTAAGGCTACCGAGCCGCTGAACGACAGCGTGCAGGCCTCCCTGCTGAAAGAGAATGAAGAGATCCAGCTGGCGACCTACGTTTCCGCGCTGAGCAGCAAACTTCAGCCTTACTTCGCGGAAGGCCGCTATCAGGACGCCCTGATTGAGCTGGCCCAGCTGCGTAGTGCGGTGGATAACTTCTTTGAGAAGGTGATGGTGAATGCCGAAGAGCGAGAAGTGCGGATCAACCGCCTGACGCTGCTGGCTAAACTGCGTGAGCTGTTCCTGCAAGTAGCGGATATTTCGCTGTTGCAGTAAGAGCCGTTACCGGGGTGACAGTCTTTGCCCCGGCAATCAGCAACTGAAGGAAATGGCCAGCCTCGTCGGGCTTTTTTCGATGAAGTCATGCTTTCCGGTCAGATAAAGGGTGGGGTAATTCCCGCCCTTTTCCTCTCTGTACACCTTACAATCAGTGTAAATCAGCCGCCTTTCCACTGGCTGGTGAGGCAGTAAACAACCCCACTTTCGCTGCCAGCATGCTCGCCAGTTTCACCGCCATATGGCCCCGCCCCAGAGCGGGCACACCCGCGCGATGCTGTCCGGGTGATATATTACTTCTGTCATTCTGACGGAAAGCTATAAATGCTTATCATTTATCCGAAGAGTGAGAGGGAGAGATTAACGGCAACTGAGAAAGCTCAGCTCAAAGCCGTCATTGCTGACTTCATGAAAGCTCTCTTTCTGACAGCCAGAAACACAAAACCCGCCAGAGGGCGGGTTTTTCTTTACTACCCCAGCAGCTGTCTGCTGAGGCAAGGATTAAATTGTATCAACTGCATCAGTTTCTGAGCACTGCGCGAAGGTTTCGTGCGCTTGGCTTCCCAACTTTTCACCGAAGAAACGCTGACGCCCAATGCCAGGGCAAATTCATCAATTTCCATGCCGGTAATTTCCCTGATGCGTTTTGGTTCGGGCACAGTGACTTCACCCTTTAATGCAGGAGCGGCTTGGATAACTTCACGCGTTAATACAATATGTTCCAGACTCGACAACAATTCGCCCATCGGATCTTTCAATTCCATAAGGCTCTCCTCATAAAAATCACAAATGTGAACGGCCAGAGGGTAAGAACCTGAGTCTCAGGTTCAGAATATTGGCGACGACAGCCGCTGGGTTGCTCAGAGAGAGTGCTCAGAGAGACAGCGCAGGGAAACGCCAGGTTCTAAGTATTAGATCAAATCATGCGATTTGCGTCATATTTTTTGACTATTTTTCACACTTGCTTTTTATCCAGGACCACCTTTAACCAGAGTAATTTTTTCCCCACCGATGCCTGCTTTTCAGACAATCGAGACAGGCCGCCATTGGTATCGCTTACACCTTTCACTTTAGTTATTTTTATCTGTTCAAATTTTATAATCTGCTTACTTTACATCGCGCATTTTTCAGAAATTTCCTGGTGCCTTCGCCGGGCAAAAAAATCGGTTAACGGCTCATACAGGCCGATGGCAGTTTTACTCTGCAAGAGAATCGGTTATTTGCTTTACCCAGGTATCATATTGGTGCACTCAGAGTGATCCTTTGCACCAAAAATGAGCAGAGCAGCGGCCTGCACAATCGTCCTCCCCGTTTCGCTCTTTCTTTTAAACCACCGATAATTCAAATAATTAGCGAGACCCTGCTCACAAAATACTGAACCAATTAAATATTGGTTCAGTTCTTGCCTACTGTAATAAACAGGTCATCACGTTTCTCCCGCTTGCTGGCAAGGCTCGTTAGCGGAAGCGCTCCCTTAAACGATGAATAAATAAGCGAACCAATTATGGGTGATACGCCAGAAACTGCCATCAACTCCAGCTCCGCGCTGGAAAAGCTGCGCCAGCTGATCCAGCAGCAGGAGCTACAGCCGGAGCTGCCTCTGCCCAGCGAACGTGAGCTGGCGGAACGGTTTAGCGTTGGCCGCCGGGAAATCCGTCGGGCGCTGGACGTGCTGGAAGAAGAGGGCCGGATCTGGCGTAAGCAGGGCAAGGGCACCTTTGTTGGCCCAGCCGCGCCGGTACAGCCTCTGGTTTTGCAGGACCTTCCACAGCGGTCAAACCTGTTGGAAGTGATGGAAGCGCGCATTCAGCTGGAACCGGGGCTGGCGCGTCTGGCTGCGCTGCGCGCCAGCAATGAACAGATAGCTCTGTTAAAGCGTCTGCTGGAGCGCATGCAAAGTATCTCTCTGGATGATGGCGATCAGCACGAGCTGTGGGACAGCGCCTTCCATCGCGCTATTGCCGAAGCCGCCGGAAACCGCCTGATGCTGGGGCTGTTTGATGCCGTTGATGCCGTACGCCGTGAACCGAGCTGGCAACATCTGCGGGTGCTGGCCAGAACCCAGGAGCGGCTGAACAATTATGACGACCATCACCTACGCCTGGTGCAGCATATTGCCGCCCGCCAGCCGCTTGAGGCAGCAGCAGCCATGCGAGAACACCTGTTGGTGCTACAGCAGGCCCTGATTGAAGCTATCAGCTGCGGCGAAGAGGAGCATCCATGACCGCTGAACACTCTCACCCGGTGCTGGCTCTCAGCCAGCTGAACGTGCAGTTTGCCGGATCGCCAGTCAGCGTACTGGACAACATTTCCCTACAGGTTCATGCCGGAGAAACCCTGGCGCTGGTGGGCGAATCTGGCTGCGGAAAAAGCATTACCTCGCTGGCTCTGATGGGGCTGCTGCCCGCCAGCGCTCAGGTGAAGCAGGGTGAAATAGCCTTTCTGGAAAAAGATCTGTTGAGGCTCAGCCCTCGTGACTATGCCGATATCCGTGGTAACGAACTGGCGATGATTTTTCAGGAGCCGATGACCTCGCTGAATCCCGCCTTTACGCTGGGCGATCAGCTCAGTGAGGCGGTGATGCGCCATCGCGATGTCAGCCGTCGTGAAGCGATGCAGGTGGCGCTGCAAATTCTTGAAAAGGTGCAGATCCCGGCGCCTGAAATGCGGCTGAAAGCGTATCCCCACCAGCTCTCCGGCGGCATGCGTCAGCGCGTAATGATTGCGATGGCGCTGATCAACCGGCCGAAATTACTTATTGCCGATGAGCCGACAACCGCGCTTGACGTGACCATCCAGGCACAAATTCTCTCCTTGCTGAACACCCTGAAAGCGGAGACCGGCACCGCCGTGCTGATGATCACCCACGACCTGGGCGTGGTGGCGGAAGTGGCGCAGCGCGTGGCGGTAATGTACGCCGGTCAGGTGGTGGAAACTGGCGATGTGGCAGAAATTTTTAACGATCCGCAGCACCCTTACACCATCGGCCTGATGGGATCGATTCCCAGCCTGGGCGCGCGCAGCGCCACCCTTGCCACTATTCCCGGTACCGTACCGCTGCCAGAACAGATGCCTGCGGGTTGCCGCTTTGCCACCCGCTGCCCCTTTGCCGAAACTCGCTGTCATCAGCATAAACCTGCGTTACAAGCCTTTGGCGATCGCCATCAGGTGGCCTGTTTTCGTGCCCCGCTGGAACAGCATATCGCGTTGGGAGAAATTGCATGAGCACCCCGATTCTGGAATGTACCGACCTGAGCAAAAACTTTGCCGGACCAACCCGCCTGTTTAAACGTACCCTGCAGGTTACCGCCGTTGACCGCATCTCGTTACAGGTGATGCCAGGCGAAACGCTGGCAATTGTGGGTGAGTCAGGTTCCGGAAAATCCACGCTGGGCCGCCTGCTGTTGCGCCTGCTTTCGCCTTCACAGGGAGCCGTTTTCTATCAGGGCGAAGAGATCACCAAAGCCAGCGGCGCCCGGCTTAATCAGCTGCGCCGGGAACTGCAAATTATCTTTCAGGACCCGTTTGCCTCACTGAATCCCAGGATGAACGTGGAGAGTATCGTTGGCGAGCCGATCTGGCTGCATGAAGCGCTTAACAGACGGCAACGTCAGGAAAAAGTGGCCGATCTGCTGCAAACCGTCGGGCTGCCTGCTGCCTGGTCCCGCCGCTATCCCCATGAATTTTCCGGCGGGCAGCGCCAGCGTATTGGCATTGCCCGCGCACTGGCGTCCGGGCCAAAACTGCTGCTGGGCGATGAGCCGGTTTCCGCGCTGGATGTCTCGGTGCAGGCGCAGGTGGTAAACCTGCTGGAGAGCCTGAAACAGCAGTTTGGGCTGACGATGATTATCGTGGCGCACGGCCTGGCGGTAATCCGCCATATGAGTGACCGCGTGGCGGTGATGTACCTCGGGCAGATTGTGGAGCTGGCTACCGTGGAGGAGATTTTCGATGCTCCGCTCCACCCCTACACCCAGGCGCTGATCGCCTCTGCTCCGCAGATGCAGCCTGGCGCAGAGCGTCAGATCCCGATGCTACAAGGCGATCTGCCCGATCCCGCCTCGCCCCCTTCCGGCTGCCGTTTTCATACCCGTTGCCCGCATGTCACGGAGGAGTGCCGCCGCATTGAACCCATCAACCAGATTTTACCGGGCGGCCGTCAGGTGGCCTGTCATCGCTGGCAGGAACTTAACCGCGACCGCAGCGTGATAACCATTGCTCCCCCCTCTTCCGCTTTTATGCAGCGCCGTGCGCTGTTTGAACAGGCGGTAAAACAACATGCAATAACCCCCTCTGGAGAAGTGACGCGATGAAAGTACGCCACACGTTGTTGACCGCCCTGGGCGGCCTGATGTTGATCGGCAGCCTGCATGCGCAGGCTGAAAGCACGCTGCGTATAGGCCTGGGCGCAGACCCGGATATGCTCGACCCGCATCTGGCGCGCACTTATTACGGCCGCTTTGTCTTTGCAGCCATGTGCGACCGTCTGGTCGATGTGGATGAACACCTGAAGGTGATCCCTGGCCTGGCAACTGACTGGAAATGGAGTGAGGATGGCAAAACGCTGACCATGAATCTCCGCCAGGGCGTGACCTTCCAGGATGGCGAGAAGTTTGATGCTGAAGCGGTGAAATTTAATATTGAACGCGCCCTGACGCTGCCCGGCTCGCTGCGCAAAAGTGAAATTTCCTCTGTGGAGTCGGTTGAAGTCGCTTCGCCTTCACAGGTGATCTTCCACCTGAAAAATGCTGATGCCGCCCTGCTGAGTCAGCTGACTGACCGCGCAGGCGCGATGCTGGCACCCAAAGCGGCGGCGAAACCCGATTTTGCCACCCATCCGGTCTGCTCCGGCCCCTATCAGTTTGCAAGCCGCGTGCAGCAGGATCGCATCATCCTGAAACGCTTCGATAATTACTGGAATAAGTCAGCCTATCACTTCGATAAAGTGGTTTTCCTGCCCATTCCTGATGCCTCGGTACGTCTGGCAAACCTGCGTTCCGGCGATCTCGATCTGACCGAGGGCATCGCCGCCAGCGACGTAAAAACCGTTGAGGCCGACAGCAAACTGAGCCTCGCCAAAGTCACTGGCCTGGGTTATCAGGGCATTACCTTCAACATCGCCAACGGCAAAGTCGACCCGAACAACCCATTTGTGAAAGATGCCCGCGTGCGGGAAGCGTTCTCGCTGGCTATCGACCGCGATGCGCTGAATCAGGTGGCGTTCGAAGGGGTATACACGCCCTCTAATCAGGCGCTCTCGCCGGTCTCTCCTTATCACGTCAAGCTGCCGGTAGCGGCTCGTGACGTGGAGAAGGCCAAAGCTCTGCTGGCCGCGGCTGGCGTGAAAACGCCCCTGGACGTCACCCTGTTAGTCACCAACAACCCCACCTCACAGCAGGTGGGTCAGGTGATTCAGGCGATGGTGAGCGAAGCCGGATTTAATCTGAAGCTACAGATGAGTGAATTTGCTTCCCTGCTGGATCGTCAGCAGCGCGGCGAGTTCCAGCTCAGCCTCTCTGGCTGGTCTGGACGCCCCGATCCTGACGGCAGCATCTTCTCGTTTATCAACAGCAAGGGCACCCTGAACGACGGGCGTTACAGCAACCCTCAGGTCGATGCCTGGCTAACCGAAGCGCGTCAGACCAACGATCAGGCCACGCGCCAGGCGCTGTATGACAAAGTGGTGAAGCAGCTGCAAACCGATATGCCGATTGCATACCTCTACTTTGAGCCGCGCATCTTTGGCCTGAACAAAAAAGTGCAGGGCTTTAAAGCCTGGCCGGACGGGCTGGTACGCCTGGCTGGCGTGAAAATGGCCCCCTGAGCCGGAGAGCGACCATGTTGGAATTGATCTGTAAACGCCTGCTGCTGGCTGTTCCTACGCTGTTTCTGGTGAGCATTATGGTGTTCTCGTTGCAGAAGCTGTTGCCAGGCGACCCGGTGCTGGCGATGGCGGGGGAAGAGCGCGACCCGGCGGTGATAGCCCAGCTCAGAGAGCAGTATCACCTGAACGATCCGCTGCCAACGCAGTATCTCTGGTGGCTGGGTAACGCACTGCGCGGCGACCTCGGCACCTCGCTGCGGACTCAGGAGCCGGTCACTACGCTTATCGCCAGCAAGCTTCCGGTCACGCTGGAGCTGTCGCTGCTGGCGATGATCGTTGCGCTGGTGGTGGGCATCAGTATGGGGATTGTCGCTGCCGTCCGGAAAAACAGCTGGATCGATCACACCACCAACTTTGTCGCGCTTTCCGGGATCTCGATCCCGCACTTCTGGCTGGGGATCCTGCTGATCCTGCTGTTTTCCGTGCATCTTCAGTGGCTCCCGGCCTCCGGCTACGTGTCGCTGAGTGAGAGCGTTTCGCAAAACATCAAAACGCTGCTGCTGCCAGCGCTGGTGCTCGGCACTGGCCTGGCCGCCACGCTGATGCGTCATACGCGCGCCTCGATGATTGCGGTGCTGAAAGCGGACTATATCCGTACAGCCAGGGCTAAAGGTCTGCTGCCGAAAAAGGTGATCCTTAAGCACGCCTTCCGTAACGCGCTGGTACCGGTGATTACGCTGACCACCCTGCTGTTTGGCGAGCTGCTGGGTGGCGCAGTACTGACGGAACAGGTTTTCACCCTGCCGGGCTTCGGCAAAATGATTGTCGATGCGGTATTTAACCGTGATTACGCCGTGGTGCAGGGCGTGGTGCTGGTGGTGGCTATCGGCTTCCTGCTGCTGAACCTGCTGGCTGACGTTCTGTACGTGCTGATCAACCCTAAGATGCGAGGCTGACGATGAGTGAAATTCTGGCCGCTGGCAACGCTGCTGCGCTGCGCAAGCCCACCAACCGCGTGCTGAAGAAGTTTCTCGGCAATAAAAGCGCGGTTATCGGTGCGGTGATTGTGCTCTTCTTTGTGATCGTGGCCCTTCTGGCGCCCTGGCTGGCACCCTTTGATCCGATCAAAGCCAACTTTCTGGCGGTGCGCAAAGCGCCTTCAGCCCTCTACTGGCTCGGCACCGATGAGCTGGGACGCGATATCTTATCGCGCCTGATCTGGGGCGCCCGTAGTTCGCTGCTGGCGGGCTGTATCTCAGTGCTGATCGCCATTCTGATTGGCGTTCCGCTGGGGCTGATTGCCGGATACTGGCAGGGAATGTGGGACGGCGTGATATCGCGCTTTATTGAAGCCCTGCTGGCCTGCCCTTTTCTGATCCTTGCTATCGCTCTGGGTGCTTTCCTCGGCCCCAGTCTCGGCAACGCGATGATCGCTATCGGCTTGTCCGCCATGCCCATCTTTGCACGCCTGACCCGGGGGCAGGTGATTGCCATTCGCAATGAAGAGTATATCGACGGTGCGCGCGCTATCGGCCTGCCTGACCGCTGGATTGTGCTGCGCTACGTGCTGCCTAACGTGATGTCGCCCATTCTGGTGCAGGCTACGCTGGCTATCGCCTCCGCCATTATTACCGAGGCCAGCCTCTCTTTTCTGGGTCTGGGACAACAGCCGCCAGCCCCCTCCTGGGGCGCGATGCTGAACACGGCCAAAGGCTTTCTGGAGCAGGCGCCCTGGATGTCGGTTTTCCCCGGCCTTGCCATTTTTCTTATCGTGCAGGGCTTTAATCTGCTGGGCGACGGACTGCGCGACGCGCTCGATCCGCGCAACGACTAATCATTAAGGAACGGCTATGAGTGGAATCAGTGATTTTAACGTGGGATACCCATCTTATCGTGCGCCGATGATGGGCCGTAATGCGGTGGCGGCATCCCAGCCGCTGGCCGCACAGGCGGGGATCCGCATGCTGCAACTGGGCGGCAATGCGGTTGACGCAGCGATTGCCACCGCGATGGCGTTAACGGTGGTGGAACCCACCGGCAACGGCATCGGCAGTGACGCTTTCGCCATTATCTGGGACGGTGAAAAACTGCATGCGCTGAACGCTTCGGGCCGTGCTCCTGCTGCCTGGTCGCGGGAGACCTTTGCTCATCTGGCCGCAATGCCGGAAATCGGCTGGGATGCGGTGACGGTGCCGGGTGCGGTCTCTGCCTGGGTTGAACTGGCAGAGCGGTTTGGCACCCTGCCGATGACCACGCTGGCTCAACCGGCCATTGAGTATGCCCGCAACGGTTTTCCCGTTTCCCCCCTGATTGGCCACCTCTGGGAGCGCGGCTTCAACAAGCTGCGCGATCAGCCGGGCTTCAGCGCCTGTTTTGCGCCGGAAGGCCGTGCGCCCAAAGTGGGCGAACTGTTCCGTAATCCGGACCAGGCAGACACGCTGGAAAAAATCGCCGCCACTAACGGTGAAGCGTTCTATCACGGCGAGCTGGCGGAAAAAATTGCCGCCTTCGCCAAAGAGCATGGCGCGGCGCTGACGCTGGAGGATCTGAAAACCCATAAGGCTGACTGGGTAGAGATGCTGTCGCGTCCGTTTGCAGGCGGCTCGGTGCAGGAGCTGCCGCCGAACGGTCAGGGCATCGCCACGCTGATGGCGCTGGGTATCCTGGAGCAGTGGGATATTGGCCGCTATGAGCCAGATTCCGTGCAGTGGCTGCATCTCTCCATCGAAGCGATGAAGCTGGCGCTGGTGGATCTGGAGCGCTATGTGGCTGATGAAGATCATATGGAGTTTCCGGCGGAGCTGCTGCTTAGCGATGAGTATCTGAAAACCCGCGCCGCGCTGATCGACCCGACCAGCGCCGGCGACTTTACCTTTGGTGCCCCTAAGCAGAGCGGCACGGTCTATCTCTCCACCGCCGACGCCAGCGGGATGATGGTCTCATTTATTCAGTCCAACTATATGGGCTTTGGTTCAGGGGTGGTGGTACCGGGTACCGGCATCAGTCTGCAAAACCGGGGCGCAGGCTTTGTGCTGGAGGAGAACCATCCAAACGTGGTGGCGGCCAGCAAGCGCGCTTTCCATACCATTATCCCCGCCTTTGCGCTGGATGGTGAAGGTCAGCCGCTGATGTCCTTTGGCGTGATGGGCGGGCCGATGCAGGCGCAGGGGCACCTGCAAATGGCGCTGCGGATTATGCTGGCGAAACAGAATCCTCAGGCGGCGATTGATGCACCGCGCTGGCGCGTGGTGGAAGGCCGCGAGGTAAGCGTGGAGCCGGCAATGGCGCTGAATACGATAGCCGCCCTGCGCGCGATGGGGCATAAAATTGTGGTGGAAGATCCGCTTCAGACCTATAACTTTGGCGGTGCGCAGGCAATTGTTCGCGACCCTCAAGGCTTCTACATTGCCGCCACGGAAAGCCGCAAAGATGGCCAGGCCCTGGTTTTCTGAGCCATGCTGCCGGTGGCGTGAATTTCCTCACCCTTCCGGCCCTGTTTTCCGTATCCTCCCCGCACGAGTTAGACTATTCTTCAGAGGCGGCGCATGCCGCCCTCATTTCTTTGCAAGCCCTACAATTACAGGAGTTACTCCCCATGACGACAGGACTTTCTCGCGTCTGGTCACGTCTGCTGGTGCCCTTTGTGGCACTGTTTCTGGTTTTCCAGCTCACCGGCTGCGGTGATAAAGAAGCCGATCAGCGCAAAGCTTTTATCGATTTCCTGCAAAACACGGTGATGCGCAGCGGCGAACATTTGCCGAGCCTCAGTGAAGATCAAAAACAAAAATTAGGTAATTACGTCAGCGATTACGCCATTCTTTACGGTTTTTCTCAGCAGGTTAACCGCGCCGTGGACTCCGGCATGAAGCCGGTAGTGGATGAGCTTTCCGCTATTCGTACGCCGCAGGATTATCTGACTCGTCGTGACTCATTGCGTCAGGCCAGCGGTTCGCTGGGCGTGCTGATCCAGCAGATTCAGGCGGCCAAAACGCAGGCCGACAGCAGCAAGGCCGCGCTGAAGCAGCCTGAAGATCTGAAAACCGTCTATGACAATGTCTATAACAAAGTAGTGACGCAGCCAGCGAATTCGTTGCAGCCGTTGCTGCCCGCCTTACAGACGCTGAGCCAGGATGCGGTGCAGACCGGTGATTTCCTACAGGCGCAGGGAAGCCAGGTAACCTTTAACGGCCCCGCTATTGAGTTCCCAACGCAGCAGCAGGCAACGCAGTACAACACGCTGATGCAGAACCTCTCTGCCAACGCTCAGGCGCTGAGCCAGGCGCAAAGCGCACTACAGGGCGGTTTTCAGTAAGCGACCGGACTAAGTCAGGATAGCCATGACAGCTCATCGCAGGTGGGAATATCCCGCCTGTGATGAGAAAGGCAGGCCATTTTTCCGCCTGCCAACCGTGCTGCTTAAACGCCAGCCTGATGCCTGACGAAACCGTTAAGCGGAAAGCGTCATCTGCCCGAACAAAACCTCACGTTGAACCAGAACACAGAGGTCATTTTCCTACATAGCATCTATCTGTTGAACAGGGGCCAGGCAGAAGTGTGATCGCACGCATTTTGAGCACAAAATTTATTGTGACTTCTGTCACACATATGACAGAAAGCCACCTCCCAATTTCGTGACAAAAATCACACAAAATCGGCGCATTTGCGTATTAATTCGCCAGCGTCTTTTTTTTACACCCTATATATGTGATCCGCATCACTAAAACACCCCCTCATGCCCACCCAACTTAGTGATATGCATCACACTTTTCCTGCTGACTACGCAGCGTCATATTCGCGTGATAGAGTCCGCCTGCATACACAGTGATCTAGCGGCTCCCCGCCGAGATGTCCTAAACAAAAATCAACGCGCTCTCTTATTGTCAGCGCGTACCAATAAGGGGTGTTTTTTTATGTCCTCATCAGATATCAAGATCAGAGTGCAGAACTTTGGTCGCTTTCTGAGCAACATGGTGATGCCAAATATCGGGGCCTTTATCGCCTGGGGTATCATCACCGCACTGTTTATTCCTACCGGCTGGCTGCCAAATGAAACCCTGGCCAAGCTGGTTGGCCCGATGATCACCTACCTGTTGCCGTTGCTGATCGGCTTCACCGGTGGTCGTCTGGTTGGCGGCGATCGCGGCGGCGTGGTAGGTGCTATCACCACCATGGGCGTGATTGTCGGTGCGGATATGCCAATGTTCCTCGGATCGATGATTGCTGGCCCGCTCGGCGGCTGGGCAATCAAAAAATTCGACCGTGTGGTCGATGGTAAAATCAAAAGCGGCTTCGAAATGCTGGTCAACAACTTCTCTGCCGGTATCATCGGCATGCTGTTGGCGATCCTGGCTTTCCTGGCGATTGGTCCACTGGTCGAGGGGCTTTCCCATATTCTCGCCGCTGGCGTAAATCTGATGGTGCAGAACAACCTGCTGCCGCTGACCTCCATCTTTGTTGAACCGGCGAAAATCCTGTTCCTGAACAACGCCATCAACCACGGCATCTTCTCGCCGCTGGGTATTCAGCAGGCAAGCGAAGCCGGTAAGTCGATCTTCTTCCTGATTGAAGCCAACCCAGGTCCCGGTATGGGCGTGCTGATGGCTTACATGTTCTTCGGACGCGGTAATGCTAAGCAGTCTGCGGGCGGCGCGGCCATCATCCACTTCCTGGGGGGTATTCACGAAATTTACTTCCCGTACGTGTTGATGAACCCTCGCCTGCTTATTGCGGTAATCCTGGGCGGCATGACAGGCGTGTTCACGCTGACGCTGCTGAACGGCGGCCTGGTTTCTCCAGCCTCGCCGGGTTCTATCCTGGCCGTGCTGGCCATGACGCCAAAAGGTGCCTACTTCGCCAATATCACCGCCATTGTTGCCGCCTTTGCGGTCTCCTTCGTGGTCTCTGCCATCCTGCTGAAAACCAGCAAGGTAAAAGAAGATGACGATATTGAAGCCGCCGCTCGTCGCGTTAGCGAGATGAAAGCGCAGTCTAAAGGCCAGGGCACCGCTACCGCGGCTACTGCTGCCGATGGTATGCACAGCGACCTGACCCTGGTGCGTAAAATCATCGTAGCCTGCGATGCAGGTATGGGTTCCAGCGCAATGGGTGCAGGCGTGCTGCGTAAAAAGGTGAAAGATGCTGGTCTGACCATGATTTCCGTCACCAATACCGCCATCAATAACCTGCCGGGCGATGTGGATCTGGTGATCACTCACCGTGACCTGACCGAGCGCGCCATTCGTCAGGCACCGCACGCACAGCATATTTCTCTGACTAACTTCCTCGACAGCGGTCTCTATACCGACCTGACCAGCCGTCTGGTAGAGGCGAACCGTACAGCGGGTCACCGTGAAAAAGTCACCGCCACGCTGAGCGACAGTTATGACGACAGTCAGGAACATCTGTTCAAGCTGAGCGCCCGCAACATCTTCCTTGGCAACCACGCAACCGATAAAGAGCAGGCGATCCGCTTTGCTGGTGAGCAGTTGGTCAGAGGCGGTTATGTTGAGCCAGAATATGTTCAGGCGATGCTGGATCGTGAGAAACTGACGCCAACTTATCTGGGTGAGTCCATTGCGGTTCCGCACGGGACGATTGAAGCGAAAGACCGCGTGCTGCACACCGGCATCGTCTTCTGCCAGTATCCGGACGGCGTGCGCTTCGGTGAAGATGAGGACGATATTGCCCGTCTGGTCATCGGTATCGCTGCCCGCAACAATGAGCACATTCAGGTGATTACCAGCCTGACCAACGCGCTGGATGATGAGTCCGTGATTGCACGGCTGACCACCACCACCGACGTCCAGGAAGTACTGGATCTGCTCGCGGGTAAAAAGCCGGTTTAAGCTTCCGCTACTCAAGCATTACCTCCCAGGGCCGGGCATGCCCGGCTCTTTTTTCGGGTCGGGTTTGTCCGGCCCTTGATCGTTGATACGGGAAAAATTATGAAAGCATTACATTTTGGTGCCGGAAATATTGGCCGCGGTTTTATTGGTAAATTACTGGCTGACGCCGGGATCCAGCTGACGTTTGCCGACGTCAACCAGGTGGTTCTGGATGCGCTGAATGCCCGTCACGAATACCCGGTGCATGTGGTTGGCGAGCAGGCGCAGGTTGAGATTGTTAAAGGTGTGAATGCGGTAAACAGTGCCAGTGACGACATCATTCCCCTGATTGCTGAAGTGGATATCCTGACCACGGCGGTAGGCCCGCAGATCCTGGAACGCATCGCGGCTGGCATCGCTAAAGGGCTGATAAAACGCAGCGACAGCGGTAATAACCGCCCGTTAAATATTATTGCCTGTGAGAACATGGTGCGCGGCACCACGCAGCTGAAAGGCCATGTGATGAAGGCGCTGCCAGAGCAGTACCACGCCTGGGCAGAAGCCAACGTCGGCTTTGTGGATTCCGCCGTAGATCGCATCGTACCGCCGTCAGAAGCGGGCACCACCGATCCGCTGGAAGTGACTGTAGAAACCTTCAGCGAGTGGATCGTCGATAAAACCCAGTTCAAAGGGGATCTGCCTGCCATTCCGGGCATGGAGCTGACCGATAATCTGATGGCCTTTGTGGAGCGTAAGCTGTTCACGCTGAATACCGGCCACGCTATCACCGCCTATCTGGGCCAGCTGGCCGGGCACCAGACCATTCGTGATGCCATTCTGGATGAGAAAGTCCGCACGGTGGTACAGGGAGCGATGGAAGAGAGCGGCGCAGTGCTGATCAAGCGTTACGCTTTTGAAGCTGACAAGCATGCCGCCTATATTCAGAAAATCCTTGGTCGTTTTGAAAACCCTTATCTGAAAGATGACGTTGAGCGCGTAGGCCGCCAGCCGCTGCGCAAGCTGAGCGCGGGCGATCGCCTGATTAAACCTACTCTGGGCACCCTGGAATATGGTCTGCCGCATGCTAACCTGGTGACCGGGATTGCCGCAGCGATGCACTATCGCAGCAGCCAGGATCCACAGGCGCAGGAGCTGGTAGCGCTGCTGGAAAGCAAAGGCGTTAAGGCTACGCTGGCGCAGATCTCTGGCCTGGAAGAAGAGAGCGACGTAGTCGCTGATGTGGTAAAAGCATTTGATGCTATGGCCTAGCGCCGGTTTCAACGGATGAACGAACAGGGCACACGCTGTGCCCTTTAAGGCGGCGTCCCGCCTGGTGATGAACGATATGCAGGCTCTCATGGAAAAACCACAGGCTTTTGAGAATCGGGTGCTTGAACGCCTGAACGCCGGACGAACGGTCAGAACTTTTCTGATCGCGGCGGTTGAGCTGTTGGCTGAAGCGGTAAACCTGCTGGTTATTCAGGTTTTCCGCAAAGATGACTATGCGGTGAAGTATGCGGTAGAACCGCTGCTGCTGGGCGATGGCCCGCTGGGCGAACTTTCCGTCAGGCTGAAGCTGATTTACGGTTTAGGCGTAATAAGCCGCAGTGAATATGAGGATGCGGAACTCCTGATGGCGCTGCGCGAGGCGCTGAATGACGACGGCACCGACTACCGTTTTACCGACGATGAGCTGCTTGGTCCTTTCGGTGAACTGCATTGCGTGGCGGCTTTCCCGCCTCTGCCAGATCTTTCCAGCGACGATCCTGAACTGCGCGCCATGCTGCAACAGCGTTATCAGCAGGTGGTGCGATCCACGCTGGTGCTCTCCCTGACAGAGCTGATTTCCCGCATCAGTCTCAAGCAGGCGTTCAAAAAGTAACGCGTCCCCTTTCCCTCTTGCTACTGCTTTCGTGTATCCTTGCGGCAATGAATCACATTACGGTCAATGAAAATGAAAGAACCCGTTCAGGAAGAAATCAGAACACTTAGCGATAAGCTGGAAGCGATGACGCGCAAAGAGCCAGCGCTGCTGGAGTCTGGCGACGCAGAAAAGCTCGGCGAACTGCTGAAAGAGAAAGACAAGATTATTGCAGAGCTGGAACGCCTGCGTGGTGTGCGCGAGCAGAAGCTCAGCAAAGAGGCGCAGAAGCTGAAAGCATTGCCTTTCAGCCGGGCAATCACCAAAAAAGAGCAGGCCAACCTGGGCGAGCTGAAGAAAAGCGTCCGTGGCATTGTGGTGGTTCACCCGATGACGGCGCTGGGCCGCGAGATGGGTCTCCAGGAGATGACAGGCTTCGCAAAAAACGCATTCTGACCCCGCGTTTTCGCCTGGTTCAGCGGTTCTGTGATTGCAGAGCCGCTTTCTCTGGCATCATCCCTGATAGATCCTCAGACCTCTCCATCAAGCACGAGCACTCGCCAACGTTATTTCTTAGGGCGTGTCATCACTGCATCTTTCTGATGTGCGTAATGCAAAAAAGCTAAGGTTTACGGGCTACTCGTTCGGGGTACTCCTCACAATATAATCCCTTGCCCAGCAGCAAATGGCTTTCACTGCCGGGTTGCCGGCACTTGCGCCCATCAACTGCAACATGGTCAGGATATTTTCACTGTGAAGGGGCAGATCTGCTCTTAACAGGGCCGTTACTGCCGCACCAATAATGGCGCGCTGGTCGTTTTGCCGTTCATCCGTTATCTTCAAAAAATTCTCCAGGCTGTATGAATATCCAGTATATCACCCTTTCATTCCTGAGAAGGGCGTTCCTCACGCGCCTTTATCACACCTTGCAGGTTGTACAGTTCGGGGCGGGAGCGGGATGCGGGTGCCTGTTTCATAACTTGCTGATCTGCAAGAGTTAGCACATATTGCACAAAAATCTGTCATCGGCCCGGAGACATTCCTGTACAAAAAAATATTTTTTGTATAACTTACCCCGCATCAAATGGAGAATAATCAACCACCGGAGTGCAGCCATTATGCGCCAGAATAACGTAGCCCCGCAGACCGAAGAGCAAATTGCGCATTATTTCAACAGCATACATCTGCCTACCCAACAGGAGACGCTGGGCCAGATCGTGACTGAAATCCTTCGTGCCGGAAAAAGCCTGAACCGTAAGGCGATTTGTAGCCGCCTTTTGTTTCGTCTTGAGCATGCCAGTGGACAGGAAGAAGAGCGTCACTATCAGCAGTTGATAGGCCTGCTGTTTTCACGGGAGATCTGATAAGCGGCAATACCTTCAGGTAAGAGTGGTTTAGCCCGAAATTTCAGTTCGCACAGCGTCACAACCTGGTCTCAGACGAAAAAAAATTGTGTCAGGTGGAGGGGTTTCCTCTGAGCCTGGTGCTTGTCATGGATTGAGTTCATGTTCCCAGATGAAGAAGAAAAGCTCACAGATAGTATGTTGGGTGACGCTGTCCTCTGTCTGCTGCACGAAGACAGCGCGATAAACGTTAGCGCGCTGATCGCTACACTACAGCGAATGGTGGAGCGTGAAGAGAGCGAGATGTACAAACAGGCTTGTCTGAATGCGCTGATAAACGTGCGTAAAAGTGCAAAGCTTTGCGCCTGTCACTCAGATGAGGAGAGCCATGTGCTGCCGCTCTTTTCACACCAGCGTACCGCTAAAGTGACTAAACACTGATAAACCGTGAAGCGTTAACGCCGGTCAGGCTTACTTACCATGCACTCTTAATCTGGACAATCAGGAATGGAAACTATGCAGCAGAGAGTTAAACAAACGTTTTCCGGGAATTCCGGCCAGGAAAGCGACCTTTATCAGGATGAAAAACAGATAATAGGCAGCATTATTCACTACCAGATCTCTACCCGTGGTCACGTGACTAACAAGACCATCACCCTGCGACTGATTGAAATGCTGGAAACAGCGGATAATGCAGAGCAACAGCATATGTTGCGTAATGCGCTGGAACTTATTGTGGGCCAGTCAGCCGAATCCGTTCGTTCCTGATGGCCGATGTGGTCTTGTCGCGCTCAGTATAAAGCGGTGAGCGCGACTGACTTCACTCTTGTTTAGTGCAGCCTGGCGGTGAGGCGGATAAACAAAATAGGTTATTTTTTCGCGTATTTAGCCTGCAACGTGGCGAACCACGGTGCCACGAAGTCGGCAGATTCTCCCCAACCCGGAATGATTTTGTTCAGGCTGGCAACGTTGACCGCGCCAGACTGCTCAGCAAGTTGCGCCTGAGAAATAGCCGCCGCCTTGAATTGATAAGTTGCAGGCGTTGCTTCCCCACCAATCTTATTGGCGATCAGACGCATATTGGTGGCGCCAATCAGCTTACTGTCTACCGCTACCGTCTGCTTCCAGGGACTGTTAGCCTGGTGCATCAGCTGGAGATCCTGGTTAGAGACATCGATGCTGTAGAGTTTAATTTCGGTACGGCCATTCTCCTGCAACGCTTTATAGGCGCCCTGAGCAAAGGCATCCCATGAGCCCCAGATTGCGTCAATTTTGCCTTTCGGGTACTTGGCAAGGATGGCGCCAATCTTGTTCGCCGTGTCGCCCTGAACGTCTGAAGAAACCGCACCAATTGACTCCAGCTGATGAAGACCCGGATTCGCCTTCAGCACTTTCTCATAGACCACCTGACGGCGCTCCATCGCCGGGAAGCCGGCCACCCACAGCTTGACGATATTCGCCTTGCCGTTGGTATCTTTAATCAGCTGATCCAGAGAGAGCTGCGCCAGAGAAGCATCATCCTGCGCGGTGACGGTCACCCCTTCTACCGGCTGATTGACCGGCGTGTCGAACACGGAAACCTTGATACCTGCGTCAGCAATTCGCTTCACCAGCGCCGTAGAGTAAGGATCTTTCCCGTGCGACAGAATGATGCCGTCATATTTCTGGCTGATGGCCTGGTTCACAAAATCCTGAAAGCGGGCGTCGTCGCCGTTGCTCAAAAAGGTGCTGACCTTAAAGCCGAGCTTGCGCCCTTCCTGAATCGCACCCGCCACAAACTGGGTGGTGTTGTCATCCGAACCGAGGTTGCGGATCACCGCCACACGAACCGGGCCGTCGTGATTAGCAATGACGGCCGGAACGGTAGCGGTATCCGCGAAGGCTGGTACGGCGGTGAGCAGGCTTAACGCCAGTAACGAGGTGGTCAGTTTTTTCATTGTTATCACTACCCTGTCGGTCGGTGTAAAGCGCCTATCGGCGCTGTATGTAAGTAATCGCCAGTGCAACAGCCAGCACTAAGCCTTTGATAATATCCATGGCGTAATAGGGCACGGAGAGCATCACCAGTCCGTTCTGCAACACGCCGAGAATAATGGCCCCTACCAGCGTTCCCAGCGCGTTCGGCTTGCCGGAGCCTGCCAGCGAGAAGCCGATCCATGCCGCGGCTACGGCATCCATCAGGTAGCCGCCACCCGCATTAACCTGCGAAGAACCGATGCGGGAAGCCAGTAAAATCCCACCCAGGCCCGCCAGCAGAGAGGCGATAACATAGGCAAGCACGCGATAGCGGTTGGTACGAATGCCCGACAGCCGCGCCGCTTCAGGATTACCGCCAATGGCATACATCCGGCGGCCATGCTTGGTCAGCGACAGCCCCAACTGCGCCAGCACGGTCACCACCAGCATAATGATAACGATGGTGGGAACCTGCCCCAGCAGCGAGAAGTTAGCCGGAATAGTGCCTTCCGCCATATCGCCGCTCGGCAACACCATATTTTCCGTAATAGAGCCGCCGAAGCTGTAGGTCATCGCCACGCCCTGCACAACAAACAGGCTGGCCAGGGTAGCTAACATGTCGGGAATACGCAGGATAACGATAAGAAAGGCGTTAAACAGGCCTACCAGCGTACAGAGCAGCAGAGTGATAACTATCGCCTGCGTTGAGCCGTAGCCGTACCAGACGAACAGCGAGATCACCAGCGAGTTCGCCAGCGACGCGGTAGATCCGACAGAGAGGTCGAAGCCGCCGATAGTCAGGGAAATCGACACGCCGATGGCGATTACCGTGACGATAGCGATAGAGCGCAGGATATTGACGATGTTCGTCGGCTCAAGGAAGCTGTCGGACGCCAGGCCAAATGCCGCGATCAGGGCAACAACTGTCAGCAACATCCCCCATTTATAGAGAAATTCAAACAGCTGGTGACGCGCAGAGGGCGCCGCCTTCAGGGAAAGTTCTTTGCTGCTCACGCAGGCGTACCTCCGGTGGAATAAAGTAAAAGTGTCTCTTCATCAACGTCGCTGGCGTCCATTTCTGCCACGATACGCCCGTCCCAGAGCACGCAAATGCGATCGCACAGGCCAACCAGTTCAGAGAATTCGCCAGAGGCGTAAATCACCCCTTTTCCCTGGCGAGCCAGCCCGTCGATCAGCTCAAATAAATCCGTTTTGGCTTTGATGTCGACCCCTTTGGTCGGCTCATCAAAAATCAGCACGTCGGCGTCATTGCGCAGCCATTTGCCGATGGCCACTTTCTGCTGATTACCACCCGACAGACGACGCAATGTCTGCTGTGGGCCGGTGGTACGCACGCCCAGCCGCTTGATGACCTCCTCCGCCCATTGCCAGGCCTGCCGGTGGCCAAACAGGCTCCAGCGGGAGAAGCTGTTATCCGCCGTCACGCTCAGGTTCATTGCTACCGACTCATCAATAAAGATGCCCTCTTTGCGGCGCTCTTCCGGAATCAGCGCCATACGCTTCTCTACCGCAGCATGGGGCGAAGAGGGCTTCCAGGGTTTACCGTGCAGCTCTCCACGCTCAACCCGGCTGCGGGTCGCGCCAAACAGAGCCTTACAGAGTTCCGTTTTTCCTGCGCCGGCCAGCCCGGCAATCCCCAGGATTTCGCCTTTACGCAGCGTCAGGGAGATGTTGTGCAGCAGCGCATCGTCGTGCAGGCCCTCCACGCTGAGCAGCGTTTGCTCGCTGAAGGGGGGACGACGCGGGGGATAGATATCATCCAGTTGATGGCCCAGCATCTTCTCGACAATCTGTTCGCCATCCAGCTGCGCCATTGGGCAGGTTTCAATCAGCTGACCGTCACGCAGCACGGTAAGCTGGTCGCAGATAGCGCGCAGCTCATGAATACGGTGGGAGATAAACACCACGCCGATGCCGCTGCGTTGCAGACGGCGCACGACCGCAAACAGGCGCTCGCTTTCATGCTGATCCAGCGGCGCGGTGGGTTCATCAAGAATAAGGAAGCGGCAGTGATGGGAGAGCGCCCTTGCCAGCAAAATCTGCTGTTTTTCCGCCAGCGTACAGCGATCGACAGGCCGGCGAACATCCAGCGAAACATCCAGCTGCGCCAGAAGCGCTCTGGCCTGTTTCCGGATCTCTCCCCAGTGATAAATCTGTCCGCCTTCTGCCAGTCTGTCCAGCATGATGTTTTCCGCCACGCTGAGTACCGGCACCAGCGCCACGTCCACTTCCTGCTGCACCAGATGAATGCCCAGCTGTTTCGCGTCGCGCGGGGAGCGGATGGTTACGGGCTGACCATCCAGCAAAATTTCACCGCTGTAGTGATCGTAAGCCCCTGACAATACTGCCATCAGCGTCGACTTTCCCGCGCCGTTAGCGCCCGTCAGCGCATGTACCGAATGGCCTTCAAGGCTGAAGTCCACGCCGTTCAGGGCTGTAAAACCGCCAAAAGCGATGGAGATTTGACGCATTTCGAGGCGGTTTAACGCAGTCATGGGCGAAATTCTCTGGCAGATGATCAAAGGTGTCGCCGCATTTTTTATTGGATTGGCACGGCTGGCAACGAACGAAAGCGCATAAGCTAACACGAAATGGTATTAGCCATCCAGACATCCAGCCATATAAGCGGTTAAAACCAGCTAGACTCGCCTGGCCAGCATAATGCGGGGGGATAATTGCTACAGGCAGCATTTCGCTCGGCCTGTTAAGCCACAGGCCCGAAGATCAGTTGATACTTTTATCCGGAAGACTGTTACCGCTGGGTTGAGATCAGCCGCGCCGTTTCGTTTGCTTGATCAACTAACCGTTCAAACAGTGCGATAAGCGTACTGCTGTCCAGGTTCACAAACCGTTCACGGCTCCAGAGAAGCACTGTTTTCTGATTTCCCAGAACAGAGAGGTTTATGGCAGGCGCAGGCTGGTCAAAGCTGTTTTGCTCCAGCAGCAACCACGCCAGCTCCTGATGATGTTCCGCAGGTACACAACCCAGGCTGGCTACGATCAGAAGCTCATCGCTGTTCAGGGGAGTAAACTGCATGGCAATATGCTTAAAGTCGATGTTGATCCCCTGATTTTCTGCCAGCGGCGGTGCGCTGACGTTCAGGTGACGTAAAAGCGGTTGCATCAGTCGGGCAAAGAGAGAGGAACCAGGCATCAGCTATCGTCCCCTTCAGGGAAATAGCGACGCGCCTGCTGCATGGCCATCGCCTGTCGCTCATAAACAGCACGGTCGGCAATATTCTCTAATACCTCTGCCGCGTTCTCCCGGTTCTGATAGCGCACCCCAGCATTGCGGATACCGTGCGTTTGCCCTTCAAGCCTGACGCTGCCCGGATTTTCCAGTACCTGATGATAGGTGGGGATCTGCTTTTGTTGATTAATATGCGCAATCCGCTTTTCATCCACAAGTTTCACATCGGCAAGTTCATCTAACTCGATTTTGGGATCGGAACCTGGCAGATGAACATCCAGCAGCCGGTTAATATCTGGCCGAAGCGCGGCATTATCGGCAAGATGGGCACGGGCAAAAATCGGCCATGGATCCACCACGACAGCGCGGCGGGGTTCACGCAAATCGCCAATCACATTCAGTTGATGATCGGGATGATTTTCAACGGCATAAGTATAAACCGGACGGGTTAAATCCATATTGGATAAATAAGCCATGGCAAGGGCAGATTGTTCACCACAGGTGCCTCCCCGGGCTGCCTGCCCCGATTTAACAATGGCCCCATCGTCCCCGCGGAAATCAACATCCCGTAAGTGACGGGCGGCAACAGCATGGTGATAGCTTTGTCCCCTGGAGAGCATGTAGTCTGTTTTCTGATTGCCGGTTCCGTGCACGAGGTTATCTTTAACAACATCGATTACGTTCTGAGCAATATTCAGTTCGTTCATCAACTCAGGCGAAACCAGTACCGTCTCACCGCGATGCCGGCCCGGCAGCGCTTCCCAGAGCTTTACCGTCTGAGGGTCACTTCTTTTCACCTGTGCAGAAGTTAAGGGAAGTGCCGGAAACATAAAGTTCTCCTGAAAGTTCATAATTTGAACTGAGTGTCGCCATGCCAGCAAAAGTTCATCGCTTCTTTTCTGTACTGATAAGAAACGTGAGCTTGCTGGCAATAACGCCACAAGGGCAAAGAGGATAATTTTCTACGGGAATGGGGCAAGAGGATGAGCTGGCGACGCCCAGCAGGCAATAAAAAACCGACGAAGCGGGCTTCGTCGGCTTAGGGTCACGATTTAACGTGGGGAGAAATTAGTTAGCGGCTGAGAAGCGCGCTGCGGCTTCATCCCAGTTAACCACTTCCCAGAACGCCTTGATGTAGTCAGGGCGTTTGTTTTGATATTTCAGGTAGTAAGCATGTTCCCACACGTCCAGACCCACAATTGGGGTGCCGGATGCGCCAGAAATCGCTTCGCCCATCAGCGGGCTATCCTGGTTGGCGGTGGAAACCACAGCCAGCTTGTCGCCTTTTTTAACCAGCCACGCCCAGCCTGAACCGAAACGGGTTGCAGCCGCTTTTTCAAATTCAGCTTTGAATGCATCAACGCTGCCGAAATCTTTTTCGATAGCCGCTTTCAGCTCGCCGCTCAGGGTGGTGCCGGTTTTCAGGCCTTTCCAGAAGAAGCTGTGGTTAGAGTGGCCGCCCGCGTTGTTACGCAGTACGGTTTTTTTGTCAGCGGGAACCTGATCCAGTTTAGCGAGCAGCTCATCAACAGGCAGGTCGGCAAACTCGGTGCCTTCCAGCGCCGCGTTGGCGTTGTTGACGTAAGTCTGGTGGTGTTTAGTGTGATGGATTTCCATCGTCTGCTTGTCGAAATGCGGTTCCAGTGCGTCGTAATCATACGGTAAGGATGGCAGTGAATAACTCATGTTCATCATCTCCATTTAAGGGTGAGCGGCGCCGTTTCTGTTAGCACCGCGTAAGCAGTCGGATCATTATAGTTAAATAAACGATCCGTAAAAGGGTTATCAATGCCCCGACGTTAATAAGGGATTACGCCTTAGCGGGCGCAACGACAGCTTTATGCCATTTGGCTGTAGCGTGACACCAAATCGATCTAAGCCATTATTTCCCTAATGCTGCCAACGATTTATCCAGCGCCCCGACCAGCCAGTCAATATCGCTCTCCTGGAATGCCAACGGCGGACGCAGTTTCAGCACGTTGCCATAAGGCCCGGCGACAGAGGTGAGGACATGGTTTTCACGCAGCTTCTCGGTGACGTCCAGCGCCAGCTGCTTATCGGGCGTTTTGCTGGTTTTATCCGTTACCAGCTCAAAACCAATAAACAGCCCGGCACCACGAACATCTCCCACGCACTCATATTTCTCCTTCAGCGTCAGCAGCTCACGCAACAGCTTCTCGCCCACCACACGGCTGTGCTCCTGCAACCCCTCTTCTTTAATAACCCTGAGTACGGCCTGAGCTGCCGCCATCGCTACCGGGTTGCCGCCAAAAGTATTGAAATAGGGAATATCGTCGCTAAACGAGGCGAGCACATCGCTTTTCGCCAGCAGCGCCGAAACAGGAATGCCGTTACCCATCGGTTTACCGGTAGTGACGATATCGGGCACCACGCCGTGACGGGCAAAGCCCCAGAACGCCTCGCCGGTACGGGCAAAGCCGGGCTGCACCTCATCGGCAATAAAGATCCCGCCATTTTTATGCACCACGTCCACCGCTTGCTTCAGGAAGCCTTTTGGCCCCGGCAGCACGCCATCTGAAGAGAAGATAGAATCAGCGAGGAAGCCCGCAAACTTAATGCCGTGCGCGGCCATATCATCAATCTGCTTCTGGATTTCGTTCGCAAACCACTCGCCCAAATCTGGCGCGTTGACGCGGTAATGGTCAGGAGGGGAAACCAGGCGGGTCGTTGCTGCCAGTGGCTGACCCGTTCCCAGCGCAGGCGATACGCCAGATGTCAGGTCGCTGGTGCCGTGATAGGCTTCCTGACTGACGATAATCCCGGTGCCGCCGCTGTGGGCGCGCGCCACGCGGATAGCCAGATCGTTGGCTTCTGATCCGGTGCACATATACATCGCCCGATCGATCCCGGTCGGCATTGTCGCCAGCAGCTCTTCTGAATAGTCCAGAATGCGCTCATGCAGGTAACGGGTGTGCGTATTCAGCTGCTGCATCTGCTGATATACCGCATCAATCACCGCCGGATGGCAGTGACCAATGCTGGCTACGTTATTATAGACATCCAGATATTTATCCCCGGCGGCATCCCAGAGATACTGGCCCTCACCCCGCACCAGATGCACCGGCTTACGGTAGAACAGACGGTAAGATTCACCCAGCACTTTGCTGCGTTTATCTGTCAGTTTGCGTACGTCAGCCTCCAGGCCGTCGGCGTGCTCGGCGCGAAAACTGTTGGTGTCCATAATTGTCGAACGTGTAGCCATAAGAACTCCCGTTGCGAAGTGAGGATGGGCGGGCAGAAGGCGCCCAACTCCCCTTATCATGGCAAAGTTTTGCTGGAATGCAACCAAATACACAAATACAATGAAATACACAATAAGAGGCCAGGGCACTCCGTGACGCCAGGCTCTTTTCATGGAAAAGGAAACGCTATGTTGCAGGAAACCCGCTTACATCGCATTCGCGCCCTGTTGACCACCCTGAACCACCTCAGTACCGAACGCATTGTCAGGGAACTGGGTATCTCCAGAGAAACTGCCAGAAGAGATATTATTGAGCTGGAGGCGATGGGGTTAGCCCGCCGCGTGCATGGCGGACTGATGGCGCTGAATGCAGAACCGGAACCGCCTCTTACCGTGCGAAGCGAAGTCAGGGCGAAAGAAAAGCGGGCCATTGCGCGGGCGGCCGCGCAGCATCTGAAGCCGGGGCAAACGCTGTTTTTGGACGCAGGCAGCACCACAACGATGCTGGCAGAAGAGCTGAAAACCATGTCAGGTTTAACCATCATCACCAACAGCCTGAATGCGGCGCTTAAGCTCTCTGCGGCTGAGGAGCATGAGGCGCTGAATAACAGCATTATTCTGCTGGGCGGTAATATGCTTGCCGGGGCGCACGAGACGCGTGGCGAACTGACGGTGGGGGAGATCTACCGCTACCGCGCTGACGTGGCAATGTTGTCGCCGGTAGGAATTGACAGTAAAAAGGGTGCCAGCAGCTTTTATCCTCACGAAGCCGCCATTGCCCGCGCCATGGTACAGCAGTCCGCACAGCTGATTTTGCTGGCCGATCACAGCAAATTAGGGCTGACCAGCCGGATAAACTATGCCGATATCGGGCAGGTATCCCTGCTGATCACCGACAGCGGCGCGGCCACGCTTCCCGCTTTTGCTGCCCTGAAGAACAGTCTGGCAGAGGTAGTCCTGGCTTAAGGGGCAAGATAGTAGCGGTAAGGAAACTCATCTATATGCATTGTTTCGCCTACGGCCCGAAACTTTTTCAACTCTCTTATTCTTGCCTTTTTCCTGACTGGCAGGTTAAGTCCATAAACTTCTATAGTTTTTTCTGCTTTCAACCTGTGAAACTCGCTGGCATCAGGCGCAGGTTGCAGTTCCCCACTGCCATAATTGCAGATGAAGTAGTTTTCGAACTGGTAATCTTCTTCATCGGGCTTGATCAGCAGTTCATGGTATGTTTCCAACTTTTTGCTTTGGCAGACATCGCAGCAGGGAAACAAATTTTCCCAGGCAAATGCCTGTTCTGGGAAGCGACTTTTGGGACGAAAGTGTTCAATTGTTTCCCGCCCTTCACTTCCAATAAAGCCATCACAAAATGCGCAGTGGTGTTGCGTTGTAGCCTGCAAAGCAGTGCGGATATCTGCGTAACATGCTCTCGAATACCAGCGAAAAGTAGCGGCAGGATTTAATCGTCTGGCTGTGTTATAACGCTCTGTCCATTCAGATCCTCTGAGAGCCAGACAACGTGGCTGCTCTACCCGAATCATTTTCCTCATTCCCTGGCCCTTATCCTTTTAAGCGGCGTGCAATCTGCCGAAGTTCCATCTCAATAATTATTTCCAGCTCATCACCTCTCTCACGAATTTTATCGGCCAACATCATCAATTCACCATCGTCCTGAGGGTTTTGCAGATAAAAATCCCTACACTCTTTGAATCGTTTTAATAGTTGCTCAGTTTCCACATCAAATTGTTCGCTGACATCAAACACTTCTTCAAGGATAAGCTGATAACTTTTACCTGCGCCTGACTCAACTGGGGCAATCACTTCAGGGACAGAGGGATCACGACAAACTTTGCATTGCGGATCGGGCAAGCGGTAGACCCATGCATCTTCAACAGAGCCCACGACAAAAGGTGAATGAGTAGAAACAAAAACTTGTGCCTCAGGCAATAATTTTTGGATAGCAGGAAGAATACGACGCTGCCATTTAGGGTGGAGATGGATATCTACTTCATCGAGGAAAAGAATGACTGGCTGAGAAAAGATGTCCCCTTTCTCTTTCCATGTAATGGCTTCAAGACGTAATGACAAATCGGCCACCCATGAAATAATGGATTTTAATCCCTCCGGTAAGACCTCAAAACGCATCTCTTGCCCATCAACTATAGCAACCACCTCAAGCGGCTTTCTTTTCAGGCTAAAAGAGACGTTCAATGAGGAAACATCGAAAATAAACTCGCCAATTTTTTTCAAAGCATGTTGATAGTGTTCAGCTTCTTCAAGCTCATTCTCAGACAATGAAAGCGCATGCTTTGTGCGGTTATTAGCAATCCACTGGGCTAATACATCTATCCTGACAGTAGAGTTAAATGATAGGGCGTTCTCAAAGGGAGAGCATTCTACTTCTTTAATGGAATCGAGTCGAAACTGACCCTCACTGTTTCGGTTACCTGAATAGGCAAAAGCAGCAAAACTCACAGGGGAATTCGTTTTTTTATAAACACTATTTCGATAGCTATCAAGAAGGGTTGACGAGGAAAATGAGGCGATGCTGCCCGTGCCAGGGACTGGAGGCAAAGGCTCGTTGCCAAAGTATTTCAAATCAAGACCATCAAAGCGATAGTCAACCAGTCCGGTATTTCTGAAACGTTTTTTTATCAGTTCATTGTCAAAAGGGACAGAATCAAAAATCGCTGCCAGTGCATAGAGAAGGGTGCTTTTACCACAGCCGTTCGGGCCCGTAAAAATATGAATTTCGGCTTTATTGACATCCTGTCCGACCCTCTTGATTTTTGGAAAATCAAAATGTATATGCTCAAAAACACCGATGTCTTGCAAAGTGATACTTTCAATACGGTAAGGCTTTCGCATAATGTCACATCCCATGTGTCTAAAAGTCGCTCAATATTACACCAATCTCTGCGGATGCGTGTATACGGTGGCTCTTCCCGGTTTGCTGAAGCCCACCAGCGTCAAATTACTGCGCTCGGCTACTTCAACGGCCAGCTTCGTAGCGGCTGAGACGGCAAACAGGATTTCGACGCCGCACATTGCGGATTTCTGCACCATCTCATAGCTGGCACGGCTGGAGACCAGCACCGCGCCCTGCTGCCACTCCGGCTGCTGGCTGCGTTGCCCCAGCAGCTTGTCCAGCGCCACATGCCGCCCGACATCTTCACAGCCTCCGGCCAGATTGCCGTCCGGCAGGATCCAGGCCGCAGCGTGCGTACAGCCGGTTAGCTGCCCGACGGGTTGATAGCTTTTCAGCTGGGAGAGAGCTTCATCCAGCCGGGCAATCTCAAAGGTCTGGGTAAACGGCAGCGGCTGAATGGGTTTGCCAATCTCTTCCAGCTGCTCCACGCCGCAGACGCCGCAGCCCGTGCGCCCGGCCATCGCTCTGCGCTGCTCTTTCAGTCCCATAAAACGGCGGCTGGAAAGCTCAACCTGAACCTCAATACCGCCGCAGGAGGGGTGAATATCGATGCCATAGATATCGGCAGGCGAGCTGATAATCCCTTCAGAGAGCGAGAAGCCCAGCGCGAACGCCTGCAAATCTTTGGGTGTGGCCATCATCACCACGTGCGAGATGCCGTTATAGACCAGCGCCACCGGAACCTCGTCGGCCAGCCAGTCATCCTCTGGCGTCTCCAGCGAACGGCGCTGCCGGACCTGTACCTGGCTTAACCCCGCGATCTCACTCATATTCCCACCGTTTTTATTCACCTGCATTTCACCTGTTATCACGACTCTTTAAAAAAGGCGGCCATGCTTTAATCATCTGCGTTCCAGCGCTTGCAAAGATTCTGAACCTGTCACCCGCTAATCACAATGGTTTAGCCGCTGCGGCAAGGCGAGACAGCACTTTCCAGGCCGGTAATGGAGGCTTGATCGGGAGAAAATCAGGAGAAAATTAAAACTTATCTTAAGCGACTGGTCGTTAAGAGGGCTTAACCGCAGGAGTGATAGCCAAAAGTAGTTAAATTGTTAATTGAACAGCAATAAACAGCTGACTTATTGATTACCATCAAATATTGCCCTTTTCAGCCTGTTATTTTGCGCATTCAAGGAACAAGAGTGAGCAGATAACAGTGAAAATGAACAGACGGAGCTTTTTTAAGATCTGTGCCGGAGGGATGGCCGGTACTTCTCTGACCTTATTAGGTTTTACGCCAACAGCAGCCCTGGCTTCGGTACGCGAATACAAATTACTGCGCAGTAAAGAGACCCGCAATAACTGTACCTACTGCTCTGTGGGCTGCGGCATGCTGATTTACAGCCTTGGCGACGGAGCAAAAAATGCCCACTCCTCCATTTATCATATTGAAGGGGACCCGGACCATCCGGTGAGCAGAGGCTCTCTGTGTCCGAAAGGCGCTGGCGTCCTGGATTACATTCACAGTGAACAACGGCTGAAATACCCGGAGTACCGTGCTCCGGGTTCCGATCGCTGGCAACGCATCAGCTGGGACGAAGCCTTCACGCGCATCGCCCGCCTGATGAAAAACGATCGCGATGCGAATTTCCAGATTAAAAACAGCGAGGGCACAACGGTAAATCGCTGGCTGACAACGGGCATGCTTTGCTCTTCCGCCGCCAGCAACGAAACCGGCCTGCTCGACCATAAATTTGCCCGCTCAATGGGCATGCTGGCGCTGGAAAACCAGGCAAGGCTCTGCCACGGCCCTACCGTGGCCGCCCTGGCGCCAAGCTTTGGCCGCGGTGCAATGACCAATAACTGGACCGATATCAAAAATGCCAACGTTATCCTCATTATGGGCGGCAACCCGGCAGAAGCGCACCCGGTAGGATTCAAATGGGTGGTGGAAGCGAAAACCCGCAACAATGCCACCGTCATTGTGGTTGACCCGCGCTTTAACCGCTCCGCCGCCGTGGCCGATATCTATGCGCCTCTGCGTGCAGGGAGCGATGCTGCTTTTCTGATGGGCGTGGTCAATTACCTGCTGGAACATGACAAGGTTCAGCATGAGTATGTAAAAGCTTATACCAATGCCGCGCTGATAATCAGTGAAGGCTATGGCTTCCGTGACGGGCTGTTTAGTGGCTACGACCAGGCCACACGTCAGTATGATAGAACCCGCTGGCACTATGAACTGGATGCAGCCGGCCATGCGAAGCGTGACGACTCGCTCACCCACCCGCGCTGCGTGTGGAATCTGCTGAAAGCGCACGCCAGCCGTTACACGCCTGAGCTGGTCAGCCGGATTTGCGGCACGCCACAAGAGGATTTCCTGGCTATCTGTCAGCAGCTCGCGACAACCTGTGTGCCGGATCGCACCACCAGCGTGCTTTATGCGCTCGGCTGGACGCATCACTCCAATGGCTCCCAGATCATACGGGCGGCCGCTATGATACAGCTGCTGTTAGGTAATATCGGGATGATTGGTGGGGGCATTAACGCGTTGCGCGGCCACTCTAACGTGCAGGGTTTTACCGATCTGGGACTCCTTTCCCAGAGTCTGCCGGGTTATCTCACGCTGCCTTCAGAAAAACAAACCACGCTGGAAGCATACCTGCAACAAACCACGCCAGCCATGCTGCTTCCGGACCAGGTTAACTACTGGCAGAACACCGCGAAGTTCTTTGTCAGCCTGATGAAAAGCTTCTACGGCGACAAGGCGCAGAAAGAGAACAGCTGGGGCTTTGACTGGCTGCCAAAGTGGGACAAAAGCTACGACTGTATGACCCAGGCCGAAATGATGGTTGAGGGAAAAATGAATGGCTATATCGTGCAGGGCTTTAACGCGCTGGCCGCCTTCCCGGACAAAAACAAAGCTTTCCGCGCCTTCTCCAACCTGAAATATCTGGTGGTGATCGATCCCCTGAGTACGGAAACGGCCAGCTTCTGGCAGCATCATGGCGAGTTTAACGACGTTAAGGCCAGTGAGATCCAGACAGAAGTATTCCGTCTGCCCTCTTCCTGTTTTGCGGAAGAAGAGGGGTCTGTCTCCAATTCCGCCCGCTGTTTGCAGTGGCACTGGGCCGCAGCCAGCCCGCCGGGCGAAGCGATGCATGACGGTAGAATCCTCGGCAATATCTATCTGCGTTTGCGCCAGCTCTACCGCGAGGAGGGCGGCGTGGCGGCTGAACCGCTGTTGGCGATGAGCTGGGATTACAGTGACCCGGCGTCACCTTCGCCTGAAGAAGTGGCGAAAGAGAGTAACGGCAAGGCACTGGCCGACGTTGTAGATGCGCAAGGCAAGCTGGTGCTGAAAAAAGGCCAGCAGCTCACCTCTTTTGCTGAGCTACGTGATGACGGGACCACCGCCAGTGCCTGCTGGATTTACGCCGGTAGCTGGACGCCTGCGGGCAACCAGATGGCCAGGCGCGACAATGCCGATCCGTCAGGGCTGGGGGCGGTGAACGACTGGGCCTGGGCCTGGCCGCTGAACCGGCGAATTCTCTATAACCGTGCTTCAGCCGATCCGCAGGGTAAAGCGTGGGATCCGCAGCGCAAACTTATCGAATGGAACGGTCAGCGCTGGGAAGGCCTGGACGTGCCGGATTACCCGGTAACGACGGCACCAGAAAAACAGAGTGGCCCGTTTATCATGCTGCCGGACGGCATGGGTCACCTGTTTGCGCTGGATAAACTCGGTGACGGCCCTTTCCCGGAGCACTACGAGCCGATGGAAAGCCCCACAGGCACTAACCCTCTGCACCCGGCTGTGGTCTACAGTCCGGTAGCTCGCCTGTTCAGTCGTGACGCGGCGGCACTGGGTAAGGCAGATAAATTCCCCTGTGTCGCCACCACCTACTCCATTACTGAACTGTTCCGCCACTGGAGCAAACATGCCCGGCTGAATGCCATTGCCCAGCCCGAGCAGTTTGTTGAGATTGGCACAGAGCTGGCCAGAGCCAAAGGCATTAAGGCCGGAGATTGGGTAAAAGTCAGCTCACAGCGTGGTTACATTAAAGCTAAAGCAGTGGTAACCCGGCGTTTGCAGCAATTAACCATTGATGGTCAGCAGATCGATACCGTTGGTATCCCCTGCCATTGGGGATTTGAAGGGAGCGCCCGTAAAGGCTTTCTGGCCAACACGCTGACCCCTTCGGTGGGGGATGCCAATTCACAAACACCTGAATACAAAGCTTTTCTTGTTAACGTCGAGAGAGTGTAAAGGAATACGCTATGTCACTACAAAGTCAGAATATTCTCCGCCGTTCAGCAACGAACACCTTAACGCCGCCGCCGCAGGCGCGGGATCACCAGCAGGAGGTCGCAAAGCTTATTGATGTCACTACCTGTACAGGCTGTAAAGGCTGTCAGGTGGCCTGCTCAGAGTGGAATGACATCCGTGATGAAATCGGCCACAACTCCGGGGTGTATGACAACCCTGGAGATTTGAGCGCCAAATCCTGGACAGTGATGCGCTTCGCGGAGACAGAAGAGTACGGCAAGCTGGAATGGCTGATCCGCAAGGATGGCTGTATGCACTGTGCCGATCCCGGCTGCCTGAAAGCCTGCCCCGCAGAGGGAGCGATTATTCAGTACGCTAACGGCATCGTAGATTTTCAGTCGGAGCAGTGTATCGGCTGTGGGTACTGTATCGCTGGCTGTCCGTTTAACGTTCCGCGTCTGAATAAAGAGGACAACCGCGCCTATAAATGCACACTTTGCGTCGATCGGGTCGCTGTCGGCCAGGAGCCAGCCTGTGTGAAAACCTGCCCAACCGGCGCGCTGCACTTTGGCAGCAAAGAGGAGATGAAGCAGCTGGCAGCGGAGCGCATTCGTGAGTTGAAAAGCCGGGGCTATGCCCATGCAGGGCTTTACGATCCGCAGGGCGTAGGCGGCACACATGTAATGTATGTGCTTCATCACGCCGATAAACCGCAGCTCTATCACGGTTTGCCAGACGATCCCGGCATCAGTCCGGCGGTCACCTTCTGGAAAGGGATCTGGAAACCGCTGGCAGCGATTGGCTTTGCCGCCACCTTTGCTGCCAGCATTTTTCACTATGTCGGCGTCGGGCCGAACCGGGTGGAAGAAGATGAGGAAGAAGCCCATGATAAGGAGGATCGGCAATGAAAAAGCACCCCATTCAGCGCTACAGTGCGCCAGAGCGGATTAACCACTGGATTGTGGCGTTCTGTTTTCTCTTTGCGGCCCTGAGCGGCCTGGGGTTTTTCTTCCCCTCGTTTAACTGGCTGCTGCAAGTGCTGGGGACGCCACAGCTGGCGCGCATCCTGCATCCCTTTATTGGCGTGGTGATGTTTGCTGCCTTTTTACTGATGTTTTTCCGCTACTGGCGACATAACCTGATCGAACGCGAGGATCTGCTCTGGGCGAAAAATATTTATAAAATTGTGCAAAACAGCGAAGTTGGGGATACCGGGCGCTATAATTTTGGTCAGAAGTGCGTATTTTGGGCTGCTATCCTTAGCTTAGTGCTGTTACTGGCAAGCGGTGTGGTGATCTGGCGGCCTTACTTTGCGGGTGCCTTTGCCATCCCTGTTATTCGCTTCGCTCTGGTGGTGCACTCCGTTTCGGCAGTGGCTTTAATTATCGTGATCATGGTGCATATCTATGCTGCACTGTGGATAAAAGGGACGATTACTGCGATGGTTGAAGGCTGGGTTACCCCCGCCTGGGCGAAAAAGCATCATCCGCGCTGGTATCGTGCCGTACGCGCGCGGCACCCAAAACCACAGGAAAAACGTCCCTGATGAGTATTCGCATAATCCCGCAGAACCAGTTGGAAAAAAGCGACCAGAAAACGGCGGAGCAGATCCCGCCGTTACTTTTCCCCAGGCTGAAAAATTTATACAGCCGCCGTGCTGCAAGGCTGAGGCAGCTGGCAGAGAAAAATCCGCTGGGTGACTATCTGCGCTTTGCCGCCGTGGTCGCCAGCGCGCAGGAAATCGTGCTGTACGATCATCCTTTGCAGATGGATCTCTATGCCAGACTGGTAGAAACGGCTGCCACCGGCAAGCCGCCGCTGGATATCCATACGCTGCCGCGGGATCCGCACTGGCAGCGTCTTCTTAGCTCGCTGATTGCTGAGATGAAACCGGAGATGACTGGCCAGGCATTAGCCTCGCTGGAAAACCTGGAAAAAGCCTCGGCCGCCGAGCTGGAAACCCTGGCCAGCGCGCTGTTTGCCAATGATTTTGCGCAGATCAGCAGTGATAAATCGCCGTTTATCTGGGCCGCGCTGTCGATATACTGGGCGCAGATGGCCGCACTGATCCCCGGAAAAGCGCGGGCTGAATATGGCGAACAGCGGCAGTTCTGTCCCGTTTGCGCCAGCGTACCGGTCGCCAGCGTGGTGCATATGGGCAGCCAGGAGGGTCTGCGCTACCTGCACTGCAACCTTTGCGAAAGCGAATGGTACGTGGTGCGCTCAAAATGCAGTAACTGCGAACAGACGGGCGATCTGCACTACTGGTCGCTGGAGAGTGAGCTGGCATCGATCAAAGCGGAAAGCTGTGGCGACTGCGGCACCTATCTGAAGCTGCTCTATCAGGAAAAGGACCCGGCGGTGGAGCCGGTAGCGGACGATCTGGCATCCCTGATCCTGGACGCCCGCATGGAACAGGAAGGGTTTGCCCGTAGCAGCCTGAACCCCTTCCTGTTTCCGGGAGAATGAGGCGCTCTTTCGCCGGACATGCCTGTCTGGTGCTACCATCTTGCAGATAAGATCGATAACGATCGGTCAAAACAGGGGAATGCAGCATGAAATTAATTGGCACCTATACCAGCCCTTTTGTTCGTAAAATTTCCGTCATCATGCTGGAAAAAGGCATTACTTTTGAGTTTATAAACGAAAATCCCTGGGGTGAGGAGAGCCACGTTCCCGGCTATAATCCGCTGGGTAAAATCCCGGCGCTGGTAACCGGCCCCGAAGAGACCTGGTATGACTCCCATATCATTGCCGCTTACCTTGAGCAGCTGGATATTGCCCCTGCGCTGCTTCCGACCGAAAAAATGGCGGCGTTGAAAGTCCTGCAACTGGAAGCGCTGGCGGATGGTATTGGCGATGCGGCAGTGATCCTGCTGCGTGAACAGATGCGTCCGCCTGAGTTGCAGATGGAAGCGCAGCTGCTGCGCCAGCGCGAGAAAATTCAGCGCGGGCTGGATGCGCTGGAAAAAGAGGCGGCGAAGGGTACCGTGCTGAACAGCGATACGCTGAATCTGGCGGATATCGCCACCGCCTGCCTGATTGGCTTCCTGAATTTCCGCCGTATTGTGCCGGGTTGGTGCGTGGAGCGTCCGGCGCTGATCAAACTGGCTGAAAAGATGTTTGAACGGGAAAGCTTCGCCCGTACCGTTCCCCCAACCGCCTGATTTGTAGAAAACTATTCTCTTTTCACTGCTGGTGATGGATGCAGGGTGAAAAAAACCGGCCTCCATCAGGTGACGGGAAACGTCATACAGACCTCAGCGCCACCGCCCGGAAAGCCGGTGGCGCTGTTTTTCACCTGCGTTCAGAAACGTGCGCTGACGCCGAGGTTATACATAAACTGCTCGCCCGAGCTTAACCCACCGGTTTGCGAAACCGAGGCAAAGGCTGCCACGCTGTCGCCAAGCGGAACGTGCGCCCCCAGGGTGACGTCTACCCAGTTGGTGTCCTGCTCTGCCGAGTCGCGGCTGAAAGAGGTTTGCGTGGATTTCAGTCCACCTCCTGCCCGCCAGACGTTATCGCCAAACTGATGGTTATAGCTGACCTCTGCCCAGGGGTTGATCCAGCCCAGCTGTGAATCCATCCGCCAGCCCAGCGCGCCAATCCGGGAGTGATAATTCTGATCGTCAAAGCGCATAGCGGTGCTGCTGTTACCCTGCTCCTGATACCCCTCCACCGAACTGTAATCCAGTGCATATTGCGCCATCGGGCCGGTGGTAAGCACGGCGTTAATGGGGAAATCCCACCCTGTCGTGATACGTGCGCCCAACTGCGTGCCGTCGGTTTCGCCACTTTCAGTACGGGTGGCGGGGCCAAGCGTCACGCTGCGTTTAATGCTGTCGTAACTGGCAGAAGCGTAATGCACATCGGTATTCACCCAGCCGCCATCGAAGAACGCTATTTCGCTGTAAGCGGCGGCCAGCCAGCCGCGCATCTTATAGTCATAATGCGGCGTGGGCTGCTGATTATCCCTGGAGCCGGAGACCAGCGCGCCCACCAGCCAGCTATCGGTAAGCTGATAGTCGACGCCCAGCGTCAGGTTGTGGGTGGTGGCGTCGCCCTCTCCGGCAGCAAGATTGCCGCTATATTCATAGTGCTGACCAGCATAGCCGCCGTAAACGCTGAGTGAACCCTGCGGGTTGTCAGCGTGACGCTGCTGCTGTAGGCGGCTGTCCAGCGTTGCGCGGGCATCACGTGACATCGCCAGCGTGGCCTGATTCAGCGCGACAACCTGCGCCGGGGCATCCAGCACCGACTGGATATAATCTGCAATCAGTAAGTGGGTTGCCGGGCTGGGATGCAAACGGTCAGCAAACAGAAAAGCCTGCTGGCCTGAAAAGCCCGGCGTTGTGGTGGAGGAGCAGGCTGCTGCCGAAACGCCCGGCGGACAGGCCATTCCCGCCGTATTGGTCAGCCCGTAACGGGCCGGATCGCTAAGTACTTCGTTAAACAGGCCATTGATATCCACACGCACGATATTGCCGCCCCGCTGCGCCAGCAGGGTATCTTCCTGCTGGTTATAGCTGTTTGTCAACGCGCCAGCCTGAGCACTCAGCGTTTGCCAGGCTTCATAGAGCTGGCTGGCGATAGCCTCCCGCAAAGCGGTGACCGTTGTCAGCTGCCCGGCAGCGGCAGACAACGCTTCTCTGATCGCCTGGTGGCGGGCATCCTGGCTGAGTGTTGTCTGGCTGTTAAGAGAGGAGAAAGCCGCTGCAAGGGCGGCGTTGGCAACCGGTGCCAGACCTGCCTGAATGACCGCTTCGAGTAAGGCTGGCGTGGAACCAATGTTGGGTACCGTGGGGACAATAACGGTCTCGGCGCCCGCCGCCAGCAAAGCCTGTACCTGTCGGGCCGCGGCAAAAGCGCTGTTGCTGACAATATCGTTTGCGGCAAGGGGATTAAGCGCCGCTGCGGCCAGGTCATTTCCGCCAATCCAGTGAACATAGAGTCCCTCTGCGTCTGCCCGACCACCGTTCGCGGTCAGATAGTCGCTGACCTGGTCAGCACTATTATCAACAGGATTGAGCTGCGGCACGGCCACCGCATCGCCTGCGGCGTAATTGGTGCCGCCCTGGTCAGAAGGGCGTAAAGCGTAATTTATTTTGGCTGCCAGAATATCGTCATACAGGGGATGCTGACTGCCGTCCCAGGTGTAGCGGCCATTGTTGCCGCTGTCACTCAGGCTGTCGCCAAATACATAGAGCCGATCCCAGCTTAATGCCGGGCTGGTGCTACAGAGGTAACAGGCCATCCACGCCGCCCCAAAGGTCAGACGACGGATGCCAGTGCGTTTCTCAGACATAAAATGACTCCGGAATAGAGCCTGAAAGCGGCGAACGGTTATTATTGAATTTATTTTCAGTTCTTAATGTGAGTTAACTATTGCCTGGATAGCGATAACGTCAAGGCAGGCTTGCTTATTTTTTCAGCGAATCAGATAAAGGAGATTGACTATGCAGCGATGCGGCTGGGTTACCCAGGACCCGCTCTATCTCGCCTATCACGATAATGAGTGGGGCGTTGCGGTAACCGACAGACGGGAGCTGTTTGAAATGATCTGTCTGGAGGGGCAAATGGCGGGGCTTTCCTGGTTTACGGTACTGAAAAAGCGTGAAAACTATCGTAATGCCTTCCATCATTTTGAACCACAGAGCGTGGCGTTAATGAACGATGCCGATGTGGACAGACTGATGCAGGAGAGCGGGATCATTCGTCATCGTGGAAAAATTTCAGCCATTATCTCTAATGCCCGCGCCCTGATGGCCATGGAAGAGAATGGCGAAACCTTTAACAGCTGGATTTGGGATTTTGTCGGTAATGAACAGCAAATCCACCGACATGAGGATTATCGAACGGCACCAACCTTTAGCGCGGTATCAGACGCCCTTTCTAAGGCGTTAAAAAAGCGGGGTTTTAAATTTGTTGGTACAACCACCTGTTATTCATTTATGCAGGCTTGTGGGCTGATCAACGACCATGTGACCGGCTGCTTTCGCCATCCTGATAATCTGAAGTAGCGTCTCTTTACACTTTAAGAGCAAAGCACCGTTTTTTTTCCACAGTTCATCGGCATAATCGGGGTTTTACGGGTAATTTTACCCGCCGTTGTGGATGAAAAGGAACCCCAATGAAAAAGCGTTATATCACCCTTGCTCTGGTTTTGAGCGGCACACTTGCCCTGTCAGGCTGTACCACCAACCCTTATACCGGCGAGCGTGAAGCTGGCAAATCCGGCATCGGTGCCGGTCTGGGCGCCGCGCTGGGCGCTGGCGTAGGCGTGCTCTCTTCCTCGAAGAAAGATCGCGGTAAAGGGGCGCTGATCGGTGCAGCGGCCGGTGCGGCCCTGGGCGGCAGTGCCGGTTATTATATGGATGTGCAGGAAGCCAAGCTGCGCGATAAAATGAAGGGAACCGGCGTTAGCGTTACGCGTGAAGGCAATAATATCGTGCTGAACATGCCGAACAATGTGACCTTCGACAGCAGCAGCAGTACGCTGAAACCGGCGGGCGCCAACACGCTGACTGGCGTGGCGATGGTACTGAAAGAGTACCCTAAAACAGCTGTTAACGTGGCGGGCTATACCGACAGTACCGGCACGCGCCAGCTCAACATGACGCTGTCGCAACAGCGTGCAGATAGCGTGGGCAGCTCCCTGATTAGCCAGGGCGTTGCGGCTAACCGCATCCGCACTACCGGTATGGGCCCGGATAACCCGATTGCCTCTAACAGCACTACTGAAGGTAAAGCGCAGAACCGCCGCGTGGAAATTACCCTCAGCCCTTTACAGTAATCTCTTCTGCCGGGCCGCTGACGTGGCCCGGTTGCTTCCCCCCTCTTCTGAATCGCTTTATCTTCCGCGTCTCCTTGTTCAAAGGTGGGCTGACTGACACTTATGCTTTATGATGGCCCGACCGGCTCTCAGCGAACCATGGCTATCTCAGGGTATTCAGGCCAGAACAGGCTGAAGCTACGCTTTTCCTGACTTTTAATGTTTTGAGGATCGCTATGAACCGTCAGGCTGCACGAGCCACCATCAGCGACGTTGCCAGAGCGGCAAAAACCGGTAAAACCAGCGTCTCGCGTTACCTGAACGGCGAGCAGCACGCCCTTTCAGCTGATTTAAAGCAGCGGATTGAAACCGCTATTGCCGAACTCAACTACCGTCCAAGCCAGATGGCGCGGGGCCTGAAGCGAGGCCGCACCCGCTTAATCGGTCTGATCATTGCAGACATCACTAATCCTTACTCTGTAGATGTGATGAGTGGCATTGAAGCAGCCTGCCGCGCCAGGGGGTTCACCCTGCTGATGTGTAACACCAATAACGAAGTGGATCAGGAACAGCACTACCTCAATCTGCTGAGCAGTTATCAGGTGGAAGGTATTGTGGTTAATGCGGTTGGTATGCGCGAAGAAGCGCTGAGTTATCTTCAGCAATCATTACTGCCGATGGTGCTGATCGACCGCAAAATCCCGGATTTTCCCTGCGACGTCGTGGGTCTGGATAACAGTGAAGCGAGCATTCAGGTTACCACTCATCTGATTGAGCAGGATTTTCAGGCGGTACTGTTTGTTACTGAACCGCTGGGGCTGGTCAATACGCGTCATGAACGCCTCCAGGCTTTTAAAAACACCATGGCACAGCATCCTGAACGCTTTGCCGGACAGGCAGAAGTCGCGCTTAATGATGCAGCGATGATGGACAGCGTGCTGCACGCATTTTACCAGCAGCACCGCGATCAACGCTGCGCGATAATTGTGGTGAATGGCGCATTAACGCTACAGGTGGCGCGTTCGCTGAAAAGGCTTGAACTGGCGTGGGGCGAGCAGATCGGTCTGCTGGGCTTTGATGAGCTGGAATGGTCTGAACTGGCAGGTGTGGGGATCACAACCCTAAAGCAGCCCACCTGGAATATGGGTTACGCCGCGCTGGAACAGGTTATCCGTCGTATTGAAGGAGAGACCACGCCGCCCGTTGAGCGCACATTTTCCGGCGAGCTGATTGTTCGTGGCTCCACAAAGCACGTAAAAAAATAGTCGGTTATGGCGTGCCTGGGGCAACCTGTTAATCAACATCCCCTGCAATGTCGCTTCCTGAGATTACCCTGGCGCCTTTCACCAGCAGGGAGGCCTTTTACGGCTTTTTCGCGAAAAACAGCAGGCAGAATGCCAGCTGGATAGCGGAGCAATCGCCTGCGGTCAGAGCCTGTTTCTTTTAGCCATTCCGGATGTTACCTGCTACCCGTTATCAGTCATCCGTCACTTGTCCCCTGTCACTTGTCCCCCGTCACCTGTCACCCTTCACCCTTCACCCTTCACCCTTCACCCTTCAACCTTCAACCTTCAACCTTCAACCTTCAACCTTCAACCTTCAACCTTCAACCTTCAACCTTCAACCTTCAACCTTCAACCTTCAACCTTCAACCTTCAACCTTCAACCTTCAACCTTCACCAGTATGCCTGACCCTTTCACCAGTAAAACGCTTTCCGCTGGCTCACTTCCCCCCTTTTTCAGACCATCCCCTGGAATTAATTGTTCACATCGTGAGCGCGATCATAAATTCACACTCTGCCCCTTTGCATTGGAACCGGTTCCATTTAACGTTTTTATAACGTCGAGGCCACCCCGAGCCTGGAGGACCCCATGAAAAGTGAAGTGATAGTGGTAACGGCGGCCTATGGCCGCGAGCAGATTGCCGCGCTGGGCGGCCAGCAGGCGGTGATACCGACAGTGTCCGCAGCTGGCGCGGATGGCGTGGAGATCCGTCGTGAACTCTTTAATGAGAAAGAGCTGGAAAACCTTTCCGGGCTGGGTAAAACCATCGCGGAAGCGGGGCTGGTGGCGTTCTATTCCATTCCGGAAGCGCTGTTTACCGAAGCGGGTGAACTCAACCCTGACCTCGATCGCCACTTTGCCGAAGCCGGACAATTACTGGCCCAGCGACTAAAATACTCTCTGGGACATTACCGTCCCGGCTTTGATAGTGCCGGCCTGCGCGAAAAACTGACCGGGCAGCCCTTTCAGCTGGTGGTAGAGAACGATCAGACTGAATGCGGCAAACTCAGCGCGCTGAAGCATTACTTCCAGGACGGCGGCGAAACAGGAACCAGCATGACGTTCGATATGGGCAACTGGCTGTGGGTGGGCGACGACCCGATTGCAGCCGCAGAATGTCTTACTCCGTACGTCAGTTATATCCACGTGAAAGCGGCCAGGCGCGAGGGAAATGGCTGGCATGCTGTTGCCCTGGACGAGGCTGATAACCTGTGGCGGCAAACGCTGGCGCTGCTGCCTGCTGGCGTGCCACGCGGAATCGAATTTCCGCTGGAAGGTGACGACCTGGTTGCGGTGACCCGCCATTACGTTGAACTGTTGCGAGAGGAAAAACCATGAGTCTGCATGAAAACGGCACGCTGGACGCCATCACCATAGGCGAAGCGATGGCGATGTTTGTCGCCACCCAGCCGGGCGATCTGGCAGCGGCGGAACAGTTTGTAAAGCGTATTGCCGGGGCCGAGCTGAATGTGGCTATCGGACTGGCCAGACTGGGCCTGAAGGTAGGCTGGGTCAGCCGCGTAGGCGATGACTCCTTTGGCCGCTTTACCCTGCAACAGCTGGAAAAAGAGCAGGTCGATCATCGTCAGGTGACCACCGATCAACGCTACGCCACCGGCTTTCAGCTGAAATCCAAGGTGGATGACGGTTCCGATCCGCTGGTGGAGTATTTTCGTAAAGGCTCGGCCGCCAGTCATCTTTCGCCCGATGACTTCAATCGTGACTATTTTGGCTCAGCACGCCATCTGCACCTGAGCGGCGTAGCCGCCGCCCTCTCCGAAACCTCCCTTGCGCTCTCTAAACATGCGGCAAAAGAGATGAAGGAGATGGGGAAAACAATCTCCTTCGATCCCAATCTTCGCCCGGTACTGTGGCCAAACGAGCGTGAGATGGTGAAACAGCTGAATACGCTGGCCAGCTTTGCGGACTGGGTTTTACCCGGTATCAGCGAAGGGAAAATATTAACCGGGCACGATCAGCCTGAAGCCATTGCTGATTTCTATCTGGAAAGAGGCGTGAAAGCGGTAATTGTGAAAACCGGCTGCGACGGTGCCTGGTATAAAACCGCTGAGGGCGAAAAAGGCCAGGTGGAAGCGATTAAAACCAACAACGTGGTGGACACGGTTGGTGCTGGCGATGGCTTTGCCGTTGGCGTGATCAGTGCGCTGCTGGAAGGCAAAACGCTGCCCGACGCTATCCGGCGCGGCAATAAAATTGGTTCACTGGCCATACAGGTCATCGGCGACAGCGAAGGGCTGCCAACGCGCGCTGAACTGGGCGATTTCTGACCCACTCATAATAAAAAAATCCCGATACTCCTACAGCCTCAACAGAGGATACATCTATGAACAAGCAGACAATCGCGCCTAAACGCTGGTGGTATATTATGCCCATCGTGTTTATCACTTACAGTCTGGCGTATCTGGACAGGGCGAACTTCAGCTTCGCCTCCGCAGCCGGCATTAACGACGATCTCGGCATTACTAAAGGTATGTCCTCGCTGCTGGGCGCCCTGTTCTTCCTCGGCTACTTCTTTTTCCAGATCCCTGGCGCTATCTATGCTGAACGCCGCAGCGTAAAGAAACTGGTGTTTGTCTGCCTGATACTCTGGGGCGTCTGCGCTTCGCTGACCGGCATGGTCAGCAATATTCCGATGCTGGCCGCCATCCGCTTTGTCCTGGGGGTGGTTGAAGCTGCGGTGATGCCCGCTATGCTGATTTACATCAGTAACTGGTTTACCAAGTCGGAGCGCTCCAGAGCGAACACCTTCCTGATCCTGGGTAATCCGGTCACCGTACTCTGGATGTCAGTGGTTTCTGGCTACCTGATAGAAGCCTTTGGCTGGCGTGAAATGTTTATTTTTGAAGGGATCCCGGCGGTTATCTGGGCGGTTGCCTGGTGGTTTATGGTGCAGGATAAACCGGCACAGGCGAAATGGCTGAGCAACGATGAGAAAGCGGCGCTACAGGCCCAGCTGGAGAAAGAGCAGGAAAATATCAAAGCGGTACGAAACTACAGCGAGGCATTTAAGTCCCGCAATGTCATCATCTTGTGCGTTCAGTATTTCACCTGGAGCATTGGTGTATACGGGTTTGTGCTGTGGCTGCCTTCGATTTTACGCGGCGGCTCGCAGATGGGCATGGTAGAAGCGGGCTGGCTCTCTGCGGTGCCTTATCTGGCGGCTACCGTGGCGATGATTGTGGTCTCCTGGGCATCGGATAAGTTACAGAACCGCAAGCTGTTTGTCTGGCCGCTGCTGCTGGTTGGCGCCCTGGCGTTTTTAGGCTCTTATCTGGTAGGCGCGAATCATTTCTGGCTCTCCTTTACGCTGCTGGTGATTGCAGGTGCCGCCATGTATGCCCCTTACGGGCCTTTCTTCGCCATCATTCCGGAAATGCTGCCGCGGAACGTGGCTGGCGGCGCGATGGCGCTGATCAATGCGATGGGTGCGCTGGGTTCATTCCTGGGCTCCTGGGTGGTAGGTTACCTGAACGGTGCGACCGGTAGCCCTTCAGCTTCGTATATCTTTATGGGGGGATCCCTGCTGATTTCGGTCTGGCTCACGCTTATCGTAAAGCCAGCGGAGAACAATCAGCCCCCAGTGCCTCGCGGCGCTAAACACGCTTAAAAATGCCTGACGGGCCAGCTGGCCCGTTCATCAATTCAAAGGGAGACGAGAATGAAACCTTCTGTGGTGCTGTATAAGAAATTACCGGAAGATCTGCGCGCAAAACTCGATGAGCATTTTACCGTGACGGAAATTAACGGTCTTACCCCTGACACAGTGAGCCAGCATGCCGGGGCGTTTCAACAGGCGGAAGGGATGTTGGGTTCGGGCGGTAAAGTTGATGCGGACTTCCTGACTAAAGCCCCTAAGCTGCGTGCTGCTTCCAGCGTCTCCGTTGGCGTGGATAATTTTGATATTGCCGCCCTGAACGACCGTGGCGTGATCCTGATGCATACGCCAACCGTACTGACCGAAACCGTGGCCGATACCATGATGGCGCTGGTGCTGACGACCGCACGCCGCGTGACGGAAGTGGCTGAACGCGTCAAGGCGGGAGAGTGGCAGAGTAACATCGGCGCAGAGTGGTTTGGCACAGACGTTCACCACAAAAAGCTCGGAATTCTGGGAATGGGTCGTATTGGCCTGGCGCTGGCTCAGCGCGCTAACCTCGGCTTCAGCATGCCCATTCTCTACAACGCACGTAAACACCATGAAGAGGCTGAGCAGCGCTTCGGTGCCACCTATTGCGATCTGGATACGCTGCTGAAAGAGTCTGACTTCCTCTGCATCAGCCTGCCGCTGACCAAAGAGACTCATCACCTGATTGGCCGCGAGCAGTTGGCAAAAATGAAGCCGGGCGCAATATTGATCAATGCCGGACGCGGACCTGTGGTGGATGAAGAGGCGCTGATTGCGGCACTACAGGACGGGACAATTCATGCCGCAGGGCTGGATGTGTTTGAAAAAGAGCCGCTGCCAAAAGAGTCTCCGCTGCTGAAGCTGCCCAACGTGGTGGCTTTACCCCATATCGGTTCGGCCACGCATGAAACGCGATATGGTATGGCGCGTGACGCGGTAGATAACCTGATCGCTGCGCTGACGGGAAAAGTGGAAAAGAACTGCGTTAACCCGCAGATTATTCAGTAACGATCCATCGTTAAATAACGAAAAGAAAGGCCACCTGTCTGGCATGCCCCGATAAGGGGCGCTTAAACAGGTGGCCTTTTTGTCTGCTGGCCCCGGAGATTTATCGCTGAATCAGCGGGACAGCGCGTGACTAACGTGCCAGCCAGCCTCCATCCACCGCCAGCGTATAACCATTAACATAATCAGAAGCCTGAGAGGCCAGAAAGACCACCGGTCCCTTCATATCTTCTGGTACACCCCAGCGACCAGCCGGAATACGTTTAAGGATTTCACTGCTACGCTCTTCATCGGCGCGCAGTTGCTGCGTATTGTTGGTAGCCATATACCCCGGCGCAATGGCGTTTACATTAATATTGTGTTGCGCCCATTCATTGGCCAGCAGCCGGGTAACGCCCATCACGGCACTTTTGGACGCGGTGTAGGAAGGCACCCGGATCCCGCCCTGATAAGAAAGCATTGAGGCAATATTAATGATCTTGCCACCGTTGCCCTGCTTAATAAACTGACGGGCTACCGCCTGAGACATAAAGAACACCGATTTTATATTCAGGTTCATCACCTCATCCCAGTCTTTCTCGCTGAAGTCTATGGCATCAGCGCGGCGAATAATGCCGGCATTATTGACAAGAATATCGATTTTACCGAACTCCGCCACGGCGGTTTCCAGCAGGCTTGCAAAGCGATGGGTGTCGCTAAGATCGGCCGTCAGGCTGAGAAAACGCCGCCCCAGGGCAGTGATGCGTTCGATTGTCTCCGCTGGCTCTACAATATTAATCCCCACAATATCGCAACCAGCCTCTGCCAGCCCCACCGCCATGCCCTGCCCAAGACCGGTATCGCAGCCGGTAACCAGTGCAACTTTGCCCTGCAAACTAAACATATCTAAAATCATTACAATTCTCCTTTGGCCCGCAATTCGGGCGATCCCTGTGACAGATATAACGAAAAACAGCTTTAGCGAAGCTCGCTGACTTTGACGTGATCCATGTCGTCAAAGACCTGGTTTTCCCCCACCATTCCCCAGATAAAGGTGTAGCTTTTAGTACCAACGCCGGAATGAATTGACCAGCTTGGTGAGATAACCGCCTGCTCGTTATGCACCAGAAGATGGCGGGTCTCCTGAGGCTCGCCCATCATATGAAACACCGCCGTTTCTTCATCCATATTGAAATAGAAGTACGCTTCCATCCGGCGATCGTGCGTGTGGCACGGCATGGTGTTCCAGAGGTTGCCCTCGGCCAGTTCTGTCAGGCCCATGGTTAACTGACAGGTGGTCAGCACATCCGGTACCAGGTACTTATTGATGGTCCGTACATTGCTGGTTTCAGGGCTGCCAAGCGTCTGGCGGGAAACGCTGTCGCGCGTCACCAGTTGATGAGGGTAGGCGGTGTGTGCCGGAGCACTGTTGTAGTAAAACTTTGCAGGAGCGGATGCGCTGATGCTGCGGAACTCGATGTTTCTGGCTCCCTGCCCGATATAGAGCGCCTCTTTGTTACCCACCTCAAAGCAGTGGCCATCAACCGTGATCGTTCCCGCCTCACCAATATTGATCACCCCCAACTCACGGCGCTCAAGAAAATAGCTGACGCCAAACTGTTTACCCACTTCCGCCGCAAAGGCCACGCTCTGGCTGACCGGCATCACGCCGCCAATCACGATGCGGTCAATATGGCTGTAGGTCATGGTGTAGCTATCGGCCTCAAAAATGGATTCGATCAAAAACTCGCGACGCAGGCCGGCGGTGTCTAACTGTCTGGCATGATCGCTGTGAATACTTTGGCGTACTTGCATGATTTAACCTTCTGTTCTGCGAGCGATAAAAGTCACAGATCGCCCTTTGCTTAAGTGAAATATCAGTGACGTTTGATGGGCGGCATCGCTACCGGTGTTACAGGCGTTATCGCCGGGACAGAGACGGTTCCTGCGGCTAACGTGGTATGCCGCCTCGCCCACAGAGCAGTGAGGATCGGTACCCCTATGGATGTGACGATGACGGAAGTAGCTACCAGCGCCGTGGCTGCGGGGGCCATTGGCTGAAAATGTGGCACCATTTCCGCAATTAATACCGGGGTGGCAACGGCCGCACCGGCTGAACTGGAGGCGGCAAGCCCCGCAGTACCGTTACCTCCTCCAATAAATTTATCGGCAATCATCAGCGGAATGCCGGTGACCACAATTACGCTAAGCCCCAACAGACAGCCCAGCAGGCCCGTCTCCAGAATCACATTCAGGTTGATGGTGTTGCCCAGCGCAAAGCCGAAAAAGGGAATGAGCGTATGGACCGCATTGCTGAAAAATGCCCGCAGGTCGGGATCCAGATTGCCGAGGCCAAAACCAATCAAAAAGGGGAGCACTGCACCGAGGAAAACATGGGGTTCAAACGAGGCGATACCCGCCGTTCCGAGGATAACCATGGTCATCAACGGCCCGGATTCAACTGACATCAGCACAAAGGCCCCGGCTTCTTCCTTGCTGCCATATTGCTGCATCAGCGAGGCGTAAAGTCCGCCGTTGGTCATATCCATTGCCGCCACCAGGGCCAGCGTGGACATACCGGCAAAGAAGCCCACTTCCACGCCATGCTCAGGAATAATTCGCGACGCTATCGCTGCGACGAACCAGGCAACGACGATTTTAGTGACTACCAGCGTACCCGACTTGCGCAAAACAGTGCCGGTCGCGTTAAGCTTGATTGAGGCCCCCATACATAAAAACCAGACGGCCAGAATCGGTATCGTGCCGGTCATCAGCCCATTAGTGAATGAACCAAAGTATGTCCCGGAAGCCGGTGCGAGTGTATGGATAATTGCCCCAATAAACAGCGGCACCAGCATCATCCCACCGGGGATTTTTTCAATTGCGCATTTGATTTTCATCTTTACTTTATTCAACCTTATTTTTTAAGTGCGAATAAAAGCCGCCGAGATTCGGATGGTTAACTAATAAAGCGTAATGCCGGGTGTCAGTTATCTGAGGAAATCCATTTTTACTTTTAATACTGCTTTTTTTATTCTTTCTCCTTTTCCTTCCGTGGCGCACTGGGGGCGGTGATATTCGCGCGGAAAGAACACCGCTAAATCTCCGGGGTGAAATGTCAGAAACTGCTCATTGCTGATAGTTTTACGGAAGGCAACATCCTGTTTTTCAATAAAATCATCTCCAGCTTCCCCGGCGGCGAGCTGTAAACCATATCCCAGCTTTTCCCGGCCCTCCAGCAGGATTTGCACATCCAGATAGCGGCAATGATACTCTGCCTGACGTTGTTCCTCAGGCTCTGTTTCCGGGCTGGAAATCAGCAAAAAAGCGTCATCGCCGTGAATAGTATGGCGTCCGTCCGCAGGCGTTTCCCTGACAATATCCAGCGCACAGTTAATTAATTTCTTAAGGTGTTCAGGAAAGCATGGCATTTCAGAATAGTCATAGATATTCGTTGCTATCATTCTGTTCATTTCCATTATAAATGAAAGGGCAGGCTTATCGCTGTCTGCCCCGATGGCTTACTATAGCCAGAGGACGAAAATGATAACTGTGATCGATGTCGAATTTAATTATTATTGATACGATATTCCCCTTAAAATAAAACGCTGTTTCATTTTAAAAATCGGTAATGTTAAATACGCAGATTAAATTTTAAAACATTGTTAGTAAGGATGGCGTATTAATAGCTTGCCGCTGGCTTTGATCACACCCGGCACGCTCTGATCTGTTAACGCGGGAAGGGGGGCGATCGGAACATTGCACTCCGTCAGGGCTGACGTTAAGGTAAACCCCCACGAATTTAAAAAGTAGTTAACACGTTATGAGCTTTTCCGCCTTCGGTGACAAATTTACACAACACTCAGGCATAGCCCGTCTGATGGAAGATATGGGTGAAGGATTACGCACGCCGGGTGCGGTGATGCTGGGCGGCGGCAATCCCGCGCAGATCCCTGCGATGAACGACTACTTTCAGCAGCTGCTGCAAGAGATGCACGACCAGGGCAAGCTGGCTGAAGCGCTCTGCAACTACGACGGCCCGCGCGGTAAAACTACGCTGCTGGAATCGCTTTCCACACTGCTGCGTGAGCAGCTCGGCTGGCAGATAGGGCCGCAAAACATTGCCCTGACCAACGGCAGCCAGAGTGCGTTCTTCTACCTGTTTAACCTCTACGCCGGACGCCGTGCGGACGGCAGTAAAAAACGGGTACTGTTCCCGCTGGCACCGGAATATCTGGGCTATGCCGATGCCGGGCTGGATGAGGAGCTGTTTGTCTCCGCTCGCCCAAATATTGAGATGCTGCCAGAGGGGCAGTTCAAATATCATGTCGATTTTGAACATTTGCAGATAACCGAAGAGACCGGGCTGATCTGCGTTTCCCGCCCAACCAATCCCACCGGTAACGTCATTACGGATGAAGAGCTGCTGAAGCTGGATGTGCTGGCACAGCAGCATGAGATCCCGCTGCTGATTGATAATGCTTATGGTGTTCCTTTCCCCGGCATTATCTTCAGCGAGGCGCGTCCGCTGTGGAACCCGAACATCATTCTCTGCATGAGTCTGTCGAAACTCGGTCTGCCAGGCGCACGCTGCGGCATCATTATTGCCGATGAGAAGGTGATTTCCGCTGTCAGCAATATGAACGGCATTATCAGTCTGGCGCCGGGCGGCATCGGGCCGGCTATCGCCCATGAGATGATCCAGCGCGGCGATCTGCTGCGGTTATCTGAAGAGGTGATCAAGCCATTCTATAAAGCGCGGGTTGAGCAGACAATAACGGTCATTCGCCGCTATTTATCGGAAGATCGCTGCCTGATCCACAAACCGGAAGGGGCAATTTTCCTCTGGCTGTGGTTTAAAGACCTGCCGATCTCCACCGAAGTGCTGTATCAACGCCTGAAAAAGCGTGGCGTGCTGATGGTACCAGGCCACTTCTTCTTCCCCGGCCTGGAGCATGAGTGGCCCCATACGCATCAGTGCATGCGCATGAACTACGTGCCGGAGAGCGACAAGATTGAACGCGGCGTAGCGATACTCGCCGAAGAGATAGAGCGGGCGCACAGGGAAGGATAAAAACAAAAAGGGCCGCGCGATGCGGCCCTTTTCCCGTCTGAAGCGTAATTATTTCATAATTTCTATGCGGCGAGGCTGATTAGCTTCAGGCACTACGCGCTCCAGATCGATATAGAGCAGGCCATTCTCTAATTTAGCGTCACGCACGTTGACGTGTTCCGCCAGCTGGAATTTACGTTCAAAATTACGCTCGGCAATCCCCTGGTACAGGTAGGTACGCTCCTGCTGTTCTTCAGGGTGAGCACCGCGAACGGTAAGCATGTTGTCATGGGCAGTAATATCCAGTTCGCTCTGCGCGAACCCTGCCACGGCAATGGTTATACGATATTTGTTTTCTGCCACCAGCTCCACATTATAGGGAGGGTAGCCGCCGTTACTCTGACCCTGGTTAGATTCCAGCAGGTTGATCAGACGGTCAAAACCAATAGAAGAACGGTAGAGTGGAGCCAGATCGAAGTTACGCATTTTATTACTCCTGATTATCAGCGAGTGAGAAGTCAGACCTTCCACAATGGACAGGCCGCAGGCCCTGAGCCATACCCTGACGGCGTACGCTCTGTGACCCTGATAGTAAAATGGTGACGCTGACGAGGCTTTCAAGGGCTAAAAACGCAATTTTTTTAACCCTTGCCTTGTGAATGTCATACACTCAGGGAAGCATTCGTCGGACCAGTGCAGGAATCGCCACAGAGCGAGCGGGACATTCCCGGCATGCGACGATAACAATCAGGACGGCTTTGCCGTGACTGAAGGGATGATGACTATGATAGTAATGAACAAGTGTCGTTTTGCTGGCCTGCTGGCCTGCCTGTCACTTGCTGGCACCGCCGGGTGCTCCAGCTTTATGACCCATTCCGGCCCTGAACAGGGCTACTATTCCGGCACGCGGGCTGGTGCCGCCGTGGTCGCAGACAGCGACAGCGGCTGGGTGATGCGCCCGCTGGCTGCGCTTGATTTGCCCTTTTCTGCGGTAGTGGACACGCTGTTCCTGCCGTGGGATTACTACCGAAAAGGCAGTGACAGTCCGGGCGACTCCCCACGGGAGCGGGTACTGCGCAGCGAGCAGCAAAATCACACTAACGAAAGTCTGGCCCAGGCCGCGCCGATGCCCGCCAGCCCTCCTTCCCGCCCCTCTCCTTAAGCAGAGAGCGTATCGACGCTGACGATAAAGATTTGTTGCCAGCCCCCGACATTGCGCAGATAAGCCACATGCAGGCCGTCGGGAGAGCAGACCACCGCATCAGCCAGCGGCGCTTCGTCTGTCCTTGCGGTCAGTCGGCGCATTTTCCCTGTTGCCACTTCGCACAGCATCACGCTGTTGTCGTTGATCAATGCCACCTGACGCCCCGATGGATGCCAGCTGAATGCCGACTGAATATCGCTGGCTGAGCGGGTAATCTGATGCGGTTCACCGCCGGTTGGCGAGACCGTCCAGAGCTGAACCACCCCGTTATCATCCTTCATCAGAAAGGCGATGGCCCGCCCGTCTGGCGAGCTGCGCAACCAGTGTCGCGGCGTTGTCGCCAGCCCCGGAAAAGCTCGCTGATGCGTAAAGGTTAGCCTGCGCTGCGCCACGCCTGCTGGCGGAGCGGGTAAGCGAGTTTCTGTTCCGGCAAGTGGCGCGTCGCCTTCCAGCGCGTAGTCTGCCATTTTCGCCGGCAGATCGACGAGAAACACCTCCGGCACCTTTTCGCCCTTTTCAGACAGCGTATCGCCAATAAAGGCCAGCGCCCAGCGCTGACGGTGACCATCATGCCGCAGATATCCCTCTTTACCCACCCAACCCTCTTCATAAGCGCGGTTGATCTCATCACTGCCCGGCGTCGGGGCAGAGGTCGTCTGGCTCACCAGCACGCAGAAATGGCTGCCATCGACTTCGCGGGGGTGATGTTTAACCGGACAGACAGCATGCAGAGGCACGGCGACGCCGACGTTCCGCAGATCTTCTTTTACGTCCAGCTCATGCATCACATGATCGTTATAGGTAAAGCTCAGCCGGGAGCCGTCCGGGCTGAAAACATGAACATGGGAACCGCCGCGCAGCGCGCCAGCGGTAAAAGGCGGGGTGATGTCGCAGGCATCCAGATTTTCGGCATGACCGTGCTGAATAATTATGCCACGGCGATGATGAAAATCGTACTTCCACTGGCTGTCCGGATGTTCCGGCCCGTGGATGCAGACATAGCGGGGCGGCAAATCGGGGCTGGCGGTGACCACACCAACATGGGCGCCCTCTTTAGCCTGATAAAGCACTTCCGTTTGCCCGCTGAGGTTGACCCGCTCAACGGTCAGGCTGCTGAAGGTGGATCCGTTGGGCCGCACGTCATAAACCAGCCACTGGCTGTCTGCGGTCCAGATATTGATATTGGTGAGTTGATGATTGCGTGGATCAAATGTCAGCTGTGTTTCCATAATGCTTACCCCTGGCCGTCTCTACAGCTAAGGGTACTGCAATCAGCGGCATTCGGGTACTGGCGTCACCAGTGGCCCCCCCGCAAAAAACGCCTCGACGTTATCCAGCACCAGCTGCGACATGGCCCGGCGCGTTGACCAGGTTGCGCTGGCCATATGCGGCGTGATCACCACGTTGGGCCGGTTAAAGAGCGCTTCCGGCACCTCTGGTTCCAGACTAAAGACATCCAGCCCTGCGCCACCCAGCGTTCCGGCATTGAGCGCAGCGATCAGCGCCTGCTCATCCACCAGGCTTCCGCGCCCCACGTTAATCAGGATACCTTCGCTGCCCAGCGCCTCCAGTACTTCGCGGTTAATCAGATGCCGGTTACTGGCGGTGCCCGGAGCGCAGATCAACAGAAAATCGCAGCTTTCCGCCAGCGCCACAATATCAGGCTCGTAACGGTAGGCCAGGTTATCAAGCGGCCTGCGGTTGCAGTAGGCAACCGACATATTAAAGGCCTGTGCACGTTTAGCCGCAGCCAGCCCTATCCTTCCCAGCCCGACAATCCCCAGCGATGAACCTGACATTTTTCGTGTCCACGGATAGCTACCCTGCGGCCATTTTCCCTGCTGAATAAACGTCTGTGCGGCAGGGATCTGCCTGGACGTTGCCAGCATCAGGCCAAGCGCCAGATCGGCCACGTCCTCGGTCAGCACATCTGGCGTATGCGTCACGGCTACGCCCTGTTCCGTGGCGGCCTGGATATCCACCCCGTCATAGCCCACGCCGAATACGGCGATCAGTGCCAGATTGGGCAGCGAGGCGATCAGTTCGCGGGTCACCACGGCTTCACCATTGGTCAGCAGTGCCCGAAAATCACCCGCCATGCCGCTGAAATCGGCTTCGGTGAGCGTATCAAGTTCCACAATCTCATAGCGGGCCTGCAACGCGGTGAGCAGAGGAGCAGGCAGCGCGGCCTGCTTCAGCACTTTCATTTTCATTTCAATTACCTGCATGAGGATGGGGTAACGTTTTCAACGCATCACGCGAGGGACGAGAGATGATGATCCCAATCACGCCTCCGAGGATCAGCGCCACGGCAACGATCAGCAGCCCGTAGTGATAGCTGTTGGTCATATCTTTGATTTTTCCCAGAATGGGCGGTAAACCCAGCCCCACAAAGTTGGCGACGGTATTGATAAAAGCGATAGAGGCAGCAGCAGCCACCCCGGCCAGCTTTTCGGTAGTCACGGCCCAGAAGATTGGCGTCAGTGCAAAGTTGAAGCCTACGGTCAGCACCAGCAGAATGTAGGAGAGCACCAGATTGCCGGACCAGATCGCCGCCGCCAGCGAGAGGCCGGAGAAGATCAGCGGCAGGCCCAGGTGCCAGGAGCGCTCACCAGACTTATCAGAATGGCGACCATTCAGGTACATAAACAGACAGGCCAGCACAAAGGGTACGGCAGAGAGCAGGCCGATCACGACGTTGCTCTGCTCCGCCGCCATGCTTTTGATAATCAGCGGCATAAATAGCGTGATGCCGATAGATCCAAACGCCTGTAGAAACCAAACCAGACTCAGCAATAGCACGGTTTTATCTTTTAACGCGCTCAGCCAGCTATGATTTTTGCCAATTTCCACGCCTGCGTTCTCCTGTTGCAGACGATCGCGCAGCCAGGATTTTTGTTCAGGGCTTAACCAGGGTGCGTGATCTGGCGTATCCGGCAGGCGCCATAATACCAGGCAACCCAGCACCACGGCGGGGATCCCTTCCAGGCCAAACAGCCAGCGCCAGCCCGCCACATCCGCAATGCCATGCATATTTAAAATAGCGCCAGAGACGGGCAAACCGATAATGGAGGCGGCTACCGATCCCATATAGAAGAAGGACATGGCGCGGGCGCGATTGCTCTTCGGGAACCAGCAGGAGATGTAGTAGATGATACCCGGCGCGAAGCCAGCTTCCGCCATGCCCAGCAAAAAGCGCATCACGTAGAGTTGGTTAGCACTGTGCACAAACGCCATGCCGGTGCTGACAATGCCCCAGGTAATCATGATGCGGGCAATCCAGCGGCGTGCGCCAACCTTTGTCATGATGACGTTGCTGGGGATCTCAAACAGGATGTAAGAGATATAAAACATGCCGACGCCCAGGCCGTACATGCTGGCAGAAAGCCCCAGGTCCGCATTCATTTGCAGCGCGGCGATCGAAATATTGGTTTTATCCAGGTTAGCGACAAAATAGCAGATGACGATAAACGGAATAATTTTGCTGTTTAACTGCTTTATTGTAGAGGTACAGAGATCGGTGTTCATAATAACAACCTCATGGGGCGTTACGGCCAGATTCAGGCAGCACGAAGCCAGCCCACGCCGTACGCAGGGATTTTAGGGTGTCTGTTTTATTATTACTGCTCTTGCTTTAACGAATTGCTTTAGCTGTCACCAAAGTTAATCTTCAAGTATTTGGCGCTGTGGCAAGGCAGCAAGAGAGTGAATCCCAATGAGCTTACTCAGGTAAGTGATTTGGGTGAACTCTCGCTGCTAACGCAGCTACAGCGTCAAAGACGCCGAAGATTTACCATTCTGCTACGGTGCCATCGCTGAACCGCCACAACGGATTGCGCCAATCCTGCACGCTCTGACTCCGTTCGATCACCAATGCTTCGTTGATCTCCACGCCCAGGCCAGGCTTGCTCAGCGGTGCAAAATGGCCGCCCTGCATAGCGAAGTCCTCTTTGTTCACCACATAATCCAGCAGCTCCGCGCCCCTGTTGTAGTGAATGCCCATGCTCTGCTCCTGGAATACTGCATTGCGTGAGACAAAATCCACGTGCAGGCAGGAGGCCAGCGCAATCGGCCCCAGCGGACAGTGCGGTGCCAGCGCTACATCATAAGCTTCGGCCATTGCGGCAATCTTGTAGCATTCGGTGATGCCCCCGGCGTGGGAGAGATCCGGTTGCAGGATAGCCAGCCCGCCCGCTTCCAGGACGCGCTTAAATTCAAAGCGGGAGTACATCCGTTCACCGGCCGCAATCGGGATGTGCGTTTGCGCAGCAAGACGAGGATAATATTCCGCCTGCTCCGCCAGCACCGGTTCTTCAATAAACAGCGGGCGGTATGGCTCCAGCTCTTTGATCAGGATTTTTGCCATCGGCGCACTGACGCGACCGTGGAAATCCAGGCCGAACTCAATCTCATTGCCGAAGGCTTCACGGATCTGCGCTACGGTGTTCACCGCCGCATCCACTCTGCGCGAGCTGTCGATAAGCCCCATCTCTTCACAGCCGTTGAGCTTGAAGGTATCCACGCCGATTTCGCGCAGTTTCCTGATGCCCTCAATCACTTCCGCAGGGCGATCGCCCCCCACCCAGCTGTAAGCCTTAATGCTGTCACGCACCAGACCGCCCAACAGTTGCCAGACAGGCACGCCCAGCACTTTGCCTTTGATATCCCACAACGCCTGATCGATACCGGCGATAGCGCTCATCAGGATTGGCCCGCCGCGATAGAATCCACCCCGGTACATGACCTGCCAGAGGTCATTGATGCGCGCAGGGTCCTGGCCGATAAGGTAGTCTGAAAGTTCATGAACAGCGGCTTCCACACTTTTGGCCCGCCCTTCAATCACCGGCTCACCCCAGCCCACCACACCTTCGTCCGTCTCTATCTTCAGAAACATCCAGCGCGGCGGCAGGCGATAAGTGGTCAGTTTTGTGATTTTCATTGTACGGCTTCCTTATAAGCGGCAACGAAGGCGCGTGCCTGTTCAACGGTGCGTGAAACGGGCTGCCCGGCACGGTAGAGATCGCTACCCAGACCGGCACCAATGCAGCCTGCGGCCAGAAACGCATGGAGATTTTCAGGGGTGACGCCGCCCACGGCGAACACCGGTATGTCCGCTGGCAGCACGGCTTTCAACGCCCGGATATAGTCTGGGCCAAAGGCAGAGGCAGGAAAAATTTTCAGCGCCTGCGCGCCCGCTTTCAGCGCGGCAAAGGCTTCAGAAGCCGTGGCGCATCCTGCTGCCACCGTCATCCCCTTTTCAACCGCGCGGCGGATCACCGCACTGTCACTGTTGGGGGTCACCACCAGCTGGCTGTTCATGGTTGCAAGCAGGTCAACCTGCTCAGGTTCCAGCACCGTACCCGCGCCAATCAGCGCTTTGTGACCAAACGTGGCGACCATGCTGGCGATACTTTTCTGCCACTCCGGGGAGTTAAGCGGGATCTCAATGGCCTCAAAGCCAGCTTCAATCAGCGCGGCGACATGCTCTTCAGCTTCTTCAGGACGAATGCCGCGTAAGATAGCGATCAGCGGCAGCTTAGTGGACCAGTTCATTAACGATACTCCTGATTCCTTGCTGGAAGGCCCGATCGCCCTCCAGCAGTTGGGCGGTCAGCCCGATAAAAGCCATCGCTTTTTGGTAGCGGTCGGCCAGAGAATTACCTGCAATAAGGGTTAACGGGGCGTTATCCCCCTGGATAAATGTGCCTGCCATCTGCGCCACTTCATGGCCAATCAGCAGGCCGGAGAGGAACTCACCAATGGTTTCACGCGGGCGGGTTCCCAACAGATGAGCGGCACGGACTTCAAATAACCGGCTCAGAATAGTGCGGTCGTTTGCCCCGGTTTCCACTCCCTGATGAAAGGCGCCGGCATCCGCCTGCTGTTCAGGCAAACCTGCCCCTATCAGCGAATGCTTCATCAGAATATGGTGTAACTCACCGGTCATCACGGTGCGAAAATCCACGATCTGGCCGCCTTCTTCACGCACCCATTTGCAGTGCGTACCCGGCATCACATAATGTGTGGCGGGAGCAAGCTTTACGGCACCCAACAGCTGGGTTTCTTCGCCGCGCATCACGTTATGGTTGTCGTCGTTCTCTATACTGAGGCCAGGCACAATCCAGGCCCGGTTATCGACGCGGGTCAGGCGTGAGGCAACTTCATTAAGCGACACCGGGCAGGAGAGATAGGGAACGCTCATCCAGCCCGCATTGCTGCCTACCATGCCTGCCATCACCACGGGCAGCTCATTTACCGGCCAGCCTTGCGTGACGGCAGCAAAAACTTCTGGTGGCGTTCTGCCCTCAAGCCGGGTAATGCCCGATTCAGAGCGACGCTCTTCCTGACAGATGCCTTCGCGGTAATACCAGGCGCGAAGATTGGTGGAACCCCAGTCGAGTGCGATATAACTTGTCACGTAATGTCCTTAAGTCTTCGGGTTGAGCTGGCTATCATCGTCAGCGCCGCCTGCTCCGCCTCGTCTGGCTTCTGGTGACGAATGGCGTCAAACAGCGCTTTATGCTCCTGTAATGTCGCGGGCATATTGCCGCTGTCGGGCATATAGGTGCGTTCAAACACGGCCCGCTGCAAAGAGCTGATCGCCACGCTGAGCTGCTGGAGCACCGGGTTGTGCACAGACTCCAGCACCGCCTCGTGATAGCGAATATCAGCCTGGTTAAACGCATCGCGGTCATTGTGGTGCGTAACCATGTCGTTCAGCGCCGCTTCAATCTTCGCTAAATCGCTGGAGGTAGCGCGTTGTGCAGACCAGCGGGCAATTTGCGGTTCCACCAGGTTACGTACCTCGCTCATGGCGGCAATCAACCGGGGATCCTGGTCATGCTTCAGGGACCACTGGAGCACATCACTGTCCAGAAAATTCCACTGGCTCCGCTGCGTGACAAAGGCGCCACGGTAACGCTTCATCTCCACCAGCCGCTTCGCTATCAACGACCGGAACACTTCACGGATGATATTGCGCGAGGTGCTGAACTGGTCACAGAGTTCGGCCTCTGCCGGGAGCGAACCTCCGGGAGCGTACTTACCTGAGACAATTTCTTCGCCCAGAGTCAGCGTGATGCGATCCGTTTTGCTGAGTTCGTCTTTCATGATGTTCCATGCAGTTGAGTTAACGTCCCTGGTACTTTACCGCCGCCCGCAAGGGGATCGCACTACAAAGATGTTTGGATATTGTTAACCAGTAGCTGCATTGTAGTACCTTAAATGCAGGTTGTACTACAATCCAGATCACAAAACAGACAATCGTCTCAGAGGATGTTTTCTCTTCAGGAGGGCTTAAAAGGAGATAAAACTGAGGAGGGCTGCCCCGGCTTAGCCAGGGCAGTAAGACAAGCAGTTACAGCGTAAACTTCTCTATGGCGTGCGCCACGCCATCTTCCATATTGGTTTTGGTAACAAACTGCGCTATCGCTTTTACCGACTCTATGGCATTCCCCATAGCCACGCCGGTTCCGGCAAATTCCAGCATCGCCAGATCGTTCTCCTGGTCACCAATCGCCATCACTTCCTCGCGGGAAAGTCCCAGCTTATCGGCCAGCGCCTTAACGCCAGCGCCTTTGTTGACCTGCTTGTTCAGAATTTCCAGATAATAGGGAGAACTTTTCATAATGGTATAGCGATCGCGGGCCTCCTGCGGCAGACGCGCAATAGCCTGATCCAGCGCTTCGGGCGGATCGATCATCATTACTTTTGGGAAAGTCATGGCGGGGTCCATCTCCTCAACGGCACGGTAATGCAGAGGAATGCCGGTCAGGTAAGATTCATGGACGGTGTAGGGGCTGATATCTTTGTTCGCGGTGAACAGCTGGGATTTGGTCAGCGCCTGGAAATGGACGCCAAGCTCCCGCGCCAGCTTTTCAAAATAGAGATAGTCATCATGCGTCAGCGTCACTTCTGCCACGCAGTCGCCGGTGGCGGCTTTCTGTACCAGTGCGCCATTATTGGTGATGCAGTACTGCCCCTCCAGCTGTAAATCCAGCTCCATCAGATAACGCTGCACGCCGATAAAGGGGCGCCCCGTGGCCAGAACAATCGCTACTCCTTTCTCGCGCGCGGCGTTGATCGCCTGCTTCACGCCTGGGGTAACTTCATGTTGCGGATTCAGCAGGGTGCCGTCCATATCAATCGCAATCAATTTTATTGCCATAACGTCCTCGTCAGCTCAGGGTTTATTCTCATGCTAGCGCGATTCAGCTCACATTGACCAGCGTGATGCACTGCCGCTGTCGTTAACAGCGGCAAACTCCATATTAAATTGGCACTAAAAATGACTGTTTTACGTGTGTAGAGTTTAACCAGTTATGACAGAATCAGGTTGCGAGACATTCAAGGAGGAAACATATGAATATTGTCATCGTGAGTAAAGACAGCTTTTTCATTTCAGGCGTGATCGGCTTAATTCAGGAGGCCTGGTCGCCGGGGATCGACAGCCCGGTGTTTCTGATAGCAGACGAGCACAGGTCATTACTGGTGCCCGATATTGTTATCACCGATGTATGCAAAATGACCGCTATTTCTCTCCATCCAAAGCTGTCAGGGCCAGCTCGGGATAAGGATAATGTGAGGGAGCGTTACGTCTCCTTCTTTCTGGCGGCGCAGTGCCCTGACGAATTAAGATCCTGCTCGCAGCATCTGATTCGGCTTAAAAAGAGGGATTCTGTCCGGCAGCTCCAGAAGCTGGTCAGACGTTTAAACACCCCCGGTTACGCCAAAGAAAATCATAATGCCGTTGTATTAAGCAGGCAGCAGGCAATGGTGGTGAAATATACCCGACTTGGCCTCTCTCTCACCGACATCTCCAGGGTCACCAATCTGAGCATCAAAACCATCAGTACCCATAAACGCGCCTTAATGCGCAAGCTGGACATAAAAAATAACAGTGATTTTTACCGTTACGCGCTGGTGAACTCTACCTCACGCTGAAAAAAGCATAAAAAAAAGGCAGATCCGGAGATCTGCCTTTTTCATTGTTCGCTGTTATCAGATATCGATGTTGGCTGCCCGCAGCGCATTCTCTTCGATAAATGCACGACGTGGTTCTACCGCATCACCCATCAGCGTGGTAAACAGCTGGTCAGCCGCAATGGCATCTTTTACCGTTACACGCAGCATGCGGCGGCTGTCCGGATCCATGGTGGTTTCCCACAGCTGCTCCGGGTTCATTTCGCCCAGACCTTTATAACGCTGTACAGAGAGACCACGGCGTGACTCTTTCACCAGCCAGTCCATCGCCTGCTCAAAGCTTTCAATCGGCTGACGACGTTCGCCACGTTCGATATAGGCATCTTCTTCAATCAGGCCGCGAAGCTGTTCACCCAGTGCACAAAGCTTGCGATACTCGCCGCCGGTCACGAATTCAGTATCCAGCGCATAGTCAGTATCTACACCATGAGTGCGGATACGAACAATCGGCTCAAAGATATGGAGTTCCAGATTCTCGCGTACCAGCCCGGAGTAAGAGCTACCGTGCTGCTCTTTCTCGTTCAGCATCGCTACCAGACCGTCAGTCCAGCTCTGCACCGGTTCCTGTACCGAAAGATCGCTCAGCGTTGAGTGATAGATCAACGAGTTAAGCAGGGCTACCGGATAACGGCGCTCCATACGTTTGATCATCTTACGGGTGCTGTTGAACTCCGCCACCAGGTTTTCCAGCGGTTCACCAGCCAGAGGTGGCGCTTCTGCGTTGGCATGCAGCGTGGCACCGTCCAGCGCAATGGCTATCTGGTACTGATCCATCGCGTCATCATCTTTAATGTACTGCTCCTGCTTGCCTTTCTTCACTTTGTAGAGCGGCGGCTGGGCAATATAGACATGACCACGTTCAATGATTTCCGGCATCTGACGATAGAAGAAAGTCAGTAACAGCGTACGGATGTGCGAACCATCGACGTCCGCATCGGTCATGATGATGATGCTGTGATAACGCAGCTTGTCCGGGTTATATTCGTCACGGCCAATGCCGCAGCCCAGCGCGGTAATCAGCGTAGCGACCTCCTGCGAAGCGAGCATCTTGTCGAAACGCGCTTTTTCCACGTTAAGGATTTTCCCCTTCAACGGCAGAATGGCCTGATTTTTACGGTTACGTCCCTGCTTGGCTGAACCGCCTGCGGAGTCACCCTCCACCAGGTAGATTTCAGACAGCGCCGGATCACGCTCCTGACAGTCCGCCAGTTTGCCCGGCAGGCCTGCCAGATCCAGCGCGCCTTTACGGCGGGTCATTTCACGGGCGCGGCGAGCCGCTTCACGGGCACGGGCCGCATCGATAATTTTACCGACGACGATCTTCGCATCACCCGGATTTTCCAGCAGATATTCTGCCAGCAGTTCGTTCATCTGCTGCTCAACCGCCGTCTTCACTTCAGAAGAAACCAGTTTATCTTTGGTCTGCGAGGAGAATTTCGGGTCCGGCACCTTCACGGAAACCACAGCGATCAGGCCTTCACGGGCGTCATCACCGGTGGCGCTGACTTTGGCTTTTTTGCTGTAGCCTTCTTTATCCATATAGGCGTTCAGGGTACGCGTCATCGCGGTACGGAACCCCACCAGGTGCGTGCCGCCATCGCGCTGCGGAATGTTGTTGGTAAAGCAGTAGATGTTTTCCTGGAAACCATCGTTCCACTGCAAAGCCACTTCCACGCCAATACCATCTTTTTCCGTCGAGAAGTAGAAGACATTAGGGTGAATAGGCGTTTTGTTTTTGTTCAGATACTCCACGAACGCCTTAATACCGCCTTCGTAGTGATAGTGATCGTTTTTGCCGTCGCGCTTGTCTTCCAGCTTGATAGAGACGCCGGAATTAAGGAACGAAAGCTCACGCAGACGCTTGGCCAGGATTTCATATTCGAAATCGGTGACGTTGGTAAAGGTCTGATGGCTTGGCCAGAAACGCACGCGCGTTCCGGTCAGGTCCGTTTCACCGGTCACGCTCAGAGGAGCCTGAGGCACGCCATGCACGTAAATCTGCTGGTGAACTTTGCCTTCACGGCGAATGGTCAGCTCCAGTTTTTCCGACAGAGCATTCACCACGGAAACCCCTACACCATGCAGGCCGCCGGAGACTTTATAGGAGTTATCATCGAACTTACCGCCTGCGTGCAGCACGGTCATGATCACTTCCGCCGCAGAGATGCCCTCTTCTTCATGGATACCGGTAGGAATACCACGGCCATCATCCTGCACGGAAACAGAGTTATCCGCATGAATAGTAACCAGAATATCTTTACAGTGACCGGCGAGTGCTTCGTCGATGGCGTTATCCACGACCTCGAATACCATGTGGTGCAGACCGGTGCCGTCATCCGTATCGCCGATATACATACCAGGGCGTTTGCGTACTGCATCAAGCCCTTTCAGAACTTTGATACTTGAGGAGTCATAAGAATTCGACATCAACGTTTCTCGCTCGTTTAATCTTCAGGTTGAACCGCTATTTTACCCTGTTCTACGTGGAACATCTTGCCCTTTTCGTCAGCCATGTCGAACACGTGTTCGGCACCAATTGCGCTGACAAAAACCTGGGCATGAGTGGCTTTCAGTCGCGCCGCTAACAGCTGCCGACGCGTTTCATCCAACTCAGAGGCAAAATCATCTATCAGATACAGGCAACGTCGCCCGTTCTGTCGGGTAAGAAACTCACCCTGCGCCAGTCTGAGGGCGCACATCAGCAGCTTTAACTGGCCGCGTGAGAGTAAATCTTCCACCGGCGTCCCGTCGGCACGGATACGAAAATCCGCTTTGTGCGGGCCGCTGGCGGTATAGGTTAGCGCCCGATCGCGTTCAAACTGGCGTTCGAGCAGCTCGCTGTAATCGCTCTCTTTGTCCCAGCCGCGCTGGAAAGAGAAGTTCAGCTGAAATTCCGGTAAAAATTGTGCGCAGGTGGCGTTGATATCCGCCGCAATCGCTTCACTGTAGGCTGCACGCCATGTGCTTATCTGTTCGGCCAGCGGAGCCAGCTCCTGATCCCAGGCGCGAATTTGCTGATAGCGGGAAACCTGCCGCAACGCCGCATTGCGCTGTTTCAGCAGCCGCCGGAGGTTGCTCCAGGCGGTGAAAAAGCCGGGTTCATTGTGAAAGCAGCCCCAGTCGATGTAAGCACGGCGATATTTTGGCCCGCCATTCAACAGGGTAAAGCCTTCCGGGGTGATAAGCTGCATCGGCAGCATCTGCGCCAGCTCGGCCACTTTATGCCCGTCGCTGCCATCAATCCGTACCTTGCTCTCTCCGGCACGGTTTTTTGTCAGGCCGACAGAAATTTCTCTTTCGGCACCTTCGATGCGGCCATGCAGCACAAAAGCGTCCTGATCGTGCCGGATAACCCGTCCCGCCTGTAGGCTGCGGAATGCGCGACCATGGCCCAGGGTGTAGATCGCTTCCAGCACGCTGGTTTTACCGCTGCCGTTAGCACCCACCAGAAAATTGAAACCGGGAGCCAGCGCCAGATCCGCATTTTCAATATTGCGAAAGTCTTTGATTAGAAGGCGGGTTAAAGCCATTTGAACCACATCCGGGGCATCTCAGAAACGGGAGAAGGCGCAACTGCCGCCTGACGGCCACTCAGGCTGCCTGGCGACAGAGCTGGAACTCTGCCTCGCGTCCCGTCTCCGTTTCGCGTGGCGCCCCAAAGATATGGGGGCAAAAGTTCTGGTTACAACCTCATTGGCATCACAACGTAAGCCGCGCTCTGACTGGCCGCATCCTCGATCTGTACGCTGGAAACGGAGTCCGTTAACAGCAGACGCACATTCTCGCATTTCAGTGCGTTAAGCACGTCAAGCACGTAGCTGACGTTAAAGCCGATCTCTAAATCGGTGCCACCATAAGTGACGTCCAGCATCTCTTCCGCTTCTTCCTGTTCAGGGTTATTCGCCGTGATCTTCAGCTGATTTTCGCTGATATAGAGGCGAACGCCACGGAACTTCTCGTTAGAGAGAATGGCCGCGCGCGCGAAAGCCTGCTTGAGAATATCGCAGCCCGCATCCAGGGTTTTATCGGGGTTCTTTGGCAAAACGCGGCGATAATCCGGGAAACGGCCATCAACAAGCTTGGAGGTAAAGATAAAGTCGCCAACGTGGGCACGAATGTTGTTGCTGCCAATCTGCACCTGGAGAGGCGTTTCGCCGCCGTCAAGCAGACGTACCAGCTCAATCACCCCTTTACGCGGCACGATCACCGAATGGTTTGGCAGCGACTGTCCAACCGGCATAGAGCAGACCGCAAGGCGGTGACCGTCAGTAGCTACGGTACGCAGCTCTTCCCCTTCGGTTTCAAACAGCATGCCGTTCAGATAGTAACGAACGTCCTGATGCGCCATTGAAAACTGCGTGGCTTCAATCAAACGCTTCATGGTGGCCTGAGGAAGGGTGAATTCCACCTCGCTTTGCCAGTCATCCAGGTTCGGGAAGTCGCTGGCAGGCAGCGTGGAGAGCGAGAAGCGGCTGCGGCCAGAGCGCACCAGCATCCTTTCACCGTCCAGCATCACGGTGATCTCTGCGCCTTCCGGCAATCCCCGACAAATATCAAAGAATTTGCGTGCCGGTACCGTGGTGGCGCCCGGTTCGTGATCCTGTGTCAGCGCGACACGGGCCACCATCTCCATTTCCAGATCGGTGCCGGTCAGCAACAGGCTGCCTTCATTCACCTGTAGCAGCAGGTTGCCGAGGATAGGTAAAGTTGGCCGGCCGCCCAGTGGACTGCTGACCTGCTGTAAGGGCTTGAGTAAATGCTCGCGTTCTACAATAAATTTCATAGCGTCAGGAGGATAATGTTCTGATTAAATTTGAGAAATCTTCTTTAATATCGTGACTTTCTTCACGCAGCTGCTCGATTTTACGACAGGCATGCAGCACCGTGGTATGGTCACGACCCCCGAAAGCATCACCGATTTCCGGCAAACTGTGGTTGGTCAACTCTTTGGCCATTGCCATCGCCATCTGGCGGGGACGCGCCACCGAGCGGGAACGCCGCTTGGAGAGCAGATCGGCCACCTTGATTTTGTAATACTCTGCCACCGTTTTCTGGATGTTGTCGATGGTGACCAACTTTTCCTGAAGAGCCAGCAGATCGCGCAGGGCTTCCCGCACAAAATCGATAGTGATGGCCCGGCCGGTAAAATTGGCATTGGCAATCACACGGTTCAACGCGCCTTCCAGTTCGCGCACGTTGGAGCGCAGACGTTTAGCAATAAAGAAAGCCACTTCCCCCGGCAGACGGATATCGTTTTCATCCGCTTTCTTCATCAGGATCGCCACGCGGGTTTCCAGTTCAGGCGGCTCGATCGCCACCGTTAATCCCCAGCCAAAGCGGGATTTCAGACGATCTTCCACCCCGTTGATCTCTTTTGGATAGCGATCCGAAGTCAGAATGATCTGCTGATTGCCTTCCAGCAAAGCATTAAAGGTGTGGAAGAACTCTTCCTGAGATCGCTCTTTATTGGCAAAGAATTGAATGTCATCAATCAACAGCGCATCTACCGAACGGTAGTAGCGCTTAAACTCTTCAATGGCATTGTTCTGTAGCGCCTTCACCATATCCTGCACAAAGCGCTCGGAGTGCATGTAGACCACTTTCGCATTTGGCTTACGCGCCATAATGCCGTTGCCTACCGCATGCAACAGGTGAGTTTTACCCAGACCCGTGCCGCCATAAAGGAACAGAGGATTATAAGCGCCGCCGGGATTGTCTGCGACCTGGCGGGCTGCCGCACGCGCCAGCTGGTTTGATTTACCTTCAACGAAGTTATCAAAGTTGTGCTTGGTGTTAACGTTCGAGCGGTAAGAAAGCTCTGCCGGTGCCGGCATGTTGTCCCAGCTTGGGCGCGAAGGCGCCGGACGTGAACCCTGCATCGGCGGGCTGGCCTGAGCGGCGCTCGCCATAACCGGCTGGCTGATCTGCCGTGTCACCGGCTTACTGCCTACTTCAAAACGCAGTAACGGCGTGTCTGCACCGCAGAAATCATTCAGCAGGGCGTTAATGTTATTAAGGTATTTATCCCGAACCCAATCGAGCACAAACCGGTTTGGTGCATACAGGGCCAACGTGTTGTCGTTCAATTCGGCCTGCAATGGACGTATCCACATGCTGAATTCGGTGGCAGGTAGTTCATCCTGCAAACGGGCAAGACACTGTTGCCAAAGCGTAAGTGACACGGCGGACTCCACTCGAAAAAATTCGATAAGAAAAAAGGCGCTGAAGCGATAAATTCATCATTGTTGACGTATGCAGATGAGGCGCATACGAACCGCTGTCCGCGGTTATCCCGCCACTGTTCGACCCGGAGGATCGCAAACGGAAGGGCGGATCATAGCGTAAAGCGAAGCAGAGATCTTCACTTTCTACACAGTTTTGTTCCAATTTATCCACAGGCCCAGAGACGCGGGGATAAGTGTAGGCTTTCGGCCATAAAAGGCATTCAGGATCGTCTGCTTTCGGTGAATTTTAAAGGTGCCGTCACGTTATTATCGCAAACGTGATGTAAGAGGATCGCAAGAAGATCCTGGCCGATCCTTGCGCTTTATCCCAGACGCCGTATAATTCTTGCCCCGGCGTATTGCGCTCTGGCCCAAACCGGCTGGTTTTGCGGTCGAATGGGATATCCAGGCGCGGCTTTTTAACGCGAAGTAAATTGACTCCGGACTGTACAATTATTACAATCCCGCCTCTTTATTAAAGACACACTGAGGCGTCGGTCGGTTTTCTGACCATCAAAACGCGTCACCCAGTGAAAATTTTCCAAGTTTAGGTAGAAATCGCCATGAAACGCACTTTTCAACCGTCCGTACTGAAGCGTAACCGTTCACACGGTTTCCGTGCTCGTATGGCAACAAAAAATGGTCGTCAGGTTCTGGCACGTCGTCGTGCTAAAGGCCGTTCACGTCTGACCGTTTCTAAGTAATAAAAGCTAACCGCTGAGTGGTTAAGCTCGCATTTCCCAGGGAGTTACGTTTGTTAACTCCCACTCATTTCACTTTCGTCTTCCAGCAGCCACAAAGAGCTGGCACGCCGCAAATTACTATTCTCGGCCGCCTGAACTCGCTGGGGCATCCCCGCATCGGTCTTACCGTCGCAAAAAAACACGTCAAACGCGCGCATGAACGCAACCGGATCAAGAGATTGACCCGCGAGAGTTTTCGCCTGCGTCAGCATGAACTTCCAGCAATGGATTTTGTGATCGTGGCGAAAAAAGGCGTGGCTGACCTGGATAACCGTGCGCTGACGGAAGCGTTGGAGAAACTATGGCGTCGTCACTGTCGCCTGGCTCGCGGCTCCTGATAGCGGCCATTCGCGTGTACCAACGCGCGATAAGCCCGCTACTAGGCCCCCACTGTCGTTTCCACCCCACCTGTTCTCAATATGGAATTGAGGCATTGCGCAGGTTTGGGGTGGTAAAAGGCAGTTGGTTGACGCTGAAACGCGTATTAAAATGCCACCCCTTAAACCCGGGTGGCGACGATCCGGTGCCGCCACATAACCATTGATACCAGAGAACATTAACGATGGATTCGCAACGCAATCTTTTTCTCATCGCTTTTCTGTTCGTGTCTTTTATGATCTGGCAAGCCTGGCAGACGGACCATGCTCCGCAGCCTGTGCAGACGCAGACCACGCAAAACACGACAGCAACCGGTGATGCCGCAAACCAGGGTGTCCCTGCCAGCGGCCAGGGCAAAACGATCACCGTTAAGACTGATGTCCTGTCTTTACATATCAACACCCGTGGTGGCGATATTGAACAGGCACAGCTGCTGACTTACCCGGACAAACTGGGTTCTTCACAGCCATTCCAGCTGCTGGAAACTACCCCAGGTTTTCTGTATCAGGCGCAAAGCGGTCTGACCGGTCGTAACGGCCCGGACAACCCGGCTAACGGCGCGCGTCCTCTGTTCACCACCACTCAGGAAAGCTATGAGATGGCGGACGGTCAGAGCGAATTGCGTATCCCGATGACCTACACCGCTGAGAACGGCGTAACCTACACCAAAACCTTCGTTCTGAAGCGCGGTGAGTTTGCCATCAATGTGGACTACCAGATCAACAACACCACCCAGCAGCCGCTGGAAGTGGCGATGTTTGGTCAGCTGAAGCAGACCATCGACCTGCCTAAACACCGTGATACCGGCAGCAATAATTTTGCGCTGCATACTTTCCGTGGTGCGGCTTACTCCAGCAGTGAGACCAACTACGAGAAGTACAAATTCGATAAAATCAGCGATAACGAAAACCTGAGCACCACTACCAACAATGGTTGGGTGGCGATGCTTCAGCAATATTTCGCTACTGCCTGGGTGCCTCGTACCAACGGTACCAATACGCTTTACACCACTAATCTGGGTAACGGTATTGCCGCTGTGGGTTACAAATCTTCCCCGATCTCTGTCGCGCCGGGTTCGCAGCAAAACCTGGCTGCCACCTTGTGGGTAGGCCCGGAAATTCAGGACAAGATGGCCGCTATCGCGCCTCATCTCGACCTGACGGTGGATTATGGTTGGTTATGGTTTATCTCGCAGCCGCTGTTCAAACTGCTGAAATTCCTGCACAGCTTTATCGGTAACTGGGGCTTCTCCATTATCGTTATCACCTTTATTGTCCGTGGCATCATGTACCCGCTGACCAAAGCGCAGTACACCTCCATGGCAAAAATGCGCATGCTACAGCCGAAAATTCAGGCTATGCGTGAGCGTATGGGTGATGATAAGCAGCGCATGAGTCAGGAGATGATGGCGCTCTACAAAGCAGAGAAAGTGAACCCGCTGGGCGGCTGTCTGCCGCTGGTGATCCAGATGCCTATCTTCCTGGCGCTGTATTACATGCTGATGGGTTCGATTGAACTGCGCCATGCGCCGTTTGCGCTCTGGATCCATGACCTTTCTGCGCAAGACCCCTACTACATCCTGCCGATCCTGATGGGCGTGACGATGTTCTTCATTCAGAAGATGTCGCCAACCACCGTGACCGACCCGATGCAGCAGAAGATCATGACCTTTATGCCGGTTATCTTTACCGTGTTCTTCCTGTGGTTCCCATCCGGCCTGGTGCTGTACTACATCGTCAGTAACCTGGTGACCATTATCCAGCAGCAGCTGATCTATCGCGGCCTGGAAAAGCGTGGCTTACACAGCCGCGACAAGAAGAAAGCGTAATTTGCGCGAATAACCGCAAATAACCCAGTAAAATAAGGCGGTCAGATGACCGCCTTATTTTTTGCCTTAAAAAGAGAGTTAACTATGAGTCACAGCGAAACTATTGTCGCTCAGGCGACCCCGCCAGGCCGCGGTGGTGTGGGCATTCTGCGGGTTTCCGGCAGCCAGGCGTCAGAGGTGGCTCAGGCGCTGCTGGGCAAGCTGCCAAAACCACGCTATGCCGATTACCTGCCTTTTTGCGACAGCGAAGGCAACGCGCTGGATCAGGGCATCGCGCTGTGGTTCCCCGGCCCCAACTCCTTCACCGGAGAGGATGTGCTGGAGCTTCAGGGGCATGGCGGGCCGGTAATCCTCGATATGCTGTTAAAGCGGATCGTCTCCCTGCCAGGCGTACGTATTGCCCGTCCTGGTGAATTCTCTGAACGTGCATTCCTGAACGACAAACTCGACCTGGCGCAGGCAGAGGCAATTGCAGATCTGATTGATGCCAGTTCAGAGCAGGCGGCGCGTTCCGCTTTAAACTCGCTACAGGGCGCTTTTTCGCTGCGTGTAAACAACCTTGTGGAAGCGCTCACTCACCTGCGAATCTATGTAGAGGCAGCGATCGACTTCCCCGATGAGGAGATTGACTTCCTTTCTGACGGCAAAATTGAAGCGCAGCTGAATCAGGTGATAGGCGATCTCGACGAGGTGCGTAACGAAGCCCGCCAGGGTAGCCTGCTGCGTGAAGGAATGAAGGTGGTGATTGCCGGACGCCCTAATGCCGGCAAATCCAGCCTGCTGAATGCGCTGGCAGGCCGTGAAGCTGCCATTGTGACCGACATTGCCGGTACCACGCGCGATGTCCTGCGCGAGCATATTCAGATCGACGGTATGCCGCTGCATGTGATTGATACGGCTGGGTTGCGTGAAGCCAGTGATGAAGTGGAGCGTATCGGTATTGAACGCGCCTGGAAGGAGATAGAACAGGCTGACCGCGTGCTATTTATGGTCGACGGCACCACAACGGGCGCGACAGAACCCGCTGAAATCTGGCCGGACTTCATTGCGCGCCTTCCGAAGTCGCTACCGATCACCGTGGTACGTAATAAAGCAGATGTTACCGGTGAGCTTCAGGGCTTAACGGAAGTGAATGGTCACTCACTTATTCGTCTCTCAGCCCGCACCGGTGATGGCATTGATGTGCTGCGTAACCATCTTAAAGAGAGCATGGGCTTTTCCGGCAATATGGAAGGCGGTTTTCTCGCCCGCCGTCGCCATCTTCAGGCGCTTGAGTTAGCGTCCACTCACTTACTTCAGGGGCGCGACCAGCTGCTGGGCGCACGTGCTGGTGAACTTCTTGCTGAGGAACTTCGGGTCGCGCAGCAGGCGTTAAGTGAGATTACTGGCGAATTTACCTCTGATGATTTACTGGGGCGCATCTTCTCCAGTTTCTGCATCGGTAAATAAGCCTGCGCCGCTGGCTGACAATTTTTACTTCTCTGTTTTTGTCACCGCGAATCATACCGGGCCGTCAGGGTTCTTAACCTGACGGCCCGGCTCCCTTCACGCTTGTGGTTGTGCTTCAGTTGCTCACCTTCATCTTTCTGTTTTTCATCCAGACATTTTCTCTTCAGGATCTGAGAGGCTCACTTTTATGGCTCAGGCCATAAAACATGATCTTTATCTGAAAGTTTTCAATTAAAGAGTAAGAGAGGTGATATTTGCTAAGAAAATTCTTACAATAACAGTGATGAAATTCCGACCATTTTCATGGAGCGACAGATGGCAGGTCATTTTGCACGCCGGACACTTGTCCACGGCACCCCGCTGGTGCCCAGACTCCCCCAGAAACTGATAAATTTTGCTGACACCCTGGCTGAAAAACGCCGAACACGCTATCTCGCCGCCCGTTCGCTGTTGGCTGAACTGATGCTGCGGATTTACGGTATTACGCAACTTCCTGAATTAACCCTTTCCCCCTGTGGCCGCCCTCGTTTTGTCGATGGCGATTTGCCTGACTTCAGTATTGGCTATGCCGGGAGTATTGTTGGCGTATTGCTGGCCGAGGAAGGTGGCAGAGCCGGGCTGGGAATGGAAATTATGCGTGCCCACAGCCGTCAGACGATGGATCTCTTTCTGCGCGATCTCTCTTCGGGAGAGAGAGCCTGGATCAATGCCCAAACCGATCCGGCTGAGGCTGCTACCCAGCTTTGGGCAATGCGCAAAAGCCTGCTGAAGCTGACGGATCGGGCAGAAAATCCGCGTGACTCGCTGCGTTTACACCCCGCCTCAGGCAGATTAAGAGCGCTAAATTTTCCCGATATTCAGGCTGTTTCAGACGTTGAACCCCTGCTGCTCTGGTCCTGCGCCTTTTCGCCAGGCAACGAACGGCTGCATCTTTGGGAGCTTGATGAGAAGGAGAACTGGGTCCGGTTGCAGGAGATTCAGATCAACAAAGCCAATATGGGTGAACGCGTGCTGCGTCTGACCAGCATGCCAGCGGAGAGAATAGGGAGCTGTTGATAACCGGCGTCCGGCGAAGCAAAAGAGAGGAAGTAAAAGGTGAAAAACAGGCCGTTTTCACGGCCTGTCTGGGGATCAGTGAGCGTCGATAAAAGCAATTTTCAGCACAAATAGTAGCGCAACAATCACCACGCAAGGGCTGATTTCACGCCAGCGACCGGTGCCCAGCTTCATCACGCAATAGGAGATAAAGCCCAGCGCGATACCTTCAGTAATAGAGAAGCTGAACGGCATCATTGCGGTGGTAACAAACGCAGGAACCGCTTCCGTCAAATCATCCCACTTTACGCGCGCCAGGCTTGATGTCATCAGCACGCCAACGTAAATCAGCGCACCGGCGGCTGCATAGGCAGGCACCATGCCTGCCAGCGGCGACAGGAACATCACCAGCAGGAACAGAATGCCCGTCACTACCGCCATCAGGCCTGTACGTCCACCAATGGAGACGCCGGAAGAGCTTTCAATGTAGGCCGTTACGGAAGAGGTGCCGATGTAAGCACCCGCTACGGAGCTGATGCTGTCTACGTAAAGCGCCTGCTTCATGCGTGGAAAAGTGCCTTTTTCGTCGGTCAGGCCCGCTTTATCCGTCACGCCAATCAGCGTACCTGAAGAGTCAAACAGGTTAACCAGCATAAAGGAGAAGATGATGCCAGCCATGCCGACATTGAACGAGCCAGCCAGATCGACCTGACCCACTACGGAAGTGACGCCGGTTGGCACTGAGAACACGCCACCAAATTTCACATCGCCTATAGCCAGCCCAATCAGGGTGGTGATCACAATCGAGATCAGAACGGCAATATGAATGTTACGGGAGGCCAGGATGGCGATAATAAAGAAACCCAGCGCGCCCAGCAGGACGCTGTGAGAGGTTAAATCGCCTACTGCCACCAGCGTATCTTTATTGGGTACCACAATGCCGGCATTTTTCAGGCCGATCATCGCAATAAACAGACCAATCCCGGCGGTAATCCCTACGCGCAGGCTGACCGGGATATTCGCAATCATCCAGTAACGGATGCGGAAAATCGTCAATAAGAGCAGTCCCACCGCCCCCCAGAAGATGGCACCCATGCCTACCTGCCAGGAGATGCCCATCGCACCTACCACAACAAAAGCAAAGAAGGCATTCAGGCCCATCGCCGGCGCCAGCGCAACCGGAAGGTTAGCCACCAGGCCCATCAGGATGCTGCCCCCGGCCGCAATCAGACAGGTGGTCACGAAAACCGCCTGAGTGTTCATGCCCGCCACGCCGAGGATCTGCGGGTTAACGAACACGATGTACACCATCGTCAGAAAGGTAGTGAAACCAGCAATCACTTCAGTACGTGCTGTCGTACCGTGCTCCTGCAATTTAAAGATCCGCTGTAGTAGACCTGAATTATTCATTTTGTGATTCCAAAACGGAGAAAAGTTAACGACGGCTATCCTAACCTATAAAATTTATTTTGGTAGCCAACCGCAGGGATTTTTCGCAACCGATTGCGCTGATCTTGCTGCAAGATCGCAACCGCTAACTGGAATTGACATTTGTTAAGCGCAAACCCTCGCCAGTGAAGTAAAGTGAAAGGACAAGAAAACAACGAAGGGAGTGTTTAATGACCGTTGGCTGCATATTTTTTGATTGTGATGGCACGCTGGTAGACAGTGAGCTGCTGTGTACTCAAGCCTATGTAAACACCTTTGCCCGGTTTGGCGGCGAGCTTTCGCTACAGGAGATGTTTGAAAAGTACAAAGGCGTCAAGCTCTATGAGATCATCGACGATGTCTGTGCAGAGCATCACCTTACTGTGAGCAGAGAAGAGTTTGAGCCAGCCTATCGTAAAGAGGTTGCGCGGCTTTTTGATCTGGAACTGAAACCGATTGCTGGTGCCAGAACGCTGTTGGATAGGGTCACCGTACCTATGTGCGTGGTCTCTAACGGCACCGTGCCTAAAATGCAGCACTCGCTGGGGCTGACCGGTATGCTGCACCATTTTGATGACCGGTTGTACAGCGGCTACGATATATCAAGCTGGAAGCCCGATCCGGCGCTTATGCTGCACGCCGCAGAGCAGATGGGAGTGGCGATTGAGCAGTGCATTCTGGTAGATGATTCAGAAGCGGGAGCCAGAGCCGGTATCGCTGCGGGCATCCCGGTGTTTTACTTCTGTGCAGATGCGCACAACAAGCCGCTCGATCACCCGCTGGTCACCTCTTTTACGGAGATGTCACAGCTCCCGGCGCTGTGGCGTGAACGCGGGTGGGACATCGCGGGCTGAAGAACCGGGGCAAGGGGAATGCCCCGGCATCAGTATGCCGCTGCTGCGTCAGGCTCTTTGCCTGGCTTCAGCCAATAGCCCCCAGCACATCCTCACTCCCCTGCTTTTTCGGCAGCAGAAACAGCGTGGCCGCAATATCCAGCAGGTAAATTAAGGCCAGCAGAGTAATTGCTGCCGTAAAGGAGAGATTAACCACCAGCAGCCCAATAACCAGCGGCCCAAAGCCGCCCACGCCGCGGCCAAGGTTAAACAATACGTTCTGCGCGGTGGCACGGACCTGGGCTGGATAGGTGTCGGAAATCAGCGCACCGTAGCCGCCAATCATACCGTTCACAAACATGCCCATAATCGCGCCGGTAAAGAGCATCACCGTGGGATCGCGAAGCTGGGCATAAACAATCACCATCACTACCGCGCCGAACTGATAAAGCAGGAAAATTTTCCAACGGGCGAAGCGGTCAGCCAGTACGCCAAACAGCCAGATACCAAAGGTCATTCCTACTACCGTCACCGCGGTCCAGAGTCCCGATTTAGTCAGTGAGAAGCCAAAATTGCTGGAGAGATAGCTTGGCATCCAGATCATCAGGCCGTAATAGCCAAAGTTCTGCACCGAACAGAGGATAAAGATCCCCAGGCTGGCTTTGGTGGTGGCGGCATCCTTAAACAGCAGCCTGATACGGGCGGAGAAAGAAAGCCCCTGATTCACGTCAACATGCCGGGTGAAGCCTTCCGGCTCGCCCATGCCGCGACGGATGGCAAAAGAAGCCAGGGCAGGCAACAGCCCCACCAGAAACATGCCGCGCCAGCCAATATAGCCGAGCAGGAAAGGAGTGATAAACGCCGCCAGCAGCACGCCCAGCTGCCAGCCGATGCCAACCCAGGCTGAAGCACGGTTACGCTTGTTGGCAGGCCATGCCTCGGCGATCAGTGCCATCCCGATACCAAACTCTCCGCCCAGGCCAACGCCCGCCAGCGTGCGATAGAGCAACAGATCCCAGTAACCCTGCGCAATAGCGCAAAGCCCGGTAAAGAGAGAGAACATCAGAATAGTAAACGTCAGGACGCGAATGCGCCCGAAGCGGTCGCTGAGATGACCGAAAATAATGCCACCCATAACTGCGCCAATCAGCGTCCAGGTCACCAGCGAGCCGGCCTGAGAGGGATCCAGCGCCAGTGAAAGGCTGATGGCGGGCAGCATAAAGCCCAGGATCAGCAGATCAAAACCGTCCATGGCGTAGCCGCTAATGGCAGCCAGCATCGCTTTACCCGGAGTGGCGCCCTTTACAGCTCTCTTTTGTGTCATGAGTGTTCCTTGCCAGAATGTCGTGCGGCAAGTATACGTTTTCAGCGGTTACATTCCAGACGAAAAAAGCAGGCCGGGCGAACCCGGCTTGAGGAGGGATCAGGTGGGATTGTTCTCGCCATTGCTGTCGCCGGTTAACAGCTTATCCAGCTCGTCACCGCCAACGTGGCGGAAATCCTGTCCTTTAACAAAGTAGAAGATAATTTCGCAAATGTTCTGGCAACGGTCACCGATGCGTTCGATAGCACGAGCACAGAACAGCGCGGTCAGCACGCTTGGAATGGTTCGCGGATCTTCCATCATATAGGTCATCAGCTGGCGCACGATGCCCTCATACTCCTGGTCTACTTTTTTGTCTTCCCGGTAGATCTCAATCGCCGCAGTGAGATCCATGCGCGCAAATGCATCCAGCACATCGTGCAGCATCTGGATAGTATGGTGGCCAAGGGACTCCAGGCTCACCAGCAGCGGCTGATGGCTTTGCCCAAATTTCTCCAGCGCCGTGCGGCTGATTTTTTCGGCCACATCGCCAATACGCTCCAGCTCAGAGATGGTTTTGATAATCGCCATCACCAGACGGAGATCGCTGGCGGTTGGCTGACGTTTGGCGATGATGCGCACACAGGCTTCATCAATCGACACTTCCATCATATTGACCTTCTGGTCGCCATCAATGACCTGCTTCGCCAGCTCGCCATCCTGGTTATGCATGGCAGTAATCGCGTCCGTCAACTGCTGTTCAACCATCCCACCCATGGTTAATACCTGGGTACGGATATGCTCCAGCTCGGCGTTAAACTGCCCGGAGATATGTTTGTTCAGATTCAGGTTATCCATCGTATTCTCCAGTCAACTCAACCGTAGCGGCCGGTAATGTAGTCTTCAGTTTGTTTCTGATGCGGCTTGGTGAACAGCGTGTCGGTGTCGCTGAACTCAATCAGTTCGCCCAGATACATAAAGGCCGTGTGATCGGAGCACCGTGCAGCCTGCTGCATGTTGTGCGTAACGATAACCACGGTGTAATCCTGCTTAAGCTCGGTGATCAGCTCTTCAATTCTGCCCGTAGAGATAGGATCCAGCGCAGAGCAGGGTTCATCAAGCAGCAGCACTTCAGGGCGAATCGCAATTCCCCGCGCAATGCACAAACGCTGCTGCTGGCCGCCCGAGAGACTGTAACCACTCTGATGCAGTTTGTCTTTGGTTTCCGTCCACAGCGCCGCTTTGGTCAGCGCCCACTGTACGCGCTCATCCATATCAGCACGCGAGAGCTTTTCAAACAGACGTACGCCAAACGCAATGTTGTCATAAATGGACATCGGAAACGGCGTGGGTTTCTGAAATACCATCCCCACGCGGGCGCGCAGCAGGGCGATATCCTGGCTGGCGGTCAGAATATTTTCCCCATCCAGCATGATTTCGCCTTCGGCGCGCTGCTCCGGATAAAGGGAGAACATTTTGTTAAAAGTACGCAGCAGGGTGGACTTGCCACAGCCTGACGGGCCGATAAAGGCGGTAACCTGGTTTTTGGCAATATCCAGATTGATGTTTTTCAGCGCATGAAATTTACCGTAGTAGAAGTTCAAATCACGAACCTGAATCATCTTACGTGAGGTGTTGTCAGCCATTCTCTTTCTCGCTTATTCGCGCCGCCGCAGCCGCGCCAGGAAATTAATGTTTACTACGGGCAAAAATAACGCGTGCCAGGATATTGAGTAACAGCACGCAAACGGTTATCAGCAGCACCCCCGCCCAGGCCAGACTCTGCCATTCGGCAAATGGACTCATGGCAAATTTAAAGATGGTCACCGGCAGGTTAGCCAGCGGCTGCATCATATCGGTACTCCAGAACTGGTTAGAGAGCGACGTAAACAGCAGCGGAGCGGTCTCTCCGGCAATACGGGCAATCGCCAGCAGTACCCCGGTCAGAATGCCGGAGACAGAAGCCTTGAGCGTAATGGCTGAAATCATCTTCCATTTCGGCGTACCCAGCGCATAGGCCGCTTCACGCAGGCTGTCCGGCACCAGTTTCAGCATGTTTTCCGTGGTACGAATCACAATGGGGACCTGCAAAAGCGCCAGAGCAATCACACCAGCCCAGCCCGAGAAGTGTTGCATCTGAGCCACCACAAGGGTGTAAACAAACAGGCCAACCACAATTGAGGGAGCAGAAAGCAGGATATCGTTGATAAAACGGATCACTTCTGCAAGCCAGGATTTACGCCCATACTCCGCCAGATAGATCCCGGCCATGATCCCGAGCGGGGTGCCAATCACTGTGGACCAGAGGATCAGCAATCCGCTGCCCGCAATAGCGTTCGCCAGACCACCGCCCGCCGTATTGGGCGGCGGCGTATTTTCCGTAAACAGCGACAGCGTCATGCCATCCACGCCGCGCGTCACGGTGGCAAACAGGATCCACACCAGCCAGAACAGCCCAAACGCCATGGTCAGCAGCGACAGGGTCAGAGCAATGCGGTTCTTCATCCGACGCCATGCCTGCATTTTACGGCGTGACGCTAACAGCTCAGCACGAGTCTGCATCTCCATGGTGGTCATGAACGCGCTCCTTCACTTTTCGCCAGACGTAAAATCATGAACTTTGAGCAGGCCAGCACGATAAAGGTGATGACAAACAGGATCAGACCCAGCTCCATCAGTGCGGCGGTATGCACACCGGATTCAGCTTCGGCAAATTCGTTTGCCAGTGCCGAGGTAATACTGTTACCCGGCATAAACAGTGAAGGACTATCCAGCTGGTAGGTGTTACCGATAATAAAGGTCACAGCCATGGTTTCACCCAGAGCACGGCCCAGGCCCAGCATCACGCCGCCAATCACACCATTTTTGGTGAACGGAAGCACCACCCGCCAGATGACTTCCCAGGTAGTACAGCCAATGCCATACGCCGACTCTTTCATCATCACCGGAGTCTGTTCAAACACGTCACGCATCACTGAAGCGATGTAGGGGATGATCATGATGGCCAGAATAATTCCGGCAGCCAGAATGCCTATCCCAAATGCAGGCCCCGAGAACAGCGCGCCAACGATGGGAATGTTCGCCATCAGGTCGCCCAGCGGCGTCTGGAAGTAGTTAGCAAACAGCGGGGCGAAGATAAACAGCCCCCACATGCCATAGACAATACTTGGGATTGCGGCCAGCAGCTCAATCGCCACACCCAGAGGGCGGCGTAACCAGCCAGGGGCAAGTTCTGTCAGGAACAGCGCGATACCAAAACTAACCGGAACGGCGATAACTAACGCAATCACCGAGGTCACGACGGTGCCATAGATAGGCACCAGCGCACCAAATTGTTCGTTGGGAGCATCCCAGGTTTTGGTCCACAGGAAAGAGAAGCCGAACTTCTGCATGCTGGGCCAGGAGGAGAAGATCAGAGAGACAATAATGCCGCCGAGCAGAAACAGCACAATCAGCGCAGCCAGTTTTACCAGCGCACCGAAGATGAGGTCACCCTGTTTGCCGGGGGCTTTAAATGTCGGCTTGGTTTCAGCCATAGGATTCCCGATATTGAAAGTGTAGGGGCGGCACGACGATGCCGCCCGATGGAACAGGCCGGATTACCCGGCCCCTACAACCGCTTAGTAAAGCGCTTTACCTGAGCCGTCTTTTACGTTGGTTTTCCATGCTGCGCGGATCTGCTCAACAACAGAGTCCGGCAGTGAAGCGTAGTCCAGGCTGTTAGTGGTTTTGCCACCGTTTTTGTAAGCCCAGTCAAAGAACTTCAGTACAGCAGCACCTTTCTCAGCATTTGCCTGCTCTTTGTGCACCAGAATGAAGGTGGTGGAGGAGATTGGCCAGGCATCAGCTCCTTTCTGGTAAGTCAGGTCCTGTGCGAAAGATTCGCTCCAGTTAGCGCCTTTCGCGGCGTTGCTGAAACTCTTCTCGCCTGGCTCCACGGCTTTGCCGTCGGCATCAATCAGTTTGGTGTAAGCCAGGCTGTTCTGTTTGGCATAGGCGTACTCAACATAGCCGATAGAGCCAGGCAGGCGCTGTACGAAGGCCGCAACGCCGTCGTTACCCTTACCGCCAAGACCGGTAGGCCAGTTTACGGTGTTGCCTTTACCAATTTTGCTGTTCCAGTCGCTGTTAACTTTTGCCAGGTAGCTGGTGAACACGAACGAGGTGCCTGAACCGTCAGCGCGGCGAACCACGTTGATATTGCTGTCTGGCAGCTTCACACCCGGGTTCAGCTTGGTAATAGCCGGGTCGTTCCACTTTTTGATGGTGCCCAGGTAGATGTCGCCCACGGTTTTTCCGTCCAGCGTCAGCTGGCCAGATTTAATACCCGGAATATTAACGGCCAGCACTACGCCGCCGATCACGGTAGGGAACTGGAACAGGCCATTTTTCTGCAAATCTTCATCTTTCATTGGCGCATCAGATGCACCGAAATCCACAGTCCTGGCAATGATCTGTTTTACACCGCCGGAAGAACCGATGCCCTGATAGTTAACCTGTGCGCCAGTTTCGGTGTTGTAGTCAGCAGCCCATTTATTATAAACAGGCGCCGGGAAGGTGCCGCCAGCGCCGGTCAGGTTAGTGGCGGCAATTGCAGAAACCGCGCTCAATGAGAGGGTTACAGCTACGCATTGAGCCAGGGTTTTTTGCATCAGTGTCATGTTCCCTCCAGGGGATTTCAGGTCTGCTGTTTTAACAGGAATAATGATTGTTGCTGGAGGCAAAATAGGACAGTTTGATGACATTACCGTGTACGTAATATGACAGTTTTATGACAAAAGTTGGGGCGGCAGCCAGGTGGGTATAACAGACTGGTTTTAGTGCGGCAGCTAACAGGGGGTATCAGGGGCAGGAAGCTTATTTTTTTGTACATCGCGCGAAAACGCGGCTGTAAATAAATATTTCATCTGTAAAATAATAAAAGCCCTGACTATGACAGCCAGGGCTTTTAGGGTACTACACTTTCATTAATTAGCATTAAATTACTTAATTTTCACATACTGCTGTTTGTACAACTTAGCATGTACAAGTTCGCAAAGATAATATTAGGTTCTGATTCTATAAATACCTCCTATTATTACCAATTAACACGACCTGCCTTTTTACTCTTACACCAGACAGGCTGAACCAGTACAATTCCCCTCGCGATATCTACTTTTTGATGCGTGGCTTTACATCTTCACTTATTGATGCGTTGCCTTACATCATCGCGACTTTATCCCCACTGCGATGAACATAACAACTACGTGGCCTTAAAACATCATGTGGGCTGACAGCTCCTCACTATGATCCCCATACAACAATATAACGAGGCCTTTATCGCAGATAACTCTCTTACGCTCTTAAGCGTCAAACTACTTACTTACTTACTTACTTACTTACTTAACTAACTAACTAACTAACTAACTAAGAACTTACTTACTACTGACAGATAACTTTCGTCTGCCGTTGACTAACAATCTACGCATCTTTAAAACGGAGTCAATACTGTTTTTAATAACATGTGATTACTTACAGCATTTTCTGCTGTGGCGGCATTAAAACCGGTCTGCGAAAAGATCAATAATATCTGTCGATATTTCCTTCTTAACCCACTCCTTGTGACCGGGTTCTTTAAAGAACCAGCCATATCCTTTTCTCTGCATCACCAATAAAAAATCCGGTCAGCCTTTTAATCGGCATAACCGGATTTTCTCAGGGAAAATCAGTCACTCATCCCACTGTTCTCCCTTGCCAGAGAAGCGGACTATTCCACCGTCACTGACTTCGCCAGGTTACGCGGCTGGTCAACGTCCGTGCCCTTGATCAGCGCCACGTGATAGGAGAGCATCTGCAACGGAACGGTGTAGAAGATAGGGGCAATAATCTCCTCAACGTGCGGTAGCGGGATAATGCGCATCCCTTCCGAATTGCTGAAACCGGCATCCTGGTCAGCAAAGACATAGAGCAGGCCACCACGCGCACGAACCTCTTCAATATTCGACTTCAGCTTTTCCAGCAGCTCGTTATTTGGTGCAACCACAATCACCGGCATATCGGCATCGATCAGCGCCAGCGGGCCATGCTTGAGTTCACCTGCCGCATAGGCTTCCGCATGAATATAGGAGATCTCTTTCAGCTTCAGCGCCCCTTCCATCGCAATCGGGTACTGATCGCCACGGCCCAGGAACAGCGCATGATGCTTATCAGAGAACTCTTCAGCCAGCGTTTCAATCAGCTTGTCCTGGGAAAGCATCTGCTCGATACGGCTTGGCAGCGCCTGCAAGCCATGCACGATATCATGCTCGATCTGCGCGTCCATGCCTTTCAGCCGGCCTACTTTCGCCACCAGCATCAGCAGTACGGTCAGCTGGGTGGTGAACGCTTTGGTTGAAGCCACGCCAATTTCGGTACCGGCTTTAGTCATCAGCGCCAGGTCAGACTCACGCACCAGCGAGGAGCCAGCCACGTTACAGACGGCAAGCGACCCCAGATAGCCCAGCTCTTTAGAGAGGCGCAACGCCGCCAGCGTATCCGCCGTTTCGCCAGACTGAGAGAGGGTAATCAGCAGGCTGTTTTTGCGCACCGCAGATTTGCGATAGCGGAATTCAGAGGCAATTTCGACGTCACAAGGGACGTTCGCCAGCGCTTCAAACCAGTAGCGCGATACCATGCCGGAGTTGTAAGAGGTGCCGCAGGCCACGATCTGGATATGCTCAACCTGCTTCAGCAGCTCGTTGGCATTGGGACCCAGCTCGGAGAGATCCACTTCGCCGTGGCTGAAGCGCCCGGTCAGCGTGTTTTTGATCGCCATCGGCTGTTCATAAATCTCTTTCTGCATGTAGTGACGGAACTGGCCTTTATCGCCCGCGTCATACTGTACGGTAGATTCGATTTCGCTGCGCTCTACTGACTCACCCTGACGATTAACAATTTTCACGTCACGGCGGGTAATCTCTGCAATATCGCCCTCTTCCAGGTAGATAAAGCGGCGAGTCACCGGCAACAGGGCCAGCTGATCGGAAGCGATAAAGTTCTCGCCCACGCCACGGCCAATTACCAGCGGGCTGCCGGAACGCGCAGCCACCAGCACCGACGGATCGCGGCTGTCCATAATCACCATGCCATACGCACCGCGCAGCTGAGGGATCACGCGCAGTACCACTTCACGCAGCGTCCCCCCCTGCTGTTTCTGCTCCCAGTGAACCAGGTGAGCAACCACTTCAGTATCGGTCTCAGAGGCGAAAATATAGCCCCGTTCCGTCAGCAGTTCACGCAGGGGTTCATGGTTTTCAATGATGCCGTTATGAACGATGATGATATGTTCAGAGATATGGGGATGCGCATTAGCCTCGGAAGGCTCTCCATGCGTAGCCCAGCGCGTGTGCGCAATACCCGTGCCGCCCACCAGCGGGGTGGTTTCCGCAGCTTCGGCCAGCTTAGCGACCTTTCCCAGACGACGCAGACGCGTGACCTGGCCTTCTGCGGTGACCACTGCCACACCGGCAGAGTCATAACCCCGATACTCGAGGCGACGTAACCCTTCAAGCAGGATTTCAGCGATATCACGCTGGGCAACTGCACCTACAATTCCACACATAATGTTATTCCTGTCGTCATGATCCTGTGGATCATTAACTTTGTCTTCTGACCTGATTAGTCCGGCTTTACCGGTTCCCCGAGCCTTTGTAGAGAGTGGGGATTATATTTATAACTGCACTTGCGTGAGGGATAAGTCCCTCAAGAATAATAGTGGGGCAGCCTGCGCTGCCCGATTGATTTACTTCTTCTTCGCCGGACGCTGCCAGTCTGTTTTCAGATTCTGCTCTTTGCGGTTGTAAACCAGCCCGGCGGTCAGGATATCTTTCATTATCGTGGTGCCAGCCGCAATGGTTGTGCCAGCGGCGACCGAGACCGGCGCTACCAGCTGGGTATCAGACCCCACGAAGACATCATCGCCAATAATCGTCAGGGATTTATTAACGCCATCGTAGTTACAGGTAATGGTGCCGGCACCGATATTGACGTTTGCGCCGATTTTGGCGTCACCCAGGTAGCTCAGATGCCCCGCTTTGGAGCCTTTACCTAAGGATGCCTTTTTCATTTCGACAAAGTTGCCTACGTGCGCGCCTTCTGCCAGCTGCGAGCCGGGGCGCAGACGGGCAAACGGGCCGATGGTGCAGGCCGCAGAGAGTTCCGCTTCTTCCACTACGCTGTAGGGGCTGATTTCACAATCATCGCCAATCACACAGTTTTTAAGGATACAGCCGCTGGCAATTTTAACGCGATTGCCCAGCACTACCCGGCCTTCAATAATCACATTGGTATCGATTTCGACATCTCTTCCGTGGGTCAGCTCACCACGCAGATCGAAACGGGCGGGATCTTTCAGCATCACACCCGCTAACAGCAGTTTCTCAGCCTGTTCCGCCTGATACACCCGCTCAAGCTGAGACAGTTGCAGGCGGTTGTTCACGCCTTCCGTTTCGGTGGTCCGCTCGGGATGCACTGCTTCGGTAACGCGGCCTTCCTGATGGGCAAGAGCGATAATATCGGTGATGTAATATTCACCCTGAGCGTTGTTATTGGTCAGCTTGCTTAACCAGCGCTTCAGATCGGCTCCGTTAGCCATCAGAATGCCGGTGTTGATTTCTTTGATCGCGAGCTGGGCAGGGGAGGCATCTTTCTGTTCGATAATCCCCACCACCGAGCCATTCTCACGCAGGATGCGTCCGTAGCCGGTTGGATTATCCAGCATCACTGTCAGCAGGGCGATACCGCCTTCAGGTTTGGCTTGCTGTAAACGTTGCAGCGTCTCTACTGAGATCAGCGGCACGTCCCCATAGAGCATCAGAATATCTTCATCATCGGCAAAGTACGGCGCGGCCTGCTGCATGGCGTGGCCTGTTCCCAGCTGTTCCGCCTGCAATACCCAGTTAAGCGAAGGCTCAGGCAGGGCCGACTTCAGCAGCTCGCCGCCGTGGCCATAAACCAGATGGACATGGGCGGCACCAAGCTTGTTCGCCGCATCGATAACATGTTGCACCATTGGCTTTCCTGCCAGGCGATGCAGTACTTTCGGCAGATCGGAGTACATGCGGGTACCCTTGCCGGCAGCAAGGATCACCACGCTCATTGCGCTGTTAGACATAGATATCCTGAATTTCAGTAAGTAAACGGAAGTAAAACTGTTTAGCTGTGAAAATACTACATTTTTCTCGGCAAAAAAAATGCCAGTCAGTTTCCTGACTGGCATTCGGGCTGCTTAAACCTGAGTTACATCGCTTTTTTGGTCAACTCGATCACGCGCAGTTTGGCGATCGCTTTAGCCAGTTCAGCCGACGCGGTAGCAAAGTCCACATCACCGTGAGAGCTGTTCATATGCTCTTCGGCTTTGCGTTTCGCTTCCATCGCACGAGCTTCGTCGAGGTCGGTTCCGCGGATCGCTGTATCAGCCAGCACGGTAACCGCGCCCGGCTGCACTTCCAGCAAGCCGCCGGAGAGATAAATATACTCTTCGTCGCCCTGCTGTTTAACGATGCGAACCATACCAGGTTTAATGGCGGTCAGCAGCGGAGCGTGGCCAGGATAAATCCCCAACTCACCTTCGCTACCTGACACCTGGATTCTCTGTACTGTACCGGAGAACATCTGCTGTTCTGCGCTGACAACGTCCAGGTGATAAGTCATAGCCATGATTAACCTCCAGAGAAACTGTTACAGCTTCTTCGCTTTTTCCACGGCTTCTTCGATGGAACCAACCATGTAGAAGGCCTGCTCTGGCATATGGTCGAATTCACCTTCCATGATACCTTTAAAGCCACGGATGGTATCTTTCAGCGACACATACTTGCCTGGAGAACCGGTGAAGACTTCTGCCACGAAGAAGGGCTGGGAGAGGAAGCGCTGCATCTTACGAGAGCGTGCTACCACCAGTTTGTCTTCTTCAGAGAGTTCGTCCATACCGAGGATGGCGATGATATCTTTCAGTTCCTGATAACGTTGCAGCAGGGACTGAACGCCACGAGCGGTATCATAGTGCTCCTGGCCAACAACCAGTGGATCCAGCTGACGGCTGGTAGAATCCAGTGGGTCAACCGCCGGGTAGATACCCAGAGAAGCGATCTGACGGCTCAGTACCACGGTTGCGTCAAGGTGCGCAAAGGTGGTGGCTGGTGATGGGTCAGTCAAGTCATCCGCAGGGACGTAAACGGCCTGAACGGAGGTGATTGAACCGGTCTTGGTGGAGGTAATACGCTCCTGCAAGACACCCATCTCTTCCGCCAGCGTTGGCTGATAGCCTACCGCAGAAGGCATACGACCCAGCAGTGCTGATACTTCAGTACCGGCCAGGGTGTAACGGTAGATGTTATCGATAAACAGCAGTACGTCACGACCTTCGTCACGGAACTTCTCAGCCATGGTCAGGCCGGTCAGCGCTACGCGCAGACGGTTTCCTGGTGGCTCGTTCATCTGGCCATAAACCAGAGAAACTTTATCGATAACGTTAGAGTCGGTCATCTCGTGGTAGAAGTCGTTCCCTTCACGGGTACGCTCGCCCACACCGGCAAAGACGGAGAAACCTGAGTGCTCAGCCGCAATGTTACGGATCAGCTCCATCATGTTTACGGTTTTACCTACACCCGCACCACCGAACAGACCAACTTTACCGCCCTTAGCGAACGGACACATCAGGTCGATAACTTTGATACCGGTTTCCAGCAGCTCTTGCGAGTTTGACTGATCTTCATAAGAAGGTGCTGCACGGTGAATGGCCCAGCGCTCTTCTTCGCCGATGTCGCCCTTCATATCGATAGGCTCACCCAGCACGTTCATGATACGGCCAAGTGTGGCAGTGCCAACTGGCACTTCGATTGGGTGCTCAAGGTCAACCGTTTCCAGACCGCGCTTCAGGCCGTCGGAAGAACCCATGGCGATGGTACGAACCACGCCACCACCCAGCTGCTGCTGGACTTCCAGCACCAGACGAGCATCACCATTTTTAACCTCAAGGGCGCTGTACACTTGTGGTACTGCGTCCTGAGGGAACTCGACGTCCACAACGGCGCCGATTACCTGGACAATCTTTCCAGTAGCCATCTTGAATCCTCTACCTAATTCGTTTATACCCCGCCAGCTCTGAGCCTCAGCAGGGTATACCTGGTTAAACCGCGGAGGCCCCACCGACAATCTCGGTAAGTTCCTGGGTGATGCTGGCCTGACGAGCTTTGTTGTATACCAACTGCAGCTCTTTGATCAGGTTTCCGCCGTTGTCGGTCGCAGCTTTCATCGCCACCATACGCGCGGCCTGCTCGCTGGCCAGGTTTTCTACAACACCCTGGTAAACCTGAGACTCGACGTAGCGACGCAGTAATGTATCCAGCAGCGCTTTCGGATCCGGCTCATACAGATAGTCCCAGGTACTCTTCTTCACAACGCCTTCGTCTTCATCTGCTGGCGGTAACGGCAGCAGCTGGACGATTTGTGGTGACTGGGACATGGTGTTGATAAATTTGTTGCTGACGATAAACAGCTTGTCGAGACGACCTTCATCATAGGCTTGCAGCATGACTTTCACTGGGCCAATCAGATCGGACAGAGAAGGTTTATCTCCCATGCCGGTCACCTGGGCAACCACGTTGCCACCAACAGAGCTGAAGAACGACAGGCCTTTAGAGCCGATAATGGCGAGATCGCTCTCGACGCCTTTATCAGACCAGCCTTTCATATCTGCCAGTAATCTTTTGAACAGGTTAATGTTCAAACCACCACAAAGCCCGCGGTCGGTAGACACGACCAGGTAGCCGACGCGCTTGACGTCACGCTCTTCCAGGTAAGGGTGCTTGTACTCCAGATTCCCTAACGCAATGTGACCAATCACTTTGCGCATGGTCTCTGCATAAGGACGGCTGGCCGCCATGCGTTCTTGCGATTTACGCATTTTGGAGGCGGCGACCATTTCCATCGCTTTGGTGATCTTTTGCGTGTTCTGGACGCTTCCGATCTTACTACGTATCTCTTTTGCGCCGGCCATAAGCTTCTCCTCAAAGCCTTGCGGCCTGCTCCCTGAGGAGCAAGCCGCCAGACATTACCAGGACTGGGTTTTCTTAAACGTTTCGAGGAGGCCTTTCAGCTTCTCTTCGATTTCGCCGTTATAGTTACCAGCCTGGTTGATTTCAGCCATCAGCTCAGCGTGATCGCGATCCGCAAAAGCCAGCAGCGCCGCTTCGAAGCTGCCAATTTTCGCCAGTTCGACGTCATTCAGGAAGCCACGCTCGGCCGCAAACAGCACCAGACCCTGCTGCGCTACGGACATCGGCGCATACTGTTTCTGTTTCAGCAGCTCGGTCACTTTCTGACCATGGCTCAGCTGTTTACGGGTTGCTTCATCCAGATCGGAAGCGAACTGAGAGAACGCTGCCAGTTCACGATACTGTGCCAGCGCGGTACGAATACCACCGGACAGTTTCTTGATGATCTTGGTCTGAGCTGCACCACCCACACGGGATACCGAGATACCTGGGTTAACTGCCGGACGAATACCGGAGTTAAACAGGTTCGTTTCCAGGAAGATCTGACCATCGGTAATCGAGATTACGTTAGTCGGAACGAACGCAGAAACGTCGCCAGCCTGAGTTTCGATGATTGGCAGCGCGGTCAGTGAACCGGTTTTACCTGTCACTGCGCCATTGGTGAAACGCTCAACATAATCAGCGCTTACGCGTGATGCACGTTCCAGCAGACGAGAGTGGAGATAGAACACGTCGCCAGGGAAAGCTTCACGGCCCGGTGGACGACGCAGCAGCAGAGAAACCTGACGGTAAGCAACAGCCTGTTTAGACAGGTCATCGTATACGATCAGTGCATCTTCACCGCGGTCACGGAAGTATTCACCCATTGCGCAACCGGCATACGGAGCCAGGTATTGCAGCGCAGCAGACTCAGAAGCGGTAGCCACAACCACGATGGTGTTAGCCAGCGCATTGTGCTCTTCCAGTTTGCGAACCACGTTAGCGATAGTCGACGCTTTCTGACCGATAGCGACGTACACACACTTGATGCCGGAATCACGCTGGTTGATGATGGCATCGATCGCCATCGCGGTTTTACCGGTCTGACGGTCACCGATGATCAGCTCACGCTGGCCACGGCCGATTGGAATCATCGCATCGACTGACTTGTAGCCAGTCTGTACAGGCTGGTCAACAGACTGACGATCGATAACGCCTGGTGCAATCACTTCGATTGGCGAGAAGCCATCGTTGTCGATTGCGCCTTTGCCATCGATTGGTGCACCCAGGGTGTTCACCACGCGACCTAACAGGCCACGGCCAACCGGGACTTCAAGAATGCGGCCAGTACACTTAACTTTCATGCCTTCGGCAAGGTCAGCGTAAGGGCCCATCACTACTGCACCAACAGAGTCGCGCTCCAGGTTCAGTGCGATTGCGTAACGGTTGCCCGGCAGTGCGATCATCTCACCCTGCATAACATCGGCCAGGCCGTTTACGCGGATGATACCGTCACTGACGGAAACAATAGTGCCTTCATTGTGAGCTTCGCTCACTACATTGAACTGAGCAATGCGCTGCTTGATCAGTTCGCTGATTTCGGTGGAATTCAGTTGCATATGCTCCAGTCCCCTTAAGACTGCAAGACGTCTGCAAGACGCTCAAGACGGCCGCGTACGCTGCCGTCAATGACCATATCACCCGCACGGATGATTACGCCTGCCATTACAGACTTATCGATTTTGCAATTCAGCTTAACTTTGCGTGACAGACGTTTTTCCATAGCGGCGCTGATTTTGGTCAGCTGTTCGTCACTCAGTGTGGTGGAAGAGATTACCTCAACGTCCGCGGTCGCATCATGTGCGGCACGTAGCTGGATAAACTGAGCCAGAACACTGGGAAGCGCTGGCAAACGTTTGTTTTCGGCCATGACCTTAATCAGGTTTTGACCGGCTTCGTCCAGTTGATCACCACAGATAGCGATGAACTGTGCAGACAACGCTTCCGGCGCAAGCGCGCCGGAAAGAAGTTCTGCTACCTGTTCATTGCTGGCTACCTCGGTAGCGAACGCCAGCATCTGCTGCCAGCGATCGACACTTTGATGCTCAACAGCAAAGTCAAAAGCTGCTTTGGCGTAGGGGCGAGCTACAGTAGTAAATTCAGACATCAGCCCCTCCCTCCTTACAGTTCAGCGACCAGTTTATCAACGATGTCGCTGTTAGCAGCTTCATCCACGGAACGTTCAATGATTTTTTCGGCGCCAGCCACAGCCAGCATCGCGACTTGCTTACGCAACTCTTCACGTGCACGTTTGCGTTCGGCGTCGATTTCAGCCTGCGCCTGGGTGACGATCTTGTTACGTTCCTGCTCAGCCTCAGCTTTCGCTTCGTCCAGGATCTGCGAACGACGCTTGTTAGCCTGTTCGATGATTACCTGAGCTTCTTCTTTCGCTTTTTTCAGCTGATCGGTCGCATTAGCCTGTGCAAGATCCAAATCTTTTTTGGCACGTTCAGCGGAAGCAAGGCCTTCGGCAACTTCTTTCTGGCGCTTTTCGATAGCGGCCATCAGCGGCGGCCATACGTACTTCATGCAGAACAGGACAAACAGGATGAACGCGATAGCCTGGCCGAGGATTGTTGCGTTAATGTTCACAGCACAATGCCTCTTGTTAAGTTAACTTTTTCTCCGGCCGGCAAGCCAACCGGAAGAATCGGTTCATCGCCAGGTGACCAGCGATGAACTATCGGTTATTACGCGACAGCAAACATCACGTACAGACCCAGACCAACAGCGATCATTGGGATTGCATCCACCAGACCCATTACAACAAAGAACTGCGTACGCAGCAGAGGGATCAGATCCGGTTGACGCGCGGCGCCTTCCAGGAATTTGCCTCCGAGGATGCCGATACCGATCGCAGCACCGATTGCCGCTAAGCCCATCATCACAGCGGCAGCCATGTACAGCAGATCCATATTCAGGTTTTCCATGACAGTCTCCAGTTTGTTTCAGTTAAAACGCAGTAGTGTTGAGAAAAAAATCAATGTTCTTCAGATGCCATCGACAGATAGACAATCGTTAAGACCATGAAAATGAAAGCCTGCAACGAAATGATCAGGATGTGGAAAATGGCCCAGGGCACATTCAGAATCCACTGTGACCACCACGGCAACAGACCGGCAATCAGGATAAAAATCAATTCACCCGCATACATGTTTCCGAACAGTCGCAGACCCAGGGAAACCGGTTTGGACAACAGGCTCACACCTTCAAGGATCAGGTTGATCGGAATAAAAATCGGGTGATTGAAGGGTTGCAGTGTCAGCTCTTTAGTAAAGCCGCCAATGCCTTTCATCTTGATGCTGTAGAACAGAATCAAAATAAATACGCCAAGTGCCATTGAGAGCGTGATGTTCACGTCTGCAGAAGGCACAACACGCAACGCTGGCAAACCTAAGAAGTGCTCACCGATATAGGGCAGCAAGTCGATAGGCAGCAGGTCCATGAAGTTCATCAGGAAGACCCAGACGAAAATCGTCAGAGCCAGCGGTGCGATTACTTTGCTTTTACCATGGTACATGTCGCGAACGTTGTCATCGACAAAGCCGACAACCAGTTCAATCGCGGCCTGCATTTTTCCCGGCACGCCGCTGGTGGCTGTCTTCGCAACTTTACGAAACAGCACCAGGAACACCAGTCCCAGCACCACAGAGAAAAACATGGAGTCGATATTCAATACCCAGAACGTCGCCGGTGCGTCGTGTGGATTCACCAGCTCGAAGGTACGCAGGTCCAACTGAAGGTTATTCAGATGATGGCCTATGTATTCCTGCGGCGTAGAGATTTCTCCTGCAGCCATGATGCCTCTTACCCTTTGTTGTTAATTACAGCCGGTGCGACGATTTGCACAATCAGCACCGATAACCAGGCCAGTCCGAGCGGTGTAAACACTGCCCCAAATACCGCCAGCGCCACGACAAGCAAGAGAATGGTGGCCAGAACCTTCAGCACCTCACCCAATAAAAAACTCCAGGCTATACGCCCTTTTATCGGGTCTCCTGCCTGATGACGCCAGGCAAAAATCATAAACACAATGTTTGGCAGCCAGGCTGCCAGTCCACCTGCAAGGGCGGATAAGCTCCATGCCAGATCTTTAAAGGCAAACAGCGCGCCGATTACGACAAAGGTCACCAGCTGAAGCAGCAGCACGGTTCGGGCAAATTTCACTCTGTAAAGGGACACTGACATGACGCTGAAACTCTCCTGCCCCCTCGGGGGTATGTCGCGTGTCGTATAAAACTGCCTTTGCTCTTTTGAGTCAAGCAGCAAAAAACGAGCAAATTATACGGTGCGCCCCTGCGATTTCAATGGATAAGTAGCGAAAAGGTGAACAATTATTTAAATTTCTTTCGCGAGGCCTGTTTTTTAAAACTCAGAAGAACGGCAAACCGGAAGAAATTTCCTGCAAGAGTCGACAAACCTTGCTCATAAAGCGTGCTGAAGATCACAATTCGATAACTTAATGCTTAAGTTATGTTCAGGAATAATCTGAACTTAATAAAAAACCAGCCTGTCTAATAGATTAAATTCAATAGGTTATGGAGATTTATTTTAAAAAGAGACCCTCTCACCATTTAAAACCTTATATTGACATTTGAAGCATAGAATTATTCCACTAAAGCGCCTTACTTACCTCGATTTATAAACAGAAAATATTTTCCGCCGTCACCATCTGACGGGGAATAATCACGGCTCGAGGTGATAAACATGATAACAGAATGTGAAATTATCGTTAAATGTTACAGAGAGTATCGGATAATTTCAGCGTGCCGTTTTAACCTAATGTAAACAACCTGGCCGCGATAAAAAGTGTGAAGAAGATCGTTTGAGTGCTGCATTTTCAGACAACACCTGCCGGACGGTAGTGCAGAGGTTGCGGTTACGCTTCACGATAGTCACGCAACTTAACTAAAATCCTGTTACTTAAAGCACTTACGGTCAATAAGGCTATTCGGCTTTTACGCAACACTAAGCTTAAAAAACCGCAATAACAGCCGCGCGTTTTGATTATTTAAACAGCAACCTGACCTTATTTATTCACATTTACCACGATCAGATGACGCTCCCCTTCCAACTGAGGTACCAGCAGTTTCACCACCCGATCGACGGTAAACCCTTCCGGCAAATGAGCTAATTCTTCCTGCGGAACTACTCCTTTAAGAGCATAAAACTGACCTGTTTTGCCTGGCAAATGGTGACACCAGTTTAGCATGTCATTCAGAGAGGCGAAGGCACGGCTGATAACCCCGTCGAACGGCGGTTCGGCCGGAAAGTCCTCTACCCTGCTCTGAACCGGTGTGATGTTACTCAACTTCAGTTCATGCTGGACCTGTTTGAGGAAACGGATGCGTTTGCCCAGGCTGTCCAGCAGGGTAAAGTGCGAATCAGGACGGACAATAGCCAGCGGCACGCCTGGCAGGCCCGGACCGGTTCCTACATCAATAAAGCGCGTTCCCTGTAGCGCTGGCTCAACCACAATGCTGTCCATAATATGACGGATCAGCATCTGCTCAGGGTCACGTACCGAGGTCAGATTATAGGCTTTATTCCACTTGTGCAGCATGTTGACATACCCCACCAGCAGATCCTTTTGCCGATCGGAGAGAGAAATATGGGCGGCGTTAAGCAGAGAAGTGAGTTTGGTAATCACACTGAGTTCCTGTGAAAAGGTCTGCGGGCAAATGTATTCGTCCCGCCTTACAAAAACAACAGGGGCGGATTCTCTTCCGCCCCCTTACGTTATGACTGCTGAACAGATCAGGCGCTTTTACGCAGCAATCCCTGTTTCTTCAGGTAGATCAGCAAAATGGAAATGGCTGCGGGGGTTATCCCTGAAATACGGGAAGCCTGGCCAATCGATCCTGGTTTGTGATCGTTAAGCTTGGCGATCACCTCATTTGAAAGGCCGCTCACCTGACGGTAATCCAGTTCAACCGGCAGCAGCGTATTTTCATTGCGCAGCTGGCGGTCAATCTCTTCCTGCTGGCGAGCGATATAGCCTTCGTACTTCACCTGAATTTCAACCTGCTCTGCGGCCTGAGGATCGCTCAGCGCAGGGGCAAAGGTGCTCAGGGTCATCAGCTGCTGATAAGTCATCTCAGGACGGCGCAGCAGGTCTTCACCGCTTGCCTCTTTGGTCAGCGCCGCGCTCAGTACGCCGTTGACTTCCTCAACACACTCCGACTTCGGGTGTACCCAGATGTCTCGCAGACGCTGGCGTTCCTGCTCAATGCTTTCCAGCTTCTGATTGAAGCGCGCCCAGCGGGCATCATCCACCAAGCCCAGTTCACGACCCGCTTCGGTCAGACGCAGATCGGCGTTGTCTTCACGCAGCATCAGACGATATTCCGCACGGGAGGTGAACATACGGTACGGCTCTTTTGTGCCCAGGGTGCAGAGGTCATCAACCAGCACGCCGAGATAAGCCTGATCGCGACGTGGCGCCCAGGTCTCTTTGTCTGCGGAAAGACGACCGGCATTCAGACCAGCAAGAAGGCCCTGTGCCGCCGCTTCTTCATAGCCGGTGGTGCCGTTGATCTGTCCTGCAAAGAACAGCCCCTGAATATATTTACTTTCAAGCGATGGTTTCAGATCGCGCGGATCGAAGAAATCATACTCGATAGCGTAACCAGGCCGGACGATCTTCGCGTTTTCCAGACCCTGCATAGAACGGACGATCTGGATCTGTACATCAAACGGCAGGCTTGTTGAGATGCCGTTCGGGTAAATTTCATTGCTGGTCAGGCCTTCCGGCTCCAGGAAGATCTGGTGAGCGTTACGATCGGCAAAACGCATGACCTTGTCTTCGATGGAAGGGCAGTAGCGCGGCCCAATACCTTCGATAACGCCTGAATACATCGGGCTGCGATCCAGATTATTACGGATCACATCATGCGTTTTCTCGTTTGTGTAGGTGATGTAGCACGGCACCTGTTCAGGGTGCTGATTGACATTTCCCATAAACGAGAAGACCGGCATTGGCGTATCGCCATGCTGCGGTGCCAGTACGCTGAAATCAATGGTTCTGGCATCAATGCGCGGCGGCGTTCCGGTTTTCAGACGGCTGACGCGCAGAGGTAACTCACGCAGACGGCGGGCCAGAGGGATCGAAGGAGGATCGCCAGCACGGCCGCCGCTGTAGTTATCGAGACCAATATGAATTTTTCCATCAAGGAAAGTCCCTACGGTCAGCACAACGGCTTTTGCACGGAACTTCAGTCCCATCTGGGTCACTGCGCCTACGACCCGATCGTTCTCAACGATAAGATCGTCTACAGCCTGCTGGAAGATCATCAGGTTTGGCTGATTCTCTAACGCGGTACGAACAGCCTGTCGATACAACACGCGGTCTGCCTGAGCACGGGTAGCCCGCACTGCCGGGCCTTTGCTTGCGTTTAGTATCCTGAACTGTATGCCCGCCTGGTCAATTGCATGCGCCATCAACCCGCCAAGTGCGTCCACTTCTTTAACCAGATGTCCTTTTCCAATACCACCGATCGCCGGGTTACAGGACATTTGTCCAAGCGTATCAATGTTATGGGTTAATAGCAGGGTTTGCTGACCCATTCGGGCAGCCGCCATGGCGGCTTCGGTACCCGCATGACCACCACCGATTACGATGACGTCAAAAGGATCTGGATAAAACATGGTACTGCACCTCGCGATTGTGCGAATGAGAGATTACTGCTGGGCCGTGGATTCTACTCAACTTTAGACGAAGGGGAAAGCGCACAGCCCGGCGTGTATTAAAAAGAAGATCTTTTTTATCTAGAGATCTCTTTGTTAGATCTTCTATTAGGATCGACGATCTCTGTGGATAAGCCTTTTTTCCTGATAACGATCATCAGGTTATTAAGGATCGTATGCTGTGAAAGATCGGTGATCCTGTGGCGTATAAGCTGGGATCTAAATGGCATGTTATGCACAGGCTTAGCCAGGGTACCAAGTTGTTATTGGGATAAACACCGGTTATTACCGGGTATTGAGCATAGTTATCCACAATCGATCGCTAATTTATTGTACAAAAAAGGGCAATATTTACAAAACCTGGGCGCTTTTTTCGACAAAGGCAGCAAAAAGCGGGACGATCTGCCGCCCGCGATCCTCAGTTCAGCAGGTTTTTCCAGCTGGCGATCCAAACCTCAGCCGGATCTTCAGGGATCTCATGCTCAAGGACATCTATTTCGAGACGATCACCTATCCGCTGAGCGCCACAAGAGGCCAGCAGAGCGTCCATTTTCTCAATGGCACCGCAGAAAAGATCGTATTCGCGGTTACCAATTCCCACCGCGCCGTAGCGAACCTGACTCAAATCGGGTTTCTTTTCTTCTATTGCATCAAACAGGGGGAGCAGGTTGTCAGGAAGATCGCCTGCGCCATGGGTGGAAGAGACCACCAGCCAGACCCCTTGCGTGTTTAGCTCATCCAGCTCCGGGCCGTGCAGCATTTCCGTTGAAAAGCCCGCTTCTTCCAGCTTCTCTGCCAGATGTTCAGCCACATATTCTGCGCCGCCTAAGGTGCTGCCACTGATTAAGGTTACGTCCGCCATGATGAAGATCCCTGGATTACAAAGGCGGGTATTGTACGCTGTGATTAAGCAGGGATCTACCTGTGGAAAAGTGAGGGTTTATGTGGGGTACCTGGCTTACTTGCTATTTTCGACTCGGGTAGCGCTCGCGGTCTTTATACACTGAAATATACTGCGGGCGCTGGGTACTGGCCCAGGCAAAACGCTCTGCGGCGTGGAAAGCACGATCCTCTGAAGGGAAAAACAGCAAAACAGACTGTGGATAATTCTGTGCACAGATCAGGGCTTAATGGTGCGCATGATCGGGTTTTGCAGCGAGATCAGCGTTTCGGTGGACTGGATTTCATCAATGGTCTGGATCTTGTTGATCAACACTTGTTGCAGCGCATCGATAGACCGGCACATGACCTTGATAAAGATGCTGTAGTGGCCGGTGGTGTAATAGGCCTCAACCACTTCATCCAGACTCTCCAGCCGGGCCAGCGCGGAAGGATAATCTTTGGCGCTCTTCAGAATGATGCCAATAAAGCAGCAGACGTCATAACCCAGATGTTTGGGGTCAATCTCCACTCGTGTTCCTTTGATCACCCCGGCCTGTTTCATTTTCTCCACGCGTACGTGGATGGTTCCAGGGCTGACGTTAAATACTTTTGCCAGTTCGGCATAAGCTGTACGGGCGTTCGCCATCAGAGCATTCAGAATGCCCCGATCGAGATTATCTATTTGCAGATTATCTGCCATAAGGGTTCCAGAGTTAGCGAATATGCAGTGTGAGAAGGTTTAATGTGCAGGAAAGGCGGGGAACAGGCAATATCATTGTGGAATAAACAGCGGGCGCTGTTAACGCCCGCTTGCAGTTTAACGTTTACGCCAGATGGTGAGCTGCGCAACGGTGTGCTGATACTTACGTGCGGTTTCGCGGATCACAAAAGGCACATCCTGGGGTGAAGCCATCTCTTCAAAATCATTAGCCAGCAGGCGTTGCAGTGCCTGATAAGTTGTCAGCGCTTCACCGTTCTCACGAATGCCCCCCAGCCAGTTTTCCTTCGGCGTGTACTCTTCAAGCCAGGTGTAAGGCGAGGAGAGCATCAGTACGCCACCAGAGCGGATCATCGCCGTTACGTCCCGCAGGAAGCGCTCAGGCTGACGCAGCCGGTCAATGAGATTGGAGGCGATTACCAGGTCGTAACGATCGGGCTGAGGCTTGAGGTTGCAGGCATCCCCCTGGATAAACTGAATGCGGCTGGTCTGCTCCGGCCCCAGACCAAAATCTTTCAGGTGAACCTGACGATACTCCACCAGTTCACCCTCTTCCTGGGTGACGTAGCGGAACGTTTCGCCCGAAGTGAGCTGCAACGCCACATCAATAAAGCGGGCCGAATAATCCATGCCGACGACTTCATCAAAATGGCGGGCAAGTTCGAAGCTGGCGCGACCGGTTGCACAGCCAATATCCAGCGCCCGGCCCCGTTTTTCCGTCATCTGACAGGCGATATCTACCAGCGCTTTGCCATAGTTAGGGGTACCGAAATAGGCCGGGCCGTACTGAAAGTCCAGATACTGCGAAACCATGCTGTCCGTTTCGTAAGGATTGAGCGCGATTTTTTCCTGGTGCGTGGAAACCACGTAGCGGAAGCCGGCATGCTGGAAGAAGTGACGGCGGAAGGCGTAGCGGGCAGATTTCAGCGCTTCGTTGCCGGTGGAGATCCAGCTTCCTCCTTTGATTAGTGCATGTTTGCCGTCAAAAGTTGGCGTGGAGAAATCATCGTACAGAGGGTGAACCTTAAAGCCTTCCAGCCCGCTGATGGGCGTGGTAGTCCATTGCCAGACGTTGCCGGTGAGATCAAAGAACTCCCCCTGTGCAAAGCGATCTACCGGACAGGAAGAGGCCCACCATGCCAGATTCAGGTTACCTGACGCTTTAAGAGGCCGATCCTCCGCAACCTGCTCGCGCAGCAGCAGCCATTCAGCTTCGCTGGGAAGCTGAACAGACTTGCCGGTTTCTGCCGCTTTCCAGCGACAAAACGCAGCGGCTTCCAGCTGATTGACTTCTACTGGCCAGTCCCAGGGCATGGCGACTTCTTCAGTCAGCAGGCGCAGCTTCAGATTTTCAGGCGCTTCAGGAGAACCGACCCAGAAAGTGGGCTGTGTGGCCTGGGCAAAATCACGCCAGCCCCGGCCTTCATCATCCCACCAGCGGTTATCCTGGTAACCTCCCGCCAGGATAAATTCAAAGAACTCAGCATTGCTGGTCAGCATTTTGCTGGCTTCAAAGGATTTTACTTCTGTGGTCAGGGTGCCGTACTCGTTATCCCAACCATATGTCTCATCGCTTTTACCTTGCGTCACGCGAGCGCCGGCTACGCTAATAAGCGAATTTTGTGGGACAGTAAAGCGATCGTGACGCGCTGAAGGGCAGGCTGGCCAGTGGGGCTGCGGTTTCACCCATTCAACCGGGAGCTGGCGGATCAGTACGCTGGAGGTCTCCAGATGAATGCGTTCATGCTCAATTCCCATCAGTACAACCCAGGCCGGGCTGTTCCAGTTAATGGGCAGCGTCAGCGGCATCTCTTTTATTAAGGCGCTCACCAGTGAACGCACTTTGCCGCGATAGTCGCGCAGCCGGGCAACAGTGGGCCACTGATACTGGCTGGTATCCAGATCGTCCCAGCTCATCTCGTCCACGCCAATGGCCATCATCGCTTCAATCTGATCATCCACGCGCTGCTCCATCAGCCCGGCAGCCATCAGTTTATTGATATAGAAGGTGGCGGTGTGGCCAAAATAGAAAATCAGCGGATGGCGCAGGGAGATCGCTTTGCTGTAATAAGCCTGTTCATCCGCCAGACAGTCAAACAGGCTCTCGTAGAGAGACCAGGTCTGATTGAAGTATTCGAGGAGTTCCTGACGTTTTTGTTCTGCGCTGCCGCCGCTTAATAATAGTGTTTGGGTGGGTGCGGGTAAGCCTGCTGTAATATCCTGGTTTTGTCCTGACAAGTAATACTCCCAATCTCTCTGGTGGCTGAAGCGTATAAAGCACAGCTGAGACTATAGCAAATAAGCATTGCCGGAGTGTTTCTGCGGGCTTTTAACGCTGCCAGCGACGGAGAAGGCGGCTTTTCAGGCCGGTATCAAAACGCCAGATATGGTTGAAAATGCGCATAATGCCCGGTTTTCCGTGATCGGACAGCGCAACGGCATGAAAACGCTGCTGCTGTTTTAACTGGTGCTGTTTGATTCTTTTTACCAGATCTTCCGGCAGCCGCTGGGCAATAAAGTCGGAAATGATCACCGCATCGGCATCATTCCATACCGGAGTGGCCAGCTTCAGCAATACGGCATCCAGACAGGCGGCAAGATCGGTGCCGCCGCGAAAACGCTGGCTGAGGAAACGAATAGCCTGGGCAATGCCATCGCCCGCCGTAAGCTCATAGCTCACTACCTCATGGGCAAACAGCATAATGTAGCAGCGACGGTTATCGGCCAGCGCAACTTTTAATAACGCCAGACAAAAGGCTTTGGCACAGCGTTCGTTAAAGCCGCCCATCGAACCGGATGTATCCACGCAGACAATAAAGGGGCCGCGAGGCTGTTCATCATGATGCTGGTGGCTGACCGGCCGCATTGTGACCTTGTCGTGCCAGCCTTCTCCCTGGAGGCGATAGGTGAGCAGCCTTTTTTCCACCAGCCGACGATAAAACTCTACTTCCAGCTCACTGATGCCCAGCGTCACCAGCTCGGGCGGCAGCAGGCGCAGGATATCGTCACTTTGATGCAGACCGCTGACCTCTTCAGGTACGGTTTCCGGCTCCCTCACCATCTGGTGGAAAGCTTCCAGCGGCGCCTCTTCGCTGGGAACCGCTTTGGCTTCTTTGCTGCGGCCAAGCTGTTCAGCCAGTTTCTTTAACGCTGGCTGCTGCGCCAGAAATTCACCATATTCCACAATCAGCTGGTAGTCACTCCGCTGCAACGGGCTTTTAGTCAGATCCCACAGGCGACCCGCCGCCGCTTCGTTGTTATCAGAGAGCACGTCAGCCAGCTGGCCACTCATCGCCAGCCGCTGTTGAAGTTCTGCCAGCAGCTTTTCCCGCTCCTGCTCCAGCAGCTGTTGATTCAGGGTCAGGGTTTGCAGCGTCAGGCTGAGCCGCCAGCGTTGCAGAAACAGGGTTTGCTGCGCCGGGCTGAGATTCGTGGGATCGGTATTGGCAAGCAGCTGCGTGGCTTTTTCCGCAAAGGGTGACTGATGCTGACTGAGCCAGGCCAGGAGTTCGGGCAGCTTCTGGCAAAAAGGGGTGTGCGAAAACCCCTGAAACTGCTGAAATAAGGCGAATTCAGCCGCCAGATCTGCCGGAACCGCCGTGGTTCTCATCTGTTCCAGTACGTCATTTTTCCAGCGGGGCAGATCGCGTAAGAGCGCTTTTTTCATGCCGGGGAATTTTTCAAAAAACAGCGCCAGCTGGGGGCTGGCGAGCAGGGCAATCACCAGCTCTTCCAGTAAATCGCCCTCGCTGACCGCCAGCAGCGCGCTCAGCGTATCCAGGGTTATCACCGCCGCGCCTGCTTCAGCTGCTCAGCAACCTGTTGCAGGCTCTCTTCGATGCGCGCCAGCCAGTCGTCACTGATAAACAGGCAGCGCTGGTACTGACTGAACAGGGTTCGCTGCGCCCGGAGCTGCGTTTCCAGTTCGTCCAGCGCCTGCGCAATCTCCTCCGGCAGACCGCTGGCCTGCTGTTTACCCGGCAGCATCAGTCTGGAAACCTGTAGGCTGATATCGCGCAGGGTCAGGCAGTCATTGCTGTCCACATGGAGATCCAACGTCTGCGCAAAGCCAATGCCGTTCAGCTTGCCACGGATATCGCCGCCTTTCTGCAACCATTGATGCAGCGCTTCGCGGGCAATGACCACGTGTGTCACCTGCATATCATGCAGCATCAGCGGCTTTTGCAGCATCAGCGTCAGCGTGTCGTCTGCCAGCGCGGGCGGCAGCTCGTAGTGCGGCTTGCGGCTGAACATGCCGCCATGTTTTTCCAGGCGAATTGCCAGCTCCACGCTTTTTTCCTGCTGCAAAGCGAGACGGCGCGACTCAATCTGTTGCAGTTTGATCAGCATCGGCTGCTGCTGCCAGGCCTGCTGGGTAATCAGATTATCAATCTCCTGATCCAGCAGCTTCATGGAACCGACGTCGTGCCACAGGCAATCTTTCAGCAGGATCAGATCCACCGGCGCGATGCTGTTGCGCCCGCTGTAAAACGCGCAGGCCTGAAGCAGATGAATGGCTTTTTTCCAGCGGCGGTCAGAGATATAGGGCGCTTCAGGCTGATTCTCTAACTGCTGACGCAGCAGAAAAATCAGCTCAAAAACCGCATCAGGCAGCGAAACCTGGGAAATGCCTTTCTGCCACTCGCTATACTCTTCATCACTGATACAGAGCGACTCCCCCACCGGGTTGCTGTTCTCATCCTGCTGGTGGGTCAGCATGCTGCGGAAGTTCTGTTTTTCGTGCACGTTGTCCAGCCAGAGGCGGATCAGCATACGGTCATACAGGGCTTCCAGCCCGCTGTCCGCTTCCGGCAGCTCGTTAGAGGCGGTGACCAGCAGGCGCATCGGGATCTTCTCTTCACTGTCTCCGTTGCGGAAACGGCGTTCGTTAATGGCTGTCAGCAGGGTGTTAAGAATGGCCGGGCCAGCTTTCCAGATCTCATCAAGAAAGACAATTTCTGCATCAGGAAGATACCCTTTGGTCAGACGCTGGTAGCGCCCTTCATCTTTCAGAGCCTGAATAGAGAGAGGGCCAAATACCTCTTCCGGTGTGGAGAAGCGCGTCATCAGGTATTCAAAAGCGCGGGAGTGCTGGAAAGCGTATTTCAGCCTGCGGGCAATCAAACTTTTGGCAATACCCGGCGGGCCAAGCAAAAAGACGCTCTCTCCGCTCAGCGCCGCCAACAGGCAGAGGCGAATCGCATGATGCCGTTCGTAAAGTCCCTTTTCTAATGCGTTGCTGAGGCGGGCGATTCTTTCCGCAAGTAAATGGGGCTGAGGCATAATCAAACATTCATCCTTTTCTACGGTCAGGCCAGCTGTTGACTGGCGAGCGCAAACACTACTGGCTATGATGCTTGAAAGAGTTGATTCGAGTCAGCTTTTTTCTTGTCAAAGAGTGACCCAGGGCAGTGAAGTCATTTTTCTTAACGTAATTAGGATAGGCATTCATCATGATTCATGCATACTGTGCGCGTTTTGATGGCTTGATGAGCAGGGCGCAATACCGCATCACCCGGCTCCAACAAAAGACTGGTCTATGAGTTCTGAGAAAAAGCAGTCCCTGAGTGCCGTGACCTTAGCGGCTATCGGTGTCGTCTATGGTGATATCGGTACAAGTCCACTCTATACCCTTCGCGAATGTCTCTCCGGCCAGTTTGGCTTTGGCGTTGAGCGTGACGCCGTGTTTGGCTTTCTGTCACTGATTTTCTGGCTGCTGGTGCTGGTGGTGTCGCTGAAGTACATCAGTTACGTGATGCGTGCCGATAACGCGGGAGAGGGGGGCATCCTGACGCTGATGTCGCTGGCGGGGCGCAATACCGGGGCAAGAGCCACCGCTGTGCTGGTGATCATGGGCCTGATTGGCGGCAGCTTTTTCTATGGCGAGGTGGTTATCACCCCCGCCGTTTCCGTGCTCTCTGCTATAGAAGGGCTGGAGATTGCCGCGCCCAACCTTGATGCTTATATTGTCCCTATAGCCATAGCGGTACTGACCCTGCTTTTTATCATTCAGAAACAAGGAACCGGGCTGGTGGGGAAACTGTTCGCCCCGGTGATGCTGCTGTGGTTTATCGTGCTGGCGGTGCTGGGCGCGCGCAGTATTATCAACAATCCCGACGTGCTCCATGCGCTCAACCCTTACTGGGCGATGCACTTCTTTATGGAATATAAAGAGGTCTCCTTCTTTGCGCTGGGTGCCGTGGTGTTGGCCATTACCGGTGTGGAAGCGTTGTATGCCGATATGGGCCACTTCGGGAAATTCCCGATTCGCCTGGCGTGGTTTCTGGTGGTGTTGCCGTCGCTGGTGCTGAACTACTTTGGTCAGGGCGCGCTGTTATTAGCCCATCCGGAGGCGATCAAAAACCCCTTCTTCCTGCTGGCGCCTGACTGGGCGCTGATCCCGATGCTGATCCTGGCAACGCTGGCAACGGTGATTGCTTCTCAGGCGGTGATTTCCGGCGTCTTCTCGCTGACTCGTCAGGCGGTGCGCCTGGGTTATCTGCCGCCGATGCGCATTGTGCATACCTCTGAAGAGGAGTCCGGGCAAATCTATATCCCGGTCATCAACTGGCTGCTCTATTTTGCGGTAGTGATTGTGATTGTAGGCTTTGAACACTCCAGTAACCTGGCTGCCGCCTATGGCATTGCAGTCACCGGTACCATGGTACTGACCGCCATACTCTGTACCACGGTAGCGATCAAAAACTGGCACTGGAACCGCTATCTGGTGCTGCTGGTGTTGGTGTTCATGCTGTGCATTGACGTTTCGCTGTTCTCGGCCAACCTGGTGAAAATTTTCTCCGGCGGCTGGCTGCCGCTCTGTCTGGCGCTGGTGATGTTTATCATCATGACCACCTGGAAAAGCGAGCGCTTCCGCCTGTTGCGCCGTATGCATGAGCACGGTAACTCTCTGGAGGCGATGATCGCCTCGCTGGAGAAATCGCCGCCGGTGCGGGTGCCGGGCACCGCCGTTTATATGTCACGTGCACTGAACGTCATCCCCTTTGCCATGCTGCACAATTTAAAGCACAACAAGGTGCTGCATGAGCGGGTGGTCCTGCTGACTCTGCGAACGGAGGATGCGCCTTATGTGCATAATATCCGCCGTGTCACCATTGAGCAGCTTTCTCCCACTTTCTGGCGGGTGGTGGCCAGCTACGGCTGGCGCGAAACGCCCAATGTTGAAGAGATTTTCCACCGCTGCGGGCTGGAAGGCCTGAGCTGCCGGATGATGGAAACCTCCTTCTTTATGTCCCACGAGTCGCTGATTATCGGTAAACGTCCGTGGTATCTGCGCCTGCGCGGCAAGCTGTTCCTGATGCTGCAAAAGAATGCGTTGCGTGCGCCGGATCAGTTTGAAATCCCGCCAAACAGAGTGATCGAACTGGGGACTCAGGTAGAGATTTAGCCTGCGTTGCCGGCAGAGAAAGGGCCTTCTGGCCCTTTTTTATGGCCAGCTGATTTTCACCGCAAATCCCCCTTCGCGGCGGTTGGCAAAGCTGATTTGCATACCGTGGAGGTGAGCGATATTGCTGACAATGGATAGCCCAAGCCCACTCCCGGACTTCTCCTGGCCCGGTGGCCGGTAAAACCTCTCTCCTATGCGCTCAAGGGCATCCTGCGTGACGCCCGGCCCTTTATCCAGTACTTCAAGCGTGTGTGGCGTGAGCGCCAGTTGCACTTCACCGCCGGTCTGACTGTAACGGATGGCGTTATCCAGCAGGTTGCGTACCATCAGCGCCAGCAGCAGAGGCTGCCCCATTTTGATGACCGGAGCCTCAGGCGCCTCCAGGCTAAGCTCAATACCGGCAGCCTGCGCTTTGGCGTAGTGATCCACCACTGCCTGTTGCAACAGCTGTTGCAGGTTAACCGGCTGCTTCTCAAGATCCTGTTCACTCTCAAGTCTGGAAAGCGTCAGCAGCTGATCCACCAGCCGGGTGGCGCGATCGATACCGGCATCAAGATTAGAGAGTGCGTGGTGGCGCATTTGTGGATCGTCATGGGCTAGCTGGGCGACTTCTGTTTGCACCTTGAGCGCTGCCAGCGGGCTGCGAAGCTCATGTGCGGCGTCAGAGGTGAAGCGGCGTTCCCGTGCCAGCATTCTGGCGATGCGCGCAAAAAGCGAGTTCAGTTCATCCACCAGTGGGCGTACCTCCTGCGGCAGTCGACTCTCTGTCAACGGTGTCCGGTCATCAGGTGAGCGGCTGCGCAACTGGCTGGCGATGCGCTTTAAGGGGGCTAACTCGCGGGTGACCAGCCACAGCAGCAGAATAAGCATCACCGGCAGCGCTATAAGCCAGGGCCAGAGGTTAGTCTGCACGATATCTCTGGTCATCTCATCGCGGTACTCCCACTCCTGTCCGACCACCACCACAGAACCATCGGGTGTGGTCAGCCAGACCATTCGCCACAAATCATCGTCATCCTTTAGCTTGCCGTCGGTAAAGCCGTCCCGTTGATAACTGAAAAGAAAGTCTTTGCCGTTGTCGCCATCGTTCATCACCATGCGGCCATCATGAGTAAAGATGGCAAAGGCGAGCGCATCGTCCTCCTGTTCTCCACGATGGTGTTTTATCAGCTTTTTGGTTTCAGGCAGGGTCAGCGGCTCATGGCTGAGCTGTTCCGGGTTAATGGCGGCCAGCCTTTTGGCAAACAGCATCTGCTGGGTATCGAATAATTCGTTGATTTTATGCCGGGTCTGCCACCACGAGCCTATACCGGCGCTGCCCCAGCCGATCAGGATCAGCAGCAGGAAACCCAGCATCAGACGCAGGCGTAAACTTACCCGGCTCAAACCGGTTCTCCCAGCGTATAACCCACTCCGTGGATAGTGCGGATAAACTGGCTACCCAGTTTTTTTCGCAGGTGATGGATATGCACCTCCACGGCGTTACTGGAGACGTCATCATCCCAGCCATAGAGCTTCTCTTCGAGCTGGGCGCGCGTCAGCACCCGACCTTTGTTGATCAGGAACAGCTCCAGCAGCGCCAGCTCGCGGGATTTCAGCAGCAGGGGTTCGCCATCCAGGGTAACAGTATGGGAAGCGCTCTCCATCACCACGGCGCCATGGCTGAGAACGGGTTGCAGCTGGCCGTGGCGACGGCGGATCAGCGCCTGCAAACGGGCGGCGACTTCGCTCAGGGCAAACGGCTTGCAAAGATAATCATCGGCCCCTTGTTGCAGACCAGCAACGCGCTGTTCCAGGGCATCCCTTGCTGTCAGGATCAGCACGGGTTCATCCTGTCCCTGCTGACGCCAGTGACGCAGGATCGCCAGTCCATCGATCCCCGGCAGGCTTAAATCGAGCACCACCGCGTCAAAAGGCGCGCTGCTGAGCGCCGTCATGCCCTCTTTTCCTTCGGTAAACCAGTCGACGCTGAAACCCAGCTTTATCAGCCCGGCTTTGATCCCGTCACCGATTAACGGATCGTCCTCTATAACTAAAATACGCATGCAAAGTTCCTTATGGGGTTAACGGTTTTATACGAAACCAGCAGGGGCTTTGTACAGCGTCGATCCGGGAAGTTCGGGCTTTTTCGTCAATTTAAACAAATAAAAGCCGTTGTCGGAGCTTCTTAAGATCCTGTTAAGAACCTTTTGTTTTACTGGACCTCAACCAACGCAATAACAACTGTTACTCCTGAAAGGAATAAGGTGAAAACGATGAAAAAGAGCGCTGCTTTATTAGCTATTACTGCCCTGATTTCTATGCCGGTTCTGGCCGCGCAGACCGGTGGATTTGTGGATCCGAATGCGCCTGCTGCCGTGGCTCAGAAAGGCGGTTTCTCTGGCCCCAATGGCACGGTAGCCACGGTGAAACAGGCCCAGGATATGAGTGATGACGCATGGGTCACGATGCGTGGCAACATTGAGAAACGCGTAGGCGATGAGGATTACACCTTCCGTGACGCCACAGGCTCTATGACGGTAGAAATTGATGATAAGCGCTGGGATGGGCAGAGCATCACGCCAGCCGATAAAGTCGAGCTACAGGGCAAGCTTGATAAAGATTTTAACTCGCTTGAACTGGACGTGAAGCAGATCCGTAAAGTTAAGGGCTAGTAGCCTGGCTGGCAGGAGAGGGGGCTTCCTGACTCCTGCCAGATAACATCGCCACCAGATGCAGTACCGCTGGTGAGCGATCCTGCCTGCGCCATGCCAGCGCAATATCGCTGTTCAGCACCGCATCGTCAATCGAATGAAATGTCACCTCAGGGTGATGGATGCACACCAGCGATTCCGGCACGAGAGTAAACCCAAATCCGCTGGCCACCATGCCGATAGCTGAAGCGATTTGCGGAGCCTGCTGCCCGTTACGGGGTTGAAAGCCGGCGCGCAGACAGGCGCTGATAATCATTTCATACAGGCTGGGCGAGACCTCCCGGGGGAACAGCACCAGCGGATCCTTTGCCAGCTGCTTCAGGGAAAGCGTTCCCTCCTGGGCCAGCCTGTGTCCGGGCGGCAGCACCGCCAGCATCTTTTCGCTGGCAATCACCTTCAGATTAAAAGTCTTGCTGCTCTCACAGGGCAAACGGACAAATGCCGCATCCAGTACCCCTTCCTGTAGGTCATGCATCAGCGACGCCATATTCTGCTCACGCGTGTTCATGACCATATCGGGATAACCATCCTGAAACGCCCTTAACAGACGGAAAACCGAAGCGTGAAAAGCGACTGAACTGGCAAAGCCCAGTGAAAGCTGTCCACTGATGCCGCGGGCAATGCCTTTGGCTTTTTCCAGCGCCAGGCCGCTCAGCTCCAGAATCTGGCAGGCGTCGTGATAAAACGCTTCGCCAGCCTCTGTCAGCTCAACGCTGCGGGTAAGCCTTTTCAGCAACGGTAAGCCAATTTCACGCTCAAGACGCAAAATTTGCTGGCTCAGCGGCGGTTGTGAAATACCCAACATTTCCGCTGCCCTGGTAAAGCTGTGCGTGCGGGCAACAGCAACAAAATAACGCAGATGGCGAAGTTCCATATTAAAAACGTCTCAAAGTCATGGCTTCCCTATATTGGTATTTACGGCTGAACCGAGTCAACATCCTGTTAATGATTCTTAACCTTTTAGCCACGAGAGAAGCTATGAAACATTCTGTAACCGACTGTTTATGTGAGCAACAGTTGGCGACCACCGTCAGCCTGCTGCAACAAGATAAACCAGAAAGTGTAATCTATCAGACCTCGCTGATGAGCGCCTTGCTCAGTGGCGTGTATGAAGGCAGCATCTCCGTCGCTGACCTGTTGAAAAAAGGGGATTTTGGCCTGGGGACGTTTAACCAGCTGGATGGTGAAATGATCGCCTTCGACAGTAATGTCTACCAGCTCAAATCAGATGGCAGCGCACGTGAAGCCAGCCCGCAGCAGAAAACGCCTTTTGCGGTAATGACCTTTTTCAGACCCCAACATCGTATCCAGCTCAGTGAGCCAGCCAGCCGCGAAGCTATTCATGACCTTATCAATCGCCAGGTGACGTCAGACAATCAGTTCTGCGCGCTGCGTATCGACGGGCGCTTTTCTGCCGCGCAGACCCGCACCGTTCCCTGCCAGCATCGCCCTTACCGCTCCATGCCGGAAGTGTTAGACAAGCAGCCTACTTTTCATTTCAGCCAGCGTGATGGCGTGCTGATTGGCTTCCGTACGCCGCAATACATGCAGGGCATTAACGTTGCAGGCTATCACGAGCACTTCATTACCGATGACCGCCAGGGCGGAGGACATCTGCTTGATTACCAGCTGGAGCAGGGCCTGCTGACCTTTGGCGAAATCAGCAAACTGGTGATCGATCTGCCCAAAGACAGCGATTTCTTACAGGCCGATCTGAATCCCGACAATCTGGATTCAGCCATCCGTTCCGTTGAAAGCTAATTATCAGGAGTGATGATGAAAACCCCATCCGACACAACGCTCTGGCAACATGGCGCCGACCTGGTCGTCGCCCAGCTTGAGGCGCAGGGCGTGAAGCAGGTCTTTGGTATTCCCGGTGCCAAAATCGATAAGGTCTTTGATTCGCTGGTGGACTCCTCAATCCAGACCATTCCCGTGCGGCATGAGGCCAACGCGGCGTTTATGGCGGCGGCCGTTGGCCGGCTGACCGGCAATGCCGGAGTAGCGCTGGTCACCTCCGGCCCTGGCTGTTCCAACCTCATCACCGGTATGGCTACCGCCACCAGCGAGGGCGACCCGGTGGTCGCGCTGGGTGGGGCAGTAAAGCGGGCGGACAGCGCCAAACAGGTTCATCAGAGCATGGATACCGTCGCCATGTTCCGCCCGGTCACCAAATATGCGGTGGAGGTAACGGATGCGAACGCTTTGTCTGAAGTGGTCTCCAACGCCTTCCGTCAGGCGGAGCAGGGGCGCGGCGGCGGGGCATTTGTCAGCCTGCCGCAGGATATCGTTGACCAGCCTGCCCGTGGCAACTTGCTGAACAGCAAAGGTCAGGTGCTGCTGGGCGCCGCGCCGGACCAGGCAATTGCAGCGGTAGCGGCTCAAATCGCCAGCGCGAAAAATCCTGTTCTGCTGCTGGGGCTGATGGCCAGCCAGCCAGGGAACAGCGAGGCGCTGCACCGCCTGCTGGATCGCAGCCATATTCCTGTTACCAGTACCTATCAGGCGGCGGGAGCGGTCAGACAGGATCATTTCTCTCGCTTTGCCGGTCGGGTGGGGTTGTTTAACAATCAGGCGGGCGATCGGTTATTACGCCAGGCTGATTTGATCATCACCATCGGCTACAGCCCGGTGGAGTATGAGCCTGCCATGTGGAACAGCGGTACGGCGACGCTGGTGCATATCGATGTACTGCCCGCCGATGCGGATAACTGCTATCTGCCGGATGCAGAGCTGGTGGGGGATATCGCCGCCACGCTGGATAAACTGGCTGCGCGGATCGCCTCTCCCTTACAGCTCAGCGCTCAGGCCGCCGCCATTCTGGCGGATCGGCAGCAGCAGCGTGAACTGCTCTCCCTACAGGGTCAGAACCTGAATCAGTTTGCCCTGCATCCGCTGCGCATCGTGCGGGCAATGCAGGACATCATCAACAGTGACGTGACCCTGACGGTGGACATGGGCAGCTTCCATATCTGGATAGCCCGTTACCTTTACAGCTTCCGCGCACGACAAATCATGATCTCCAACGGACAGCAGACCATGGGCGTGGCCTTGCCGTGGGCGATAGGGGCCTGGCTGGTCGATCCGGGCCGTAAAGTGGTCTCTGTCTCCGGTGATGGCGGTTTCCTGCAATCCAGCATGGAGCTGGAAACCGCCGTCAGGCTGAAGGCCAATATCCTGCACATCATCTGGGTGGATGAGGAATACAACATGGTGGCGATGCAGGAGCAGAAAAAGTACCAGCGTGTCTCTGGCGTGAAATTCGGGCCGGTTGATTTCAAAGCCTATGCCGAGGCGTTTGGCGCGGCAGGCTTTGCCGTGGAGAGCGCGGCAGCGCTGGAACCTACGCTGCGTAAAGCGATGGATGTGCAGGGGCCTGCTGTGGTAGCGGTGCCGGTCGACTATGCCGACAACCCGATGCTGATGGGCCAGCTGCATCTGAGTCAAATTCTTTAATTACCGTTCAGGGAGTAGAGATGAAAACGAAAGTAGCGTTAGTGACCGGCAGCGGTCAGGGAATTGGCAGAGCGATTGCCCTCCGGCTGGCAAAAGATGGTTTCGCCGTTGCCGTGGCAGACTTCAACAGCCAGACGGCACGCCAGGTTGCCGACGAGATTGTCGCGCAGGGAGGGAAAGCGTTAGCCGTTACGGTGGATGTTTCCGACCGCGATCGGGTATTTGCCGCTGTTGAGCAGGCCCGTAAAGAGTTGGGAGGCTTTGACGTCATCGTTAACAATGCCGGAATAGCACCCACCACGCTTATTGAAGAGATCACGCCGGAAATTGTCGATAAAGTTTACGCAATCAACGTAAAAGGGGTGATCTGGGGCATTCAGGCTGCGGTGAAAGCCTTTAAGGCTGAAGGGCATGGCGGCAAGATCATCAATGCCTGTTCTCAGGCGGGGCATGTGGGTAACCCGGAACTGGCGATTTACAGCTCCAGTAAGTTTGCGGTACGTGGGTTAACACAAACCGCTGCGCGCGATCTGGCTCCGGCTGGCATCACCGTGAACGGCTACTGTCCGGGAATCGTGAAAACGCCGATGTGGGAAGAGATCGATCGTCAGATTTCCAGCGCAGCAGGTAAGCCAGCGGGGTATGGCACAGCTGAATTTGCCAAACGCATCACTCTGGGCCGTCTCTCTGAGCCAGAAGATGTCTCCGCCTGTGTCTCCTTCCTGGCAGGCCCCGATTCTGACTATATGACCGGCCAGTCTCTGCTGATTGATGGCGGTATGGTCTTTAATTAATTCCGCTGCACATGGCCGGTTGCTGCCGGCCACTTCTTGCCGATCTCCCGTTTAGCTGTGCCTAAGTCAAACTTCGTCACAGGACAGCGAAACGTTTCGATGACGATCACAATTTCACACTTTGCTCGTTGTTTTCCCTTCTGCCTCTCATACACTCCCGATCAGCGAAACGTTTCGCTCTGGAGTGAAAGATGAAAAAAGGCACCTTACTGAATTCTGAAATTTCGTCGCTGGTTTCCCGCCTGGGGCATACCGACAGCGTGGTGGTGGGCGATGCTGGTCTGCCGATCCCGGCCGGACCGCAGCGCATCGATCTGGCGCTGACGCAGGGTATCCCGAGCTTTATGCAGGTGGTGAAAACTGTTACGGAAGAGATGCAGGTAGAAAGCGCCATCATCGCGGAAGAGATCAAAACCCATAATCCTCAACTCCACAGTGAGCTGTTAGCCCTGCTCGACTTGCTGCAACAACATCAGGGAAACACCCTTTCTATTCAGTACGTCACTCATGAACAGTTCAAACAGCAAACCCAGCGCAGCCAGGCGGTGATCCGCAGCGGGGAGTGTTCTCCCTTCGCGAATATTATCCTTTGTGCTGGCGTGACCTTCTGAGGCCATGATGCAACCTTTACTGCAACTGCAAGGCATTGATAAATCCTTTCCAGGCGTGAAAGCGCTCTCTGGTGCCGCGCTCTCGGTTTTTCCGGGCAGGGTGATGGCGCTGGTGGGTGAAAACGGTGCCGGGAAATCCACCATGATGAAAGTGATGACCGGCATCTATGCGCGTGACGCCGGCAGCATTCACTGGCTGGGTAACGAGGTCTCTTTTAACGGGCCTAAAGCGTCGCAGGAAGCGGGAATTGGCATTATCCATCAGGAGCTGAACCTTATCCCGCAGCTCAGCATTGCGGAAAATATCTTCCTGGGCCGTGAGTTTGTGAACGCCATCGGGCGTATCCAGTGGAAGAAGATGCACGCCGAAGCGGAGGTGCTGTTAAAGCGGCTGAACCTGCGCTTCAGCAGCCATACGCTGGTGGGGGATCTCTCAATTGGCGATCAGCAAATGGTCGAAATTGCCAAAGTCCTGAGCTATCAATCCAGAGTGATAGTGATGGATGAACCTACCGATGCGCTGACCGATACCGAAACTGCTTCGCTTTTCCGCGTGATCCGCGAGCTGAAGGCGCAGGGCTGCGGCATTGTTTATATCTCGCATCGTATGAAGGAGATCTTTGAGATCTGCGATGACGTCACCATTTTCCGCGACGGCCAGTTTATCGCTGAGCGTGAAGTTGATTCGCTCAATGAGGATTCGCTGATTGAAATGATGGTAGGGCGCAAGCTGGAAGAGCAGTATCCGTGCCTGGATAAAGCGCCGGGTGAGGTTCGCCTGAAGGTTGAGCACCTTACCGGGCCTGGGGTGAATGACGTGAGCTTCACTTTACGCAAAGGTGAAATCCTCGGCGTAGCCGGACTGATGGGCGCAGGGCGTACCGAATTAATGAAGGTGCTTTATGGCGCGCTGCCGCGGAATAAAGGCCGCATCCAGCTGGATGGCAAAGAGGTGGTCACCCGTTCCCCCGAAGAAGGGCTGCAACACGGCATCGTTTATATCTCTGAAGACCGCAAGCGCGACGGGCTGGTGCTGGGCATGTCGGTAAAAGAGAACATGTCGCTGACGGCGCTGGACTACTTCAGCCATCGCGGCGGTCGGCTGAAGCATGCCGAAGAACAGCTGGCGGTCAGCGACTTTATCAAACTCTTTAACGTCAAAACGCCTTCAATGGAGCAACCCATTGGGCTGCTCTCCGGCGGTAATCAGCAAAAGGTCGCTATCGCCCGTGGGCTGATGACCCGTCCAAAAGTGCTGATTCTGGATGAACCGACCCGCGGCGTGGACGTGGGGGCAAAGAAAGAGATTTATCAGTTAATTAATCAGTTCAAAGAGGAAGGGCTGAGCATCATTCTCGTTTCCTCTGAAATGCCAGAGGTACTGGGCATGAGCGATCGCGTGCTGGTGATGCACGAAGGCCGCCTGAGCGGAGATTTCCCCATCGAACAAGCCACGCAGGAAGTATTAATGGCGGCGGCAGTCGGTAAGCAACTTAGCGTGGAGCAACCATGAGTACCCAAACCCTTCGTGCCAACCGGCCGTTCAGCAAGAGCTGGCTGCTGGAGCAAAAATCCCTGATCGCCCTGATTGTATTGATCGCTATTGTCTCCAGCCTCAGTCCCAACTTCTTTACGCTGAACAACCTGTTCAATATTCTGCAACAGACCTCGGTCAACGCGATCATGGCGGTAGGCATGACGCTGGTGATCCTGACCTCTGGCATTGACCTTTCTGTGGGATCGTTGCTGGCACTGACCGGCGCGGTAGGCGCTTCACTGGTGGGGCTGGAAGTGAATGCGCTGGTGGCCGTGGTGGCTTCGCTGGCGCTTGGCACCGCGATTGGCGCGATTACCGGCACGATAGTCGCGAAAGGCAAAGTACAGGCATTTATCGCCACGCTGGTGATGATGCTGCTGCTGCGCGGCGTAACTATGGTCTACACCAACGGCAGTCCGGTCACTACCGGCTTTAATGACAATGCCGATCTGTTCGGCTGGTTCGGTATTGGCCGCCCGCTGGGTATTCCCGCGCCGGTCTGGATTATGGCACTGGTGTTCCTGGCCGCCTGGTACATGCTGCACCATACCCGACTGGGCCGCTACATCTATGCGCTCGGTGGCAACGAAGCGGCAACCCGCTTATCCGGCATCAGCGTCAGCCGCGTCAAAATTACCGTTTATGCCCTGAGCGGCATGCTGGCTGCGCTGGCTGGCACCATTGAGGTCGCACGACTCTCCTCGGCTCAACCCACGGCGGGAACTGGCTACGAGCTGGATGCCATTGCGGCGGTGGTGCTGGGCGGTACCAGTCTGGCCGGGGGCAAAGGACGTATTATGGGAACGCTGATTGGTGCGCTGATCCTCGGTTTCCTGAATAACGGCCTTAACCTGCTCGGCGTTTCTTCTTACTACCAAATGATCGTTAAAGCGGTGGTGATACTGCTCGCGGTGCTGGTAGATAACAAAAGCAGTAAATAACTCTCCCTACAGGACTTTATAATGAAAATGAAACTGACTGCACTGGCCGTTCTGCTTGGCGTAACCGTAAGCGCTAACGCGCTGGCAAAAGAGACTATCGCGCTGGTGGTTTCCACGCTGAATAATCCTTTCTTCGTCTCGCTGAAGGATGGCGCGCAGAAAGAAGCTGACAAACTGGGCTATGATCTGGTGGTACTGGATTCGCAAAACAACCCAGCGAAAGAGCTGGCTAACGTGCAGGATCTGACCGTTCGTGGCGCTAAGCTGCTGCTGATCAACCCAACCGATTCTGATGCCGTAGGCAATGCCGTCAAAATGGCTAACCAGGCAAATATCCCGGTCATTACTCTTGACCGTATGGCAGCGCAGGGAAAAGTGGTCAGCCACGTCGCCTCTGATAACCGTTTCGGCGGCAAAATGGCCGGTGATTACATCGCCAAGAAAGTTGGCGAAAATGCCAAAATTATTGAGCTTTCCGGCATTGCCGGTACCTCTGCCGCGCGTGAACGTGGCGAAGGCTTCAAAACGGCGGCAGATGCCCATAAATTCCAGATCCTGGCCAGCCAGCCCGCTGATTTTGACCGTACAAAGGGCCTCAACGTGATGCAGAACTTGCTGACGGCGCACCCAGACGTGCAGGCGGTATTTGCCCAGAACGATGAAATGGCATTAGGTGCAATGCGCGCATTGCAAACCGCAGGCAAATCTGATGTTGTGGTAGTCGGCTTTGACGGTACCGCAGATGGTATGAAAGCCGTTGAAGGGGGCAAACTGGCCGCGACCGTGGCACAGCAGCCAGAGCAGATCGGCGTTATCGGCGTGGATACGGCTGATAAAGTGCTGAAGGGCCAGAAAGTTCAGGCGATTAATCCGGTTGACCTGAAGCTGGTCACTAAATAAATCAAAGAAAAGCAGGGCACGCGCCACCTCCATGAGGTGGCGCCTTTTTCTGGACGACACCCTATGAAAAGTACCGACAAGCTGGCCGTCCTTGGCAGCATTAATGCCGATCACATCCTTAATCTGGAAACGTTCCCCCGTCCCGGCGAAACGGTGATCGGTAAGCATTATCAGGTAGCCTTTGGTGGCAAAGGTGCCAATCAGGCCGTGGCAGCCGGACGCAGCGGCGCGAATATCGCCTTTATTGCCTGTGTGGGTGAAGACGATATCGGCCAGCGCATCCGCCAGCAGCTGGCTGAAGACAAAATCGACATAACTTCAGTGGAAGTCATCGCGGGGGAACCAACCGGCGTGGCACTGATTTTTGTGAACGGTGAAGGTGAAAACAGCATCGCCATTCAGGCAGGAGCTAATGCAGCATTAACGCCTGCGCTGGTGGAAAAACATCACCAGACTATTGCTGACGCAGCGGCACTATTAATGCAGCTTGAATCCCCGCTGGAGAGCGTGCTGGCGGCGGCAAAAATTGCCCATCGCCACCAGACGAAAGTGATCCTGAATCCCGCCCCGGCAACCCCGCTTTCTGATGAACTGCTGGCGCTGGTGGATATGATCACCCCTAATGAAACCGAAGCCGAGATCCTCACCGGTGTGCATGTTGATTCCGATGATTCAGCAGCGCGCGCGGCGGCGGTTTTGCATAAGAAAGGCATCGACAGCGTGTTAATTACGCTGGGCAGCCGTGGCGTCTGGCTGAGTGAACAGGGCCAGGGCAAGCGTATTCCCGGTTTCAAAGTCGCGGCGGTAGATACCATTGCGGCTGGCGATACTTTTAACGGAGCTTTGATAACGGCCTTGCTGGAACAGCGGCCAATGACAGAGGCCGTGCTTTTTGCTCATGCCGCTGCTGCCATCGCAGTCACCCGGCCTGGGGCGCAGCCTTCCGTGCCCTGGCGTGATGAAACCGATCGTTTCTTACAGCAGCAGGGGTAGCCCGTGGCCACGATGAAGGATGTCGCAAGGCTGGCGGGTGTTTCAACGTCAACCGTGTCTCACGTCATCAATAACAATCGCTTCGTCAGTGAGGCGGTGCGGGAAAAAATCACCTCAGCTATCTCGCAACTTAATTATGCGCCCTCAGCTCTGGCGCGCAGCCTGAAGATTAACCAGACCCGCACTATCGGAATGTTGCTGACCGCCAGCAGCAACCCGTTCTATGCAGAAGTGGTACGCGGCGTGGAAAGAAGCTGTTATGAGCGGGGCTACAGTCTGGTGCTCTGCAATACCGACGGCGATGAAAACCGTATGAACCGCAGTCTGGAAACGCTGCTGCAAAAGCGTGTGGATGGTTTGCTGATCATGTGTACCGAAAGTCACATCCCCTCTGCTGAGATCCTTAACCGCTATCCCTCTATTCCCTCTGTGATGATGGACTGGTCCCCCTTTGAGGGCGGCAGCGATATTATTCAGGACAATTCTCTGCTGGGCGGGGAGATGGCTACCCGCTATCTGATCGCGCGTGGTTACACCCGCATTGCCTGTATTGCCGGGCCGCAGGATAAAACGCCCGCGCGTCTGCGGCTTGAAGGCTTTCAGCAGGCGATGGCCCAGGCCGCGCTACCCCTACCGCCAGACTATATTGTGAACGGGGATTTTGAGTTTCAGGGCGGCTATAACGCTATGAACCAGCTGCTGGCGCTCAATCCCTTGCCCGAGGCCGTTTTTACCAGTAACGATGCAATGGCAGTGGGTGTTTACCATGCGCTGTTCCAGGCCGGTCTTTCCGTGCCGCAGGACATTGCGGTTATTGGCTATGACGATATTGAACTGGCCCGCTACATGACGCCGCCGCTGACCACCATCCATCAGCCTAAAGATGAGCTGGGCGAGCTGGCTATCGATACGCTGCTCCATCGTCTGGCAGAGCCGGGCGGCAGTCAGCAGCTGCTGGTGCTGACCCCGGAACTGATTGAACGCGGATCGGTTGCGGAACGCTAAGCTTTTTTCCGGCGTTTCTCACGGTCACTGATCAGATGTCTGCCGTCACCTGGCTTCAGCATCATAAAGACCAGCCCTGAGATCACCGACAACACCCCCATTGTCAGGAAGGTGGCATGGAAGTGCTGAACGGTAGTGCCATCAAAGTTTTCATAGAAGCGGAGCACGGCAGCACTCACCGCCACGCCGAAGCTGATTGCCAGCTGTTGCGTCACCGCCAGCATACTGTTACCGCTGCTGGCGTTGGCATCATTCAGATCGGCCAGCGTAATGGTGTTCATGGCGGTGAACTGGGTCGACATTGCCATACCGAGTATAAAGAGGGGCAGCAGCAGCAGGGTCAGACCCATTGCCGGCGTCTGTAAGGAGAAGCTGGCGATCAGCACGCCGATAATCACACTTATCCATACCAGAGTTTTTCGGTAGCCAAACCAGCGTAGCACCTGGGTTACAGTGGATTTAGCCATTATTGAACCCAGCGCAGTGGGTGCCATCATGCATCCGGCCAGGATAGCGGAATAACCAAACCCGACCTGCAACATCAGCGGCATCAGGAAAGGAATACATCCCGTGCCCAGCCTGGAGGCGATGTTGCCCAAAATCCCCACGGAGAATGTCCGGGTCTTAAACATCGGCAAGGGGATAAGTGGAGTGGGATGTCGCCGGGCATGCACTATATAAAGAAGAAGTAACAGAATGCCGCCTGAGGTCACCGCCAGCGCAATGCTGGAAGCCACAATCTTCTCGCCAAACAGCTCTATCCCGCTCGACAATAAAACCAATCCTGTGCCAAAGAGCAGAAAGCCCAGCAAATCGAACCGTCGGCGCGGCGTGGTAAAGTCCGGCATATACTTGCGTGCGTAAATAACCCCGGCGACGCCCACTGGAATGTTAATCAGGAAGATCCAGTGCCAGGTGGCGTAGGTAACCAACACGCCACCCAGCAGAGGCCCCAATACCGGACCAATCAGTCCCGGCATGGTGACAAAGTTCAGCACGGGAAGCAGTTCACTTCTGGGATAGGCCCGCAGCAAGGCCAGGCGTGCAACCGGCATCATCATCGCACCGCCTACGCCTTGCAGTACCCTGAACAGTACTAAGGTGGTCAAAGAACCTGAGAGGGCACAGGCCAGCGACCCCAGCGTAAAAAGCGAAACGGCGACAATAAAAACTTTGCGGGTACCAAAACGATCGGCCAGCCAGCCGCTAACAGGAATAAGCAGGGCTACGGTTAAGGTATAGCTAATGACGGCGGACTGCATGGCCAGGGGAGAACGGTTGAGGCTTTGAGCTATAGCGGGAAGGGCGGTATTCAATATTGTGGCATCCAGCGCCTGCATAAAAAAGGCCATGGCGGCAATCCAGGGCAGCCCGGCCATACTTCGCGCGGATTTAATCATTTAGCGTCCTTATCTCTGTTCGTTTAAGGCGGGCGTTACGGGCAATGTTTAAAGAATAGCATTTGTCAGCCGCGTTTCGTCAGGGTTAAAAGGGTTTCAGCCTGGTAATATGCTGCATAATCAGGCGCAAAAAGCCTGATTTTTCGCCTTTTGGCGAAAAAAGAAACGGTCAGAATTTTTCTTTACAGAAACACTTGTCAGCCGCCGGGAACTCCCTATAATGCGCCTCCATCGACACGGAACAACGGCTTACCGGCCGCCGGGTTGAAAGGTTCAGCACGCTGAACCGCCGGAGAAAAACTTCTGAAAAGTGGTTGACTCCGAAGAGGGAAAGCGTATCATACGCCACCTCGCAGTAACGCCTCCGGGTGCTTACCGCAACGCTCTTTAACAATTTATCAGACAATCTGTGTGGGCACTCGCAGGATTGATATCAGCGCCGCAAGGCGCAAAAA
>Ga0265798_10000081_pt1 | contig 192510 bp, 162 predicted proteins | sample P3T30metagenome_FD_192430 | JGI IMG/M metagenome (GOLD analysis project Ga0265798, IMG submission 192430) | Plant litter microbial communities from East Loma Ridge, Irvine, California - P3 T30 | ecosystem: Environmental > Terrestrial > Plant litter > Unclassified | place: USA: California... | reverse complement strand
TTTATGCGGTTAATATAAAATAACGACTCTAAAACGTAGTGGTTTCCCTTGATGTAAAATACCGGATGCACCGCAATTAAATGAGGGGTTTTATCGAACAACGCAACCCATTTTGTAGCGTACTTATAGCAAGAAACGAAATCCTGAATTATAAAGCTGTACCATACATATGCCTGATAATACCAAAGTTTTTCCCTGAAGCCAAGGCGCGTTTCATCATATTCCGGAAGGTGGGCAAAAAAATGGTCACTAACTTCGACCTTTTCTATTGGAGTTCGCACATATCCATTTTTCAGAAAGATATTATATAAATGCAGCGTAAGGTTAGATAACTGGCTGGCAATAGTATTAAGGTGCGTTAGCTCATTAGTTTGTTCAATAAGCAAATCGGCACGGTTAGCACGGCTACGTGTAATATACTGCGACTCAATTATCTTTTCTAAGTCTAAAATTTCGTACCCAATATTCTTTTCCTCGTATAAAAGCGCCAACGTTTTAGTTTTGTCAAGCAGTTTAAGACTTTGCTGATACAGACCTTTCCGGTATAATATCATAGCAAAATCCAGCTGTTCCCTTATTTGTAAAGGCACACTTCGCACCGCGGGATTTAAACGCAAACTCGTTAAGATTTGGTTATACAAGTGCGATTTTATATTAGACAACTGCTGTTTAGAAATATCTGTTCCTTTTAAAATAGCAGCCTCGTCGTATTTATTTTGTGTACAAAGTATCTTAAAAAGGCTAATAAACTTACTCTCACTATTTATAGCAACCCTGCCTGCATAAAGAGAAAACTGCCGCTTTTCTGATGCAGTAAGCGACTTTACAAGCGCAAACAAATTATCGGTTAACTCGTTGTTGGTTTTAATCATTGTAATAATCTTAGCTGCACAAATGCAATAATGTATGCCTTTCTTAAGGCCGAAATGTAAGATTTTTTCGGAATATTAGTATGCCTGCATCTTGAATTTCTCATAAATATATAAGTTAAGGTTTCCGGTTAATATAAATTACAACGGTCAAGCATCGTAAAAAAAAGAACATAATGCGTTAAAAAACAATATTTTACAACAAAATTATGCGTGCCTACCATCGTAAATTGAGGCACTTTACACGAACTACCCTGCTTTAATAACAATAAATTAGCTACAAAGAACTAATAACGATGGAACACGTAGAAATTTTTGATACAACACTTAGAGATGGCGAACAGGTTCCCGGCTGTAAATTGAATACGGGCCAAAAGTTGCGCATTGCCACCCAACTGGACGAACTTGGTGTGGATGTTATAGAGGCAGGATTTCCTGTTTCGAGTCCCGGCGATTTTCAATCGGTTACAGAGATCGCAAAATTGGTGAAAAATGCTACTGTATGCGGTCTTACACGGGCGGTAGAAAAGGATATTGAAGTTGCTGCAGAAGCACTTAAATATGCTAAAAGGCCCAGAATACATACAGGGATTGGCACATCAGAATCGCACATCAAATTTAAATTTAACACCACGCCCGAAAAGATAATAGAACGTGCCTATGAGGCGGTAGCATATGCCAAAACCTTTGTCGAGGATGTAGAGTTTTATGCTGAAGATGCAGGCCGTACAGATAATGAATTTCTTGTAAAGGTGTGTACTGTAGCAATAAAAGCAGGGGCTACGGTGCTTAATATTCCTGATACAACCGGCTACTGCCTGCCCGACGAGTACGGCGCCAAAATTAAATACCTTATAGAAAACGTACCCGGAATACACAAAGTGCGCCTTTCATGCCATTGCCATAACGATCTTGGGCTTGCCACTGCTAATGCTATTGCAGGAGTTATTAATGGCGCACGCCAGATAGAATGTACCATTAATGGAATTGGGGAACGCGCCGGAAACACATCGTTAGAGGAGGTGGTCATGATATTACGCCAGCACCCAAAACTTAACGTAAATACAAATATCGATTCGAAACGCCTTTTAAGCATCAGTAAAATGGTAGCCGAAGAAATGGGAATGATGGTCCAGGCAAATAAAGCCATTGTAGGCGAAAATGCTTTTGCACACAGCTCCGGAATTCATCAGGATGGAATGATAAAAAACCGCGAAACTTACGAAATTATAAACCCAAAAGATGTAGGCGTTAACGATTCTTCCATAGTACTTACAGCCCGCAGCGGCAGATCGGCATTGGCGTACCGGGCTAAAAACATTGGGTACGATTTTACAAAACTCGATTTAGATATTGTGTATTCTGAATTTGTGAATTTTGCCGATACCTGCAAGATCGTAGCCGATAACGACATTCATTATATTGTAGAAATGTCTAAAAACAAATTTCAATTAAGTTTATAACGCAATGAAAAGAACGCTGTTTGATAAAGTATGGGATGCCCACGTAGTAGAGTCTGTTGTTAACGGGCCCGACATTTTATACATAGATAAGCACCTTATACACGAGGTTACAAGCCCGCAGGCATTTAACGAGCTCCAGCAACGTCATATTTCGGTATTCAGGCCGGATAAAATTGTTGCCACCGCCGATCATAATACTCCCACAATAAATCAGCATTTGCCTATTAAAGACGATATGTCGAGAAAGCAAATCGAAGAACTAACCTTAAACTGCTCAAAAAATAATATAGAATTTTATGGCCTTGGCCATCCTTACAACGGCATTGTGCACGTAATTGCGCCAGAGTTAGGTATTACACAGCCCGGCATGACTATTGTATGTGGCGATAGCCATACCTCTACGCACGGGGCATTTGGCACTATTGCTTTTGGCATTGGTACCAGCCAGGTGGCACAGGTATTTGCAAGTCAGTGCCTGTTGCTGGAAAAGCCTTTAAAAATGCGTATCAACGTAAACGGCAAGCTTAATCAAGGGGTTTTACCTAAAGATGTTATCCTCCACATTATAAGCAAGTTAGGCACAAACTCAGGCACCGGATATTTTTGTGAGTATGCAGGTAATGTATTTAGGGAAATGTCTATGGAAGGACGGATGACGGTTTGTAATATGAGTATAGAGATGGGTGCCCGCGGTGGTTTAATAGCACCTGACGAAACAACTTTTGACTATATTTCAGGTCGTGAATTTGCCCCAAAGGGTGAAGATCTGGAAGCTAAAACTGCATACTGGAGAACCCTTACCACAGATGACGGTGCAGAATTTGACAAAGAATATAATATCGAGGCTGAGGAAATTGCCCCGATGATTACGTATGGAACCAATCCGGGAATGGGAATCAAGATTGGTGATACCATCCCGGACACTGTGGAAGCAAGTACTGACAAAGCCTTGACATACATGGGGTTTGATTACGGACAATCGCTGTTAGGAACAACAATAAATTATATATTTATAGGCAGTTGTACTAACTCGCGTATAGAAGATTTCCGCACGGTAGCCGGATATATTAACGGTAAGAAAAAAGCAGATAACGTTACCGCGCTCATCGTTCCGGGGTCGCAACAGGTGGCACGCGAAATGCGGGACGAGGGGCTATACAAAATTTTTGAGGATGCCGGTTTCCAGGTACGCCAACCGGGATGTTCTGCCTGTTTAGCCATGAACGATGACAAAATTCCTGCCGAAGAGTACTGCGTATCAACAAGTAACCGCAATTTTGAGGGCCGCCAGGGACCGGGTGCACGAACCATCCTTGCCAGTCCTCTTACCGCTGCTGCTATTGCCATTGAAGGAAAAATTATAGACTTTACCAAAAACCTTAATTAGATGCAAAAGTTTACAACACTTACCGATGTGGCCATGACCCTTGATATTGAGAACGTAGATACCGACCAGATAATTCCGGCACGATTTTTAAAATCTACAGATAAAGATGGTTTTGGAGCAAACCTTTTCAGGGATTGGAGATATAGTAAAGACAATGAACTTAACCCCAACTTTAGCTTTAACAAACAATCTCAACGAGGTGCTGTTTTAATTACAGGCAACAATTTTGGGTGTGGTTCCAGCAGGGAGCATGCCGCCTGGGCACTTTCGGGTTTTGGTTTTAAGGTAATTGTATCAAGCTATTTTGCCGATATCTTTAAAGAGAACTGCCTTACTAATGGCCTTTTGCCACTGCAGGTCAGCCCGCAGTTTTTAAAAGCTCTGTTTAATGATCTTAAAGAAAATCCTTTAGAGCCCGTTACCATAGATCTTGAAGATCAAAGCATTACCTGCACCGGTAAAAAAGAATATTTTGACATAAATCCTTACAAAAAGCTCTGTCTCATTAGCGGCTATGATGATATCGACTTTTTACTGAGCAAGCTTGAGGCAATTACACAATTTGAAGAAAAATATAGTTAGTTATGGTTTTAAATATAGCATTATTAGCCGGAGATGGCATAGGCCCCGAAGTTACTAACGAAGCCGTAAAAGTATTAAAGGCCGTTGCATCGCGCTACGGGCATGATTTTACGTTTACGCCAGCTCTACTTGGTGCATGTGCCATAGATAAGTACAATGAGGCATTGCCCGCTAACACCCTCGAAATTTGCAGGGATGCCGACGCTGTTTTACTTGGTGCCGTAGGCCATCCTAAATATGACAATAACCCCGATGCACCCATTCGTCCCGAACAAGGTTTGCTTGCTATTCGCAAAGCATTGCAATTATTTGCAAATATACGTCCTATAACTATTTATGATAATTTAATTCCGCAGTCGCCTCTTAAAGCCGATAGGATTGCGGGGGTTGATATTGCGATTTATCGCGAACTTACAGGCGGTATTTACTTTGGTGAAAAGTTTTTAAGCGAAGATAGAACCGTAGCGACAGATGTTTGTACATACTCTGTAAAAGAGATTGAGCAAATAGCCCACATGGCTTTTAAAGCTGCGCAAAACAGACGTAAAAATTTAACACTGGTAGATAAGGCAAACGTTCTGGAAACATCTCGCTTATGGCGCAGGGTGGTTTCTCAAATCGCTGCTGAATACCCGGATGTTGCATTAGATTTCTTGTTTGTAGACAATGCCGCTATGCAATTAATACTTAATCCACGACAGTTTGACGTAATGCTTACAGAAAATATGTTTGGCGATATATTATCTGACGAGGCAAGCGTTATTGGCGGGAGTATTGGTTTAGCGGCGTCGGCTTCTGTGGGAGATAAATACAGCCTTTTTGAGCCTATACACGGCTCCTACCCGGCTGCAACCGGCAAAGGCATTGCAAACCCCGTAGCTTCGATATTGTCGGCTGCCTTATTGTTGGAGCATTTTGATTTATTTGAAGAAGCTGAAAACGTAAAAAATGCTGTCGCTGTGAGCATTGACCTTAACTATTGTACTGCAGATATATTTGCTGACAGCACCTACACTACTCATGATGTGGGAGACTTTATAGAAAGCATGGTATTAGGCAACGAAATTTTTAATAACCGTGCTAACGTGAGTATTGGCAAATCAACCATTATTTAAAATGTATTATAACGAAAATACTATCGTTTTCCTTAACGGAGAATGGATACCCGCAGCACAGGCAACGGCCAGCCTTTATAACCAGACTATGCACTATGGCAACGGAATATTTGAAGGCATCAGGGCTTACGATACTCCAGGCGGTGTACAGATATTTAAGGCCAAAGAGCACTTTGAGCGCATGCTTAAATCGGCTGCGACAATGCATATAAAGACAGATTATTCCGTTGAGCAGCTTACCGCTCTAAGCTATGAGCTGCTTGAAAAGAATGGACTTATAAACGCTTACATAAGGCCGCTCTTCTATCTTGACCCTAATATGTCGTTAGTACCCGTAGATAATACCAACCTGTTTTTGTGCGCATGGGAATGGGGAAAATACCTTGGTGATAAATTGCTACGAATTAAAACGTCGCCTTACCAACGGCCAAACCCAAAGTCATGCCACGTAGAGGCTAAAACGGTAGGGCATTACATTAATTCGATACTTGCCACTACAGATGCTAAACAAAATGGTTTTGATGAAGCATTAATGCTTGATGGCACAGGGTATGTGGCTGAAGGGCCGGGTGCTAATTTTTTTTATGAGAAAGATGGCTGCCTGTACACTTGCCCATTAGGAAATATTTTACCCGGAATAACGCGTAATACGGTTTTAGACCTTGCCAAAGAACATAATATTCCGGTGGAAGTTAAACTGTTTACCATCGATGATGTTAAATCAGCAGATAGCGCTTTTTTTACCGGGACTGCTGCCGAGATTGCCGGAATAGGATCGTTAGACGAGTATGAGTTTCCTTTAGACTGGAACGAAAGTCTTGGCAAAAAGCTATCGATAGCATATCAGCATGAGGTACACGCAACTCAAAGTGAAGTGAAGACCTTACTCTAAATAGTTAATAAGTTTAATGAGTTGATAAGAGGTCCTATAAAAGGCAGCGGCATCTTAAATTATCAAAAATAAGATTCAATTATCACAATGCTATTAGCTTGTTACCAGCAGCTATCAGGAGGTCATCAGTTTTAGCAAAGCAAAAGCGTATTAGCTTATCATCATGATGGTCAGAGTACATTCTCGACACGGGTATTGCAGCTACACCATACTCCTTAATGAGCCTTTCGCAAAATACCAGATCACCCTCAACCGAAATTGAAGAATAATCAAATAACTGAAAATAAGATCCTTCGCAGGCTAAAGGTCTTAACCTTGTTTGCGACATTACATGCCTAAAAAGATCCCGCTTTTGTTGATAAAATTCGGGCAGCTTTAAATAATCATTCGTTTCAGAAAGATAGATTGCGATGGCTTTCTGCAACGGATGGCTTGCACTAAACACAGCGTTTTGATGCACCTTTCGCAGTTCGGCAGTTAATTCGGGGGGAGCTATTGCATAGCCTATTCTCCACCCAGTAATATGTAACGTCTTGCCGAATGAAAATACCGATATACTTCTTTTTTTTAGCTCAGGATATTTGAGAGGGCTTTCATGTATGGCTCCATCAAAAACCATATGCTCATAAACCTCATCACTCAGGATAATTATATTTGTACCCTCGACTAATTTAGTTAATTCTATCATATCCCGGTTCGTCATTAGCGAACCCGTTGGGTTATTAGGAGTGCTAATGCAAATCATTCTTGTTTTAGAAGTAATGCATTTAGCAAACGCAGACCAGTCAATTTTAAACTCAGGCGCTTTCATTTTATATACAATTGGTTTACCTCCCACCACATCTATGGCCGGGCGGTAACAATCATAGCCCGGTTCAATTATAATAACCTCATCGCCCGGCCATACAAACGCGGCAATAGTATCAAATATCATTTCTGTAGCTCCACAGCCGATAGTTACCTCATCTTCAGGATCAACAACAATGCCCACACCTTTATCAATTTTAGCAGCTATTTGTTCCCGCAATGCCGGCAGTCCCGCCATAGGCGCATATTGATTGGTATTATCATTAATACATTGTGCAACAAGCTCTTTCAGCCTTTGATGGGGCTCAAAATTCGGGAAACCCTGCGACAGGTTTATTGCATTATACTGGTTCGCAAGGCCCGTCATGTAAGAGAATATGTGAGAGGTGATGTAAGGTAGCTTTGATTTGAAATGCATAATAGTCATGAATTGTGTCTATACAAAAGAACTAATTTATTCTTTACTTCCAGACTTCGATTGTAAAATACGTTTAATACCCTAAATCATTATTCATATTAACCATACTAAATTGAGTAAAAAATACTGCAATGGCGCCGTGCTGGTAATTGCATAAAAAATTATAACCACTATATTTGCTGCACGCGGCAGGTTTGCTGCCATTTATTTTCCTGACATATGATTGACAATGAAAAAAGTGTAGCTCAGGGTGCTGTTAATCCTGAAGATATAGCGAAATGTATTGCACTACTAAATATACTAAATACAGATACCGACCAGATATTTGATATTCCTAAAGAGCAGCGTACCGCCCTGATAAAAGCAGCAGGACAGTTTTCGAGACCTGATCGTGATGAACTTACACGCAGAAAGAAAGACGGGAAAGCAGCTTTAAAGCGCAAAATGGAAAAGAAAGACCGGACTTCCCGAAAAGTTACAGGAATACGTGAGGCGCGCGAAGCTGATGTTTTTTTGGCACCAAGATTATTGCAGCACTTTGATCTTGATAGTAAAGAAGCATTAGAATTGCAAACACCAAGAAATTGCTATGTGTGCAAAAAGCCATTTACTAAATTACATCATTTTTATGACACCATGTGTCCTGAGTGCGGTGATTTTAATTATGCAAAACGTTTTCAGTCGGCTAATGTTAAAGGGCAAATAGCCATAGTTACAGGATCTCGTTTAAAAATAGGCTATCATATAACGCTCATGCTCTTACGCGGTGGTGCTACTGTAATTGCCACGACACGGTTTCCGGTAGATTCGGCGTTGCGATATGCTAAGGAGGACGACTTTATGGAATGGGGCCACCGTTTAAAAATACATGGATTAGATTTAAGGCACATACCAAGTGTAGAAATTTTTTGTAATTATATTGAGCACACATACAGCAAGTTAGATATTTTGATAAATAATGCAGCTCAAACCGTAAGGCGTCCGGCAGGATTTTACACCCATTTAATGGCTAATGAGGAGCGTGATTTCAATTCTCTGCCTATTTCGGTCAGGGGTCTGTTGTCAGATCACACAAATTGTCTTGATGAACTGAAAGCGCTGACTACAAACGCTCCTGTTAATCAAAATATGCCTGTTACGTGGCACGGGCCAGAGCCTGGTATTGGATTACGTGCTTCTGCCCGACTATCTCAAATTCCGTACTCTTTTGATAATGCGCTCACAACAGCCGAGGTTTTCCCAGAAGGTGAACTTGATGCCGACCTGCAACAAATTGACCTTAGAAAGACAAACAGCTGGCGCTTAAAATTAGGCCAGATTGAAACAACAGAGATGATTGAGGTGCAACTTGTAAATTCTGTCGCTCCCTTTGTATTGTGTAACCGCCTTGCAGAAGTTATGAAGAAAGACTTTACCGGACAAAAACACATTATAAATGTTTCTGCGATGGAAGGCAAGTTTTACTACGGTTATAAAGATGATCGTCATCCGCATACTAACATGGCTAAAGCAGCACTTAACATGTTAACGCATACTGCCGCAGCGACGTTAGCAAAGGATGGCATTTTTATGAATGCTGTAGACACCGGATGGGTTACAGATGAAGATCCTGCAGATCTTGCTAAAAGAAAACAGGAGGAAGAGGACTTTCAGCCACCTTTAGATATTGTTGATGGTGCCGCAAGGGTAATGGATCCGTTATTTGATGGCATTAACACAGGAAAGCACTGGTGTGGAAAATTCTTAAAGGACTACGTGCCGATTTCCTGGTAGCAATTAGTAACTACGGGCAATTTGCCTTAGCAAATGCCCGTAGTATAATAGAATAAAGTTTGCGACAAGGCATCAAAAACATGACTAAGTCGCGCACTCTCTCTTTATCAATTTAGCAACTGGGCTGTATCCTGCACCTTCGCATAAAAGAATGCCAGTGCTGCAAGAAATGCTGTGTTTACATCTTCTGCCCTAATCTTTTTACCATCAATTTCAAGATTCATGGTAGCACAGGCATCACTAACAACTGTACATTCAAATCCAAAATCTTTTGCAGCCCTGGTAGTGGCATCTACGCACATGTGGGTCATCATCCCAAGAATCACAACTTCATATACCTTGAGACTGTTTAAATGTTCTAAAAGGTCGGTTTCCCTAAACTATTGGGGTAGTATTTAATTATGTGTTTCTCTCCCGGTAAAGGCTTTACATTTTCATGCAAATCAGCACCCACTGTACCGGGAACGAAAATTTGCCCTTCCGGATCTGCAGACAAATGCTGAATATGCACAACAGGCAGGTTATTTTCCCTAAAATGCTCTATGATTTGCCTGGCATTTATACTTGCAGCTACAGGATTTACAAGTTCGAGCGCGCCGCCTTCAAAATACTCGTTCTGGATATCAATAATAATTAATGCTTTATTGCTCATAATATACGTTTTAATATTACAACCCAAAGTTAATGTGTATGTTACGTAAAGTAAATACCATAACACCTGAGTGTACTGCCATTTTGATAACAATAAATACTGCCACTTACCACTATACAAGTTTAGAGAGCGCAGCCCTATCTTTATGTTTAACTAATCTTTAAAGGATTAGCATATGGTGCTGCCGGTTGCGACTGCGGAAATTTAACTTTAAGCCCATCATTAGTCTGTTCGAACTTTAATGATTGTTTTGTAGCTAACAGCTCAACCTTATTTATTTTTGAGGAATGGTAAGCATTACCCTTAGCAAGACTTTTTATAACTACCTCTCCGGATGCCGGCCATCCCATAACTGTAGCATACAGGTCGCTTCCTTTTACCACAAAGCGCACATCTTTATCTGAAAAAGGTTTACCCTTGCCTTCATTAAATCCCTGTGCCGTTAATGCAGGCGCGCCTTCCTGTGCAGGACCTTCGCCGAATATCTTCCATGGGTGCGTTTCATATATACTTTCGCTGTTTGCGCGCATCCATACGCCTATGTCTTCCACAATTTTTCGCTCAAGCTCATCTATAGACCCATCTCCGCGAACAGGAATATTTAGCATAAAATTCCCATTTTTACTTACAACATCAACAAGAGTATGAATTACGGTCTGGGCTGTCTTGTAACCTTTACGCTCATAAAGGCCACGGTCATAATGCCATTCGCCAATGCATGTATCAGTTTGCCACGTAAACGGTTCTATACTGTTGCTTTGCCCTCTCTCAATATCCCAAATTACTGCCTTGCGTTGCTGTTCATCAAGTATTTTTCCGGTTATAACTGCAGTCAAAGCGCCGTTATCCTTAATGCTTTTATTATACATATGTGCAGCAATACGCAGGCCCACATCACTTACAGGCCAAAGCGGTAATGCGGTATCATCAAAATAGATCATATCCGGACTGTACTTATTAATAAGATCTATAGTCCTGTTATAAAACTTTTCGCAATACTCTTTGGTAGGCTTAGTAACGCCATTGCCCCAGTTCCACTGCTTGTGTATCATGCCGTCGTCAAGGCTGTTTTCGCTTAGGGCATGATTTTGGGCATACAATTCCTGTGGGTCAAGGCCATCCCACCATTTACCCTTACCATCTTTCTTTGTAGATTTACCATCGTAAGGTATGCCGGCATAGGGCCCTGTTTTGTCAGATCGTTGTGCTGTTTCCCACCAACTCCATGTGTGGGCTGCATGTACACTTACTCCAAATGGCAGACCATTCTTTTTAGCAGCTTTTGCCCAGCCCCCAATGATATCCTTTTTAGGCCCCACTTTTGTAGAGTTCCAGTCTTTTTGATACTTACTATCATACAGGTCAAGATTATCATGGTGGTTTGCAAGAGCCATAAAATATTGCGCACCCGAATTTTTATAAAGTGTTACTAATTCATCCGGATCCCATTTATCTGCCTTCCATGTATTTATCACGTCTTTAAATCCAAATTTTGACGGATGTCCGTATTTTTTTATATGGTATTCATATTTCCAGTTGCCTTCCATGTACATATCCCTGGCATACCAGTCCCCGGCCTCTGCCTGGCATTGCGGACCCCAATGTGCCCACATCCCAAACTTTGCATTGCGATACCAGCTTGGTACCTTATAATTTTGCAGGGATTCCCACGTTGGCTCAAACGGGCCATCAGCAATGGGTTCGTACGGCGCATCAAACAGATTTAGGTCGATTAAGGGGCCTGCATAACTTTTCTCTAACAATAGGGCAGAAAGTAATGCCGTGCCACCTTTTAATAAACTTCTTCTATGCATATGCTTTTTATTTTAATATCAGTTTCAAAATTTTAAAGTTTGCGCTTGTGCCTGTATAATCTAATATCTATTAAGGTCACTTTTATGTATCCTAAACGATTGGGCATAACCTGCCTTAACGTATCTGTAGCATAAATACTTATTACCAACTGAATGATAAAACGGTAAATGCACCACCTAAAACCATTGATTATGTAGCCAAATCAGCACCAGTATTGGTAAAAATATCGTTATCGTTAAAGTATACAACTACCAAATAGCTGCTAAATAATACCAATTTGATAATCTGCAAGAAACTGTGTACTTGTAATTCCGGTTTGCGCTTTAAAAAACCGCATCATGTGACCGGGCTCAGAAAAATTAAGGTTGTAGGCAATCTCGGCAATAGTATTTCCTGAATGTACAAGATCGCTCTTAATTTCGATAAGCAATCGTTGTTTCAACAGCTCGGTAGCGGTAACATTAAACTGCTTTTTCACGGCTTTATTCAATGTAATACGGCTAACCCCAATCATTTCAGCATAATCGCTAATCCGCTGCTTCTGCCTTATATGCTCCTCAAGCAGCCTGCGGAACTGGTAAGCGAAGTTATTTTCTGTTTTTTCCATCGAAAGATGATTGCTCGCGGCATACTCGCGATTAACCGATTGTAAAAGGTAATAGAGCAAGGAGCGAATAATGTGTACACATCTGCTTTAGTAGCCACCAGTTCTTGCTTGATTTCAGATAAGAGACTTTGAAAACGGAGCATAACCACTTCTGGCACAGCCAGACTGAGAGGAAATTCTAATTGATAAAAATATAACAACCGGTACGTAAAAAGCTTGTCGGCAAAAAAATCATTTACGAACTCCTCCTGAAAAACTAAGGTTGTAAATTCTATATCGCGGTCGTCAAAAAGCCATTGCCGTTTTTGATATGGAGATATAAACACTATGTTATTGTCGCTTATCTCCATTTGCTGATGGTTAAGCACAAGTTTACCATTTGCCTTTTTAAAAAAGACAACTTCAAAATAGTCGCTGTTAAAAGTCTCCCTTTTCATATACTCCATCTTAACATCGTCAGATATCAGGACGTTAAGCAGAAAATCAACACCGCACTCCGTTTTATGGAATCGAATAGTTTTCAAATTGTTTTTTTTGGAAATGCTGTTACAAATATAAAATTCAAAACCCGCTATTCCATTTAAAAGACAAAAAAGATAATCTAATGGGTTAGGTATCCACATTACTATTCTATCAAAGTGTCTTACATTTTGCTGTAAAATCATCTCTAATTAACTATTTAAATTCCGATTTAGGGCAGTTCAGATCGCATAATTGCACAATAATCTCTGTAGATATAATTCCCAGAGATTATTAATTTTAAACGATGTCTATATGTTACTTTTCAAAAACAGGAGGTTAGCCTTACCACTATTATCATAAAATAGCTCAGTTATAAACAGTTAATTGGCGATCAATTAAGCTCTCTCCTTTTCTCTGATAATTTTTAAACGCTGTAGTAGTGACTTGGTAATTCCTGTAAGCTTTGCATACTCTTTGTTCTCGAAAAAGGCATTAGTTATAAGCTTGCTGCCCATTCCTACTCCTACTACCCCACTATTAAACCAACCGGTTAAATTATCCTCATCATTTTCTACACCTCCGGTTACTATAAATTCAATGCCTCTAAAGAGTGGCTTTATTGCATGTAAAAATTCAGGACCCAGTACATTGCCGGGAAATAATTTTATAAAAGTACAACCTGCACTACTTGCAACATGTATGTCCCGGGGTGTCATACAACCGGGTATGTAAGGTATAGCTGCTAATTGAGAAACTTCGTTCACTCCCTCATCATAAAACGGGCTCACAAGAAAATCAGCACCTATGTCTATAAAAAGGTTTGCCTGTGCGGCAGTGGTTATAGTACCTATACCGAGTAATAAACCGGGCATGTTTTCATTACGTACTCTAATAAGTTCCTTAAAATTTGTATGTGCATTTACGCCCCTGTTAGTAAACTCTATACAGGAAATCCCAGCGTCATAAAGTGCCTTGCAAACTTCGACACAAACCACTACATCATCATTATAGAAAAGAGGCAATAGTCCATCATATTTTATTTTATCGAACACAATACTATTTTCCATACATTCTTTCTTTAATATCTTTAACAGATTGTTTTGTAGCGTCTCCGCTTTCATACAGCTTACCCACAGCTGCCGACGCTGCAAAATTAATTATATCCTTTGGCTCAAATTGTAAAACTAACGCATAAATAAGACCTGCCATAAAGCAATCTCCACTACCCACAGGCCCTCTTGCATCCTGAAGCATGTGAACATGAGATACAAAATTTTCTTCGCCTTGTCTCATTATACCCCAATATTTATCTGTAAATCGTTGGGTATATGCAATAGTCCGCGCATCAGGAAAAGATTCCTGTAACATTTTCATACTTTCAATAGCAGCTTTATTTACTACCAAATCCGGCACATCTAAACTGTCTTTAATTGGTGATGCAACACCTAATAAACTATCGGCAGACCACATATTTCCCATAATGACATCACAGTGCCCAACAAGATCGCGCATTATTTGTTTTGGCTCTATACCATATTTCCATAGCTTGTTCCTGTAATTTAAATCTACCGATATTTTTAAACCTTTTGCTTTGGCTGCTTCAGCCGCCTCTTTGCAAACAAGGGCTGCATTTTTATTTAGCGCCGGGCTTATGGCACTAAAATGAAACCGGGTGCAATCTTTAAAAGCGGCATCCCAGTCTATAGTACCAGGCTTAAGCTTAGAAAACGAAGAATGCTCCCTGTCATAAATAACGCCGTTGCTCTTTACATCATTGCCTTCGGGCAGGTAGTAAGTGCCTACACGCTCCCCTGATAGCAAGATAGCATCTGTAGCTATGCCATTATCCTTTATATACTCTATAAGCTCTTTAGCCATGTAGTTGTCAGGAAGGGCAGTTACATAACTTGTGTTCTCGCCCCACCGGGCAAGAGCTGTTGCTACATTAAGTTCGGCACCGCCTATATAATAAGTAAGGCTTTGCTGGGTGGTCCATTTTTGCGGGAGTGCAAACCGCAACAGTAATTCTCCAAAGCAACAAATTTTATCAGTTCTCGCAGATGTCATATATAATTAAATACTAAATTATGATCATGATTTAACAGCATAATAAAATTGCTGCTATGCTTCAAATATAGCTTATCACGTTTTGTTTTTTTAGGCGTTTAAGTAAATATATACGAATACGTTATAGTTAATATATAAGAAAATTTTAAGAAAATTTTATTTTTTGCGGTAATATTGGAACATTAAAACTTTACCCTGTAACCAAAATGAATATTCTAGATTCTTTTTCCCTAAGAGGAAAAGTCATTGTAGTAACCGGGGCAACCGGCGTACTGGGCGAATCGTTTGTAAAAGCAATTGCCGAAGCCGGTGGTAAGATTGCCATTTTAGGCCGAGATAAAGAAAAAGCTGCTTTACGTGTAGCGCAGGCCAAGGCTATTGGCACAGATGCTATTGCAGTTATAGCAAATGTACTTGATAAAGATGCGGTAATTGATGCCAGGGATGAAATACTGAAGCATTTTGACACTATAGATGGCCTCGTAAATGCTGCCGGTGGTAACATACCCGGTGCAACAATAAGCCCTGAACAAAACCTTTTTGATGCTGAAATTTCAGACACTATAAAAGCTATCGAACTTAATTTATATGGTACGCTTATCCCTACACATATTTTTGGGCGTGTTATTGCCGAGAAAGGTAAAGGATCTATTGTTAACATATCATCCCTTGCCGCAAGCCAGGCTATTACGAGAGGACTTGGTTATAATGTGGCTAAGCATGGTGTAGACGGTTACACAAAATGGATGGCTACTGAGCTGTCGTTGCGCTACGGCGATAAAGTGCGGGTAAACTGCGTTGCTCCCGGCGTATTTCTTACGGAGCAAAACCGCACATTGCTTACTCATAGCGATGGTAGTTTTACAGAGCGGGCACAAAGGTTTGTAAATGGTACACCCTTTTCGCGCCTTGGCAATCCGGATGAACTTGCCGGCACATTAGTGTATTTACTAAGCGATGCCTCTGCCTTTGTAAATGGCGAAAGAATTTTTGTAGACGGTGGTTTTAATGCCTGGAGTGGCGTATAATTTTTAAATATGAGCATCATTAATAAATTAGAACAAACATGGCGATGGTATGGGCCGGCAGATACCGTAACGCTACAAGATGTAAAACAGGCAGGTGCCACCGGTGTAGTATCTGCACTTCACCACGTAGCTCACGGGCATGTTTGGCCTGTGGAAGAAATATTAAAGCGAAAGAAGCAAATTGAAGATGCCGGCCTTACATGGGCCGTGGTAGAAAGTGTGCCGGTACATGAAGCTATAAAAACCATGAGCGGCGACGCCGAAAAATATTTAGAAAACTACCGGCAGACGTTAAAAAATCTGGGGAGCTGTGGGCTTAAAACTATATGCTATAACTTTATGCCCGTACTGGACTGGACGCGTACTAAGCTCAACCTGGAAATGACAGACGGCTCTAAGGCGCTATATTTTAACTGGGTAGACCTTGCATATTTTGATATTTATATATTACAAAGAAAAGGCGCTGATAACGATTATTCACACGAGATAATAAATGCTGCCGCACAAAGAAATGATACCATATCGGCGGAAGAAAAGGCTATTTTAACCGAGGTTATTCTTATGGGTGTACCCGGCGAAGACAGTGTAACACTCGAAAGTTTGCACAAGAGCATAGCTACATACCATTCCATTGGTTTTGATGGTTTACGTGCTAACCTTTTGTATTTTCTTAATGCAATAGCCGATGTTTGTAAAGAAGAATCTATAAAAATGACTATTCACCCCGACGATCCGCCTTATGCAATTTTAGGCTTACCAAGAATTGCAAGCAATAAAGCAGATCTTGAATATATAATTCAGGGGGTTGATGAAGAGCACAACGGTATATGTTTTTGTACGGGTTCTTTAGGCGCAGGTGCAACAAACAATGTTTTAGATATATTTAATGCTGTAAAGCACCGTGTACATTTTGTACATCTTCGTAATGTCAGGAAGGATGCAATGGGTAATTTTTTTGAAGCAAACCATCTTGATGGCGATGTTAATATGTACAAAATAATGAAGGCAATTGTGTCTGAAAACAGCACACGTACCACCCCCATCCCTTTCAGGCCGGATCATGGCCACCAAATGCTCGATGATCTTAATAAAGTTACATTTCCAGGGTATTCTGCCATTGGACGGTTACGCGGCTTAGCCGAATTAAGGGGGCTCGAACTTGGCATCATCGGTCAATAATAAAACAGTTACTATGGCATTTTTAAAAGATAATTTCATTTTAGAGTCTGATATTGCAGAGCAGTTATATCACGGGTTTGCTAAAGACCAGCCTATAATAGATTATCATTCTCATCTTTCGCCCCAGGCAATCGCTGCAAATAAAAATTTTGAAAATCTTACCGACATCTGGTTGAAGGGTGACCACTATAAGTGGCGGGCCATGCGGGCGCTTGGTATAAAAGAACATTACATAACCGGTAATGCTACGGACTGGGAAAAATTTAAGAAGTGGAGTGAGACCGTTCCCTACACCCTACGAAATCCTCTGTTTCACTGGACACACATGGAGCTTAAAAATCCATTTGGTATCGAAGAGCTGCTTAACCCTGATAGTGCAAAACGGATATATGATACTACTAATGAACAATTGCAATTAGCTGCTTTTACTACGCAGGGTCTCCTGAAGCACTATAATGTAGAGGTGGTTGGTACTACAGATGATCCTGCAGATTCACTCGAACATCATCTGGACTTGAGCAAAAGCAGTTTTAAAACAAAAATACTTCCGTCATTCAGGCCCGATAAAATTTTTAATATTCACTCAGGCAATGATTTCAGAGACTACATACAGCAACTTAGCGAAGCTTCTGCCATAGAAATTACAAACCTTGCATCGCTGATTGAGGCTTATAATATTCGCATAAACTATTTTGATAATGCCGGTTGCGTAACTGCCGACCATGGCTTTACGTCTATTCCAGTAATGGGCAATTATTCTAAATCAAATATCGATGCCATTTTTACAGATATCTTAAATGGTAATGATTCTAAAGCATACGACATTAAAGAAGCATTTTCCTTTTTTGTGCTTACAGAACTATCTAAAATGTACTACGATAAGGGATGGGTAATGCAATTTCATTTAGGTGCATTACGTAACAGTAATGTGCACATGGTACAACTTATAGGTACAGATACGGGATATGATTCTATAGGCGATTATAAACAGGCCGAAACACTTTCTGCTTTTTTAAATCATTTAGAATCTCAGGGCAAACTTGCCAAAACCATTCTTTATAATTTAAACCCGGCAGACAACACCTTATTTGCCGCTTTGGCAGGGAATTTTCAGAATGAAGGAATTCGCGGTAAAATACAATTTGGCTCCGGATGGTGGTTTTTAGACCAGTTAGACGGTATGACCAAACAATTAAATGCACTTTCTAACCAAGGCCTTATAAGTACATTTATAGGTATGCTTACAGATTCGCGTTCCTTCCTGTCTTACTCCCGCCACGAATATTTCAGGAGGCTGTTATGCAACCTCTTTGCTCAGGATATGCAAAAAGGATATATGCCAAATGATATAAATTGGATAGGCAGCATGATATCTGATATATGTTACCACAACGCGCGTAATTATTTCAATTTAGATAAAAAGTAATAATGTTTAAAGGCAATATAAGAAATGTAGGTAATTACCGTTGGACAATTTGTGCGTTGCTGTTTTTTGGCACAACAATAAATTACCTTGATCGCCAGGTGTTAAGCCTCCTGCACCCAATCCTTGAAAAAGAATTTAACTGGACAAACTCTGATTATGGTACAATAACGGCCGTATTCCAGCTTGCTTATGCGTTTTTTATGCTATTAGCAGGAAGGGTTATCGATAAATTAGGTACCAAAAAAGGTTATGCTACCGCTTTAGTAATATGGTCTGTTGGAGCTATGATACATGCTTATGCTATGGAAATAGGAAAAGCTGCCGGTACAGTATTAAGTATACTTGGTATTACCGGAATGTCCGTATCTGTTTTGGGCTTCCTTATTGCCCGTATTGTGCTTGGCATGGGTGAAGCAGCAAACTTTCCTGCAGCAATTAAAGCTACTGCAGAATATTTTCCTAAAAAAGAACGTTCCCTTGCTACAGGGATATTTAACTCCGGCTCAAATATTGGTGCCATACTCGCCCCGCTCACTGTACCGGGGTTGGCAGCCACCTGGGGATGGCAAAGCACTTTTATAATTGTAGGTGCACTCGGGTTTATATGGCTTATATTTTGGTGGATATACTACGATGCGCCACTTCAGCAAAAGCGGTTAAGCGCTTTAGAGTTAGCTTACATAGAAAGTGATACCGTATATGACAAACTAACCGCCGGAAGCCCTGCTGTAATACAAATATCCTGGCGTAGACTTGTTACACTTAGGCAAACATGGGCTTTTATTATGGCAAAATTTGTAACCGACGGGGTATGGTGGTTTCTATTGTTCTGGTTGCCATCCTATCTTACGGGCCAATTTGGATTAACCGGAGTTCAAATTACACTTCCGCTTGCTGTACTGTACAGTATGACGATGGTGGGCAGTATTACAGGTGGCTGGGTACCTATGTATTTTATAAACAAGGGTTACTCTTCTTACGATGGCCGTATTAAAGCTATGTTTTACATTACACTATTTCCTTTAGTAACCTTACTGGTGCAGCCACTGGGACACATATCCTATTGGATTCCTGTGGTACTTATAGGAATATGCGCCTCTGCACACCAGGCATGGTCTGCCAATGTTTATTCTATAGTGTCAGATATGTTCCCTAAAGCAGCCGTAGGTACCGTAACAGGTATGGGAGGTATGGCCGGCGGCATTGGTGGAGCACTGACCTCTTACGGGGTAGGGATATTACTCGACCATTATAAAGAAATTAATAATATGCCTGTTGCATATACCATGATATTTACATTTTGTGCCTTAGCCTATATTATTGCCTGGAGCATAGTTAAGTTACTCGTGCCGTCTATGAAAATAATAAAGATAGAAGACTTACAGCACAGCTAACTGTGTAGATTTCCTAATATTTAAAACAGTCTCTAAAAGTACAGTTTCATATTTAGTTTTCTTTTTACCTTCAATTTCAAGGTTAATAATCTCTATTAATTTTTTAAGCGATAAATACCCCATTTCCGTCGCTGGTTGCCGTATGGCAGATAATGGCGGATTCATGGCGAACGCGATGTCCGTGTTGGCAAATCCTATCACAGCAATTTCATCGGGAACCTTAATTTGCATTTCGGCAAGTATCCCAAGCGTTCTAATTGTTATCAAATCTGTAGCCCCAAATATAGCATTGGGCCCAATTTTCATTTCACGCAGATCGATAATAGATTTTCTGATTTTTTCATCTAACTCAGCGATATTTTCTAAGTTACAGTAAATCATGTACCGGGAATTTAAGGGAATATCAAGATTCTTAAGAGCTTTTGTGAACCCTAAGATACGCTGGTTGTTTTCGCCAAACTTGTCGCCTGTAACGAACAAAATCCTTTTTCTGTTGATCGAGATTAGGTGTTGAGTGGCTTCTAATATACCGTTGTACTCGTTAACTCCAATTTTAGTAGTATTAACAGAGGTATTAATCCTGTCGAAAAGTACAATAGGACATAAACTACTATTAATAAAATTTAGGTAGTCTGTATTTGAAGTTTCGCTTACAGGAGCAATCAGTATTCCATCTACTCCCTTTGAAATAAGAGTATCAAGACAGTCCCGTTCCCTTTTAACATTCTCGAAACTTTGCATTATAATGATATCATACCCAACCTCATAGGATGCCTTATAAATGCCATCGATAATCTGGGCTAAAAACGTTGTGCTGAAAAACGATGAAATTATGACCCCTATGCTCGTACTCTGGCCGGCTTTCAGGCTCTTTGCAAATCTGTTTGGAGTGTAATTATGTGTTTTAGCATACTCGGTAACTATCTTCTTAGTTTCGGGACTTATCTCATAACTATTGTTAAGCGCTTTAGAAATGGTAGAAACAGAAAAATTTAAAGCCTTTGCAATATCCTTAATGGTAATATTTGACATGATTTTCGTAATTTTTATAAAAATATTACTTTTTTATTAAATGAATTTAACGATTTAAATAAAATAAGCATCCCGGTAATATTACCGGGATGCCAGACTAACCCAAACTAAATCTATATTAACCCAAAATATATTAAAAAATAAATCTTATTGATACATAGGATTTTGATATGCTGCTTTATCGCCGGTCATCGCATCAATTTGTCCTTGCGGTATTGGGCGTAAATATAGGTAAGGTTCTATAGTACGCGTAAAGGTTTGAGGGGTATGGTTGCCATAACTCGTACCTGCAATACTGTAAGTAGACGCTAATTCTGCCCATTTTTGTGTACGTGCTAAGTCAAACCAACGGTAACCTTCGCCATAGTACTCACGGGAACGCTCAGCTAAAATATAGTTAATATCTATTGCAGCAGGAGTAGTAGCAGTCATGGCAGCGCTATTATCTTCTATCCTTGCAACATTATCATTATTGTCAAATCTCCACTTACCCGCACGCGCTCGTATTACATTAATTAAATCTCTTGCACTCATACTGCCAGTTGCTCCTTTTACAGCAGCTTCTGCAGCTATAAAATAAAATTCAGAGAATTTAGCAATGTTGTAAGGACGGGTACTACCTGCGTTTGGTTGTCCAAGACCCGCACCATTGTCTGTCCTGTAAGGGCCCAGTTTCCAAAGTCCCGGATACACTATCCTGCTTATAGCAGTAGGGGCTATTACATAATCGGCCCTTCCCGACATTACGCCTGCTCCAACTCCGCTGTTTCCTGCATCACTTGGATAAACAATAGGCGATGAAGGCTCTTCGTCTAAGAAAGTCACTATTGCATCGCCTGGACGTACGGGCAGGCCATTTGCATTGTATAAAATCGGGTTGGTTTCAAATAGTGCAGGAACTTTATTCCAGTTACCGCGGTATGTAGTGGTAAAGGTACCATCATAGCGGGAATCGTTTACTTTGTCATTAAAGGTACGGGTTAGCACTTCGACAGTAGGACACATACGTACCCACGGGCGTCCCAGATGTTGCTCAGCTTCACGCTGAACAGAATTTTTAAATTCTGTCAATGCGGGGTCTGCGCCGCTTTTAATGGCAGTATAGTTCCATGTAACCATCCAGCCGGCAAAGTTATCAGGTGCTCCGCCACTTCCGTTGTTCAAGTCACCACCATTGTAATATGCACTCGATTGAGTATGGTCCGCATACAGCATGATTTCTTTGTTACGATCGTTTGTTCCAACGTTTACATCATAAAATGTTGGCTGTAAAGCATATGTTCCTCCTGCACTATTAATGCCTTCAAGCGAAACATCATAAGCCTTTTGGAAATACCACTGCGCATCATGCCCATCAGGGTCTGTCCTTGGTGTTTCAGGATATGTTGGTATGTTATTTGGGTTTTGCAGCCACCATGCATAAGTAAGATAAGCTTTAGCAAGGTAAAGGCGTGCAACCGTTTTTGTTACGGTACCGGTAATGCGAGGCACATCAGGTAAATTTTGAACTGCAGTTAAAAGATCCGGGAATACAGCCTTGGTGTAAACTTCAGGAACTGTATTTCGCACTGAAAATGTAGTAGGGCTGGTATTAAATGCAAGTTCACCTGAGCCAAGGTCTAACGGTACACCACCAAAAGTTTGTACCAATAAAAAATAATCAAAAGCACGGAAAAAATTTGCCTCTGCAAGCAGCGTAGGAGAAAATCCTGCAGCAGTTCCATACTGTAATACTCCACTGGCACTATTTATATTTCTGAAACATTCTCCCCATATTGCATCAGTACGGCTCGTAGAGGGTGTAAGCTGCCCTACACCCGATAAATCTGCATCTTTAAAGTTACCGTCTGCGCTTTGTCCATAGGTTGTTTCATCCGTGCCTGTCTGGCAGGAGTTATAATAATAGGCGTTACCATATATGTAACGTAAATGCGCATACATACCCGTTATACCGCCGTTGATACCTGCCTCTGTATTAAAAAATTCCGGGGTATATACAGATCGGGGTGTTTCTTCCAATAGCGTTTCACTACAACCTACCACTGCCAGTGAAGATATGAGTGCCAACGTTAGATTTTTAAAATTTATATTTTTCATCGCTTTTTAATTAAAATGTTACGTTTAGACCAAATACAAAGTTACGTGTGTTAGGGGAGTTGGTGCCTACCACTAATATCCTGCTTTGGTAGCCAGCTACCGCCTGGTTTTGATCTCCGGTAGAATTCGGCTCAGGATCAAGGCCTGTTGCTTTGTGGTAAGGTGAGTACAATACTAACGCATTTTGTAATGTAGCATAAAGCCTCAGCCTGTCTATACCTGCTTTTTTAATAAAATCCTGTGTAAAATTATAACCCAGGGTTAATGTACGTATCTTAACATAAGACGCGTCAAAATAGCCTAATGTGCTGGCATACTTAGGATTATCCCCACTACGTGGACCTGCAGGATTAGGATATCTTGCATCGGTATTTTCCGGAGTCCAGTAATCTACGTCTACGTTGCCTCTACGACCGTTAAGCAGGTTTAAATAACCACCGCCTCCATAAAGGGTACTTACTAATACTCCACCACTCTGAAAAGCGCCCACGATACCAAGGTCGAAACCTTTGTAGCTCATGTTAGTGTTAAAACCTCCCTGAAAATCGGGGTTAACATCAATTACCTGACGGTCAGTCGCACCAATAGCCCTTGTAGGAGTGCCATCTGCATTATAATCACCGGTATACTTAACTTTAATCATGCCTACACTTCCACCCGGTTCAAGGATATCCAGGTAAGGGTCGCCCGCCTGCCATAAGCCCTGCCTTTCATAATCGAAAATTACGTTTATCGGCTTGCCCACAAACCAGGCATTGCCTTCATTCCTGTCAGTTCCGCTATTTAAAGATATTATTTCATTTTTATTAGCGTAAATATTACCACCTACCTGCAGGTTAAAACCATCAGGATTGTCTATAATAACACCATTAACAGAAAATTCTATACCCTTATTTTGTGTATTTGCAGCGTTTGCAGTATAACTACCTAAGGCTGATGACCCAGGCAGACCAACACTTACAAGTACATCGCTCGTTTTATTATTATAGTACTCTATTGAGCCAGAAAGCCTGTTATTAAAAAAACCATAATCTACAGCATAATTCCATCCTTTAGTATATTCCCAGCCTAAAGTAGGGCTTGGTGCTTCAGAAACATAGTAACCAGTGGTATTTTGTGCATTGCCAAAATTGTATGGCCTTGATGCTAACGCACCAAGCGTTTTATAAGGTGCCACTGCCTGATTGGAATTTTGTCCATACCCTACCCTTAGTTTTAACTGGTTAACGGCCTTTATACCTTTCATAAACGATTCGTTAGCTAAATTCCAGCCTCCTGATACTGCATAGTAACTATGGTATTTATTACCCGGCGCCAGCCTTGAAGAACCATCGGTACGGTAGCTGCCATTTATGAGGTAGCGGTTATCGTAGTTATACATTAAACGACCCATATAAGATGTTAAAGCAGTAACTGAGTATCCCTGATTATTAGGGTTAGCTACAACAGGTTCATCGGTACGCCCCAGGTTATAAAACTGGAATGCGTCCGCAGCTATCCTGGTTGTTGAGAATTGTGAACTGTTAAACTTATCCTGCTGTGCAGAATATAATGCTAATGCATTAATATTATGTTTGCCAAAAGCACGGTCGTACGATAAAATATTTTCGGCAGTCCAGCTTGTACTAAGCGACTGATTTATATTTGCATTAGAATCAGTTGCTGCGTTAAAGTCAAAAACTCCTTTCCCTTCATAATAACCTCCAAAAGAAGCACGGATGGTACCACCCAAGTTTAGCCTGAACTTAAGGCCTTCAACCCCTGGTATCTTAACTTCGCCATAGGCACTATTGTATGAAGCATAAGCCCTTGTCTGGTTAACATATGTATCACCAAGCGCTCCTAAAGATTGCCTTGTGTTTACCCATGACTGGTCTGCCGCGCTCTCAATAACCCTTCTAAAATTACCATCTTCATCGTAAGGACTTGCAAGAGGCGTTTGAGAAAGCACACCATATAAACCTGTACCATTATCTGTAACAGAATAATTACTGTTAGATGTAAAACCAACTTTTACATAATCACCTATTTGCTGGTCTAATGATGCAAATAGCGAAAGACGCGAATATTCCTGTAAAGGCACTACGCCTTCATCCTTATAATAAGTAGTACTAAAACTGTAATTGCCTTTTTGGGTACCACCGGTTACATTAAGGTGGTGATTTTGTGTTATACCTGCTTTATAGTACAAGTCCTGCCAGTTAGTGTCTACATCGTTAGATTCATCAGGACCATTATTAGGGTACAAACCTGAGGCAGCGCGCAATTTTACAAGTTGCGGGCCATTCATCATCGGATATTCATAAGCATTCCTTACGCTTAAAAACGAATTATAACTAAATTTAGCTTCCTGGCCCACACCACCTTTGTTTGTGGTAATTAATATAACACCATTTGCACCACGCGAACCGTAAACGGCAGTCGCAGAGGCATCTTTAAGTACATCGACACTCTTAATATCATCAGAATTAATATCTGAAATTGAGCCTGCAAAAGGAATACCATCCAAGACAATTAACGGACCATTTTCACCTGATAAGGAACGCACACCCCTAATGCGTATTTGCATGGCTGCACCGGGACGCGAATCTGTCTGGTTAATCTCAACCCCGGCAAGCCGGCCCTGTAGTGCCTGTGTTATGTTGGGCGAAGGGACATCTCTTACAGCATCACCTTTTATTGATGCTACAGATCCTGTAACAGCTTCCCTTCGCTGGGTGCCATAACCCACAACTACAACTTCTTCAAGTTGCTTGGTATCTGTTTCTAATGTCACATTAAGCTCGTTAGACGATGCAGTTACCTCTTTCGCCTTAAAACCAATAGAAATAAATTGCAGAACAGAATTTTGAGGAGCACTAATACTAAAGTTTCCATCAGCATCGGTAGTGACAGCATTAGTAGTGCCCTTAATCATAACGGTCGCCCCGGGGATACCCAACTGGTCTTCCGAAGAAATTACCTTCCCGGATACATTAGTTGTCTGCCCCTGAGCAGTACCAATGCCAATAAATAATAAAGTTAATAAGAGTATCGTACGTTTTAATAAAACTGATACTTTGTAGATGTTCTCCATAAGTTAAAAGTGGTTAGTTAATTGTTATTGTTTTTAATTGTACTATATAATCGATTTAAAGAATTTAACTAAAACGATTTCGTAAATTATCCAAATGCTTCATTAAAGCTTTTGATAATTCGGCAGATGGTATCTTATGGTATTGTAGACCAAATGTAAAATTAACTTTTTGTTAGCCATTAAAAAGTGCCTAAAAATCTACGAATACGTTTTAGTAAAAAAAATGTATTTGTTACATTTAATAAGTAAATACAATTAAATTATGCATATGATATTTTTGCCATCAATTATCTGCCAATAGTTATTGTTTTTAGCATTTATAAGTATCTGTGTTATATCTGTCACCTATAACGCAATCCTCCAACTTTTCTCTGTGGCAACTATAACGTATTCGTAGTTTCTTAATCAGAAAACAAAGTAAGTTTTTAAGGATATTCTATTTTTGATAATTCACAAAATATACGATAACCTACACTTATGAATTTATATAAAAGATTCGCACTGCTAACAATTGCAATATTACCACTACACGGTATTGCGCAGGAAAAGTTGCCATTCCAGGATTACAACAAAACTTTTGAACAGCGTGTAAACGATCTTGTAGGCCGTTTAACACTGGAAGAAAAGGTGTCGCAAATGCTTAACTCCTCCCCTGCCATAGAGAGGCTGGGCATTCCCGCCTACGATTGGTGGAATGAAACGCTGCATGGTGTGGCACGAACGCCTTATAAAGTAACGGTATACCCGCAGGCAATAGCGATGGCTGCCACATTCGATAAAAATTCGCTCGCTACAATGGCCGACTTTTCGGCGTTGGAAGGCAGGGCGATTTATAACAAGGCCGTTGAAACGGGACGCACCAACGAACGATACCTGGGCCTTACTTACTGGACCCCTAACATTAACATCTTCAGGGATCCGCGTTGGGGTCGTGGACAGGAAACTTATGGAGAAGATCCTTTTTTAACAGCTGCTTTAGGAGATGCCTTTGTGAGAGGCCTGCAAGGAGACGACCCTAAGTACCTAAAAGCTGCAGCCTGCGCTAAACATTATGCTGTACATAGCGGCCCTGAAGCATTAAGGCATGTGTATAACGCCGATGTTAGCGCTTACGATCTTTGGGATACCTATCTCCCTGCATTTAAAAAGTTAGTAACCAAGTCTAAAGTTGTGGGGGTTATGTGTGCCTATAACGCCTTCAGGACACAGCCGTGTTGTGCCAGCGATATATTAATGACCGATATTTTACGCAACCAATGGCAATTTAAAGGATATGTAACATCTGACTGTTGGGCTATCGATGATTTCTTCAAGAATCATAAAACACATCCGGATGCCGAGTCGGCTTCGGCCGATGCGGTGTTTCATGGCACTGATATAGATTGCGGTACCGATGCCTATAAAGCTTTGGTACAGGCTGTAAAAAACGGAAAGATCAGCGAATCACAAATAGATATTTCGGTCAAAAGATTGTTTATGGTACGCTTTCAGTTAGGCATGTTCGACCCTGTAGCTATGGTAAAATATGCTCAAACGCCTGCTTCTGTACTGGAGAGCGATGCCCATAAGCAACACGCTCTTAAAATGGCACAGCAATCAATGGTACTTCTTAAAAATGAAAACAATACGTTGCCATTAAGCAAAAAGTTGAAAAAGATTGTCGTACTTGGGCCAAATGCAGATAATCCTATTTCAATTTTAGGTAATTATAACGGCACCCCATCAAAACTAACAACGGTGCTACAGGGTATAAAGGATAAAGTTGGTAAAGACACCCAGGTGGTTTATGAAAAGGCTGTAAATTTTACCAACAGCAATATTTTGCAATATGCGGACCTTAGCAAGCACTATAGTTACAGTGGCAAGCCAGGCTTTAAGGCCGAATATTTTGATAATATAAATCTACAGGGAACACCCTTAGCAATTAAACAGGAAAGTAAACTCGATAATATGTGGCAGGAAGGGCAAAATGTGGCTGGTCCCATTAGTGCGAGAAATTTTTCGGCACGATACACAACTGATTATAAACCGTTAAGCGATAGTAGCATAACGTTTGAACTTGATGCCGATGATGGCTATAAACTTATTGTAAATGGCAAAACAGTTATAGACGCCTGGGCCAGGAATCGCTGGGGTGCACAAACATATGAGCTTAAAGCTAAGAAAGATTCTACATATCGTCTTGAAGTGCAGTACTGGCAGGGAGATGGAAAAGCCAATGTAAAACTTAATGCCGGAAACTATGTAAAAAACAATTTAACCATTCTTGCCAACCGGTTTAAGGATGCCGATGCGTTTATTTTTGTGGGCGGAATTTCTCCGCAGCTTGAAGGTGAAGAAATGAAGGTAGACGATCCGGGCTTTGAGGGTGGCGACCGCACTTCTATCCTGCTTCCCGCAATACAAACGGAATTAATGAAGGCGCTTAAAGCTACAGGTAAGCCGGTAGTTTTTGTAATGATGACCGGCAGCGCAATTGCAACTCCCTGGGAATCTGAAAATGTATCTGCTATCCTAAATTCCTGGTATGGCGGACAAGCGGCAGGAACTGCTGCGGCTGATATTTTGTTTGGAGACTATAACCCATCTGGGCGTTTACCTGTTACCTTTTATAAGAGTGATAGCGACCTTGCGTCATTTACTGATTATAGCATGAAGAACCGTACTTATCGCTATTTTAACGGTACTCCCTTATATGGTTTTGGTTACGGTTTGAGCTATACAAGTTTTAAATATGGCAATCTATCGCTTCCAGCTAAGATTAACAAAGGTAAAGGTGTTGTAGTTAGTGTAAAGGTTACAAACACGGGTAAAATAGCCGGAGACGAAGTGGCACAACTCTATGTAATAAACAAGAATACAGCTATTAAAACACCGCTTAAAACACTAAAAGGATTTGAACGAATTAGTCTCAAAGCCGGAGAAAGCAAAGTAATTACTTTCACACTTTCTCCAGATGACCTGTCTTACGTTACCCAGGAAGGTATAATTGAGCAACTTACAGGCAATGTAGAAATAGCCGTGAGCGGCCATCAGCCTGACGAACTTAATGTTACGAAAAGCAATGTGGTAAAAAAATCACTTTTTATTAATTAGTTACGCTACCATGGATAGTACGTAAACTGGACAAACAATAATAGTATTGAACTGCAAACAATAGTATTTTCAAAGACCGACTGATTTTGCTTTCGCTAATCCCTGATACTTCGTATCTTAATACTATTCGTGTTTTAGGTTATGCAAATCGCTTTATGGTAACCATAAATCTCAAATGATTTGCTATATTTGCTACTCACTAAATGCTATGGAACAGTTTATTGTATCAGCCCGTAAGTACCGCCCGCAAACCTTTAAGGATGTGGTTGGGCAGCAGGCTATTACCAATACCCTGCTTAATGCAATAGAGACTAATCACCTTGCTCAGGCACTCTTATTTACAGGCCCGCGTGGTGTGGGTAAAACGACCTGCGCACGTATTTTAGCCCGAAAAATAAACCAGGAAGGCTATGATGACCCGTATGAAGATTTTGCCTTTAACGTATTTGAGTTAGATGCTGCATCAAATAACTCTGTAGATGACATCCGAAGCCTTATAGATCAGGTAAGGATACCGCCTCAAACTGGCAAGTACAAAGTATATATTATAGATGAGGTGCACATGCTCTCTCAGGCTGCCTTTAATGCGTTCCTTAAAACGCTCGAAGAACCGCCAAGGCATGCTATCTTTATACTGGCTACTACAGAGAAGCACAAGATAATACCTACTATCTTATCGCGTTGCCAGATATTCGATTTTAAACGAATTACGGTTAAAGACGCGAAGGAGCACCTTGCAGAAGTTGCCCGTAGCCAGGGAATAACTTTTGAAGACGACGCCCTGCACATTATTGCACAAAAGGCCGATGGCGCTATGCGTGATGCCCTTTCTATTTTTGACAGGGTGGTGAGCTACTGTGGCACTAATTTAACGCGACAGGCTGTTACAGAGAATCTTAATGTGCTTGATTATGAGTATTACATTAAGGTAACAGATTTGATATTAGAGAATAAAATACCCGATCTTCTTTTAGCTTATAACGATATTTTAGCCAAAGGATTTGACGGGCATCATTTTATAGCGGGGCTTGCCTCACACTTTAGGGACTTATTAGTTTCTAAAAATCCTGCCACGTTAATTTTACTCGAAGCCGGAGAAGTGGCACAAAACCTATACGGCATTCAGGCGCAAAAGGCAAGTCAGGATTTCCTTTTAAAGGGAATTGATATTGCCAATGATTGCGACTTAAAATATAAAGTAAGCCAAAACCAACGCCTCCTTGCTGAACTTTGCCTTATGCAGCTTGCCTCTATCACTTTTGATGGAGAAAAAAAAAAGCTGACCAATTTATAATTCCGCCACACTATTTTAAAAATTTAGCGGCACCTGTTGCAAAAGCGGTTGAAGCCCAGGCTGAGCAGGCACCAGTTACCCAGGTTACTGAACCAGCTATTACCATAGTTGCCGAAGAGAAACCGGCTGCTGTAACTCCCCTGCCTGCTACACAACTCGAAGTTGCCGAACCACAAGCGATTAAGCCTGCTGAGCCTAAACCAGATGCAAATCCGGGAGAAGTTAAGGTATCTGCATTTTCGCTATCGGGCTTGCGCATGAAACGCGAAATGGCCGAAAGCCAGAGAGCAAGCGTCAAAAATCCTGATGAGCTGCCCCGCGAAAAGTTTAATGAAACCGATATGCGCCTGCAGTGGAACAAGTTTGCACAACGCCTTAGCGATGCCGGCCAAAAGATTATGGCTACCTATATGCAAATCAATGATCCTGTTTTAGATCCAGATGGGATTACAATTCGATTAGAGTTGCCTAACGGAGGATCTAAAGTAGATTTTGATAATAACAAGCTCGACTTATTAGGCTATATGCGTGGGAAACTACACAACCACGATATTATAATAGATGTTCACGTTAACGAGATCGTGAGCACCAAACATGCTTTTACCCCCGAAGAAAAGTATGAAAAGCTGAAAGCCATGAATCCGGCTGTGGAGATGCTTCGCAAAATGTTTGATCTGGATATCTAATTTTAAAGAGGTTTATGAAAATTTCTTAGCCCCGATCGAAGCGGCATCCCCTACGAAGGAGGAATAGATGTAAAGCGGAATATGGATTGCTGATAAATACCTTACCCTACGCTCATAACAATTACAGTGCTATGATAAAACAAACAATAAGAGCTTTTGCATAGTCAGTTTAAGAAGATGTAAGCAAAGCAATTCGTAACCTCCTTTTTAAAGATGTAATACATTGCGGCAACTACATAATTATTGAACCGAATGGACATTACTATAAACGTGTTGACGAATACAGGCAGGATGACATTCCTTCTAAAATCAAAGAAGACTGGTAATTTACATACCAGTCTTCTTTGATGTTTTATATTTAAGAACTCGGATGGATTTCTAAAAATCCAAATTCTAACAATCTTAATTAATATTCAAAAGTACCGTACTCGCTTGTAATAGTAAGTTTTTTAGAATCTGAAGCTTCGACATGGCCCACAATTTGGGCATCTACGTTAAAAGATTTAGATATTTCTATAATTTCCTGAGCGAGATTTTCAGGTACATAAAGTTCCATACGGTGGCCGCAGTTAAATACCTGGTACATTTCCTTCCAGTCAGTGTCGCTTTGTTCCTGTATCAGTTTAAACAATGGCGGAACAGGGAATAAATTGTCTTTAATAACATGTACATTGTCTACAAAATGAAGCACCTTTGTTTGTGCACCACCACTGCAATGTACCATTCCGTGAATTTCTTCGGGAGTATAAGTGTCTAATATTTTCTTGATTATAGGAGCATAAGTACGCGTAGGCGAAAGCACGAGCTTACCGGCATCTATAGGGCTACCCTCTACAGCATCGGTTAATTTCACGTTACCAGAGTACACAAGATCGGCAGGAACAGCAGCATCATAACTTTCTGGATATTTCGCAGCAAGGTAGTTGTTAAACACATCATGGCGTGCAGATGTTAACCCGTTACTACCCATACCACCATTGTAGTCTTTTTCGTAGCTTGCTTGTCCTGAAGATGATAGACCTACAATAACATCGCCCGGCTGTATACGTGCATTGTCTATTACATTGCTTCGTTTCATGCGTGCAGTAACGGTGCTATCTACAATAATGGTACGAACAAGGTCGCCCACATCGGCAGTTTCGCCACCGGTAGAGTGAATGGTAACACCAAAGCTTTTAAGTTCTTCAAGAAGTTCGGCAGTACCATTAATTATTGCCGACAATACTTCGCCCGGAATAACATTTTTATTACGGCCTATTGTGCTGCTAAGCATTATATTATCTACAGCACCTACACAAAGCAGGTCATCTATATTCATTATAAGAGCATCCTGTGCAATACCTTTCCATACAGATATATCACCGGTTTCTTTCCAGTACATATAAGCAAGTGACGATTTTGTACCGGCACCATCGGCATGCATAATAAGGCAGTAGTCGTTATCGCCTGTAAGGTAATCGGGAACTATTTTACAAAAAGCTTTGGGAAACAGGCCTTTATCTATATTTTTTATAGCATTGTGCACATCTTCTTTAGAAGCCGAAACTCCTCTTTGGCTATAGCGTTTGCTGGTATCCTGGCTCATGTAAACTGTAGTTTGTGTTGTTGTGGGCAAAGATACTTTTTATGAAACAATTGGGCAATTATTTAAGCGGTGCAATTTTAGATTTTCCCTCCTGCGACCTAAGATTAAAATTTTATTGATGAAAGTTAATACCCGCACATCATAAATAACATTTTACTATCTTCGATAGAAACACTTTTGCATGAAAACCCAATTACTCATTTCTTTACTGCTAATAACTACTATAAGTTTAGCCCAGGTTGATAATAAAAAAGGGAAGGCCAATATGCTCTCTAAACCTGAAACTGCCAAAGTTTTTACCTCCGATGTTAAAAGTAAATTCGGCATTACGCTTCCGGTTGTTAGAACTTATAGCTATACTGATACAAGTGGCAAATACTATATGCTGCTTACAGAAAAGTATGATGGCATTGAACGTCAAGATACTATACACAAGTCCATTAAAGCCTTTAATTTTAAAAATACTTCGGCCGGACCGGAAAAGCAATGGGAGATTAACGATGCTACAGAAAAGGGATCTGCAGATTTTGAAGGTGAAACATCAATGTGGTTTTGGACTAAGTACTGCGTTTTTCAGGATATTGATAAGGATGACATTGCAGATCCTATCATTGTTTACGGCACATCTGCTCTTAACAGTACCGATGATGGCCGCGTAAAGATATTATTATTTTACAAGCGTAAAAAAATCCTGATCCGACACCAGAACGGAACGCTCGATGAAGCGAGAAACACTAAAGTAGATGCCGCTTTCTATTCGCTTCCTGCTGTCCTACAAAATCAGGTTACGCACTTAATGAAGCAAATGATGGAAAACGGGGCAGCAATTTTTCCTTACGGGTGGGAAAAGAATATGAAAAAGCACAAATTAGATTTTAGCGAGCGTGATTAATTTCCTCTACTTACAACTGCAATATTGTAATAATGTCAGCTTTTTAAAACTTCATAAAACAATCAACAATAACTTCAAAATCATGCGATTAAAACTAACTTATTTATTGCCGCTACTATTAGTATATTTTAATTTACTGGCTCAAACCTCTACCGTCGACGTGCCTAAAATAAGCGCCGCAGGTGTAGGTATGGTTACTGCCTTTCCTAACGCGGCCCAAATAACGCTATCACTCAAATTTGTAAAGCCCACACTAAGGGAAGCTGTAAACGAAAACCAGCAGACGGCAAAGCAGGTACTTGCAGTTTTTAAACGCTACGTTACAGATACTACCGGCGTTAAAGTAAGTCTTATTGCTACAGATAAAAACATGAAATGGAACAACGCTTTAAAAAAAGATGTTTTTGCAGGATTTGAATCCAGCCAAAAAATAATATTCACACTCATTGATTTAAATTTATTGCAAAATTTTACGGAGGATATCCTAAAAACCCGAATATACGAGATTGAAACGGTTTCATATTTTCATACCGATGGTGCCACCTATGTGAAGCAGGCACAGGAGCTTGCCATTGCCGACGCTATTGAGACGAGTAAAAGGCTGGCGAAGGCTGCAAACGTAAGATTGGGCAGCATTATATATATTGAAACGCAGAGCAGCCCTGCAAATGCAGTAAATAACAGAAGCGATTCTGAACGGTTCCAAACGTACAACAAAAGCATGGGAGGAGAAGGTGTAAGCTCCAGCGGTCAATTATTAAATTTTACAGCAGATGTAAATGTTTACACACAAATAATTAACTAACGAGAACAGGACCACCACGGTATTCGGTTTTCAGTATAAAGTTCAGTTAATAAAATCACAGCCTAACAGTATATTACAACAAGCAACATTTTAAACAATAAATACCGCCGATACCCAGATTCAGAAAAGAAAGTGAGATTAAAATCATGTAGAAATAATGACGAACATGAAACTGAATTACCTGAAAAAATTGCTTTACATAGGTATGCTTGGGATAATTACATATACTGGCACACCTGCAATGGCGCAAACAGACAGTATTGTTTTTGTACCTGCAACAACGTTTCCTGTCAGGAAAAGGCCTGTATTTTTAAAGCAGCTTATTGTGCCGGGGGCGCTTGTTCTTACAGGGGCATGGGCCAATAAAAGGCAGTTTGAAAGATCGTTAAACAAAAATTTATCAGCTACGGTAGGCCATAACTTTCATACAAAAGTAGATGATTATTTAAGGTATGCCCCTATTGCCGAGCTTTATGCCGCTGACGTTATAGGCGTTAAGGCTAAAAATCATTGGTTTGACCAAACCAAAAACCTTGCAATCTCTTTAATAGTGACCGATTTTATAACCGGAAAATTAAAGAAGCTTACAAATAAGACCCGGCCCAATGGTGGTGCTGTTGCCCATTCTTTTCCGTCAGCTCATAGCTCGATTGCATTTACAGGTGCCACGGTACTCTATGAAGAATTTATAGATACCAGCCCGGTATTTGCATACAGTGGCTATGGCTTTGCGGTGGCAACAGGATCGTTGCGACTTGTTAACAACGCGCACTGGCTTAGCGATGTAATGGTAGGAGCGGCAATTGGCATGGTAGTCGCGAAACTGGTGTACCTGCTCGACCCTATTATAAAATGGAATCCGTTTAAGGGTTCTAAAAATTTTCTAATATTACCAAAAGTTGATAGCGAGGGCTATGGCCTTATTATAACTAAACAGTTTTAAATTTAAAGGTAAACCCTGCCGATAGCCGACAGGGTTTACGTTAACTAAATATATTACACCGGGGCATTTGCCTCGATCAGGTTTTCTTTTTTAAGTTCGGCCCAAAAATCAGCGGGGATTGTTGCCTTCATAGATGCGGCATTTTCTGTAACCTGTTTAGCGTTGCGTGCTCCTGGTATGGTAGCCGAAACTACTTTTGGCGCTACCGTAAATTGTAACGCTGCCGTGCGCAGGTCTACCTTATGTGCTGCGGCAACGTTTTTCATCTTTTCATATTTAGCCATAATATCAGCTGGTTTTTCGCCACTATACAGGTAGCGGTCTTGCCCCGCAAGTAATCCGGCGGCAAGCGGCGCCCCCACCACAATATTTACACCTCTTTTCTCGCAGGCGGGGAACAGCATGTTAAGATCGTCTTTATGTTTAACCAAAGAATATTGCGTTGCAGATAAAAAGATGTCAGGGTCTGCAACCTCAAGGGTTTTAAGAGCAGGATCAATCGTGTTTACGCCGAGCCCCCAGCCCTTTATTAAACCTTCTTCGCGCATTTTGGTAAGTTCTTTCATGGCACCATCTTGGGCTATTTTAAAATAATCAAGCCATTTGCCTTTAAAGTCTTCATTATCCGGAGAAAGGTCGTGTATAAATACAATATCGAGTGCAGGAATACCCAGCCTTAACAAACTGTCTTCGACCGATTTTCTTGCACCAGCAGCGGTATAGTCATACTTATAATTAAAGTTAAGCCTGCCCTTCCATAGTTTATGCTGAAAGTTAGCATCGGGGTACATTAGCCGGCCTACCTTAGTAGATATTACATATTCTTTCTTTTCCTTACCATGCAGAAAGTTGCCCATGCGGCGTTCGCTTTGCCCCAGGCCATACCAGGGAGACGTGTCAAAATAGCGAATTCCCGATTTCCAGGCAGCTTCCATCGTGTCGAGCGCTTCTATATCCGTTGTTTCTTTAAATCCGTTACCAAGTGCCACGCCACCTAAACCTATATTGAACGGTGGACGGTAATGGTCTTTGGCTGCTGGGTCGAACGATGCAGCTGATTCTGAAATTATGGGTGTAACAGAACTCTCCGGGGCAAGCTCGAAAGCATTGCCCACCATAGGAACAATAGATGCTGCAGCGGCACCTTTAGTAAGGGTATTTATAAAATTGCGTCGTGTGGTTGCCATGTTGTGCCGGTTTAATCGTTTAAACTCAAAGTTAACCATACCATCAGTCGCAATCAATTATGAGATCTTAAAGTATTGATAAAAGTGCTGCATGTTATGGGTTATCCACAATCATTACCTCTACCCTTCGGTTTGCTTCACGCTCGTCGGCATTTTTTTCAGGGATAGTATAAATAGGTTGCGATACACCAAAACCCTGAAATGATAAGCGGCTTTTATCAATACCGCTCTGATTTAGGAACATCATAACGGCTTTGGCGCGCTGCGTAGAGAGGTCATTGCGATCGGCTTTCATACAGCATACATGGCCAAGCAGTTTAATTTTAAGGTTAGGGTTGGCTTCCATAACCTGTAATAATTCATATAGCCTGTGCCTTGATTCTACCATCACACCAAAGGTATTCTCATAAAAATTAAGGTTCTCAATTTTTATTTTTTCACCGGTCCTCGCTTCACCAACTTTTTTCATAAAGGCAACATCGAGGGTCAGCTCCGTTTCTTTGCCGTTTGGCCCTACTACCGATATTTTATCCTGGTAAACTTTTGATCCTTTATCTTTGGCTGCCGTCGCTGCCGGCTTTTCTCCCTTAATGCCTAAAATCTCATTTTCTCTTGCAAGGTCTTTTTTCTCAATATAATATACGGTAACCTTACGGTTCTCTGCTTTCTTTGCAGACTGCTTGTGTAATTCTCCAAAACTACGTATCCTGAAATCTTCGCGGGTAGCGATCTTGCCTTTAAGGATACCAAATACAGTACTTACGCGCCGCTGTGCAAGGGTATCATTCAGGCCGGTTGTACCATCTTCATCGGTATAACCATTAATGGCAAGTATTTTAGAGTCCTTATTGTTTAACATCCAGGAATCAAGCCTGTTTTGCTCGGTACTTTTAAGCTCATACTTGTTACTATCAAAGTACACCGAAAATTGTTCCTGAGCAGATAGCATTGCAGGGAACAAAAATATCAGCAAAAATTTAAACCGGTCTTTCATAAATCGTCCTTTTATTTATAACGAAAATAATCATTTATTTATTACTTCACGTTACTCGCAGCTGTATTGTATCTTACAGCACTCGTTATGTACGTGCGTGAATAATTGTAATACAAGCTAAACATTTTTACATAGCTTTGCTTAAACATCATCACAATCAAGAAAATGAAAAAAATTGCCATTCTGCTATTGTTAAGCCAAAGCATGTGGGCGCAACTGTCAAATGCCGAAACAGACAGCATTGTGCTCGATGCCATGAAAAAATTTAATGTGGCCGGCACTGCTGTCGCCATAGTTAAAGACGGAAAAATTATACACAATAAAGGATACGGCGTAAAATCGATAACTGCAAAGGAGCCCGTAAACGAATTCACAAATTTTGCTATAGCATCTAACAGTAAAGCTTTTACCTGTGCGGCATTAGCCATGTTAGTAGAAGATGGAAAACTGTCGTGGACAGATAAGGTGACAGATTATATACCTGAATTTAAAATGTATAACGACTACGTTACCCAAAATTTTAATATACAGGATTTGCTTACCCACCGCAGCGGGCTTGGCCTGGGCATGGGCGACCTAATGTTTTTTCCCGATGGCACAGATTTTACCATGAAAGACATTCTTAACAGCTTTCAATATTACGAACCTAAATCTGCGTTCCGGACAAAATTTGATTATGATAACCAGCTTTACTTTGTAGCCGGCGAGGTTATTTTAAGGGTTAGCAGCATGAGCTGGGAACAATTTGTACAAACCCGTATTCTTAACCCCTTGGGCATGAACCATTCCTATACTGCCTTAAGCAGCATACAGGACAAGAGCAATGTAGCATCACCACATAATGACGTAAAGGGTAGGTTAACCCAATTACCAAATTGGAGCGATATGGTAAATGGTGCCGCAGGTGGTATTTATGCAAACACTACCGATTTGTGCCAATGGATGCTTGTTCACCTCAATAAGGGTAAGTATGGCAAGGATTTAAAGTCGCAATTATTTAGTGAGGACAGCCAGCGGGAAATGTGGAAAATTCATACCGTGGAAGACGATTTTGGTGGCAGGTACAATACCCACTTTTCGGGGTACGGATTGGGTTGGTTTTTAAAAGACGTTAAAGGTAATATGATGGTTACCCACACAGGCGGCTTGCCCGGAATGCTTTCTATAACCACCCTGATACCCGATATGAACCTTGGTATTGTGGTACTTACTAATACCGCCGAAGGTGGCGGTGCCCTTTTTACGGCAGTAAATAATACCATTGTAGACAGTTATCTTGGCCTTAAAAATTTTGGCTGGACAGATAAATATGTTACAGCCATGGCCGAAATGCAGGGCGAAGCTGATGTTGTCACAGATAACGTGTGGAAGATTGTTAAAAGCAATGCAAAGCAAAAAATAGATTCAAAAACATACATAGGTGTCTATGAAGACCAGTGGTTTGGCAAGGCAGAAGTTTTCATGAAGGGGAAACAATTATGGTTTAAGTCATACCGTTCGCCAAAGCTCAACGGGCCTATGCAATTTTATAAGGCGAATTCTTTTGCCATTAAATGGGAATACCAGGATATGAACGCCGATGCATTTGCCATTTTTAGTCTTGATGAAGAAGGCAAAGCACAGGGAATTAAACTAAAAGGCATATCGCCCGAAATAGACTTTAGTTTTGATTTTCAGGATCTTAATTTTGTAAGGATAGTAAAGTAGTTGATTAGTTCTCTAAAATTTCTATCTCTACCCTGCGGTTGGCTACCTTTTCGGCTTCCGTCTTTTCCGGAAGTTTGTAAACAGGCTTACTGCTGCCGAAACTTTTAAATGAAAGGCGTTCGCTGCTGATGCCATTTTTTATTAGATAATTATAAACGGCCTCTGCCCTGCGCCTTGATATAGCATTCTCCTCGTTTACCTGGCAACAAATGTGTCCTTGTATATCTATCTTTAGCAAAGGTTTAGAGCGCATGATAGCAAGCAACTCTTCTAAAACTGGTTGAGACTCCGGTAAAATGATGTTAGAGTTGTTGTAAAAATTCAGATTAGGTATCCGTATTTTTTCTCCCTTTGCAGCAGTGCTAACCTGCTGAGAAAATTCTGTTCCCGGTTTATTATTCACGGGTGCAGGATCTGCAACAACAATTATTTTTGCACTATAATATAAGACTACTTTTCTATCAGCTTTACTTTTTCCGGTAGCAAGCGTTTCACCAAAACCGTTTAGCCCTGCACTATCAACCGCAATCCCTGCACTTTTTAACCTATCGTAAACATAGGCCGCCCTTCGTTCAGAAAGGTCAGTGTTGTAAATCGCCTCACCCACACTATCCGTATAACCATATATCTTATTTACATTTACGTTTGGGTTGTTGCTAATCCACTTTGATAGTTTGTCACGAGAGGATTCATTTGCCTCATCAATATCAAAATCAAAGTAAACGGTAAACTGTTCCTGGGCCTGCATGTTGCCCAATAGTAAAAAAGACAGAAATGTAAAAATACGTTTCATAATGTAAGGTTTTTATTATAACGAGAGGCTTTGTATTTTATTTTTATAGGTACAAAAAAAACCTGCCACTAATGTGGCAGGTTTTGTATATAAACCCCTGTAATATAATTATCGTGTAAACAATAACTCTCTGTATTTAGTAAGCGGCCATGCCTCATCGTCTACAATAAGCTCAAGCTTATCGCAATGCCTTCTGATAACATCAAAATATGGCTTTACCGTATCGCAGTATGCATGTGCAAGATCTTCGGCAGTAGTTAAAGCATTTGCTTTTTTACGTGCTTCGGTCATCTCTTCCACCTGAGTATTAATTCCTGCAATGTGTCCGGAAATCTCCCTGATGATATTTATTTGCTCTTTACCTATCGATTTGTACTCATCTCCAAAAATTTCTTTAAGGCCTGTTACGTTCTCTATAAGAATATTTTGGTAACGTATCGCAGTAGGAATAACGTGGTTACGGGCAATATCGCCTAATACACGTCCTTCAATCTGTATTTTTTTAGCATACTCCTCAAGTTCAATTTCGTAGCGTGCTTCAGCTTCAACGTGATTCATTACACCAAGCTCTTCAAACAAGGCAAGCGATGCCGGAGAAATTTTAGCTTTAAGTGCACCCGGTGTAGTTTTGTGGTTGCTAAGTCCGCGTTTGCCGGCCTCTTCAGCCCATGCCTCGCTGTAGCCGTCACCCTCAAAGAGAATTGCTTTAGTCTCCTTAATGTATTCTCTCAATACGTTAAAGATAGCATCGTCTTTTTTCATTTCTTTACCATCTATAAGCGCATCAACTTCTTTTTTAAAGTCTCTAAGCTGCTTAGCCATAATAGAGTTAACAATAGTCATGGCATTAGCACAGTTAGCGCTCGATCCTACAGCCCTAAACTCAAATTTATTACCTGTAAATGCAAATGGCGATGTCCTGTTCCTATCGGTATTATCAAGTAATACATCCGGAATTTTACCAACAACGTTAAGCTTAAGGTCGGTTTTTTCTTCAGGAGAAAGTTTTCCTGTAGAAACACCTTCAAGTTCTGCAAGTACTTTTGTAAGCTGCTCACCAATAAATACCGATATAATTGCAGGTGGCGCCTCGTTAGCTCCAAGCCTGTGATCGTTTGATGCCGTAGCAATAGAAGCCCTCATTAACTCCTCATTAGTATAAACAGCTTTTATAGTGTTTATAAAGAATGTAAGGAACTGGAGGTTGCTCATTGGCGTTTTACCAGGGCCTAACAGGTTAACGCCTGTATCTGTAGCCATGCTCCAGTTGTTGTGCTTACCGCTACCGTTTACACCTGCAAAAGGTTTTTCGTGCATTAGCACTTTAAAGTAGTGGCGCTCCCCTACTTTTTGCATAACATCCATTAACAGGGAGTTATGGTCTACTGCAAGGTTAGCCTCTTCAAATATTGGAGCAAGTTCAAACTGGTTAGGTGCAACCTCATTATGGCGGGTCTTAACAGGGATGCCTAAAAGCATACACTCGTTTTCAAGATCCCTCATATAATTAAGTGCCCTTGTAGGGATAGAGCCAAAATAATGATCGTCTAACTGTTGTCCTTTAGCAGATGAATGCCCAAGAAGCGTTCGGCCTGTTAAAGTTATATCCGGCCTTGAATTAGCAAGGGCAGAATCTATAAGGAAATATTCCTGCTCCCAACCAAGTGTTGCAGTAACTTTCTTTACATTTTTATCAAAATAATTACAAACTGCTACCGCAGCCTCATCAACGGCAGTAAGTGCCCTTAATAGAGGTGTCTTATAATCTAATGCCTCACCTGTGTATGATATAAATACTGTAGGGATACATAGTGTAGTACCAAAAATAAATGCTGGCGATGTAGGGTCCCATGCGGTATAACCACGGGCTTCGAACGTATTACGGATACCACCGTTAGGGAAACTTGATGCATCCGGCTCCTGTTGTACCAATTGGCTTCCGCCAAATTTCTCTACAGGATCTGTACCGTCAAAAGATGTTTCGAAAAAGGCATCATGCTTTTCTGCAGTTGTACCAGTTAATGGCTGAAACCAGTGAGTATAATGTGTTACGCCTTTGCTAAGCGACCACTCCTTCATACCCATAGCTATATAATCGGCCAGTTTTCGGTCAATTTTTGTTCCATGCTGCACTGCACTTTGCACCGCCTTGTATGCCTCAGGTGTTAAGAATTGGCGCATTGCCTTGTCATTAAACACGTTACTACCAAAAATAATTGATTTTCTGTCCAGCTCTTGTACTTTAACCGGCTTTCTGTCTGCGGTTTCTTTTAGTGCCTGAAAACGAAATGTTGACATGAAACTTTAATTTTTATTGTTATTGATAAATTAAAACTTGTGCAAATGTACAAAAAAATGTTCCTGAATATAATTACCCCTGCTTATTTAGGGGTTAAATTTTATTTTATTTATCAAAACAGCAAATCAACCCGTAAAAATTAAGGCATTGTAATTAAAAAGTTAAAAGTGTCGTACCTTTACGTACTGGATTACATTTTTTTCAATAAAATTCCTACATTGGTTAAATAAAATCTAAAATTACTAATACTTAGTTAATTGAGTTAAATATTTATTAACCGAATAACCAACAACATAAGAATTATGTAATTTGGCTGAAGAAATAAATACTAACCATAAACGCCAAATTATTATGAGCAATAAGAAGTTAATTTTAAGCATCGCAGCAGGAGCAGCACTACTAGCCGGAGCAGCAGTAATTGTTGCAAGAAAAAAATCTCAAAATAAATATAAAGCGAATGTTGAAGAGGCAAAGCAAAACTTTAAAAGTAAACTAAGCCAACTGCAACGTAAAGCTAAAAAAGAATATCAAAATTCTGTTTCAGAAACTGAAAGCGCTGTAAACAACGCTAAAGAAAGAGCAGCAGAATGGGTTAATAAAGCATCAAGAGCTTAATTAATCTTTTAGTCTATAGGTTTTCTTAAACCGGTTGCAATTTTTGCAGCCGGTTTTTTAGGACCAAAATACAAATTACCACATACACCACAAATACTTAACTACTAAACGATTACCCCACCATGAAAGCCAGAAAAAATGCCGGAAAAAAATTTTTACCATACACATCACTCATCGAGCAATTAGCCACACAAAATAATACAATTAAACCAGACGTTTTACCAGAAATACTGGTAGTAACTACCTTCCCCCCAAGGCAATGTGGTATTGCTACCTACTCACAGGATCTTATTAAAGCGTTAAACGATCATTATGTTGATTCGTTCTCTATTAAAATATGTGCAATTGAAAATAAAAATGAACAGCACACTTATACTGATGCCGATGTAAAATATGTACTTAACACATCTGAACCTGAATCGTATGCAGACCTTGCGAAAGCGATAAATGAAGATGCAAATTTAAAGATCGTGTTAATACAGCATGAGTTTGGCCTTGTTCATGAAACAGTAAGTCATTTTAATTCATTTATAGATTCTGTACAAAAGCCACTATCTGTAGTGTTCCACACCATATTGCCTAATCCTAACGAAGAGCTTAAGGCTAATGTGCAACACATATTAAACAGAGTAGATTCTGTTATAGTTATGACTAACAACGCTGCCGATATACTGGTACGCGATTATATAGTAGACCGCGAAAAGATAGCGGTTATTGCGCACGGAACGCACCTTGTATCTCACGGTCATGGCCCTGCACTTAAAGAAAAATATGGGTTTGCAGGCCGTAAAATACTTTCTACATTTGGGCTTTTAAGCTCTGGTAAAAGTATTGAAACCACGCTTGATGCTTTGCCGCAGGTTGTGGCTCAAAACCCGGATGTATTGTTTCTTATTATAGGTAAAACACACCCTACTGTAGCTTTACAGGAAGGAGAAGTATACCGCGAAAGCCTTGAAAGAAAAATCAAAGAGCTTAATATTGAGAACAACGTACAATTTATTAATAAATATGTAGCCCTTGATGAATTGTTGGAATATCTGCAATTAACAGATATTTACGTGTTTTCGAGCAAAGATCCTAACCAGGCAGTAAGTGGTACATTCTCTTATGCGCTTAGCTGTGGCTGCCCAATCGTATCTACACCTATTCCTCACGCTAAAGAAGTTTTAGCAGGTGACACAGGTATAACATTCGACTTTGGTAACTCACAGCAACTTGCAGATGCAGTTAACAGCCTTTTCGCAGATCCTGCATTAATGGAAAAAATGATTCTTAACGGCCTGCACAAAATTGTACATACCGCTTGGGAAAACTCTGCAGTAAGCCACGCTAAACTATTACAAAAAACAGCTGGCCCGGGAGCTATAAGACTACAATACCGCAATCCTAAAATAAATCTTGATCATATGAAAAATATGACTACTGATTTTGGGTTCGTACAATTCTCTAAACTTAACGTGCCCGATCTTGGATCTGGTTACACTATAGACGACAATGCACGAGCTATGATTGCCCTGGCTCAGCACTATAAAAAATACAGAGAGCGCGATGTACTCAGATACATAAAAGTATACCTTGATTTCATTGGCTTTTGTCAACAGCCTGATGGAAGGTTCCTTAACTATGTAGATGTAAATAAAAACTTTACCACCCAAAATGACAATGAAAATCTTGAGGACAGCTCAGGACGTGCTATGTGGGCTTTAGGCTATGTAGTTTCGCTAACCGGAATACTTCCTGCTGAGTTTACAGATAAGGCTGAAGCTATCTTCCAGAAATCGCTTTCTCTTACAAAGAATATATATTCTACAAGAGCAATGGCCTTTATTATTAAAGGGTTATATTATTATAACCGCAGGGTTAAAGATGCCGATACCTTGATCTATATTAAAATGTTTGCTGACAGGTTGGTAAATATGTACCGCCACGAAGCAGATGCTGAATGGAGATGGTTTGAAGGTTACCTGACTTACGCAAACAGCGTGCTGCCGGAAGCTTTATTGCTCTGCTACACCATAACAGGCAACGACGTTTACAAAGAGGTTGCTAAAGAATCTTTCGATTTCTTGTTAGAGAATACATTTGATGAAAATTCTATTAAGATCATATCTAACCAAAGCTGGTTGGTTAAAGGAGGCAAAAGAGCACAGTATGGTGAGCAGCCTATAGATGTTGCATACACTATCCTTGCACTACGCAAATTTCACGACATATTTAAGGACGAAGAGTACCTTAATAAAATGGAAATGGCGTTTAACTGGTTCCTTGGTAACAACCACCTGCAACATGTTATTTATAACCCATGCACAGGAGGAAGCTTTGATGGCCTTGAAGAGTTTAGCGTAAACCTTAACCAGGGCGCAGAAAGTACTGCAAGCTACTTAATGGCAAGGCTTACCATTGCTAAGTACTTTGGTAACCCGGATACCGTATACTTTAGGAAAAGAATTAAAGCTGCAAAAATGGACGCTTTAAAGACTCTTAATATTTAATAGCAATTAAATATATTAGAACAGGCATTAGGATTATTCCTGATGCCTGTTTTTATTTATACGACCCTGCAATTTCAGGGATTTGTTGCGCTACATGTATATATTGTTTCCATCAGGGCAAAAAAAAGCTCCGTCACCGGAGCTTGTAATATGGTATTTAAATACTATTACTTTAATATTTTAATATCGCTTTCTTTAATGTTATACTTACTGGCAACCGCGTTATAGTCATTATAATCAAATCTTGCAGAACTATCGTATCCAGGCAGAATAACAACCCTGAAAACCTGATTAGTTAAGTAAGCCGGTGTTTCCTGTAAATCATAATTAGCATCAACCGTAAACAATATCGTTCCCTGGTCAAAGTTAAAATCATAATCAATTTCGTCTGTACCGTTATGAATGGTCCTCGGTATTAATTGCCAAACCGGGGCGTTGTTTGCACCAGGATCAAAAGCCCGTCTGTAAACCAGAATCATATCTGCCGGCAAAATTTGCGGATCTAAATCGTATTGCAACGAGTACATATTTATCGAATTATCAAATACAAAATTTACAGGTCCTACCTGAAAAACCTCATTTTCTACAACCTGGTTACCTGGGGCCGGGGCTACTACAACATCGTCGTCATTATTACAACCTGTTAGCGAAAGTAAACCCACAGCAGAAAAAAGTATAAGTATCTTTTTCATAATTTAAAATTTTTTAAGTGTTATTATTAGTTACTAAGGTAGATTCAAAAAATGAGCCAGAAAATGCTTTTAGCTTAATTTTAATAAAAAATAAAAGAATTACATTTGTGTCTTATGAGTGAAAATATCAATCTATATATGGTGCTTTTAGGATGCACCCCCCCTGGCCGGTTAACAGAACAACATGACATCTTTTTCGGGATTGGAAATTCTGTACAGGACCTTAAGGCAGACATGTATGCTTTTTGGCCTAATGCGGGCCAACTTCATGGCGACTCGTGGAGGACAATTACCTATGTAGATGGCTACCGCATATCGATAGTTCCTAAGGAAGAAGCCACAGAACAACCGGAAAAACTATTTTTGCTTAATTTGGGTGGCTACAAGCCCGGCGAGCTTGAGGAGTATCACTACAAGGCACTTATTGTTGCACAAACTATGGGGCAGGCAATAAAGGCATCCAAAAAAACCATCTTTTACAAGCACTACGGCTTTAAAGGGGCCGAGAGCCACATTGATGAAAAATACGGTCTTGATGTTGATGATATGCACAATGTAGAAGATATATTACCCGCCCGCCTAAAGGACAAATATCATATTAAAATAACAAAAGCTGATGATGCCATTGAAGACGAGTTGCACATAGGCTACCTGAAACTTGGCAAAGCACTGTAATTACACAGTAATAATATTGGTGTTTTTTACTTCGCCTATCATAAATGTGCTGTGCGTGCTCCCTATGTGCTGTAGTGTAGTAAGCTTTGTTACTAAGAATTCCCGGTACTCTTCCATATTTGCTACAAATATTTTTAATATATAGTCATAGTCGCCACTCACATGGTAGCATTCTAACACCTCATCAAGTTTTGTTACCTGTTGCTCAAACTTGGTAACATATTCCTTAGTATGCTGAATAAGTTTAAGATGGCAAAAAACCACGAAACCCTTATTAACCTTGTTTCGATCTACAATTGCTACATATTTAGCAACAATACCTTCCCGTTCAAGTTTCTTTACGCGCTCGTATACAGCCGTAACAGAAAGGTTTAGCTTTACAGACAGTTCTTTTGTGGTTCTTGTACTGTCTTCCTGCAATAGCTGCAGCAGTTTTTTATCGGTTATATCTAAAGCCATCAGAAAAATTTTCGGTTTACATTATCATTTCACCGCAAGTTATAAATTTAAAATCTATCGAATTTACTTTTTAAAGATTTATAATCTAACTATACACGCATATGTTGATTCTAAATTTATTATGTCGTCAATTTGATATGCTAAAAACCTAAACAACAAACGTGATGAAAAATTTTAATCCTGCCGATAATATTCAAGATCTTCAATATTTCGGTGAGTTTGGCGGTGTAAACCCGTCAATATCCGATTCGTCTACCTATACGTTTCTTTCTGCAAAAACAATGTTTGATACTTTTGAGGGCAATGCCGATGGGTGTTATTTATACTCCCGCCACTCCTCTCCCAGCAATCTATATTTAGGGCAGGCACTTGCTGCCATGGAAGGGACAGAGACTGCTAATGTTACGGCATCTGGCATGGGAGCAATAACATCTGCCCTGTTACAGTTATGCCATAATGGCGACCATATTGTTTCCAGCCGCACTATTTATGGTGGTACATATGCGTTTATGAAAAACTTTTTACCTCGTTTAGGCATCACCACAACATTTGTAGACAGTACCAAGTTAGAAGCCGTTGAAGCTGCCATAACTTCAAATACAAAAGTTTTGTTTTGTGAAGCCGTGAGCAACCCATTGCTTGAGGTTGCAGATATTGCGGCGTTATCTAAAATTGCTAAAAAACACAACCTGCAACTAATTGTAGATAATTCCTTCTCTCCCCTATCAGTTTCACCTGCTAAGCTTGGTGCAGACCTAGTCATACACAGCCTTACTAAGTTTATAAACGGCAGTAGCGATACTGTGGGCGGTGTAGCCTGTGGCACCCAGGCATTTATTGATGCCCTGCGCAATGTTAATGATGGTGCCGCCATGCTCCTTGGTCCAACAATGGACAGCCTGCGTGCAGCCAGCATCATGAAAAACCTGCGCACGCTGCATATCCGTATAAAGCAGCACAGCCATAACGCACTATATTTAGCAGAACGTTTTGAGAAAGATGGTATAAAAACGGTTTACCCGGGCCTTGCCAGCCACCCAAGCCATGAGCTTTACAAAACTATGATAAACCCAGAGTATGGTTTTGGCGGAATGATGACCTTAGACGTTGGGTCAATTGAAAAAGCTAATGAGCTGATGGAGCTGATGCAGCACCGCAACCTGGGCTACCTTGCCGTAAGCCTTGGTTTTTACAAAACATTATTTAGCGCTCCGGGAACATCAACATCGAGCGAGATACCGTTAGAGGAACAAAAGGAAATGGGGCTTACCGATGGGCTTATCCGTTTCTCTATAGGGCTCGATAATGATATTGAAAGGACGTACAGGATGATGAAGGATTGTATGATGGAGTTGGGAATACTGTCGTTAGCAATGCATGAAGTTTAAATAGAAAAGCATCTTAAAATGGCCTTGTAAACTACTTTACAAGGCTTTTTTATTGCGTACGGCTACTTTTAAACCACAGATTTATTTAAATTCGCTTTTTTAAACAAACTCAAATGAAAAAAATAATATGGCTGTTCCTTATGTCCGGAATGGCCGCTACGGCTCAAAAAAACTTAACTATACAGGAGGCTACATCCGGCCAGTACCAAATTTTTGCCCCGAAAAGCCTTGTGTCTCCGCACTGGAGGCCAGATACCCATACGGTAACTTACCTCGACGAGACCTATGCTAAACTTGTTCAGCGAAGTGAGGCTACCCAATGGGCAGAGAGTACATTGATAACTAAAGATGAACTTACAACCGCGCTTAAGGCACAATTTCCTGCGGAAACATTTGCCTTAAGGATATTTCCTTACGATTACTCATGGAAAAATAAAAGTACCCTTTTGCTTAACATTGACGGCGCAAAAAGCAAATATATTGTGGTTTTTGATGTTGAGAAAAAAGCGGTAATTAGTGCCGCTGCCATATCTCAGGAAGCAGCAAACCAAATATTGTCGCCTAACGGATCTTCTGCTGCATGGCTTAAAGATAACAATATTGTTATTACTAAAAATGGTAAGGATAGTAGCGTTACCAATGATACCGACAAGGGAATTGTAAACGGCAGCGATTATACCCACCGCCAGGAATTTGGTATAGACAAAGGTATGTGGTGGAGCCCTAACAGCGATAAGCTTTTATATTACCGCAAAGATGAAACAATGGTGGCTAACTTTCCGTTAGTGCAATGGGGAGAGCGCATTGCTACTACTAAAGAGGTTAAGTATCCTATGGCAGGAATGAAGAGTGAGGAAGTTACCCTTGTGGTTTATGATGTAGCTTCGGGCAAAAACCTCACCCTTAAAACCGACGGCCCTAAAGAGCAGTTTTTAACCAGCGTAACATGGTCGGCAGATGGTAAGCAAATATTTGTGGGCGTACTTAACCGTGAGCAAAACCATTTAAAGCTAAACAAGTATGACGCTGCAACGGGCAGCTTTATAAAAACTTTATTTGAAGAGAAAGCAGCAACTTATGTAGAGCCTTTGCATAACCTTACATTCGTGCCAGGCCACAACAACCAGTTTTTATACCGTACAGAAAAAGAGGGTTACGAGCAGCTGTACCTTTATAATACCGACGGCAAACTTATAAAAAAACTTGGGTTTAAGGATGTGGTGGTAACTGAATTACAGAATTTTGACACCGATGCCAAAAATGTATTCTATATGGGTACTGCTAATAACGGGCTTGACAGGCACTTATACAAGGTTGAGCTATCATCGGGGAAAACTACGCAGGTAACAACAACATCCGGTACGCATGAAGATGAAGTGAGTAGCGATGGCCTCCTTGCACTTGATAATTTTGCCAGTGCCACTACTGTTAACGACGTGAGCATTATTAACCTTAAAAGCAACAAGGCCACTACCCTGCTTAAAGCAGAAAACCCATACACAGGTAAAACGGTATTGCCTAAAATGGAGCTGGTTACTTTAACCGCTGCAGACGGAAAAACCCCGCTTAACGGCAGGATCATTTATCCGGCAAACTTTGATGCTGCCAAAAAATATCCTGTTATGGTGTACGTTTATGGTGGCCCTCATGCACAATTGGTTACTAACAAATGGCTGGGTGGCGCAAGCCTTTTTGATTATTATATGGCACAGCAGGGTTATGTGGTATTTACGCTTGATAGCCGTGGCAGCGATGCCCGTGGCCGTGATTTTGAGCATGTAGTACACCGCAACCTGGGTGTTAACGAAATGGCCGATCAAATGAAAGGTGTCGACTTTTTGAAAAGTAAGGCTTTTGTAGACCAAAACAAAATTGGTGTTTACGGATGGAGCTTTGGTGGTTTCATGACTACCTCATTAATGCTTGACCATGCAGATACTTTTAAGGTGGGCGTTGCCGGTGGCCCGGTATGCGACTGGAAGTATTATGAAGTGATGTATGGCGAACGCTACATGGATACACCACAGGAAAATCCTGAAGGGTACGACAAAACTAATGTTGTTAAGAAAGCTCCTAAGCTACAGGGCAGGCTGCTTGTAATACATGGTGCGCAGGATAACGTTGTGGTACAACAAAACAGCATGGAGTTTATAGAGGCGTGCATTAAAGCGGGCAAACAGGCAGACTACTTTTTATACCCTACCCACGAGCACAATGTGCGTGGCAAAGACCGTGTTCACTTAAACCAAAAGATTGCCGATTACTTTGATACCTATTTAAAGAAATAGTAATATAGACAGCGCCACAACAGGGCGCTGTTTTATTTTAATACACCATAATCATGGATTTATTATTTTTTATTTTTGTAACTCTTGGTATCGCTATTGCAGGAGGAATTGTATATGTTATTTATGTACCTTTTAAATTGTGGCTATTACGTTCGGACAAAATGAGTAATCAACAAAGCAAACTCATTAATAAAATCTATATATACTCTTTAATCGTTACAATAGCCATCATAACTTATGTAGGATTATTTCCTGATGAAAGTTTTTATGCGGACGAATTTAAAGACGTTACAATGCGGGACCTACCGCAATCTGCTGAGTTTATATCTAAAACCGCATCATATCCCGATTTTCATGGCGACTACTGTTCTCAATCGGAAATTAGGCTATCGAAAAAAGATTATAGTAAACTACTGTGGGAATTGCATAAAGACAAAAGGCTTTCAAAAACTTATGATAGGACAATTATCTACAATTATAAGCCGAAAGAAGATCCAACTTATCAGTTCATCCGAGTAAGGAGCGATAATATCGACAAATACTTATATATAGGTTTCGGCAAGGATAATCAAACTATATATGTTGATGTTTGCCAATTATAATACGAATTTTTAAATCCTAAAAAAAATACATTATTAGGTATATATAATTGGTTTTAAATTGTTTAACTTTAGAAAGCACTGTTATATAGTTAAAATTTAAATATACTTAATAGTTATATAATTACTTGGTAGATCCTGTCGAATTGGTCGTGGAACACAAAAAATAATTTAAAGCAAATTTAGACGGGGTTCGAAGCTTGTTTATTTTTTAGAAAACAGCACTTTACGGTGCTGTTTTTGCGTAATAGTTATATTACATTTGAAAGATACCTAAATATATTATCATCACATGAGAAAAACATATTACATACTGGCTTACATAATAGCATGCTGCATAAGTTTGGTTACCTTTTTAAATTAATGCACTGGCCTTATGGCGCAGAGTTATCAATTACTGGTGTTGCGCTATTTGTAGTAGCATTTATGCCAATATATTTATACAGCAGATACAAGAATGGCTCTCAGGGATAAAATAAAAACAGGGGCCGTAAAGCCCCTGTTTTTTGTATAAAAAAAAATTACGTACTTAAAAAATATAATCTGTACTCAGGAAATTTGAGTCATGATCGCGAACAATGGTGTTGAACAGCTCCTTATTGGCATCAGTAATTTTTGTAGCGACTAACGAACGTATAGAGAACGAACGCAAGGCATCAAATACCGATAGTGTGCCCTCGGCACTGTCTTTTCGGCCTGTAAAAGGGAAAACATCCGGGCCGCGCTGCGCCTGGCAGTTAATGTTTACACGTGCCACAAGGTTTACAAACGGGTCTATAAGGCTGGCAACCTCTTCGGCATCATTACTAAAGATACTTACCTGCATACCGTGCGAAGCATTTATTTGGTACTGTATTGGCTCGTCAATAGTTTCAAACGGAACTACAGGAATAACCGGGCCAAACTGTTCTTCGTGATATAGTTTCATCTTGTCGTTTACAGGGTACACAACTGCCGGGAAAACTAACGATTCGTTAGTAAAGCCCCCGTGCTCATTAACAACTTTTGCACCATTTGCAATAGCATCATCTATACATTCCCTTAAGTAATTAGGTTTATCAGCTTCAGGAAGCGGGGTTATCTTAACATCTTTATCCCACGGCAAACCTGCTTTCATAGCAGATACCGCTTCGCTAAGCTTCCTTACAAATTCTTCGGCAACTTCTTTTTGCACAAAGATAAGCTTCAGGGCTGTACAACGCTGTCCATTAAACGATAACGCCCCTAAAAGGCATTCGCTTACAGCAACATCAAGATCAGCATTTTTAGTAACAATAGCAGCATTCTTAGCATCGAGGCTTAAAATTGCCCTCAGGCGGTTAACCTTAGGATGTTGTTTCTTAAGACCGTTAGCTACTTTGCTCGACCCTATAAAGGCAAGCACATTTACTTTGCCGCTCTCCATTATAGGTGTAATAATTTCCGATCCTTTACCATAAAGCGTATTTACAGTTCCGGGAGGAAAAGCTTCTTTAAACGCCTTTAATAGCGGATAGTGAGCCAATACCCCATGTTTAGGCAGCTTAAATAGTATGGTATTACCCATTATAAGCGCCGGGATAAGTGTTGTAAATATTTCGTTAAGCGGATAATTAAACGGACCCATGCTCAATACCACCCCAAGTGGCGAACGGCGCACCTGCGCAAGGGTGCCTTCGGCCTGCTGAAAGCGGGATGACTCCCTGTCTATGTCCTTAAGTGCATCTATTGTAGCATTAATATATTCCACGGTTCTGTCAAACTCCTTGGTAGAGTCGCCCAGTGTTTTACCAATTTCCCACATTAGCAGGTTTATAACCTTATCGCGTTCCTGTATCATTAAGTACACAAACTTTTGCATGCACTTAATGCGGTTCTCCACGCTCATGGTAGGCCATTCGCCCTGGCCATTATTGTATGCTGCAACGGCAGCATCGAGAGCTTCCATAGACTCTTTTGGAGATGTGTGCGGTATAGAACCTACTACCTTGCGTTTAAAGCCTCCACCTTCGGCGGGTACAAAAACTGGCGATAAAATCTCCATAGTGTCGCCATCCCACGGCACGATTTCACCGTTTAAAAGATATTCACGCTGATGAATCTCTGTTACTTTAAATTTATCCGGTATCTGGCTTTCATCAACAAAAATGTTTCCGAAACCATTATTAGTAGAAGCTGTATTTTCCATATAGTAAAATGTGTTTTTTTTGCACACATAAAGTTAGTCAAGTAAATGTGATATAAGACTTACAATAAGTGAATATTTTATTAAAAAACAGATATATCGTTGTAGGCGTGACCAAAGTTAAAATGGTTTACTATATTTGCAAACACTATTACTCTATAGAAATAGTATACTAATAAAAAACAACGATGACCAGGATAATATTACGACTGGAAAGAGCCACTAATACAATAACATTTAAGCAAATAGCAATAACAATGCTCGCGCTTAAACTAATTATAGTAAGTTACTTTGCCTATTTACTAATTAACGAATTAAATGCCGGGACACTTTTATTTGATAGCACTTTCTTTATATTTATGGGTGTTGGCTTTCTTGCACAGGTTGTAGACGGAGCATTGGGAATGGCATATGGTGTAAGCTGTACTACCTTGTTAATTAACTTTGGTATACCGCCTGCGCTGGCATCTGCGAGCGTACACACATCAGAGATATTTACCACCGGGATATCCGGCCTATCGCACATAAAATTTAAAAACATAGACAAGCCGTTGTTTTTTAAAATTGTAATTACAGGTACTTTGGGTGCCGTTTTAGGTGCCTATTTAATTGCTGATTATTTTGATGGCAACATCATAAAACCATACATTGCCGGATATCTAATACTGTTGGGCAGCTACATTATCTATAAAGGGTTTGCTAACAAAGTAAACACTAATAAAACCATTAAAGGCGCTCCGCTATTAGCACTTTTTGGCGGGTTTTTAGATACTATAGGCGGTGGCGGTTGGGGACCCATTGTAACCTCTAACCTGCTGAGCCAGGGTAAAGACCCACGCGAGGCTATTGGGACGGTAAATACTGCCGAATTTTTTATTACCTATTTTGCCACAGCAATTTTTGTTTTTTTCTTAGGTGTTAAGCATTGGCAGGTAATTCTCGGCCTGATTGCAGGTGGCGCACTGGCAGCACCTTTTGGAGCTTATTTAGCATCAAAAATAAATAAGCGAGTATTATTCTTTATGGTAGGTGTGCTAATAATCGTTACTTCAGGCTACACACTTTACAAAGCTGCATCCTAATATTTTTTATCGATACCACGAATTATTAATCTAAGATTCTTTACGTATAGCCATAAAACATAAATATTTTCCTATTTTTGTTAGGGATACTAACCTTTCCTTACCAACCGGCTTTTATGAATAATGCAATTTTAGAAAGAAATAACGTCAGGGTTATTGGCCAGGGCACAACCACACTGCTTTTTGCACACGGTTTTGGATGCGATCAAACAATGTGGCGCTTTGTTACCCCAAAGTTTCAGGACACTTATAAAATTGTATTATTTGATTATGTTGGTTCTGGAAAATCAGACCTCGCTTTTTATGATATAGAGCGATACAGTAGTTTTAACGGCTATGCGCAGGATATTATAGACGTATGTAACGCTTTATCTTTAAGTAACGTTGTTCTTGTAGCACATTCTGTAAGCTGTATGATAGGTGTCATGGCATCTATAAATTTGCCCGGAATATTTAAAAGTATGGTTCTCATTGCGCCATCGGCACGATATATAAACGAAGAGGGCTACACAGGCGGTTTTAAGTTAAAGGATATTGACGCTGTTATAGACACTATGGAAAACAACTACGCAGGCTGGGCAAGTTTAATAGCACCTGTGATCATGAAAAATGCTGAGCAAAGGCCTGAACTTGTAAATGAACTGGAAGATAGATTTTGCGACAATGACCATGAAGTTAATAAGCGATTTGCACGTTTAACCTTTTACTCAGATAGCAGGCATGAGCTTCTTAAAGTAGCTATACCCACACTCATATTGCAATGCAGTGAAGATGCCATAGCCCCAGAAACTGCAGGCGTTTACATTTACGAAAACATAACCGGCAGCCAATATATCAAGATGCAGGCAATAGGCCACTGCCCGCACATGAGCTATCCTGAAGAAACTGTAAAGCACATACAGGAATATTTAACCAGCCAGGAAATTGCAGGAATCATTTAAGGTTTAAACTCTTACCCTCCTTATAAAATCTGTACGGTAAATTTCGCTGAGCGGAAACGTATAATGGTGTCCGTCAGAAGAAAATACATCTGCCGTTATAACATCATGAGCATAAAACTGCACGTGTTTTAGTGCGATAATGGTAGTCTTATTTATTCTGCAAAAATCTTTTGGCGGTAACATTTCGAGCAATTTTTCAAACGAAGCGTTTTTAGCCATGATCTTAACATTGTCAGATAATATTAATAGTTTGTCCCTGCTATCAATTTTAGAAGTTACAATACTAAATATTTTATCAACGTTTATAAGCGCTTTACCTTTATCTGTATTTAACTGAATTTGCTTAGCTACTTCATTGGCAGGCTTTAATATCCTGCTGGCTACCTTTTGCACTGCCTGATGAAGTCGTTCGGCTTTAACAGGTTTAACAACATAATCTACCGCATCTCTATCAAAGGCATCAACAGCAAAGTTCTTGTATGCAGTAGTAAAAATTATGGCTTTACCCTTTAAGGCATCGGCAACCTGAAGACCGTTCATGCCCGGCATCTCAATATCGGTAATTAAAAGGTCATATTCTAACGAGCTTTGTTCCTGAAGTAATATTTGCGGACCGTTAAAAGCCTTTACAACTTCGAGCTCGGGCATTTGCTCACAAAGCATTTTTAAAAATGTGAGCCCCGGCAATTCGTCATCAAGAAGTAAGCATCTGATTTTTGTATTCAAGGAGGTTTATTTTTAAATGTGCAACATATATATCTTCTTCTACATAACGCTCTAACTTAAAGCAGGACTTGTAAATAATGCGCAGGCGCTGCTCTAACGTAGCCGACCCTATGCCGCTATGGTCTTTTGCAAAAGCCGATTTAGGGGATACCTTGTTAGATACCGTGAGCGAGAAGTTGTTATCTTTAAATTCTATGACAATAGAGATAAAGGCATCCGGGCTTTGCAAATCGGCATGCTTAAAAGCATTTTCTATAAGATCGATTGATATGAGCGGCGCCAGTATCTTTTGCTCGTACATGGGGTCGAGTTCATCAAGCTTCCTCTTTACACTTATAGAAAATAGCGGACTTATTTTAATCTTATTAATCTCAATTAAATTGAGGGCAAATTCAATCTCCTCCTTTGGGCTTACAAAGCGGTTTTGGCTTTCATAAAGTATGTAGTCTAACACGTTAGAAAGCTTATCCATAGCAAAATACGTTTGATACGCATGCGACTGTATGGAGTTAAGAATATTTTTAAAAAGGTGCGGGTTAAGCCTTGATTCGAGCGTTTGGAGCTGTAGGGTGTTTGTCTTACTTTCCAACTCTATAAACCGGCTCTGTAACTCGTGCTTTAGCTTGTCTGCCTTTATCGTCCTTGCTATCAGCCACGCTAATACTATTACCAACAGTATTATTACAAAAATAAGCAGTTCTATCTGTACGCCTGGCTCCACAACTATTGTTTTAAAGGTTTACCTGCTTCAATCCAGGCATCGGTACCACCGTCAAGCTCTACAATATGTATAAAACCCTTTTCTTTCATGGTTTGCATGGCTTCTGCACTACGGCCACCCGCTTTACAATACACATATACGGTAGTGTTTTTATCAAGACTATCCAGGCGGGTTGTAAAATCCTTATCATAAACATGCATGTTTACTGCACCTTCTATATGCCCGGCCTTATATTCTTTAGGTGTACGGACATCTATAACCTGTCCTTTATCTTCATTTATCTTTTTGTCAAAAGCTGCTGGCGCCACAAGTTCTACCTTCTTTTCCTGGCCATAACATGATAACAAAGCAAAAGCTACCGTGAATAAGATTATTATTTTTTTCATGATATTATTTTTTTATAATAAATGTACCCGCTATCGTGGCAAGTTGGCTGTCGTTAAGTTTTGTTGTCTTTTTTAACTTAGCCTTAAACTCTGCAACCTCATCCGGAGACGACGGGCACCCTAAGTTTTCACCTTTCGCATTAAAAGAATCTTCAAGTACCTTGCCATTAGCATCGAGTATTACCCAGAAAGGCAAGCCTGCCTTGGCGCCCTTATAAGTTTCTAAAAGTACATCAGCACCCGGATTTTCAAGGTTTTTGTTTTTAGGAGATTCCTGTACCGTTAATTGTATCGACACGAAATTATCATCAAACAGCTTTTTGCAGGCATCGCTTTGCATATTTTTTTCCATTTTTTTGCACCAGCCGCACCATGAGGCATGAAACATTACAAAAACGTTTTTGTGTTCTTTTTTAGCCTGGGCCTGGGCTTTTTGCATTACGGCTGTCGCAGTTTCCTGAGCGCTTATATTAGTAAGGGGCAGTAAAAACAAAAGGGACAGCAATAGTATTTTTATTCTCATGGTATGCACAATTTAGGTTTGGTTAGTAAACACGAAGTTAGTAAAAATGCATTTTTATAACAGCAAAAAATTATAGTTTCTACAACAAGAAAAATTGTATTAATAAAATATAAAAATTACGTAGTATTTAATAACAATAAATAGATGGAAAAAAATAATTTTGTTGTTTATTTACAACAACTAAAACCGACTGCCTATTATGAGAATGCACAGGGATATACTTGTAATTGAGGATGATGAAGACGACAGGGATATTTTACAGGAAATATTTAAGGACTTGGGATATAAAAATAAACTGGTATTTTTTGCCGATAGTACGGAGGCGCTTACCTACCTAAGGCGGCCGGAAATAGAGCCCTTCATAATAATATCCGACATTAATATGCCTAAACTGGGCGGGTTTGACCTCAGGAATATTATACTCGAAGAAGAATTGCTAAGCGATAAGGATATACCGTACATCTTTATTAGTAATGCGCAGGATGATTATTCTATTAAGCAGGCTAACAAGCTATCTATACAGGGCTACATTCACAAAGGAACCGATTACAACAAATACAAAGAGAAAATACGCAGTTTGGTAGATTACTGGAAAGAGAATATTAATACATTCTCTTCTAAAAATATATAAGTAGAAAAGAGCGTTAGTGGTTCTTTTCGGCTTTTATATCTTCTTTAATTGATATTGGTGCGGCATATGTTTCAACCGGTAACGGAATAAAAGGATAAACATTAGTATATGATTTGATGGTTATTGTACCGGCTCTATCAATTGCAGTCCATGCGATAGGTACGATGTGCTTATTATCAGGAAAAGAATCGAAGGCTACTTCTTTATGTTCATTAGGTATCCTTTTGTTATTAAAATAATGTTCTGCTCCACTAAATACCTTAAACTCTTTGCCTGATAGGGTAATCCTACCCAAAGACTGTTGGTTATAGTGTACATTCTCATCCTGGGTAAATGAAACCTCTCCTCTGTAAATTGTCAATATATAGCTATCCGGTAACTCTTTATTAATATATAACTCATATAAGCATTTCTCACACGGATTCTTCGCCACAAAAGATTTTAATAACTGTTCAATCTCTTTGTTAGGTTTTAAAGCCAATACTTCAGTTTCTTTAGCCGTATTGCAGGAACAAAATATTAGTAAAAGAATAATAAGGCAGTATATAATTTTCATTTGCTATTGTTATAAATAAAAAAAGCCCTTTCGGGCTTTTAAAAATTATTCGGCGGCTACTACCGGGCCACTCCATTGAGAGATCCCTCCTAAAAGGTTGTTGGCCTTTTCGAAACCTAATTCGTTCATTATACCACAAGCATTGGCACTGCGCACACCACTACGGCAGTATACATAATAGGTCTTGCTTTTATCAAGCTGAGAAACCTCATCTATAAAGCCCTGGCCTTTATAATAATCTATATTTATGGCACCGGGAATTATACCCTGGTCCCACTCTTCGGGGGTGCGAACGTCGAGCAATACGGCATTGCTATCCTGTTGCGCTTCTTCCCACCATTGTTGCTGGTCTAAATTCATGTATTGTGTTTTTGGTAAAGGTATTATGCTTTTATCGAACAGCCAATAGCCTTAGTCTCTTTTACAGGTACCTCTTTATTATTTATAAGGGCATCTACGGCATTTTCTACATATTTTTGTTTTACAGCTTCGGCATCTTCATAATTATCATCTATTGCACCTATATATTTTACAACATTGCCTTTAGTTGTTTTTTGCAATATATAAACGTGCGGCGTTTTAGTAGCGCCATATTGCGGGAATATCTTTTGCCCTTCGTCTAACAGGTACGGAAACGTAAATTTTTTTTCTTTTGCCCTTTTTTGCATATTAGCAAAACTATCGGCCTTTTCCTTATCAGGATTGTTAGGATTAATGGCCACAACGGGATAACCCAGCGCCTTATATTTATTGTTAAGCGCCACGATCCTGTCTTCATAGGCCTGCGCATATGGGCAGTGGTTGCAGGTAAATACAACAATATAACCCTTTGCGTTCTTAATATCTTTAAGAGACACCATTTTGCCATCAACATTTTTAAGGCTAAAATCAGTTGCTGTATCGCCTACTTTGTAACCGCCCGCGATTGGATTTGTAAAGGCGGCAAGCGCGCCTACAACAAGAAATAGTGCTAAAAACTGTATTTTTTTCATTACTTTATTTATTTAAAATTACTAATTTCTTTTTCAAGCTCATCATACGTAAACGACTTTTCATAAAACTTGCGCATATCGGCATTATAAATAACTGTGGCAGGTATAGCCCCACTCCAAGTGGTGTCTACTTTACGTATCCATGAATCAGCATCCGGGTCGCGTAGCAAAAGCACTTCACTCCTTATTTGCTTTTCTTTGATAAATGGCAGCAACTTGGTATCTATCATCTTCGCCATATCGAGGCTAACTAATATGACCTTTATCTTATTCTTGTTGTACTTAGCATTTATCTTTTCAAAATTAGGCAATTCAGCAACGCAGGGTACGCACCATGTTGCCCAAAAGTTAACAACATAAGTGGTATCATTCTTCTGTTTTAGGTAGTACTCCAATCCTGCATAGTCGTAAGCCCTTACAGTTACCGTATCATTACTATATATCTTAAGCGGTTTAGGCGGCCCTGGCAGTGTATCCTTAGCCTCGCTGGCTGTAGTTACGGCATTGGTACTTACAGGGGCTTGGGTAGCTGTTTCCTCTTTGCAGGAAATCAGCAGCATGCCTGCCAAAACTATTGCTATGATATATGTTCTCGCTACTGTCATTATAAACCGTTTACAATTACTTTCCATAAAATTACCTTAAAATAAAATGCATTATTTTCTTTAACAAAAAATTAACAAATTAGGATATTGAAGATGCGTATAACATGCTTACATTTGTATATACAAATATTGTAGATACAAATGTTACAATTACAACTATAACAGATGTAACCATGAAGATTGAAGACGTTATAAAATCGGATAACATGACATTGTCTAAACGGGCAATTATGAACGTTATGTACGCCAGTAGTATTGTGGCAGAAAATATCTATGAGATAATGAAAGCTTACGATATTTCTCCGGAACAATATAATGTGCTGCGTATACTTCGGGGACAAAAAGGTAAGCCTGCCAACATGGGGATTATTCAGGACAGGATGATTGCCAAGACGAGTAATACTACCCGACTGGTAGATAAGTTATTGCTTAAAGAGTTAGTAAACCGGAAGGTGTGTCCGGCTAACAGGAGACAAATGGAAATAACAATTACCGAAAAAGGACAAGAGTTGCTAACCGAGCTCGACCCAAAGGTAGATGAACACGAAACAAAATTTGCAAACAATTTGAGCGTGGAGGAACAGGAACAGTTTGTTGCCTTGCTTGAAAAATACAGAACAATTTAAATATTATATATAGATTATTATGACACATTATATAGACAGCCTTAACTGGCGTTATGCCGTAAAGAAATATGATGCTACTAAAAAAGTATCGGCTGAAGATGTTGAATATCTTAAAGAAGCAGTACGCCTTAGTGTATCGTCTGTAGGGTTACAGCCCTATAAAATATTCGTTATAGAAACCCAAGCCGTTAAAGAGCAGCTGGCTGCCGCAGCTGGTGGTAACAATAAAAACATTTTTATAGACTCGTCGCACCTTTTTGTATTTGCTAACGAACTTAATGTGGGCAGCGAACACGTGGAAGCTTACATAAATAACATTAGTAGCCAACGAAACGTAGCTGTTGAGGCAGTTAGCGGTTTTGGCGATTATATTAAAGGCTTTTTGGGCGGCTTAACCGAAGAGCAAAAAAACATCTGGACTGCAAAACAAGCTTACATCGCACTATCTACACTCATTAATACGGCAGCAATATTAAAAATTGATTCTACTCCTATGGAAGGATTTGACGCTGTAAAAGTAAATGAGATACTTGGGCTTGACAAAAAAGGACTTAATGCCGCTGTAATAGTATCTATAGGATACAGGCATGAGGAAGACGCTGTGCAACATGCAAAGAAGGTACGGAAGCCAACAAACGAATTATTTATCACACTTTAATATTTACCCTTAATTTAATTTTATAAAAACAATGAAAAATTTCAAATCTATTGCAATTGCATTATTAGTAACTGTAACTACACTTACTGCTACAGCTCAGGACAAAAAAATCAATGCTTCTAAAAGCACTATTACATGGGTAGGTAAAAAAGTTACCGGCCAGCATACAGGTACTGTAGGTATTAAAGATGGTGTTCTTAGCTTTAAAAGCGGAAAAGTAACAGGCGGTAACTTTACTGTAGACATGACTACAATAGCTGTTACAGATCTTAAAGCTGGTGAAGGTAAAGAGAAACTTGAAGGCCACCTTAAAGCTGATGATTTTTTTGGTACAGATAAATTTGCTACTTCTAAATTGGTTTTCAAATCGGTAAAGGCAAAATCAGCTAACGTTTATACAGTAATTGCAGATCTTACAATAAAAGGTATCACTAAGCCGGTAACTTTCGATCTTAACACTACAAAAAATTCGGCTACAGCAGCATTTAACATCGACAGGACAAAATACGATATTAAGTACGGTTCTAAAAGCTTTATTGATGGTCTTGGAGACAAAGCTATCTATGATGAATTTGAAATTAATGTGAACTTACAGTTCTAATTTAATAGGGTTTAAATTGAATTTAAAAAAGGGTGTCCTTATTGGGGCACCCTTTTTTTAATGTATAGTATTTATTTCGCCACTTCAAATTATTCGCGACAACAGGCCATGGTCTATGATTTAGTTTTGTAAGTCATATTCATACTGAACAACTTATTAAAGTAATTTTCCAGGCAGGCGTAATCAACTTCAGCCTCCGCGCCTGTTTTTAAAGCATCAACAACTAAAAAATATTTTTCAGCAGGGGTTGTTGTCTTAATTTTTTTTACTTTTTTAGCAAACACCATATTGGTTATAGTAACCCTGTATTTTCCATCACGAAGTTCTATTTCAAAATCAAAGCTAAGGTCGTCTTTAAAAAACGCCGATGTCCCGGGGCAGGTATTTCTTACATCGACCCCTTTACCTTTATAAACATTATTAGCCGACGATAATATCTTTAACCTTGCATGCCTTGCAATAATGTTAGGTATATTTGTTTCACTACTTATAAAAACATTTTCCCACATTACTTTACCATTGTTCACTAAAAAGTTGGCATCCTGTGCAATACAGTTTACAGAAAATGAAAACAGTACTAAAAAAAAGAATTTTTTCATGGCTAAGTAGATAATGAACTGTTCTATGTATAGCCCAAAGATACTTATTTTTTACCTTGCCAAACAAAATAAAATCTTACAGAACTTTGTAAAATACGTTGTAAAATTTTACTAAGTAGTTTTGGGATGGCTGTTAAGTTTCTCCCTCCAAATTTCGAGTTTTTGAGCAAAAGACATTGTTGCATTTGCGCCGCTGGGCGATGGCAGTACATGGTATTCTATATCTTCCCTCTCACCTACATATTTTTTATAATAGGCAGCGGCATTCTTGCTCGAGAAAAAGACCTTTTTAATAGCAGGGTAGCTTTTGTAAAATGACTTAAAATCGTTAGCCACTTCATTTTTTATATTACTGTCCAGGCTTCCCTCCCGCTCGCAGTACTGCAATACATCCCAAAGCGCAATATTATTATCGGTCAAGAATTTTATTTTGTCCGGATAGTCAACTTTAGGCTCTTCATTATATACAGAAAATAATAGCCGCCAGAATTGGTTTCCTCGATTGCCATAGTACTGCTGCAACAGCAATGATTTTTCGCCCGGCATGGTTCCCAGTATTAAAATTTTACTTGCAAAATTCGCTATCGGCTCAAAGGCTTTTTTCATTAGGTTATAAATTAAATGTGTAATAGTATAATATCCGCGCCCGTTTTTAAGTATTCTGTAACACAGCAAGTTAAAGTATTGTTACAGCTTTTTTATTTAAGACATTATTGGCAATAACGGCATGTACTACTCTATAAATTTGTTAAGGACGAGAATAAAATCACGCAAATACAATAATCAAATATAAACCAACATTATGGCAACAACAAAAACTACTGCAAAAAGTACTAAGAGTACGCCGGCAGCAAAAAGCACTACAGCGGCTAAACCAGCAGCAACAAAATCAGCATCAACTGCAACTAAGTCTACATCATCAAGAGGTGTTGTAAAAGCAAAATCAACAGCAGCAGAAGGTTTACACGAATTGTTTGTAGACAGCCTGAAAGACATTTACTGGGCAGAAAAAGCTTTAGTGAAAGCTTTACCTAAAATGGCAAAAAATGCTACTAACGAAAACCTGATTGCCGGCATAAACAACCACACTGCAGAGACTGAAGAGCAAATTTCGCGTTTAGAGCAGGTGTTCGAAATAATAGGAAAGAAAGCTGTAGCCAAAAAGTGTGAAGCTATGGACGGGCTTCTTAAAGAAGGACAGGATATAATGGAAAGCACAGAGCCGGGCCCCGTGCGTGATGCAGGTATTATAGCAGCGTCGCAAAAAATTGAGCATTATGAAATTGCCACTTACGGTACACTATGCGCATTTGCAAAAACATTAGGGTATGATGATGCGGCAGAAATACTGCACATTACCCTGGGCGAGGAAAAACAAGCCGATATAACATTAACAGAGGCCGCTTACAACACCATAAACTTTGATGCTGCTGAAGCAGATGATAATGAAGTGGAGTAAATACAGCAGCATTGTTGAAAGATGGGGTTTAAGTTTTTAAACCCCATTTTTTGTATAATCAATTTAGATTAGCCAACCATGAAAGCATTTATTAAAAACAATAGCCTGTCGCTAACGTTTGTTTTTCTTTTTATTGCGTCGCTTATAGCACAGGTTTATTTTGGGCTCCAGGAATATAACAAGGAGTTACTAGAGGATGGCGCTACCTCAATAAATTTAGCACAATATCTGGCAACAGGGCATTTTGTAGAGTCTACTTTCGAGAACTGGGAGAGTGAGTTCCTGCAAATGGCACTGTTTGTAGTGCTAACAATTTTTCTAAAGGAAAAGGGATCATCAGAATCTAAAAAGTTTGATGGCACAGATGAAGTAGATAAAGAACCAGATCCCGCAAAGCTCGATGCACCGTGGCCAGTTAAAAAAGGCGGACTCATATTAATGCTTTATAAAAATTCGCTAACTATTGCGTTACTACTGTTGTTTGTAATTTCATTTATCTTGCATTTTTACGGCAGCCTTGCCGACGAAAATACTCAAAACCAATTAAAGGGATCTGCACTTACTACTGCCGAAGCATATATTAAAGGCTCAAGGTTCTGGTTTGAGTCATTCCAAAACTTGCAAAGTGAGTTTCTTTCGGTTTTTGCGATAATTGCATTGTCAATATACCTGCGTCAAAAAGGATCTCCGCAATCTAAACCTGTAGATGCCCCACATGACGAAACAGGCGGCTAACTACTTTGTGAAAGTAGTATTAAAAACATAGCTCGAAGTGGCTATTATTACTAACTTTAAAGATGATAGTACAATAATACTATCATTCTACCGGCTTAAACGCCGCATTCAACCAAATAATTCAATACACATGAAAGCAATCTGGAAAGGGAGCATCAGCTTTGGTCTGGTAAATATCCCAATAAAATTATACAGCGGCACAAATTCGCACAATATAGATCTCGACATGATAAGGCAAAAAGATAAGTGTGCCATACAATACGTGCGGGTATGTAAGAAAGATGGCGCCGAAGTGCCATGGGATGAAATTGCAAAAGGTTACCGCAAAGAAAACGGGGATTACGTAATAATCGATAAAAGCGATTTTGCTAAGATTGCACCAGAGAAAACCCAGACCATAGATATTTTTGAATTTATTAAGGAAGAAGAAATTCCGTCTAAATACCTCGAGAAACCATATATAGTAGAACCTTCTAAAGAATCGAAAAAGGTTTATGCATTGCTAAGAGAGGCGCTAAAAAAATCACAAAAGGTAGGGTTATGCAAATTTGTAATGCGTACCACCCAACACTTAGGCATACTTAAAGTTGAAGACGACGCTATACTGCTTATACAAATTCGTTTTAATGATGAGCTGCGCGACCCCGAGGAGGCAACGCTCATACCTACAGATGTTACAATATCTAAAAAGGAGCTGGATATGGCGCTCACCATTATTGACCAGCTTACAGATACCTTCGATCCTTCTAAATACAAAGACACGTATAAAGAAGAATTAATTAAAATGATAAAGGCGAAGGCATCTGCCAAGGGCAAAGAAAAACCGGAACCGGCACCCCGCAAGCGCAAAACTACTGCTGCCAAAGACGATTTACTGGAACAGCTTAAAGCAAGCCTTGCTGCAATAAAAAATTAGATAAAAAAATTGAGAGCCATGGAAAAGCTATCTGAATACAACAAGAAAAGAGATTTTGAAAAAACTGCCGAACCTAAGGGTAAAGTAAAAAAAGGCGGTAAGCAACTGCATTTTGTAATACAAAAGCATGCTGCCTCCCACCTTCATTATGATTTTCGGTTAGAGATAGATGGTGTGCTTGTAAGCTGGGCAGTACCCAAAGGCCCTATTGCAGACACATCGGTTAAACGACTGGCAATGCATGTAGAAGATCATCCTATGGACTATATTGATTTTGAAGGCACCATACCTAAAGGTGAGTATGGGGGTGGTACAGTAATGGTTTGGGATACCGGAACCTATCTTGCAGAGGGGATTGAAACTGTTGCCGAAAGTGAAAAGGTATTACGCAAAATGCATAAAGATGGCAATATTAAAATTGTTATGGATGGCAAAAAGTTAAAGGGATCCTATCACCTTGTACAAATGCATGGCCGGGAGGAGAACTCGTGGTTGTTGCTTAAAGGTAAGGATGAATATGCCGATAAAAAGGAATTCGATCAAACATCGGTACTAACAGGACGCACACTCGACGAGATAACTGCTGATAAAAAGTCAGATGTTTGGGAAAGCAACCATGAGGATAAACCCGAAACTAAAAATCCGAATAAAATAGATCTCAAAGAAAAAGATGAACCCACAAATGAGGAAGCTATAAATGACGCAGTTGTATCTCCTTCTTTCACTGCAGATGATGTTGCTAATGCTAAAAAACTTGACGAATTTCCTGCCAACTGGCTACCACAACTCGCAACCTTAGCCGATGAAGTGTTTGATAATGATGATTGGGTTTATGAAACAAAATATGATGGGTATCGCGCTATAATAGAGATTAATGAAGGTAATGTAAACTTAGTCTCGCGCAATGGCATATCGTTTAATGACCGATATAAATCATTAGTAAAAGCATTTGATGGTATTACTAACGATGTAGTTCTTGATGGAGAGATAGTTGTAGAAGATGATGAGGGTGTAAGCCACTTTCAATGGCTGCAGTACTACGCAGAAAACCCTAACCGGGGAAAATTGAAATGCTACATTTTTGACATCCTTTACTTTAATGGTTTCGACCTAACGCCTCTTGAACTGCTTCAGCGTAAAAAGATACTGAAAGCACTATTGCCTCAATCAGACCAGATAATCTATTCAGGCCACATTAAAGGTAAGGGTACAAAAGCGCTAAAGGAAGTTGAGAAAAAAGGTGGCGAAGGCCTCATGGCAAAAAAAGCAACGTCTAAATATTATATAAACAAGCGCAGCAAAGACTGGCTAAAAATTAAGATAAGCAAAGAACAGGAAATGGTTATAGGCGGCTTTACCGATCCTAAGGGTTCTCGCTCCGGCTTTGGATCTTTGTTGTTAGGATATTATGAAGATGGCAGGTTGCTTTATTCGGGTAAAGTTGGTACGGGTTTTAATGAAGAATCGTTAAAAGATATGTATCAAAAGCTAACCGCTTTAGAGCAAAAGACTTGTCCCTTTTCTACCAAACCAAAAGAGCCGGGTGCCCATTGGATAAAACCTGAACTGGTAGCGCAAATAAAATACAGCGAGTGGACAGAAACGAATAGCCTGCGTCACCCTGTGTTTATGGGATTGCGCACCGATAAAGATCCTAAAGATGTTACGCGGGAAAAAGCAACACCTACGCAAGACATAGTGCCGGAAGAAAAAATCATGAAAAAAACTCCCAAACCTAAGGTAGCTGAAACTAAGTCTACAAAATCTAAAGCCGCTCCTGTTAAGAAAGAGACCAAAGAAAAAGCACCGGCAAAAAAAGCAGCCGCTGAAACCAAAGGCACCGCCAAAACTATAAAAAGTAAAAGCGGCTATGATACAGAAAAGGTTGAAGTTACGCATCCCGAAAAAATATTCTGGCCTAAAGAAGGTTACACAAAAGGTGATGTTATTGCTTATTATGATGAAATGGCAGACTATATTTTGCCATACATAAAGGACAGGCCTCAAAGCATGCGCCGAACCCCAGATGGTATTGTTAAGGAAGGCTTTTTCCAGAAAAATGTGGCAGGCATGGTTCCCGACTGGGCACAGACTGAAAAGATCCATTCAGACTCTACAAAAGAAGATATCGAATACCTGATTTGTAACGACAAAGAAACGTTAATTTATATGGCTAACCTGGGCTGCATCGAGATAAACCCGTGGAGCAGCAGGCTTGGAACTCTTGATAATCCAGACTATATAATTTTTGACCTTGACCCTAATAAGACAACCATTAAAAATCTTGTTACTACGGCAAAAAAAGTAAAAGAAATACTGGATAGCCTCAACATTAAAGGTTATTTAAAAACATCAGGAGGTAAAGGACTGCATGTGTTTATCCCCATAAAGCCTAAATATACTTATGAGCAGAGCCGTGATTTCTCGCACATCATCAGTCAGGCAGTAAACACTGCCCTGCCCGATATTACCAGCCTGGAGCGCATGCCTAAAAAACGTGAGGGTAAAGTATACCTCGACTTTTTGCAAAATGGCAAAGGCAAAACTATGGCATGTGCCTACTCGCTACGCCCACGAGAAGGTGCCACTGCCAGCACACCCTTAGAATGGGATGAACTGGATGACAGCTTCGACATTAAAAATTACAACATTAAAACCCTGCCCAAACGCGTTAAAGAAAAAGGTGACTTATGGACAGGCTTTTTTAAAGATGCTTTAGATTTAGAAGAGGTGCTGGATAAGCTTTCGCAATAAATCTATTACTATATTTGTAAGAAAAATAAATGCACTCTGGCTTTAAAAAACTCAATATAATTACTCTGTTTGCTATCTGCACTGCAAATGGAGTTACTGCACAAAATAAGTACGAACCCATTTTCCTGGAATTTTGGACCGACTACAAGAACAACTATTCCTATTTTGAAAAACAGGGTGTCGACTGGGACAAGGTTAAAGAAATCTATCAGCCGTTAGTTGCAAGTATTACTAATGATGATGACTTTATACATTTCCTGGAACAGGTAACCTATGAGCTGCACAATGGGCATATATCGCTTAATATTAACCTATACACATCTAACAGGATAATTCCGAGTGGAGAAGATGTATTTGCAGAGAAAACCGGCAACCGTTTTTTTATTACAGATGTTCGCAAAGGCAGCAAAGCCGAACTAAGCGGCCTTACAGCGGGAATGGAAGTTGTAAAATTTAATGGTAATAATATTACTGAACAACTAACAGCTTTTTTACCCACATACACCAACACGTATGATGATAGTATGTATGCCTATGCCTTAAACATGCTCTTAGCCGGGACTTATGATAAAGAAAGAGAAATTACAGTTCTTGAAAAAGGTGTTGAGAAAGCGTATTTTCCAGATCAGTATACCATCAATAACGTAATGCATCATAACGTTGAATATCAAATACTGGAGGGCAACATCGGCTACATAAGAATTAATAATTCGCTTGGCGATAATAATGTCATTAAAGAGTTTGACGATGTTCTCGATATGCTTATGGGTACAAAGAGCCTTATCTTAGACCTCACCGAAACTCCGGGTGGCGGAAACACCACGGTTGCAAGAGGTATTATGGGCAGGTTTACAGACAAAGTCCTACCCTATCAGAAACACTTAATTAATGAGAAAGAATATGGTACTGTAAGAACCTGGGTAGAATATGTGTCTCCCCGAAAAACGATTTATAAAAAGAAGCTTACCGTTATGGTAGGACACTGGACCGGCAGCATGGGCGAAGGTATGGCTATTGGGTTTGATGCGATGAAGCGCGCAAAAATAGTGGGCACTAAAATGGCAGGGCTCTTAGGAGCTATTTATTCTTTTAAAGCAAATAATACAAATGTAGGCTACTCCATTCCTGCAGAAAGTATGTATCATGTAAACGGCACACCACGCGAAGATTTTGTACCAAAATATCTTACGAACAATAGCGACGAAACGTATCGTAAAGCATTAAAAATGGCAAAATAAAAAAATCCCTCGCTGCAATTTAATAATGATTTGTATGTAACTATTTTTAAGAATTTAGCTAGAAATTTTTTATGTAATGAAATCTAAGCAACTATAAAAATATTTAAGAGCTTGTATGAAAATATTAAACTTAAAAAGCAAAATCCATTATTAAGTCAACAGCAAGGGACTATTAAATTATAAATGTTTTAAATTTTAACATAAAGAATAAATTTATAAAAAATTATAAAGTAAATATTTCAAAATAGATATTTTTTCATATCATTGTTTTACCAATTATTAAGCCTGAAGATCTGAAACAGAGGCTGTAAATTCTGAAAGTAGGAAAAATATACAAACCAATTTAAAATGAAAAAATTCCATTTCTCTTTTAGGAGCACTATTTATGTTTTCATGTTCAGATGACAGCATTGTTACTCCAACTAATCGATCTTCAAAAGTATTAACTGAACACAGCACTAATTGGTACAAGAATGTCACTTTAGACAATCTTTATTCAAATGTGATTAAATCTGAAAAATTAATTACTTATGAAAATTCAAATAAGGCTTTTATATCTAAGCTGAACTTTAGTAAAAATATAGGATTAGTGGATACAGAAGCTAAAACGTTCACCTGAATTGGATCTCATCTTAGTCAAACTTTGTTTACAAGTGTTTCTCAAGCAACTGCAGAATGGAATATTGTAAAAAATAACCATTACACGACGTTTATGGAAAATCAAAATTTCTATAATGGGGTCTATTATGCAGGTCAAGGTTCATTTTTTGATTATGTTAACGGACCACCTCCTACTGTTACTACTACATCATCTCCGTGTACAGTTGCATGTGTGAATAGTTTTAATACTGCAAGTCAAGGATATATGGATCAATACTCATCTACTGTTGTAGGTCAGGTTGGTGCAACTATCTCAAATTCTGCGAATTCGGCTGTTGCAAATGCCAATATTGCTAACGCAAGAAGAGAATATCTAATAGAAATGGCTATAGAGGCTGACAATCTAATAAATTGCGTAGCAAGCTGTTAAAAATTAATATAATGAAAATTTTATTTATAATTCCGGGCTACTACTACTATCATCGAATGCAGTTTTTTCACAGGGATTAAATCCTGAAAAAAAAAACGTAGCAGTTAATATCGCGGATTCTATCAAAATGCGGCATGATAAACTTAAGGCATTATATATAAAAATGCTTGATTCTGAAAGCAACAAAAAAACTGATAAGCATATCGTAGCGTATCTTAAAAAATCCAATCATTTAAAATATAAGGATGATGTTAAGAAATATAAAGATTTATCTGAATGGGTAAAAGCTAATATCGATAAAACAGATTTTAAAAGTATTGAAGAAGCCGAGGCTGAATGGAATGCCGTAATTTCTTACCAAACATTAAGTAGTTTGGAAAATAAGGATTATATGGATTATTTAACAGAAACCGTTTTAACGGTAAATGGAGCAAAAATTTTTAGTGATATAGTTTTTGAAATAACTTACGAGTATCCTGAAAAGTTGCTGGTACCCAAAGAACTTATAGGAAGGTATTGAATTAAATAATATTAAAATCACAAAATCCCTTACTATTAATTTAGTAAGGGATTTTTTATGAAGTATAATCTGCAACTAAATTAATAATAATTAGTTACGAATAAGTTTTTTATATTTGATACGCTTAGGTGTAATATCCCCACCAAGGCGTTTTTTACGATTCTCTTCATATTCAGAGAAACTGCCTTCAAAGAAATATACTTCAGAGTCGCCTTCAAAAGCAAGGATATGTGTACAAACCCTGTCCAGGAACCACCTGTCGTGGCTAATAACTACTGCGCAGCCGGCAAAATTTTCAAGGCCTTCTTCGAGCGCACGAAGGGTATTAATATCAAGGTCATTCGTAGGCTCATCCAGTAGCAGTACATTACCTTCTTCTTTAAGAGTCATGGCAAGGTGCAGCCTGTTGCGCTCCCCACCAGATAGGGTAGATACCTTTTTGTTTTGCTCGCTGCCACCAAAGTTAAAACGGCTAAGGTAAGCGCGGCTGTTTACCTGCCTGCCGCCCATCATGATAAGCTCTTGTCCGTCGCAAAAGTTTTCCCAGATAGATTTATCGGCATTAATATTAGAGTGACTCTGGTCTACATAGGCTATCTTAACGGTTTCACCTACTGCAAACTCACCTTTATCGGGCTGTAGCTCATCCATTATCATTTTAAATATAGTAGTTTTACCGGCACCATTGGGGCCTATAATGCCTACAATACCAGCTTGCGGGAGCGTGAAGTTTAAGTTATCATACAATACTTTGTCGCCAAATGCCTTCGCTACCGCTTTAGCATCTATAACGTTTGTACCCAGCCTTGGGCCATTAGGTATGTATATTTCGAGTTTTTCGTCAAGCTCTTTCTGATCTTCATTAAGCAGCTTGTCATAATTTTGCAAACGAGCCTTTTGTTTTGTTTGGCGGCCTTTAGCACCCTGGCGAACCCAGTCGAGCTCGCGCTCAAGGTTTTTACGGCGTTTAGAAGCTGTTTTTTCTTCCATAGCCATACGTTTCGATTTCTGGTCAAGCCATGACGAGTAGTTACCTTTCCAAGGTATACCTTCACCCCTGTCTAATTCCAATATCCATCCTGCTACGTTATCAAGAAAATAACGGTCGTGGGTTACGGCAATAACAGTACCTGCATAGTGCTGTAAATGCTGCTCTAACCACAGTACGCTTTCGGCATCAAGGTGGTTGGTTGGCTCATCAAGCAGCAGTACATCCGGCTCCTGCAATAACAGTCGGCACAATGCTACGCGCCTGCGCTCACCCCCCGATAGTACACTTATAGGGGTATCAGGCTCGGCAGTACGCAGGGCATCCATAGCTATTTCCAGCTTGGTATCCAACTCCCATGCCCCAGATGCATCAATCTGGTCCTGCAATACGGCCTGGCGCTCCATAAGCTTATCCATTTTATCCGGATTCTCATATACTTCAGGATCGCCAAAGCTGTCATTTATTTTATTAAATTCGTCAAGCAATGCAACCGTTTCGGCCACACCTTCACGCACTATTTCTATAACGGTTTTAGTTTCGTCGAGTATTGGTTCCTGTTCGAGGTAACCCACGGTATAACCGGGAGCAAAAACAACATCGCCCTGGTAGTTTTTGTCCTGGCCTGCAATAATTTTTAATAGCGACGATTTACCAGAACCGTTTAAACCAAGGATACCAATTTTAGCACCATAGAAAAAACTCAGGTAAATATCTTTAAGTACAGGTTTGTTTGCGCCGGGATAGGTCTTGCCTAACTTCGACATCGAGAATATTACTTTCTTATCGTCTACTGACATTTTTGTAAATTTATTATGTTTAAATTTTAATTTTTTGTAGGTTCACGTTTTATTTAAAAATATTTAAACGCGTCCTTTTAATGCGTTAAAAACCCACGCTATGGCAAAAAAGCCAATACCCACAGCGGCGAAGCCATAACCTGCAACCTCGTTGTATTTAAATGCACCTAAGCCTATAAGTAATAGCCCCATGAGGATCATTATAAAAGTGGCCCATGCAAGCACAGTATTTTTGTTCATCATGTTTTTATTATTTAAAAAGCAAATATCGGTAACTTTTATGTATCTGAAAAATAGGATTAGCCGAAATTTAACAGGCTCAGTAATTACTCTTTAATAAGGTAGATACCGTCTTCTTTAATTTCTATAAGCTTTTGTTTATAGAGAGTACCAATTGCTTTTTTAAATGTTTTCTTGCTCATCTTCAGTACCGTCTTAATATCTTCCGGATGACTGTCATCATTCAGCCTCAAGAAACCACGACTTGCACGAAGTTCATCCAGTATCTTTTCGGCATTAGGCTCTATGCTTTCAAAGCCGGGCTTTTGTATTGAAACGTCAATTTTATTATCGGGCCGAATTGTTTTTACAAACCCCTTAATACGGTCGCCCGTGCGCAGGTCGTCATACACTTCGTTTTTATACAACAAGCCTTTATGCTGCTCGTTAATAATAACATTTATACCCAGATCTGTAATATGCGATACTATGAGGTCTACTTCCTCGCCTTCCTCTACGGTAAGTTCATCGTTTTTAAGAAACTGGTTCAGCTTGCTCGATCCTACAAGTCGGTTCGACTTTTCATCAAGAAACATGTATATGAGGTAGCGCTTGCCACCTTCCATAGGGCGTGCCTGCTCGCGAAACGGCACAAAAAGATCTTTTTCGAGCCCCCAGTTCATAAAAGCACCAAACTTGTTTGTGTAGCTTACACGCAGCAACGCAAACTCGTTAAGGTAAATGTAAGGTTCCAGCGTAGTGGCCACCATTCGCTCCTCTTGGTCAAGGTACACAAAAACAGTAAGCTCCTGGCCTATCTCAAACTCTTCAGGCACATATTTATTGGGTAAAAGAACATCGTCCTTATCATCGGTTAAATATAAACCCACACTGGTATCCCTAACTATCTTAAGGGTGTTGTATTTTCCTAATTCGATCATTATAGCATTATTGAAGCCGCAAAGGTACAAAGAATAGAAACAGGATTTTATTAGTTGGGTTTAGGAATAAAAATTACTTTTGGTGTTTAATTCAATAGCTATGCAAATTAAAGTTGAGTCGTTTAAAATAAAAGACTGGGAAGAAGTACAAACAGGCATTGTTTTAGCCGAAAATGAGCAATGGATCCTGGTAAAATACATACCGGTAGATTACGCCATTGACGGCTATAATGTATTTAATAAAAAATACATTGAGAAACGCCACAGCGGCAAAGATGAAAAACAAATTGAACGTGTTACGAAATTGAAAGGCATCACCGTTGAAAAGCCTGCTGATTTCGATTTTTCTGACACGCCCGGCTTATTGCAATGGAGCGAAGAAAAATTTGGCCTGTTTGCGTTCCAAACCGAAGACGAATATGCTGCTTTTTATGGTAAAATAAACCGTGTGGAGAAAAACATACTTGTTATAGACAGTGTTTTTGCCGATGGTAAAGTAGAGCTCAACTATGATTATGAGTTCGATCTTGATGAAGTTCGCACAATAACCTTTGGCAGTGATTATTTTGAATCAATGCGATTGCTTTGGCTTGACGAGAATAAGTAATATATGATAATTGAGGTAAAAATACAGGATTATAAAATCGAACTTAAGGATATTGACCAATCTGACCTTGAGAAATGTGATACGATTTATGCCAGCAATTCTTACTATGAATTTTCGTCATTTGTACAGATCGCAATATGTAGTAATACAATTTTAAAAATTATCTGTATAGCTGGTAATGGCGGTGCTACATCATTACACCAGAATTCTTTTATATTGGAAGATGACCGGTTGATGGTTTGCTGCACAGATACCGTGTTTTGCCTGGAAATACCCTCATTAAACTTTATATGGAGTGTAGAGGCTGATCCATTTACCTGTTTCGGCCTCTATAAACAAAATGGTATGTATGTCGTTCATGGAGAGCTAACTATCTCACGAATCGATGAGAACGGTATATTACTATGGCAAAATGGTGGCTGCGATATCTTTACAACACCAGAAGGTAATAGTGACGATTTTTATGTTACCGATAGTTACATTTTTGCAACCGACTGGGATCATAACATCTACAAATTCGACTTTGACGGAAATATTTTAGACTAAACCAATTCCTTAAAATATTGCAGCAACACCTTATCATTCTCCAGCACAGGTGTAAAAACCTCGAGCAGTTTTGGGCTGTCCGTTATGTGCATAAAAGTAACAAGCGCTTCTTTAAGATCAACTTCGTTACGGGCCGTATGGTACTCAAAGCCATACATTTTTGCCAAGTGTTCTGCAGTTAACTTATGGCTGGTTTCAAAATAGGTATTAAATACCGGGGTTTCGGCGTGGCCCGGCAATATCCTGAAGATACCACCACCTCCGTTATTAATAACGATCACTTTAAAATCTTTCGGGATATAGTTATTCCACAATGCATTGCTATCATATAAAAAGCTAACATCGCCGGTAATAACCACCGTTTCTTTTTTACTGCCTACCGCTGCACCTACTGCTGTAGATGTGCTGCCATCTATACCACTCGTACCACGGTTACAAAATACCTCTACGGTTGGTTTAATATCAAACAGCTGTGCGTAACGTATAGCCGAGCTGTTGCCTATTTGTAATTGCGATCCATCCGGCAATGCAGGAAGTATCAACTCAAAAGCTTTAAAATCTGTAAACGGAATCTTTACCAAATACTCGTCGTGTTTTAAACGCCTAAAGGTATTTAACTGCTGTGCCATCGCATTATAGTTGCTTTCAACCGTTGCAGTTTTCGATAAAAAAGTAGTCAGGAAAGTATTGGGTTCTTCTTTAAAATGCTGTGTAAGTACACCAAACGTGTCATAAGCTCGCAACGTATCTATATGCCAGTGTTCCTGCGGTTTATATTTCCTTAAAAATACCTTTACCCTCTTAGACACTACCATTCCGCCAAAGGTTACCAGTATTTCCGGACGGTAAGCCTCAAAATCTTCTTCCGTAAACGGTGTTATTATGGTATCTATACTATTAAGAAACGATGGATGATGCAGGTTAGACGTCGTTTCTGTCATCACTACTACTGATGGATCTTTAGCAAGCTGCTCGATAACAGCGTAATCTACCATGTCAGGAAAGTTTACACCTACAAGTACCAGCTTTTTCTTAGCTGCGTTCCATTTATGTACATAAGGCATTAAATCACCATCAAAAACGATGGGGTTCATGGTTGTATAATGCACCTGAACGCTTACCGTTAAATCTGTGACCGTTTCATATAATGGTTCTTCAAACGGAGCATTAATGTGTGTGGGGCCCTTTTGAAAACGCGCTACCGCAATTGCTTCATTAATAAGTGCATCATTTTCTTCAGATGCATCTTCATGCAAATTTGCGCTGTATAATATATGGTTTGAAAAGACATTTTCCTGACGAATGGTTTGCCCGTCGCCTATGTCTATTTTATCATGGGGCCTGTCGGCAGAAATGACAATTAGGGGAATCTGGCTGTAAAAGGCCTCGGCGACCGCCGGATAGTAATTTAATAATGCCGATCCTGATGTGCAAACTACCGCTACCGGAATTTGTAGCTGCTGGGCAAGCCCTAATGCAAAAAAAGCTGCGCAACGCTCGTCGGCAATGCTGTAGCAGGTAAAATTGGGGTTATTGGCAAAACCTATAGTTAATGGTGCGTTACGCGATCCCGGTGATATTACAATGTGGGTAATGGATTTAGAAAGGCATATTTCGATGATGCTTTGTGCTAAAGGTATTTTAGGATAGATCATTTATTTAGATGTGAAATTACAGGTTTTGCAACATCAAAAACCCAACACTGCAAATTTAACGTTACGTCAAGGAAATGCATAATAAAAAATGTAAAAGTTTACCTAATAATTGTGCGTAAAGAGAAGCTTTAAACCTCCTCTTTAGTTATCCATTTGCCGTTTACAGGTGCTTTGTAATCGTGCATTTTATCTAAAAGATCGTCAATCGTGTCGCTTACCAATACCATTTCATGATTGGCTTCCTTAAGCAAACCTTTATTTACCATGGTTTGCATCATTTCCAATAGCGGATTGTAAAAGCCGGCAACATTAAGTATGGCTATAGGCTTTTTATGAAGCCCTAACTGCCCCCAGGTAAGCATCTCAAAAAACTCTTCCATTGTGCCAAAGCCTCCCGGCAGGGCAATAACGCCATCGCACAAATCGTTCATTTTAGTTTTGCGTTCGTGCATGGTTTCAACCAGTATTAATTCGGTTAAGCCTCTGTGTGCAATTTCTTTAGAGCGTAAAAAGTTTGGCAGTACCCCTGTAACTTCGCCGCCGTTTTCAAGAGCACCATTTGCAACCGCACCCATAAGGCCTACATCGGCTCCGCCATAAACCAAACCTATATTTTTGCCTGCTAATGTTTTGCCTAATAAATATGCCTGCTCTTCGAAAACTGCATCTGTGCCGGAACTTGAACCGCAAAAAACCGTTATACTTTTCATCATTCTATAATATTAAAGCTTATCATCATCGTGGCAATAAATAAAAATATAAGCCCCGACAGAAATATCACATCGGCAACGCGTTCGTACCCGGGACTCGATATTTTGCTGCTGCGCATAGAAAGGTAAGATAAAATACTGCTTACCATAAATAATATGACGGCTATTGCAGTGAACTCGTCTATGTAGGAAGCTTCCTTATATTTATTTACCTTAAGCGATGTTAGCACCACAAAGCAAAGCCCCACCAGTGTTGATGAGGCTGAGAGTATGTATGGAAAATTATTGTTATTGTTAGCGGGCATAAGCTATGCCTTTACCCAGTCCATAACTTCAGGATCGGTAACAAGGGTTTTTGGGCTTATTACCTTTTCAAGTTGTCCTTTCTCATTAATTAAGTACTTCTGGAAATTCCATTGTACCTCGCTGTCTTCAAGCCCGTTTTTGCTTTTCTCGGTAAGAAACTTATAAACCGGCGACATATCTGCCCCTTTTACAGATACCTTATCCATCATAGGGAACGACACTCCATAATTTTTTTGGCAAAATGCCGCAATGTCTTCTTTGGTACCCGGCTCCTGCTCTGCAAAGTTGTTAGCAGGAAAACCCACTATTACAAGACCCTTGTCTTTATATTGCTCATACAATGCTTCAAGGTCTTTATATTGAGGTGTAAGACCGCATTTAGACGCCGTGTTAACTACTATAACCTTCTTCCCTTTTAGCGAGGCAAAGTCAAACTCATTGCCGTAAAGGTCCTGAACTTTAAACTGATATATATTTTCTGCTGCCATAGTTTTTGTTTTACTTTTTGCAGTGGCAGGTTTTGCTGTTTGTGCCTGGTTCTGGCAGCTAAACAACATAAAAAGCCCACAGGCAAGTATTGCGAAATTTTTCATTTGTTTTATTTTTCTATAAATGTACAACATTTACTTTTTTAAATGTTTACGATACTTCACTAATGCAAAGCCTGCAAGGATAAAAACACCAAGCGCCATATAAAAGAAATACATAGGTGTACGCAGCTCGCCACTGGCATAACTGTGCAGGCCGGTAAGATAAAAGTTTACCCCAAAATAGGTCATTAATACCGCAGCGTAAGCCATTACACTAAAAAAGTTATATATCCAGCTGCCGCGAAGTGCAGGTACAAAACGCATGTGTATTACAAATGCATATACCATAATGCTGGTAAGTGCCCAGGTTTCTTTAGGATCCCACCCCCAGTAACGGCCCCAGCTTTCGTTAGCCCACTGGCCACCTAAAAAGTTACCTATAGCAAGCATTACAAGCCCCACAGTAAGAGCCATTTCATTAATATAAGTAAGCTCTTTAATGGTTAGGTCCATTTTAAGCTTGTTACTATTGTTAGTAAACAACATTAGTATAAGCGCCACAAGCCCTAAAATCATACCCAGTGTAAACGGCCCGTAACTTGCAACAATTACTGCAACGTGTATCATTAACCAGTAAGAATTTAGCACCGGTACAAGGTTGGCAATTTCCGGGTCGGTCCAGTTGCCCTGGGCCACCCAAAGAACTATAGCCGCTACAAATGCGGTAGATGCCACGGTAAGCTGTGATTTCCTGCCAAAAGCGATACCAAAAAACATTGTTGCCCAGGCTACATAAATCACGGATTCGTAAGCATTACTCCACGGTGCATGGCCAGATACGTACCAACGCACTCCTAACCAAAGTGTGTGCAGCGCAAATAGCAATATAACAACACCATGAAAAAATGTGACCGTGTATTTAATTCCTTTGCGATTGTTAAATAATTGAATTATAGTAAACAGGAACATCAAAATACCGGCAAGGGCATACCACGAGTACAGCTTTTTAAAAATATCATACTTGTTATAAAACAATTCTGCATCTATCTTATCTTCGGCGGGCATAATTGCCGCCCCCACTTTTTTCTGGTATTTGGTAAGGCCTTCGAGCATGCTGTCCGGCAACTTATAGTCTTTAGTTTGTGTGGCCTCTGTAAGCGTTACAAAATAAGAGGGCACTATATTTTTTATAGGGTCAAGCCCTTTAATATTCCCTTCGGCAGTTTCGGGATAAGATACCCATTTGTTGCCTTTATCATTAGGGATAGGCAGCACCCTTAATATCTGGCCGGATATCGCCCAGTTAAGCAGGTTAACTTTTTTATCGATATCAATAAAGTCCTTCTGGAATTGGTTAGGCTCTTTTTCTTTGTAAGCATCCTGCAATAACGCACCAAGTTTGTAATTGCCCTGGTTGTCAAAAAAGTCGGACATTGCAGCATATTCAACACCTTTTTCGATACCTGCTATCTTCCTGATACTGTCATTGCCTCTTTTAAGGTAAATAACAGGAACATCATACCATACCTGCCCCAACATTGCCATAGAAAGAAAGGCCTGATCGGCGTTAAGATCTTTGTACGTATCGCTTTTACTTACTTTACGCAATAACTCAGACGCGAATGTGTTGGCCGGTTTCATTCTGCCACCAAAATCCTGAATTATAATACGGCTGAACTTCGCGGCATGCTCCGGGCTTACCTTATAAGCTTCAATAAGACTGTCTAATTGTTTTTGTGTGGGCTTACGTCGAATGTGGCTGTGCGTGGCATCATGCTCATCCGGTGCAGTATCATGCTGGTGCTGTTCGCCTACTTCGTGATCGTGGTCATGATCATGTTCATGGTCATGGGTTTGCGCGAAACCTGCAACGCTAATAAACAATAACATCATTACCGTAAGCGAGGCTTTCTTAATATTTATTTTATCAAGTTTACGCTTAAGGTCGCCAAAGCGTGTATTCTTATCATCAAATAATATAGCCATAAGACCTATGTACAAAAGAAAGTAACCGGCATAAGATATCCAGGTACCCCAAAAATCATGACTTACAGAAAGGCGTGTACCCAGTTCGTCAGGATCATAGCTTGCCTGAAAAAAGCGATATCCTCTGTAATCTAAGACATTGTTCATAAATATCCTTACATCTTCGGTATGTTTTTTTTCTTTGTCTACTATTGTTACTTTACTTTCAAACGATGCATAGCTGTTTTCTGTACCCGGATATTTTTCGGCAATAAAATCGTTAAGTTTAATAGCAAATGGCAATTCGTAAGTTTTGCTGCCGTACATAAGCGTATACTCCAGGTTGCCTTGCTTAAACGACACCGGAACACCTATTTTCTGTCTTCCGCCAAGCAGCGTGACTTCTTTTTCTTTACCTTCAGATTTTACAGTGACCGTAAGGGCGGCATCTTCTTTAGTTTTAAAATCTTTATTAGATTCATAAACAATTTTACCTTTTATAGCATGGTCAGGAATTACAAACATTGCTCCTTCAAGGTTGTATAACGAGCGAAACATTAATGGCTGTACTGAGTCTTTTGCCACAGGCCCCTGAAACTTATCGATCATTCGCATAAAGTTCCCGCTAAACGGTGTTTGCACCGTATAATTTTCGCCAGATTTAATAATATTAACCGCGCCCTGAGTTTGTTTATTAAAAGCAAACAGTATGTTGTTTATACTTTGCACTTCGCCCTCTTTTAGGTAATGGTCGTGGCGAACGCCCGCCCCCTGCTCTACCAGTTTAAGATACTGGGTGCCGTTAGGGTCTTCCTTAATTATCTCTTTAGCACCAAGTGTAAATTTTTTATATTCGATCTCGAAAGGTATTTTATTAAAATCGTTAGAGATGCTAAAATAATTACTGGCAAGCAGTGGTACTTCTTTAGAGCTAAAAAGCAAAGGCTGCTCAAACGTCCTGCGTTGTATCGAGCCCTTGTAGTCGCCATCTACCATTACAGTCAGGTAAGGGTTATCTGAATAGAAACGGCTTTCTGTTGCGTTCTCCCTTATGGGCATCATGCCTTCAAAACTAATGTAACGCGTTACAAAAGCACCAATTATAATAAATATGAATGAAAGGTGAAGCAGTAGTGTGGCCCATTTTTCTTTTTTATGAAGCTGGTAGCGTTTTATATTGCCTATAAAATTAATTACAAATAGCAACATTATGGCTTCAAACCATTTTGCATTGTAAATAAAAACGCGGGCAGTCTCTGTATTATAAGCGTCTTCTATAAATGTGCCAATACCCATCGAGGCTGCAAAAACAAGGAACAATATGGCCATTAAACGCGTGGAGGAAAAGAAGGAAATTATTTTATCCATGAGTATACGGAAAGGTTCTTAAAAAGTTAGTGCAAAAATACTCAAAACTTCAATTTTAGCCTTACAATATGTCTTAAAATTGTGGACACGCTCGCGCATCAGGAAAAAAATAAAAATTATCGTAATAATTATTGCTTATAATGAACAATATATACACCGTGCACATACTTAAATAGACTGATTTTACATTAGCTGTAAAAGATTTTTAATTAGATAATCTATATATATTTGCTACTAAAACTATCATCCATTTATGAAAATAAAACTAATTACTGCTTCATTACTATTTTTATCGGCTATAGCTTACAGCCAGACAGAGGCAACGACTAAAGATGGCAAAAAAGTTATTTTGAACAAAGATATGACCTGGGCCTACGCCGATTGTAGTGCATTAACGGAAACAAAGACTTATGCGGGCGGTAAAGTAATGACATCATCTAAAGAAATCTTCAGGGTTTCAGCTGATGGAAAAACCGGAATTGATATATCTATCTTAAAAGGTACAGGTACAATTATTTTTAGCTTTGCCTCTGTAAGTAAAGACATTAAATGTGTTGATAAAGGTTCTCCCGGAATAATTGAGTTTACCGACGGATCTAAAATTGCGTTTAAACACATGAGCGACCTAAATTGTAAGGGCAGTTTCAGCTGCTTTTTAGGATCTGCCTTAGGCAGCGAAGCAGAGGCGAAAGCTGTACAAAATAAGAAAATAAAAACCATCACTCTGGAATATACTAAAACAGAAAATGATAACTTAGTAAAACATACCGAAGACTTTAATGTTACCACAGTACAGGCAGACAGTATTTTAAAAACAATACAATGCCTTTCTAATTAAATACTAACAACAACTGATGAAAGTACCAAAAATATTTATTCTTACCGCCTTCTTAAGCATTTCTGCTCTTGCGCAGGAGGTTACGCCTAATAACCAGTCTAAGTTCGACGACGTTACTTACAGGAGGAGCAATAGTTACAGGTCTGCATCAGGAAAGCCCGGCCCTCACTACTGGCAAAACAGCGCCAGCTATGCCATTGAGGCAGAACTGGATGATAAAGCCAATACCCTGAAAGGAAAGGTTACCATGACCTATATAAATAATAGCCCTGAGGATCTTGATTATATATGGATGTATGTAGAACAAAATCGCTTTACAGAGGATTCTCGCGGCACCCTTACCACCCCTTTGCAGGGAAACCGCTACTCCGGAGATACAAATGGTGGCGTGTCTATAACCAATTTCAGTGCTAAAACAAAGGGCGGTGCATTGAGTAAATTCCTGATTAACGATACGCGTATGCAGGTATTCTTTACTAATCCTGTTAAAGCTAAGGGCGGCAAAGCAACGGTGAGCATGAATTTTGAGTTTAAGATACCGGAAGCAGGTATGGACCGTATGGGGCTTCTTGCTACAGAGAAAGGCACAACCTATTCGTTAGCACAATGGTACCCCCGTGTTGCCGTTTTTGATGATGTTACGGGCTGGAATATTGAGCCTTATCTTGGCGCCGGAGAATTTTACACAGAGTATGGCAACTATGATTATAAGATTACCGTTCCTTACGAGCATATTGTAGTAGGATCCGGAGAGCTTTTAAATGCCAAGGAGGTGCTTACAAAAGAGCAGCTAAAACGTTGGGAACAGGCTAAGGGCAGTGATAAAACCGTATACCTTATAAACCCATCCGAAGCTGCAAACACATCTGTAACCCGCCCTGTACAAAGTGGCAAGGTAACATGGCATTTTAAAATGAACAATACGCGCGATGTGGCTTTTGCATCGGCTAAAAACTTTATATGGGATGCCGCACGGATAAACCTGCCAAGTGGTAAAAAAGCAATGGCACAATCTGTTTATACTGCCGAGAGCGACGGCCCCCAGGCATGGACACGCTCTACAGAATTTACTAAAGCATCTATAGAAAACTACTCTAAAATGTGGTTTGAATATCCTTATCCAAATGCTGTAAATGTAGCGTCTAACGCTGGCGGTATGGAGTACCCGGGCGTTTCTTTTTGTGCTGCGAGCAGTAACGGTGCCGACCTTTGGGATGTAACCGACCACGAATTTGGTCATAACTGGTTCCCAATGATTGTAGGTTCTAATGAGCGTCGCTACCCCTGGATGGATGAAGGCTTTAATACTTTTATAAACTATTACAGCGCAGTTGCTTTTAACAATAATGAATTTCCGAGCGATGTAGCAAAAAGCCGCAGCAGGGTGCCCTGGTTAAAATCTAAATTAAGGGAGAGTATTGCTACTTACCCTGATGTAGCAAGACCTATGAATCTTGGTTTTACAGCATATTACAAGCCTGCAACGGGGCTAATAATGCTTAGGGAGTACATACTGGGGCACGAGCGTTTTGATAATGCCTTTAAAGGTTATATTAACACCTGGGCTTATAAGCACCCGCAACCAACCGACTTTTTCAACGCTATGGATAATGGAGCCGGAGAGAATCTTAACTGGCTCTGGAAAGGATGGTTTGTGGGCAACGGCAATATAGACCTTGGCATTAGTAAAGTTAGCGAGAACAAAGATGCTACCATTATTACATTTACAAATAAAGGCGACATACCTCTCCCTGTAATATTTAAGGTTACTTACACAGATAATACAAGCGAGTTAAAATCGTTGCCGGTAGAAATTTGGCAGCGTGGCAATGAGTGGGACTATTTATTACACACCTCTAAAAAGGTTAAAGCGATAGATATCGACCCGGGACGTTTTGTGCCGGATATTAATAATAATGATAACTCGTGGATTAAAGAATAATCCTGAGGCATTTTAGAGAAAAGGATGGTTTCGTAATGGAGCCATCTTTTTTTTGCTATAACCGTTAGACAGTTGGCAACTTACTTATTAAACTTATGCCGCCAACATTCAAGCTTCGCCCCTATTGGCTTATAAGAAAATTATTAGTGGTTATTATTTAAAGCCGTGCCTGTAAACTTTTATTTTATAATTTAGCCATCATGTTACAAGTAGTAATTATAGGATCGGGTAACGTGGCGCAGCACCTTATTAAAGCGTTCAACAACTCTGCACAAGTACATCTTGTACAGGCTTTTGCGCGGCACCCGGAAAGTATTTTACCTCTCTTACCTGATAACATGGTTACAAATTCCCTCAATGATCTTGCCGATGCCGATGCATATATCATTGCAGTATCTGACGACGCTATTGCAGAGGTATCGTCGCAACTCCCTTTTGATGGAAAGCTCGTTGCACATACATCAGGCAGTGCAGGTTTGGATCAGCTTGATGCTAAAAACCGTCGCGGTGTATTCTATCCTTTGCAGACATTCTCTAAAGGCAAATCAGTCGATTTTTCGTTAGTACCCATTTGTTTAGAAAGTGAATTTAACGAAGATTATTATATACTGGAAACTTTAGGGCATGCGTTAGCAAATAATGTTTACACGATAAATACTGCACAACGTCAGGCTTTGCATGTGGCGGCAGTTTTTGTAAACAACTTTACCAACCATTTATATACTATAGGCAACCAAATTTGTAATGAGAACCAGATGCCTTTTGATATTTTAAAACCACTGATTAATGAGACTGCCAGCAAGATAGCGTTACTTACGCCAATGCAGGCACAAACAGGCCCCGCGCTGCGCAATGACAAAAAAACCCTGCTAAGACACCTTGATTTTTTACAGGACACTACCCAAAAAGAAATTTACGCACTTTTAACCCAATCTATACAACAGGCAAATGAGCAAAAGCTATAAAGAGATAATGAATGAAATTACCACATTTATATTTGATGTGGATGGCGTACTAACCGATGGCAGTATACATATTGCGCCAAACGGAGAAATGCTGCGCAACATGAATATTCGTGATGGTTATGCCATGAAGGCTGCTGTAGAGAATGGCTACACGGTATGTATCATCTCCGGCGGACTTAACGAAGGTGTACGTATACGCCTGCGCAACCTGGGTATAACAGATATTTATCTCGGAGTACCCAATAAGGTAGAAACTTTTGATGAGTTTACAGATATCTACAAGATTAATCCGGCGCAGGTGCTGTACATGGGCGACGATATCCCTGATTATCATGTAATGAAGTTAGTTGGGCTGCCTACCTGCCCGCAGGATGCAGCTCCAGAAATTAAGGAGATTAGCAAATACATATCACACAAAAACGGTGGTACCGGCTGCGTGCGTGATGTTATAGAACAGGTTATGAAAGTACAGGGAAAATGGATGGAGCATTTTAATGCCAGATATGACTAAGAGCCGGCAATTACATATATACCATACCGGTAGATGTGATCATTAAACAACAAGAGATTTAATTAAAATGAAAATTATAAAATTATACGGCCTCCAAAATGTACTGTTGCTAACCATTGGCATGCTTGCCTTTAAATATGGTTTTCTGGATAGTCAGCCCGTAGTACTTGCATTAAACGATTGGCAATATATCGTCATGATACTGGCTTGCAGCTTAATTGCAGCAGCTGGTTTTTTTATTAACAATACCGCAGGTGTTGGCAAAGAAACTAATGCAGAGATAAGCGAAGCTAAAATATACAACATCTACATTGCGCTTACACTTTTAGGCGTAGCTATGGGGTATTACATTGCTAACGTAGTAGGCAAACCCATGCATTCCGGAATATTTTTAGTCGGCGCTGCAACCCTTTACATTTATGCAACCAGCCTTAAGCAAACAATATTAGTTAGCAATGTTGTTATTGCGCTGCTAATGGCGTTGCCATTAGTTGCTATAGGTATATTTACAATGTACCCCGTTCTTAATGAAGCCAACAGGCCTTTATTGGCAACGCTATTCGATCTCATGCTGGATTATGCATTGTTTATCTTTGTAATTGGTCTTGTCCTTACTCTTATTAGCGACCTGGCAAATGCCGATACCGACTATAATGAAGGCATCACTACGCTGCCTATAGCACTTGGCAGGGCACGTACTCAAAAAATTATACTGGCATTTTCGCTTTTACCTTTGGCTATGATACTTTATTACAGCAATGAATACATTAGGGAGCTCATTTTTGCATTAGGCTATGCCTTAATCTTTGTCGTAGCACCCATGATTTACTTCATCATAAAATTATGGAACGCTAAAACCCAGAGAGATTTTAAGCATTTAGAAACAGTTTTACAACTGGTTCTGCTTTTTACTATACTATCTATTGCGGTAATAACTTATAATATACAGTACAATGCTAAAGGATAAGTTAAAGGATTATAAGCTCATTTTAGCTTCAGGCTCGCCACGCAGGCAGCAGTTTATGCACGATCTTGATGTAGAATTTGAGGTACGGCTCAAGGATGTGGAGGAAATCTATCCTGATCACTTAAGCGGCGCTGAGATAACCGACTTTCTTGCGGTGCTAAAAGCTGAGGCACTTAATGATCTTGCCGATAATGAAATAGTAATTACAAGCGATACCATTGTATGGCATGAAAATAAAGCGTTGGGCAAGCCTAAAGATTATAATGATGCCTTCGCAATTTTAACCTCATTGTCCGGAAAAACACACGAAGTGATTACATCAGTCTGTATCAGGAATGCAGGGAAAAAAGATGTTTTTAATGAGACAACTAAAGTTACATTCAATTCATTATCTAATGAAGAAATAAAATATTATCTCGACAACTACAAGCCTTTCGACAAAGCCGGGGCATATGGCATACAGGAATGGATAGGGCTTGTCGCTATAGCGCGGATAGAAGGTTCTTATGCTAATGTTGTTGGCCTCCCGGTTGATAAAGTTTACCAATATTTATGTAAATTTACCCAAAAGGTATAGGTATGGATATATTAGGTGGTGCATATAGTAAAGAGATAATTCGCACGGTAATTGTGCTGATAGTATTTGTTTTACTAAACTCCGTTATTAGTATATTTACAAAACGCTATGCTAAAGCATCTCATTTATCAGAGCATCGTACCAATCTTATTTCCAAGTATATAGACTTTATAATGCTTGCGCTGTTTTGCATAGTAATATTTGCAGTGTGGGCAAGCAAATCTCAGGATATATTTGGGTTTATAGGCACAGCCATAACAGTTATTGGCGTTGCTTTATTCGCACAATGGTCTATACTTAGCAATATAACATCGGGCGTTATCATGTTTTTTACATTCCCCTTTCGCATAGGCGACGTAATACGGGTGCACGATAAAGATTTTCCCATAGAAGCCCAGATTGAAGATATAAAAGCATTTCATACCATACTCAAAACCCGCAATGGCGAGATGATTACCTACCCTAACAGCCTGCTGTTGCAAAAGGGCGTAAGCATAATACCCATTAAGCAGGACGATAAAGAATTTTACGATTAAAAGGTTACCAAACCGCTCTTTTACAATGCAAAAACTATTAATTTTTTTTTTACTTGTCACAACATTTTGCCACGCACAGCCCGAAAAGCCCACGTCGGCAGAAATCTACCATAAACTCGAAAAACTTAACTTTTTAGGTTCGGCGCTATACATTGCGGCCCATCCTGACGATGAGAATAACCGCCTCATTTCTTTTTTAGCCAACAGTACGCTTGCACGCACCGGCTACCTGTCGTTAACACGCGGCGATGGCGGACAAAATTTAATTGGCCTGGAGCTAAGGGAATTTCTTGGCGTAATACGTACACAGGAACTTATAGAAGCACGCAAAATAGATGGCGGCGAACAATTTTTTAGCCGTGCCAACGACTTTGGGTTCTCTAAACTGCCCAATGAAACATTACAGATATGGGATAAAAAAGAAGTACTGCAGGATATGGTGTGGGTAATACGCAACTTTCAGCCCGATGTCATCATTACGCGTTTCGACCACCGTTCGCCGGGAAGCACGCACGGACATCATACCACATCGGCCATGCTTACACAGGAAGCTTATGAGCTGGCTAACGACCCTGGTTACGAAAAAGATCAGCTAGACTTTACCAGGATATGGCAGCCTAAACGCGTACTTTTTAATGTATCGTGGTGGTTTTTTGGCGGAAAAGATAAATTTGAAAAAGCGGATAAATCGAACTACGTAAACCTCGAAACAGGGGCATATTACCCCCTAATAGGTAAATCGAATCAGGAAATCGCTGCCCTTAGCCGTAGCAGGCACAAGTCGCAGGGATTTGGCTCTACCGGAGAGCGTGGCGACGATATGGAATATCTGGAATTGATAAAGGGTGAACCCCTGAAAAATAAACAAAATCTTTTTGAAGGGATAGATACATCATGGAACCGTGTTAAAGGCGGTAAACCTATAGGCGATGCTATTACCACGATACTTAAAAGTTACGATTTTAAAAATCCGGCAGCATCCGTACCGGCGCTGGTAAAGGTATATGCCCAACTTAACAAGCTCGAAGATGGTTATTGGAAGAAATTAAAACTACAGGAATTAAAAGAAGTTATTGCAACATGTAGCGGACTGTATTTAGAAGCTATTGCAGAGCAGCAATCTGTTACGCCCGGAAGCACTTTAAAAGTGCGTTGGGAATCTATTAATCGTAGTATTGTGTCTATGGTATTAAAATCAATTTCTGTGCTGCCCGAAGATAAATTCACTATTCAAAATCTGCCTTTGGCTAATAACGTTGGGCAGGGAACCACCATGGATGTGCAGTTGCCAAAGGCTACGCCGTACACATCACCCTATTGGCTGACTGAAAAGGGGACATCAGGAATGTACAAGGTTACCGATCAGCAAAAAATTGGAAAAGCAGATATTATTCGCGAACTGGCCCTTGCATTTAACATCGATGTTAATGGTGTTACTATACCGTTTGAACGCAATATAATTTATAAAGTTAACGACCCGGTTAAGGGAGAAGTATATGAACCACTTGATGTAGTACCTGCAGTTACAACACGTATTACAAATAAGGTTCAGTTGTTTACAGATGCAAAAAAACAACTGGTTAGTATTAAAATAAAAGCTGGGCAGGATAACTGCAAGGGCAGCCTTAGATTCGAATTGCCGCAGGGTTGGATTGTTAGTCCGGCAGCTATCCCATTCGACCTCAAATCCAAAGGCAGTGAAACAACTGTAAGTTTTGAGGTTACCCCTCCTGAAAATCCTATGGAGGCAATTGGTAAAAGCATTGCAACTATAAATGGCGAGGAATTCGACCGTGAGCAGACTATTATCGACTATCCGCACATTGCACCACAAAATGTACTCCTGCCATCTACAGCTAAACTATCTAAGGTAGACCTGAAGATTAAAGGTCAAAAAATAGCGTATATTATGGGTGTGGGCGATAATATTCCTGAAAGCCTGAAGCAAATGGGCTATAATGTGACATTGCTTACGCCAGAGGCAGTATCAACGGAAACCTTACTATCATTTGATGCGGTAATTATGGGCATCAGGGCATATAATGTTTTAGACGGTATGACGTTTAAACAACAACTGCTGTTTGATTATGTAAATAATGGAGGCACAATGATCGTACAGTATAACACGCCCGGCAAGCATACCGTTAAAGACCTTGCACCCTACCCTTTAAGACTATCCGGGAAGCGGGTTACAGACGAAAATGCTAAAATTACCTTTCTCGACGCAACCCACAGGGTATTAAATTATCCTAATAAAATAACTGATAATGATTTTAAAGGCTGGGTACAGGAACAGGGATTATATTACCCTGATGAATGGGCCAAAGAGTTTACGCCAATACTTTCGTCTCACGATAAAGATGAAGAGCCACTAAAAGGAAGCCTTCTTGTAGCAAAATATGGTAAAGGGTATTATATTTACACAGGATTAAGCTTTTTTAGGGAGTTGCCAGAAGGAGTATCCGGTGCTTACAGGCTAATGGCAAACATGATTGCAATAGGTAAATAGATGATTTTGCAGTGTCAATATGCAATTAGGTTTAGACTTAAGATCTCAGACATAAGATAACAGACCCTGAAAGAGTCAGACACATTGGTCGGGAGGCAGCGCGATAAAACGCTAATAACAAAAAGATTTAACGACGATTTAGTGTAACAAAAACGCTACAAACAGTCTTTATGATAGAAACAGGGCAAACACAAATGAACAATAAGCCGGTATGGAAAAAAAGCTATACGCTGGTGCTGCTGCTTAACATTATTTATATAGTGTTATTTTATTTTTTAATGGAAATATACTCTTAGTATGCAGTTACTGGACTGGATAATACTTACAGCAACACTGGCTTTTATAGTGGCATATGGCGCACTAAAAACCCGTGGCAGCAAAAACGTGGAAGAATACATACTTGGCAGCAACGAAACCCCCTGGTGGACTGTGGGCCTGTCGGTCATGGCTACACAAGCCAGCGCGATAACATTCTTATCTACTCCGGGACAGGCTTACCATGATGGTATGGGCTTTGTACAGTTTTACTTTGGCCTGCCACTCGCAATGGTTGTTATATGCCTTACCTTCATTCCTATTTATCACAAGTTAAAAGTTTATACCGCCTACGAATTTTTAGAACAGCGTTTTGATGTTAAGACAAGAACGCTTGCCTCGATACTCTTCATGATTCAACGGGGATTAGGCACAGGGCTTACAATTTATGCCCCTGCCATTATATTATCGTCTTTATTGGGATGGAACCTAAGCCTTATGAACCTTGTAATAGGGGTTATGGTAATAATTTACACCGTCTCGGGTGGTACAAAGGCGGTAAACGTTACGCATAAACAGCAAATGTTCGTAATAATGGGCGGTATGATTATTACCTTTTTTATAATCATGGATTATTTGCCGGAAGAATTAAATTTTAATAATGCACTGCATATTGCCGGCGCTAACGATAAACTTAATATACTCGAATTTTCTTTCGATCCTGAAAAACGATACACGGTGTGGAGCGGAATAGCAGGTGGTTTTTTTCTTGCATTGTCTTATTTTGGTACAGACCAGTCTCAGGTGCAGCGATACCTTTCGGGTAAATCAATCCGCGAAAGTCAGATGGGCTTAATCATGAACGGGCTGCTAAAAGTACCTATGCAGTTCTTTATATTGCTTATTGGCGTTATGGTGTTCGTGTTTTTTCAGTTTCACTCCGCCCCTTTGCACTTTAACCCAATCAACACAAAACTAATTGAGAACTCCAAGTACAAAGGCGACTACACCCAACTTGAAAAGCAGCTTGCTGTGCTGGCCGCCGAAAAACAGGAAATAAGTATGCTGTATGTGCACCAGCTTAACCAGGACTATGACAACCGGGAGCTACACAACCGCATGATAGCGCTTAACACCAGGGAAAAAGACCTTCGTGACCAGGCAAAAGAAATGATCACAGAAATTGATGGTACTGCAGAGACCAACGATAAAGATTACGTATTCCTGTACTTCATCCTTAACTTTTTGCCAAAGGGAATGATTGGCCTGTTATTGGCAGTTATCATTTCGGCGGCTATGTCATCATCGGCATCAGGGTTAAATGCACTTGCCTCTACCACTGCAATAGATATTTATAAGCGGAATGTAAAGGGCGAAAAATCAGATAAGCACTTTGTAAACGCCACAAAGCTATTTACCCTGTTTTGGGGTATCGTGGCAATATTATTTGCCTGTGTGGGTACGCTATTCGAAAACCTTATACAGCTTGTTAACATTGTAGGATCTATATTTTATGGAACGGTGCTGGGAATATTCCTCGTGGCTTTTTATATTAAATATGTAAAGGCACAGGCTATATTTATTGGGGCAGCAATAAGCCAGGGCACTATTTTTTACATTTTCTTTTTTACAGATTTTATTGGGTTCCTTTGGCTCAATGTTATCGGGGCCGCATTAACCATACTACTTTCCAGCTTGATACAGTTGCTTATAAATCAGAGGAAACCTGAAGTAGTGGAATAACTAATTCGTATCAACCTAAACAGTGGAAGTCTTAAATAAAAGTACGTGGCAAATGATCATCATGCATGATTGCGCAAATTAAAAATGCCTGCTGAAAGTAATTTCAGCAGGCATTTTAATTATAACGTTTGTCCGTTGTCTTTATTTAATTCAACAGGCTCATCTTCCTCATCATCAAAGTTTTGGTATTTAATAAATAATTTACCTATCATAATGTTGAGTCGGTTTTTGTAATCATCTACAAGCCACTCACGGTAGTTTTTAGTAGTCTTAGAAAGCAGCTTAGAATATTGTTTAACGCGATATTCTATATCCGGTTCAAGTTCTTTAGATAGCTTACGTGCAAGCGAAATACTATCGCTGTTTATAATGCACATAACCGCATGCTGTTGTATCGATTTGTCAATAACCGCCTTGGGCTTTTCTTTTCGGTCTGCCGAAAGCCTAAACTCCTCATCAACGTCAAATTTTATATCCTCATCCGGCGACTTTGCAAATTTCTCCCTTAGGTCATCCGGCATTACATATACGTGGTAGCTTTCGATTTCAGAATCGCTTCGGATGTTCTCTAAAAACTGGTCAGGGTTTTTAAAAATATACTGCCAGTCTACAGGGTCGCTCCAAAGGCCAAAACGCTGCGCATTGTTGCCAAGGTCTATCACTGTAAAAAAGTCCTTATACGGTAATTTACGCGAACCACGGCCTATCATCTGGAAGTAAAGCGTAAGCGATCTTGTGGCCCGGTTTAGTATAATTGTTTCTACAGTAGGCTCATCAAAGCCTGTGGTAAGGATAGAGACTGATGTTAAAATAGCATCGGGTGTCTTTTTAAACCATGTAAGTATCTTTTTACGCTCCAGGTCAGGGGTTTTGTTATCCAGGTGCCTAATGGGCATTCCCGCTGCCCTAAAGGTTTCGTAAACGTATAACGAGGTGTTGATACCGTTATTAAAAATAAGCGTCTTTTTGCCACGCGAACGTGATACATATGTTTGCAATAGCAAGTCCTGCATGTTAACGCGTGAATATAACTCGTCGGACGATGCTACGGTATAATCTCCGTTAATGCCAAGCTTAAGCGATGTTAGCTCTACGTCATAACCATACATAACCGCATTAGCAAGGAAGCCTTGGTTTATAAGAGATTTAATGGGCTCTCCCACCATAAGTTCGTCATACGTTTCATGCATAGGTAGCTCAATATTAGAGCTTAACGGCGTAGCAGTAACCCCAAGAAACAATGAGTTTTTAAAATACGTAAATAACTTGCGAAAACTATTGTAGTGCGCCTCATCTACAATTACAAGGCCCACATAATCCATGTGGAACTTCTTGTCTTTAAGGCGGTTATTTAGCGTTTCTACCATTGCAACATAACACTCAAAGTCGTTGTCGTAAGGTAGCTCCTTTACATTGCTGTCTATAACGGTGTTCTTTACGCCAAAGCCCTTAAGCATTTGCGAGGTTTGTTTACTAAGTTCTATCCTGTGGGTAAGCACAAGCACCTTGCGCTTATATTTTTCTATAAAACGGCGGGCAATTTCAGAGAAAATAACCGTCTTGCCTCCACCCGTGGGCAGTTGGTACAGCAAGTGGTAATTATCGTTTTTACCCTCAAACTTTTCAAATATTTTATCAATGTCTTCCTGCTGGTAACTGTAGAGCTCTTTTCTGTCCCCTTCTTCTTCGGCTTGCATCATTGTGGTGTATAAATAATAAAAAATATAGATTTACTTTACATGGTGGTGTATCATAAATCGCAATTCCGGTGGTGTTTTAATTTTGGCGAAATATTTGCAAATATAGTACTTTAAAAAGGTAGTTAATGACTAAATTTGTTATATATGGAAGGAAAATTTATGCTAAATTATGACCATTTTTCTATAAGCGAAGCAACCGACCTTCAAAATGAGCTTAAACATAAGCTTAGTAACCAGACAGATATAACCGATTTTACTACTATTGCGGGTGCCGACATATCGCACGATAAGGATACAGATGTTGTTTTTGCAGGCATAGTAGTACTTACATTTCCTCAAATGGTAGTACAGTCTTACTCGCTCGTAGAAGCAAGGACAACTTTTCCTTATGTTCCAAATTATCTTGGATTTAGAGAAGTCCCGCCTTTGCTAAGGGCTTGGCAGCAGCTGCCTGTAAAACCCGGGGTTGTAGTACTGGATGGACAGGGAATTACACATCCCAGACGCATGGGTATAGCCTCTCATTTTGGCTTGCTTACAAATCATGCTACCATAGGCTGTGCTAAAACAATGCTATATGGGCATTTTCCCGATCTTGGAAACAATAAGTTTAGCGATAGCCCAATTATAAGTCCTGCTAATGAACTTTTAGGTTATGCTTTGCGTACAAAAGACAAGGTTAATCCGGTGTATATTTCGCCGGGGCACAAGATGTCGGTACCCGACAGCCTCACCATAATGAAACAGTGCATACAAAAACACCGCATACCCGAGCCCACCCGGCAGGCACATGAATATGTAAATATGTTACGCACAGGGCAATTGCAGCCGGGATACTACACGGCAAATTCTCAGTTAGGGCTGTTTGATTAGTAACTTAATTGGAACCATCAGGAAAACAGCGTACTCAGGTAATGATAAAGATTTTAGCAGGTTACAAGGTATATTAACTGGTAAGAAGAGGTAAAGTCACTTAAATTTCAATTACATGAACCCCGTACAAAACTACATATCCACTTTCCCTAAAGATGTGCAGGAACTATTGGAGCAGGTGCGCCGGATTATTACAAACACTGCTCCCGAAGCTGAAGAGAGTATTAGTTATGGCATGCCGGCCTATAAACTTAGCGGTAAGCCCCTAATATACTTTGCAGGTTATAAAAAGCATATAAGACTTTACGCACTGCCATCGGGCCATGAAGCATTTTCCGAAGAACTGAATAAATATAAAAAAGGCAAAGGGTCTGTACAGTTTCCTGTAAATGAGGCTTTGCCTTTAGATCTTATACAACGTATTGTTAGGTTTAGAGCCGCCCCCTAACCCCCAAAGGGGGAATACTGAGACCACTATAATTATGAAATACCAATTGCTATATGATTCCATTGCCATAGGCGCTGTTCCCCCTTTGGGGGTTAGGGGGCAATAATATCAAGCTTTGCAAACCTAAGCAACAACTTTTTAAGCCCGCCTACCTCAAAGTTTATCTCAGCTTTTTTATCGGCGCCGACGCCTTCAAGATTAACTACCTGCCCACGCCCAAAACGCTCGTGCATAACTACATTACCCGGAGCCAGTTTACTATCCGGTATAGCAGCTGCACTCTGCTGGGGTGCCGGTCGCGACATAGGTTTTAAACGGCGCACGTTGCTCTCGGGTTTAGGGTCGTTATCGGTAATCCATTTTGGTGGGGTACCATTCGTTGGTTTTACCTGCCTGAATTTCGACTTATCTACATCGCCAAAAATGTCTGCATCGATCATTGGCTTGTATTTGTAGTTCGTCTCCGTTGGCGTTAGGTAATCTAAAAATTTCTCAGTAATTTCTTCTATAAATCGCGATGGCTCGCTGTCTACCAGCTTGCCCCAGCGGTAACGCGACTGCGCATACGTTAAATATGCCTGATGTTCGGCACGGGTTAACGCCACGTAAAACAGCCGGCGCTCCTCCTCAAGTTCGCTACGGGTATTAAGGCTCATGGCACTCGGGAACAAATCTTCCTCCATACCCACTATAAATACGTATGGGAACTCAAGGCCCTTAGCAAGGTGAATGGTCATTAACGCTACACGGTCGTCATCGCCGGTATCTTTATCAAGGTCGGATGCCAGGGCCACGTCTTCTAAAAATTCAGACAGCGCTCCCCTCGCCCCATCAACTTCTATCTGTCCTTCAATAAAATCGCGAATACCATTTAATAACTCCTCAATATTTTCTACACGGGCAACACCTTCCGGAGTAGCATCTTTTTTAAGTTCCTGTATAAGTCCCGTTTTCTTGGCAATATGGTCGGCCAGCACAAATGCATCCTGGGTTTCGTTTATAACCTGAAAACTTTTTATCATGGTTACAAAATCCAGCAGCTTGTTCTTAGTGCCACTCGTAAGCTTAAGGTCTATACGCTCTATTGCTTCCATTACCTCAAAAACCGATCGGCCGTAGTGATTCGCAGCCACCGTAAGTTTCTCTAACGTACTGTTGCCTATACCCCTTGCAGGATAATTAATAACACGCATTAAAGCTTCTTCGTCCTTTGGGTTAATAACCAGGCGCAGGTAGCCTAAAACGTCTTTAATTTCTTTACGCTGATAAAAAGACAACCCACCATATATTCGGTACGGAATATCGCGCTTGCGCAACGCATCTTCCATAGCACGGCTTTGTGCATTAGTACGGTATAAAATTGCAAAGCTTCCATTTTTTAGCTGGTGCTGCATTTTTTGTTCAAAAATAGTACTGGCAACAAAACGCCCTTCTTCGCCATCGGTAAGGCTGCGGTGTACACGTATGGGTGGCCCGTCGTCATTGGCTGTCCAAACCACTTTATCAAGCTTTACCTTATTTTTATCTATAATGGCATTGGCTGCCTCAACTATATTTTTTGTAGATCGGTAGTTTTGCTCCAGGCGGTACATTTGCACTCCCTCGTAATCCTTTTGGAAATTCAGGATGTTATTAATGTTCGCCCCACGAAAGGCGTAAATACTCTGCGCATCATCGCCCACCACACATATATTCTGAAAACGGTCGCTTAGTGCTCTTACTATAAGGTATTGCGAATGGTTAGTATCCTGGTACTCGTCTACCATTATATATCTAAAACGGTCCTGATATTTAGCAAGCACATCCGGAAAACGGTTCAGCAACTCATTAGTTCGCAACAGTAAATCGTCAAAATCCATGGCACCGGCTTTAAAGCAACGGTCTACATAATGTTGGTAAATTTCGCCAAGTCGTGGCTTTTTACTCATGGCGTCGGCCTCCTGAAGTTCGGGATTATTAAAGTATGCCTTTACCGTGATGAGCGAATTTTTAAATGATGATATACGGCTTAAAACCTGTTTAGGTTTATAGACATCCCTGTCGAGCTGCATTTCTTTTATAATAGACGATATAAGCCTTACACTATCCTGAGAGTCGTAAATACTAAAGTTAGAAGGAAAGCCCAGTTTATCGGCCTCAAACCTTAATATCTTAGCAAATATAGAGTGAAATGTGCCCATCCAGAGATTTTTCGCCTCCGAGGAACCCACAATATCAGAGATACGCTTTTTCATTTCCTTGGCAGCCTTATTGGTAAAGGTAAGCGCGAGTATATTAAAAGCATCTACCCCAAGACTCATAAGGTAGGCAATGCGTATGGTAAGTACCCTTGTCTTGCCCGACCCTGCTCCGGCTATTATGATCATGGGGCCATCTTTTTGCAGTGTGGGTGCCTGCTGGGCTTCGTTTAGCTGACTTATATAATTCTGAATGTCCATTGTATAACTTTAGCTGCAAAAATAACGATTTTTGGCGGGAATTTTTGCCAAAAATATTTAGGCTGAAAGCCGTAATGAAAAACTTATTTCGTTATTTTCGCTTTTTACAATTAATTTAATGTAGCAACGTTGTTTATGCTACTAACTACTTAATCGCACCTTATGGAATTTGAAAGTTTCCTGCAAATTGTTTTTTCTGTTATACCATCTGTTATAGTGGGTGTCATTGCTTACTATTTTTTTAAAATGCATACCGAAAATGAGGAGGGCCGCCGCCGCTATCTTATACACAAAGAAGCACAAAAAACGGCTATGCCTTTAAGATTGCAGGCTTATGAAAGGTTATCATTGTTTTTAGAGCGTATAGACCCTGCAAAACTACTTATTCGTATAACGCCGCAATCCAGCAACAAGCATGATTATGAGGAATATGTTATTGGACAGGTAGAGCAGGAATATGAACATAACCTTACACAGCAAATATATGTTTCGGCAGAATGCTGGAACATTATTACAACCGCAAAAAATGCCACTATACAAACTATACGCAAGACTAACATGAGCGAGCGTGTAGATACAGCAAACAAACTACGCGAAGTAATGCTTACCGACCTGTTTGACAAGCAAAGCCCAAGCAGCATTGCCCTTGCCCACCTTAAAAACGAGGTGTCGGAACTTTGGTCTGAATAATCTTAAAATAATTTATCTTTATAATAGAAAGGCATCTTTAAGGATGTCTTTTTTTGTAGACAAATATTAAATATATGAAGCTGTTAATAAGATACAAAACATACCTCATCGGATTTCTCGTGCTTGTTCCCGCGGCGGCATTTTATGCTTTTACGCCAACGAAAAGTGAAGATGGGTTTATATCATACATAGTAAATCCTGAAAAGCAACGCATCGCATTATTTTATAAAGATGATAACCAAAAACATTTTAGGAGTATACAGAACTTAAAAACATTTACAGAACACAAGCACCTAAAATTAGACTTTGCCATGAATGGTGGTATGTATAAAAAAGACGGTTCACCGCAGGGATTATATATTGAAAATGGCAAAATATTATCCCCGACCGATACACTTACTAATGCACACGGCAATTTTTACCTGCAGCCTAACGGAATATTTTATATCACCAATAAGAATAAAGCAGGTATAAGCACTACCAAGCTCTTTAAAGACAGCAATGTAAAATATGCCACACAATCGGGCCCAATGCTATTGACAGATGGTAAAATCCACTGCGCTTTTAAGGAAGGTTCAGCGAATTTACAGATACGAAATGGCGTGGGCATATTGCCTAATGGTAACGCTATTTTTGCCATTAGTAAAGAACCGGTAAATTTTTACGACTCTGCTTTATACTTTAAAAACCGGGGTTGTAAAAACGCATTGTATCTTGATGGTTTTGTATCCCGTGCCTATATACCATCTAAAAAATGGCTGCAAACGGAAGGGGATTTTGGAGTGATAATAGCGGTGACCAATTAAACCTACTTCTCCCCAAGCAACTGCTCCAGTTTCTTTCTCTCAGCATCCGGCAATTGCGGCAGCATGGTTTCAAACAATGCTCTGTAGCCTTCTTTTTTAAGAAGCTTACGAATATTGTCTTTCCCGAATTTCACAAATTGCCATTTGTGGTGCAACGTAGCATTAACAAGGTTTTGCCATACGATTGGGTCGGCTTTGCCAATGTAAAGCAAGTTAGCCAGTGCATTTTGCCGTACCGAGCTTTCATATCGTGGTGAGGCATATTGCAGCAATTCGCCATAAAAATCGGCTTTTTTTTCAGGGTGGTAATCTTTAGCTGCATACGCCAGAGTAAGCCAAAGAATACGAAGGTTCTTATCATTAAAGCCTATCCATTTACTTCCCTTGTCTAAAAATTCGCCCTGACGGTCAGGAAAACGACGGCATAAGTTATTTAGTGCAAGTTCTCTCGTTATGTAAGATTCATCATCAAGCAAGGTAATATATTCTTTTTCAAACTCTGCCGGGATGGTAGTAACCGTTCTGGCAACCGCCTGACGTAATTTAATATCGCCTGTTTTCATCACATAACGCAACAGGTCGGCCTTTTCTGCAAACAGCACCTTGGCTGTCTGAAAAATCACTTCCTGCTTTACAGGATAAAACTGGTCGCTTTGCAACACCTGCATAAAAATAGGCTTTTTATCTTCAAACCGTTTATCGCTTAAGTCGCCCAATTTAAGGTACAATTGCATAAACTCGTTTTTACTCAAAATTTCTACCGCCTCGGCCACTTCGAAACCGGGACTTTCCAGCCAGCGTTTTTTAAACGAAGCGGTATCATAGGCAGATACTTTATTTATCTCGGCTAAAAACTCATCAGTATTCACATTTTGATAAGCGTATTTTTCAAGATAATTTTTTACCGCAGTTTTAAAAACATCATGTCCTATCGCTTCCCTTAAAACATGCAGCGCCCATGCGCCCTTTTGGTAAAAGGAAAGCGTACTTGCCTTTTCGTTCATCACCGGAATGGTATCTGTTTTGGCAGCCTGCTGTAAACGTTCGGCCATATCATACAACTGGTAATTAAAATGGTCCTCGCCATACAATTCCTGCTCGGCAAGAAGTGCATAATACGTTGCAAACCCCTCCTGAAGCCAGTGGTGAGTACCACTTTCGGCAGTAACCAGGTCGCCAAACCACTGGTGTGCCAGTTCGTGGGCATTTACATTAATATAGGTACGGTCGTTAAATCCGGTCTCATCTACCACAAAATCCTCACTAAAAATAGTCGACGTAGTATTTTCCATACCTGCGTATAAAAAGTCGAGCACCGGTACCTGGCGGTAAACTCCCCAAGGGTAGTTTACCCCAATTTCCTTTTCCAAAAAATCAAATATACGTTTGCTGTCGCGGTACGTTGGGCCAAATTTAGCTGCATCTTCCGGGCGGTACCAAAACTCTAAGGGTGTTCCCGTAGCGGCAGATTGCGACTGTTGCTCAAACTGCCCGACAGTGAGCATAGCGAGGTAGCTGCTCATGGGCTTATCCATCCGGTAGTTCCATCTTTGCAGGTTGCCTTCAACCGATTTACTTTTTAAAACTCCGTTTGCCATTACCTCATAACCCTTATCATATGCTACAGAAAGGTTAAAGATCACTTTCTCGTTAACATCGTCAAAACTCGGCAACCAGTAGCTGGTATATTTGCCCTGTCCCTGCGTCCATATTTGTACATCGCTGTCGCCTATGCCGTTTGATCCGGGAGTCGGATTATTATTGCATTCAGGACAGTCAAAACGTACAAAATATAAGGTTTGTTTGGGTTGTGCTGTATAAGTAAATTCGACGGTGTTCTTTCCTTTTTTATAGCCTTTAAAAAGTTTTAAGGCATCGGCCGATGCTGCCCAGCCTGTTTTCTTTTTGCCATTAACCTTTACATCTTTAAACTGCATATTGCGGGCATCGATGTATATGGTATCAGGCTTAGATGACACCTCAAATGTGTAGGTAACTTTTCCTGTAACTTCCTTTTGCGCAACATTAAATGTCAGGTAGGCATCAACCGTTTTAAAATCGACATTTTTTAATTGCTGTGGTTGCTGTGCCTGGGCAAATACTATGGTGGTGCAAAATAACGCGAGGGCTTCTAAGCAGGCTTTCATTCTATACTTTTTTACAAAACTACATAAATACAATCATAATAATTGCAAAGCCATCGGATTCTCTTTTTTTAAGTTTTCGTTAAATCAGGCAGTTATAGCGGTATAAATTTTTAATTTTAACAACTTAATTTTTATTGTATGACTTACACTTCAACTCCATATAAAAAAATTTTAGCGACAATCGCTGTACTTCTGCTTTTAGTTACTCCCCAATACATTAACGCGCAACTGCTTACATCGACAGATACAAAAACGGAAGAACCAAATTTTCCGGCTGATTCGCTCGACCGCCGTACGCCGCGGGGCACGGTTAATGGATTCATAAAGGCGATGGCCGACCAAAATTACCTAAGGGCAAGCCAGTATTTACAATTAAAACGTTCGTGGAGAAAAAATACTCAGCGGCTTCGTATTGTACAAACTTTTCAAAGGCTTTTAGACCAGGGTGGCGACATGGCCCCCACTGCCCTGCTTAGCAATAAATACGAGGGCAACCCCGATGACGTACTCGAGGAAAACAGAGACCTTGTGGGTACCATTACCATAGAAACTAAAGAAATATTACTATACGTAGAAAATGTAGCACCGTCAGAACAACCACCACTATGGCAATTCTCTGAAGAAACGGTGGCGCAAATTGCCGCAGTTACATCAGACGAAGATACGCTGCTTAACCGAGTGCTGCCCAATTACCTGAAGAATAAAAAATTAGGAGGCGTACCCGTAGGCCACTGGATAGCCGTAGTAATTATGGTGCTCCTGTCTTACCTTATTGCCTGGACCTTAGTAGCGTTTGTAGGTTTTATTATAAAAAAGACTTGGAAAAAAGCGCGCGAGGAAGAAAAGTGGATCCTCATTAGGGCTATGGGGCTGCCATTCAGGCTATATATTGCCGTGTGGTTGTTTGTAGTAATATCGCAATACGCAGGTATATCTATAATTGTACGCCAACGTTTTAGTGCGATTACCTTTGTAATAGGCATCGTGGCGTTCCTGATAATGCTGTGGAGGCTCTCTGATATTATTAGCGATTTTACAAGAAGCCGCATGACGTTACGCAAGCGAATATCGGCCATATCGGTTATCTTGTTCTTAAGGCGAATGGCAAAAGCTGCCATTGTTATAATAGGCTTTATAGCAATTCTTGGCGCTATTGGGCTCGACGTTACTACCTGGTTTGCCGCGCTGGGTATAGGTGGTATAGCCTTAGCGCTGGGAGCCCAAAAAACGGTAGAGAACTTTGTGGGGAGCGTTACCCTTGTTGCCGACCAGCCTATTCGTGTGGGAGACTTTTGTAAAGTAGGCGAAATTACCGGTACGGTAGAATCTATAGGTATGCGAAGCACGAGACTGCGCACCGGCGAACGTACCATTGTAACAATACCTAATGGGAGCTTTTCGAGCAATAATATAGAAAATTATGCCCATCGCGACCGCTTTTTATTTGCCACCAGCTTAGAGTTCAGGATGGAAACCACACCCGACCAGTTGCGGTACCTTCTCGTAGAGATACGTTCGTTGCTTTACTCTCATGCCAGCGTAAACCCTGAGCCTGCAAAAGTGCGCTTTACAGGTATTACTACCAGCGCTTACAAAATTGAAATCTATGCTTACATTGAAGCACCTAACTTTGACGCATCTCAGGAAATAGAGGAAGACCTATTGCTGCGCATACTGGATATTGTGGCACAAAGCGGTACCGACTTTGCCTTCCCGAGCCAAACGCTATACATGGCACGCGACAAAGGTACCGATGATGATAAAACCACCGCTACTCATGATATTGTTAAACAATGGACTGGCGCAAACGAGCTGCAACTGCCCTCTTTCACCCCAGAACAAATTCAAAAACTCAAGGGGACTGTGAAGTACCCGCCGGAGGGAGCTGCCATTAAAAAAGAGGAAAATAATCTATAACTGTAAAGTGACCATTATATATACTTAAAAATCATTCACCCACACTTAACTCCCGTTAAAAGACACCATACCACCATTTAACGAAAATAAATATACATAGCGTTTTATAGATATACATTTGGGATATAATCAAACAGCCCTTACTCATCATGAACGACTATATATTTAATTTAGAAAAAGATTTCCAGGCTTACCTGCCGGAAGGATACTATACTTTTATTGGCCCTGCCAACCAGGAACTTCTGGGCGATTTTACCAGCGTGGTTAACCTGGTTGCCCCTACTAACAATGTAGCCCGCACCATAAATAACACACTTAGCAACAAACGCGCTGTTAAGCAGGTGCTATCTGCCCTTTATCAGGATGCCGATCTAAGGGTATATGTTGTAGAAGGCGATTCGCCTTACGGCCTTGTATATACCACCGTGGAGGAATACTGCGAACATACCGACATAAAGTTTCGCGCACTAAGTTCGTAACCCGGTCCGGGCATCTAAAATATTTAAAATAATTTTTTACATAACGGTATTATCATGGCTACAAGGCTTACCCTGGTTGACGATGACGGCAACGCAATGGAATGTTTTTTAAATAAAAACAACACCGTACAAATAAACGCGGCGACAGACACGGAGGATTGTTTAAGCACGGCCTCTATCAGCCTGCAAAAATATCAGGTGCAAAAACTGGTTAGCATGCTTAGCGAAACTTTAGCTAAAATGGAAGATTCTAAGACTGCTAACGAAAGTGTACTCGTAGAATAGCTATTAAATTATAGCAGCAATGGATGTTTCTATAATTTCTTATTTATAATTATCTTCGTGCTTTAAATATCGAAAGGATCGACTGGATAGAGCACCTGCCTTCTAAGCAGGCGGTCTGAAAGTTTGAACCCCGATGCGATTATAAACATGGAGCTATAATTAATGAACAACCTTCTTGATACCCCTATAGAATACCTTAAAGGTGTGGGGCCCGCACGTGGCGAGCTGCTCCGTAAGGAATTGGGCATTCATAAATATGGCGACCTTGTAAGCCTTTTTCCTAACCGTTACATAGACCGCACCCGTTATTACCGCATTAATGAGTTGCTTAGCAGTAACTCTGAAATGCAGATAGTGGGAAAAGTAATCAACATTAAAACAGTTGGCGAAAAACGCACGCGTCTTGTTGCTACTTTTACAGACGGTACCGGCGAAATGGAACTGGTGTGGTTTCAGGGGCAAAAGTGGATAAGAGAGAATCTTAAGCTAAATGTACCCTATGTTATATTTGGCAAATGCACCTCTTTTAACGGGATCTTTAATATGGCGCATCCTGAAATGGAACCGCTTGCAGAATACGAAGCCAGCCTTCGCAGCGCTATGCAGCCCATTTATCCCAGCACTGAGAAACTTACACAGCGTGGCATTACCAACAAGGTAGTAAACAAAATAATGCAGCAACTGTTTGTAGAAACGCAGGCATTATTTAGCGAGACACTCCCGGCACACCTTATACAGCAGTTACAGCTAATACCAAAGAATGCGGCGTTATTTAACATCCACTTCCCTAAAAGCCAGGATATACTGGCACGGGCTCAATTCAGGTTAAAGTTTGAAGAGTTGTTTTTTATTCAGCTTCAGCTTATTACCAAGAACCTTATTCGAAAGCATAAGATAAAAGGTCATCCCTTTGGTATAGTGGGTACTTATTTTACCACGTTTTACAATAACCACCTTCCATTTGAATTAACCGGTGCGCAAAAGCGCGTTGTAAAAGAAATCAGGAATGATATGGGCCAGCCTGCCCAAATGAACCGGCTGTTGCAGGGCGATGTAGGATCTGGCAAAACCATAGTGGCATTAATGAGTATGCTCTTAGCGTTAGATAACGGCTTTCAGGCGTGCTTAATGGCACCAACCGAAATTTTAGCCAACCAGCATTTTATTGGATTATCAGAGCTTGCAGCCCCTCTTGGCATTAACATAAAAATACTTACCGGATCTGTTAAAACTGCTGAGCGACGCATTATTCATGAAGCGCTCGAGGATGGTTCGCTGCACATTATAATTGGCACCCATGCCCTGCTGGAAGATAAGGTACAGTTTAAAAACCTGGGTCTGGCAATTATAGATGAGCAGCATCGTTTTGGTGTAGAGCAGCGCAGTAAACTCTGGAAAAAAAATGAGATCCCGCCCCACGTTTTAGTCATGACCGCTACCCCTATTCCGCGTACGCTTGCCATGAGTCTTTACGGAGATTTAGATATATCTGTAATAGACGAATTGCCACCGGGACGTAAACCCATACAAACCGTACACAGATCTGCCGCTAACCGCCTTAAGGTATGGAAATTTCTTAAAGACGAAATTGCAAAGGGCCGACAAATATACATTGTTTATCCGCTTATTCAGGAAAGCGAAAAAATGGACTATAAAGATTTAATGGATGGTTATGAAAGCATTAGCCGTGATTTTCCGCTGCCCGAATACAGCGTTAGCATTGTACACGGGCAAATGAAACCTGCCGACAAAGACAGCGAGATGGCTCGTTTCTCGTCTGGCAAAACTAATATTATGGTTGCGACTACCGTTATAGAAGTTGGCGTTAATGTACCTAATGCGAGTGTAATGGTTATAGAAAGTTCTGAGCGTTTTGGCCTTTCGCAATTGCACCAGCTAAGGGGCCGCGTGGGTCGTGGAGCAGACCAGAGTTACTGTATACTTATGACGGGCCACAAACTGAGCAATGACAGCAAGCTGCGCATAGAAACCATGTGCCGTACTAACGACGGCTTTGAAATTGCCGAAGTAGACCTTAAGCTTCGTGGTCCGGGCGATATTATGGGTACACAACAAAGCGGCGTGCTTAACCTGCAAATAGCAGACCTTGTTAAAGACCGCGATATACTTATGCTGGCTCGCGAATATGCTATAAAGATTCTAAAGGATGATGCCGCTATGGCAAAGCCGGAACATGCAGCCATGAGAAATGCATACATTGAGATGACCAAGAAAAAGAGCATCTGGAACTACATTAGTTAGCTGCATTTTACTGCCGCATATAAAAATTACTTTATACATTGCTTTCAAATTTTACCGACTAAAATCATCGCTTCAAAAAGAAACATAAATGTGCGTTAATTAACAGATCCTTAACCTCTGTACCCGCAGTTGGTTTGTAATTTTAGTAAATAAATAATTACAGATCATGAACACATTTCACGGAAAAACAGTTATTATAACAGGCGCAGCCATGGGGCTTGGCCTTGCTGCCAGTAAAATATTAGCACAAAAAGGAGCCAATCTGTCTATTGTAGACTACAACAAGGAAGCCCTCGATAAAGCTAAAGAAGAAATTAACGCACTTGCACCCGATGCAAAAATACTTACTGTTGTAGCAGACGTATCTGACGAAACAGCTGTAAAAAATTATGTAGATAAAACGGTTGCTGAATTTGGACAAATTGATGGTTTTTACAACAATGCGGGTATAGAAGGTAAGCAGGCACCCTTAGTAGACTATGATATAAACGTGTTTAAAAAAGTAATAGACATTAACCTTATGGGGGTATATTACGGCCTTAAATACGTAATTCCTGTAATGCAAAAAAATGGAGGCGGTAAAATTGTTAATGTAGCCTCTGTAGGTGGCATAAGAGGCGTTGTTAACCAAATGCCTTATGTTGCAAGTAAACATGCTGTATCCGGAATGACAAAAAACGCGGCAATAGAGTATGCTAAAGACGGTGTTTATACCAATGCCATTGCTCCCGGAGCAATACTTACACCTATGGTTGCCGAAGCCTTTAAGCAGGTTAATCCTGCAGACCCTAAAGCCGCAGAGACCGAATATGCCCAGAGAAACCCTACCCGCAAGCTTGGGCTTCCGGAAAATGTGGGTAACCTCGTTGCATTTTTACTTAGCGACGAATGCCAATATGTAAATGGGCAAACTATTGCCATAGATGGCGGCGAATCTAATCTTTATGGTAATTCATAAATTATATAACTTAAATTTTTTAAAACGGATAGTGGTCATACCATTATCCGTTTTTATCTTTAAGCATAATTGTATAATTCTTACCGATGAAAATAGCTACCTATAATGTAAATGGTGTTAATGGCCGGCTGCCCGTATTATTAAAGTGGCTCGAAGAAACAAGCCCGGATGTGGTATGCCTGCAGGAGCTAAAGGCACCTCAGGAAAAATTTCCTGAACAGGCCATTAACGATGCCGGTTACAATGCTTTGTGGCACGGGCAAAAACAGTGGAACGGCGTTGCGATTTTGGCTAAGGCTAAATTTGATATTAAAGAGGTAGGCCGGGTACTTCCGGGAGATCCTGAAGATGTGCAAAGCAGGTATATTGAGGCAATGGTAAACGACATACTTGTATGCTGCCTTTACCTGCCTAACGGAAACCCTGCGCCCGGACCAAAGTTTGATTATAAACTTTCCTGGTTTAAAAGATTGCACGAACGCGCGGCTGCATTGCTCGAGTTTAAAATACCTGTTGTGATAGTGGGCGATTATAATGTAATGCCTACAGATCTTGATGTTTACAAACCGGAACGCTGGGTAAAAGATGCCCTTTTCAGGCCCGAAGTTAAGGAGGCTTTTAAGACGCTTGTAAGTCAGGGCTGGACCGATGCTATACGTACCTTATACCCTACCGAAAAAATATATACGTTTTACGACTACTTTAGGAACGCCTACGGCCGTGATGCAGGGTTGCGTATTGATCATTTTTTGCTGAGTCCGCAGTTGAGTAAAAGGCTAAAGGCCGGTGGTGTGGATAAGGAAGTGCGCGGATGGGAAAAAACCAGCGACCACGTACCAGTATGGATAGAGGTTACCGATTAGCACCACAGGTAACATATTTATTAATATAATTATAAAAACCCTATTTAGAGCTTTCCTCTAAATAGGGTTTTAAATTTATGTATGCAGACATTAGGAATGCAATTAGCAATCCATTGTAACTAACTGGAAATTTTCTGCCTTATCAATAATATTTACAAAAGCAGGCTTTATCATAGATCTTGACGCCTTCTTGTAAATGGTATTGGTATTATTTACATTTTCCATAGGCATCGTTACCAGTACAAACGTGGTAAACGTGTTTATCTGAGATACGTGCTTGCGTAAATCTTCAGATACTCCGGTATCCTGGCGGCATGAAATAACTTTAGCAGTGCCTTTGTTAATGGCTTTTTTTGCTTTAGTCCAAAAATGCTCGCTGCTCTCGATACTCTCGTTTAATAGGAACTCCGGCTCTACCGGAAGTTCGAATACTATAAAATAGTTTTGTGGCATAAGACATTTATTTGATACTATATTACGTACAAAAAAATACTTAATATTTTTTGTTAAGAATTTTTTAACATTGACATAACCCCAACACACTCCAACTACAACGTTATAGTGCTATTAAACAAACACTTAACTCGTGATAAACACTCTATAAAAATTTTATTTACAATTTAAATAATAGTTTAAAATGTAAATAATTGCCTAAAATACCGATTTATCTGGACAAAATTTTAAGATATTTTTAATAAGAATATTGCGGTTATTTAATGGTCAGTTGTCGTTGCGAAGGGTAATATCCTGAAAATCTTTCAAAATCTTTATGCATCTTTGCAGCCTAATATACCGGTATGCAGTCTTATAATCCTAAAGAGTGGTTTTCGTTTATTTTCCAGTTTCATAAAGGCGATACTTTTCGCAAGCTTAGCCCTATTATGGCGGGTATTGCGGTGTATTGTGGTGTGGTAGCCTATCTGGAAACAGAATATTTTAACCTGCCTGAAACCAGCCATGTTAAAAACATCTCTATGATGCATACAATGCTTGGCTTTGTAATATCATTACTTTTAGTATTCAGGACTAACACAGCTTACGATCGCTGGTGGGAAGGGCGCCGCATGTGGGGAGCATTAGTTAACAACAGCCGTAACCTTGCTATAAAGCTCGCGGTAATGCTTAAGGACAAAGAGGATAAAGATTTATTTAAAAAACTAATCCCTGCTTATGCGGTGGTTTTAAAGCTGCACCTAAAAAATATCGACATTAGCCACGAACTGTTTGACGATGCCATACTTTCTTCAGATCATTATAAACACAAACCTAATCAGGTTGCCAAGGCAATAATAGCAAAGGTTAATGAACTATACAGCCAGGGAAAACTAACCGGTGACCAGTTAATACTACTCAATACTGAAATACAAAGCTTTACCGATATTTGCGGAGTGTGCGAACGTATAAAGAACACTCCCATACCCTACTCTTACAGCGCATTTATCAAGAAATTTATATTTGTATATGTATTAACACTGCCTTTTGGCTATGTGTTTCAGTTGGGCTATTATGTAATTCCGGTAGTAGTATTTATATTTTATGTACTTGCGAGTTTAGAGCTTATTGCCGAAGAAATTGAAGATCCCTTTGGAAGTGATGTAAATGACCTTCCCTTAGAAAAGATAGCCGAAAACATAAAGAAAAATGTTGAAGAGCTCATTTATTAACTGTTTAAGCCTTGCGGTACCCTATTAAAGCTTTAGGTTAACCTTAACAGCCTGTACCTTATATAATGACTACTTTTAAGTTAAATCTTATATCATGCAAAACGACAAACAAAATAACGAAAATACCACCAGCGCAGACGATAATGTGAGCAACAATGCCCGCTATTCGGAGTCAGGCGAGATTACACGGGAAGACGAACGCGACCAAAAAGACAGCACCCAGGACTGGAATGCAGAAGACAGCCGCACCGGCCGCCACAAGTAGCTAATAATTCTCGGCAAGCGATTCAAACAATCCTGGCCAGTCGGCATTACCCCAGTCTTTACCTAAGCGAACTATAATTAGCTTTTTAGACGGTACTACATATATGTACTGGCCTAAGATACCCTCTGCCGAAAAACTTTTGTTTTTTCCCAACCACCATTGGTATTTGTAGTTTATCACGCCCCCCTCCATGAGATCCGGTGTGGTAGAAACATCTACCCAAGCCTTGCTTACAATTTGTTTGCCGTTCCAATTGCCTTTATTAAGGTACAGCCTGCCCAGCTTTGCAAAATCGCGGGCGCGGGCATTAAGGCAGCAAAATGTTTTTTCGAGACCGTTATCTTCCCGGTCCAGGCTCCACGTTACATCATATTCCATACCCAGCGGCCGCCATATCTTCTCCTGCAGGAAAGCAGTTATTGTCTTACCTTTAAGTGCGCGTTCTAACACTAACCCCAGCATTTGGGTATCGCCGCTGCTATAGGCATTATGGGTTCCCGGAGTAAACTCCAGCTTACGGCGCAAAAGATATTTGCGAAGATCAGTTCCGTAATAATCGGTTGCCGCATCGCCAAAGGGGTTATTGTAACTCTCGTTGTACTTAATTCCGCTGGTCATCTGCAAAAGGTGTTTAATGGTAAGCTTTTCCATTCCTTTTGTTTGTTTAAGTTCGGGAATGTAATTAACAACCGGCTCTTCGGCAGATTTAATGAGGCCATCATCAATCGCGCAGCCTATTAAAATTGAGGTGACCGATTTTGCCATAGAAAAGGATGCCACAACAGATGCCTGATCATATCCGTTAAAATAATTTTCATACTGCACCGTATCATTCCTGATGATCATAAAGGCAACCGTTTTATTTTCCCTCAGGTAGTACTCAAATTGTCTTTCCTTACCACCAACCGTAAATGCTTTTGGGATCTTTGGCTTGCTGGTGGTCGCAAATTGAAACACGTGCGAAGAATCGGCTGAAGCTTTACGGGACGGGAAAATTTTGTAATCGGTTATATTAGGAAAGTTGTAGTAAACAAACCTGCTCATTTTGCAGGATGATACCGTTAAAATAAGAGTAGCAACTGCAACAAAGTAAAAGCTTCGATATGGAAAATATTTCATTATTATTGTGGCTGATTATAATAGCAAATATGGAAAAAAATAGTGTAACCGTGAGAGAATTAGCCCAAAAAGATATACATCTCGTTGCCGATTATTGGTTTAACGCTAATGATGATTATCTTAAAACACTGGGCGCCGATAGCATTAAATTACCGTCTCGCGAAGAATTTACAGCTATGCTGCAAGTGCAACTACAAATGCCCTACCCTGAAAAGGAAAGTTATGCCCTTATTTGGGAAAATAACGGAATACCGATAGGACACAGTAATGTAAACCCGATACAGTTTGGCGAACATGCTTTTATGCACTTCCATATCTGGGAAGATATTTACCGCAGAAAAGGGATAGGAACACAGTTAATACAATTGTGTATGCCCTATTATTTTACAAACCTCGGGCTGAAAAAATTGTACAGTGAGCCTTACGCCCTTAACCCGGCACCTAATGCGTTGCTGCAAAAAGCGGGCTTTACTTTGTTAAAAGAATATACTACCACACCAGGCTCTATAACGTTTGTACAGCCGGTAAAGCTATGGGAGATTGCAATTTAACCACCTTAAAAACGTTATTAACCTCACAATAACTTTTGCAACGGCGATTAATGGCAAAATTTTTGTTACTTTGTTTTTACTCTTACAGGCTTTATGAAGAATTTTTTATTTTTTACCTTACTGTTGCTTACTACCGGTAGCCTTTGGGCACAGGTAGACAATCCCGGTGGCAGTATATCTATACCGCGTAAAAATAATATAAGTATTAAGCCATCAACTACTGTTACCAAACCCGCTACCACTACGCTAAGCCCTAACAGTCCTTTTGCTCCAAAGCCAGAGAAGAAAAGGGATTTTAACTATGCACCTATAGTAGTTGGCGAAAAGAAATCTAACTTTAGTATGTACCAGAGTAATGATTTCGTTAACAGAAGCACCGAGTATGCCGACAGGACTTCTGTTGCTCCAAAAGGTGAGTCGAATGAGGCATTTAGGGGCAACCAGTACTTTGGCGAGGTGCGCACGAAATCTAAATTTATGCAGGTTATGGCACGCGATTTTGGTGCCGAGGATGGCGACAGGGTAAAGATACTTGTTAACGATAAAGTAGTTGTAGACGAAATTTACCTGAGCAATAGCTTTAAGGGCATACAGCTAACGCTTGATGAAGGGTTTAATAAAATAGATTTTGAAGCACTTAACCAGGGAACATCCGGGCCTAACACGGCTGAATTTAGGGTATATGACGATAAAGAAAATATGGTATCAAACAATCAGTGGAATCTTGCCACAGGATTTAAAGCGACCGTTATGGTTATAAAAGAATAGCTGCCCTCAAATGGCAGCTATTCTTTTATATATCATCAGCAAAAATTTCGTTTTATACTTCGGCTAATTTTTCCGAATTAATTTCCTCCATAATATCAGCGAATATGCTATATGATCTTACCCGTTCATTGTGGTCGTAAATATTGGTAACTACCATAAGTTCATCTACACCGGTTTGGTCTAAAAATCGCTGCGTTTCTTTTTTCACCGTTTCTTTATTGCCCACAAAAGTAAACTTAAGCATGTCTTTAACTGTGGGGTTGTGCAGCAGCATGAGCAATTCATCTGTCATAGCAGTGGGCGGTTTAAGATAGTCCCTTTTACCTGTAAGTACACCAAGAAACATTCGTATTAATGAAGTAAAGTTCTCTTCGGCGGTTTCAGTATCATCGGCAGCTATAATATTTACCCCCGCAATGGTGTATGGTTTATCAAGATATTGCGAAGGCTGAAATTCTCTGCGGTATATTTCGAGCGCATCCATCAATTGAGATGTGGCAAAATGGCTTGCGAACGCATAAGGCAGTCCCATTTTTGCAGCAAGGTGGGCACTATCTGTACTCGAGCCTAAAATATAAATAGGCACATTAACCCCTTCTGCGACTGTGGCACGCACCTGAGCCCACTCATTATCTGCAGAAAAATACTGCTGTATCTGTTCTATCTCGCCGGGAAAATTATTGACCGACTGCATCCTGTCAGACCGGATGGCATGTGCCGTAAGCTGGTCGGTTCCCGGAGCCCTGCCCAAGCCCATGTCTATACGATTAGGGTAAAGCGTTCCTAAGGTGCCAAACTGCTCTGCAACAATAAGGGGCGAATGGTTAGGCAGCATTATACCGCCAGAACCTACTTTTATAGTATTAGTTGCGCCTGCCACCTGGCCTATTAAAATAGCCGTTGCACTGCTTGCAATGCTTATAGAGTTATGATGTTCGGCAAGCCAAAAGCGTTTGTAGCCAAGGCTTTCTGCCTCCTGCGCCAGGTTTACGCTATTTTTAAAACTTTGTGACACAGAACTGCCATCTGATATAAATGCCAGCTCTAAAACTGAATATGATATATTTTTAGAATCCATAATATTTGTACGCTACACTACAGCCATAAGCGCCATAGTAGTTATTATTAACTATTGTATGTACAAAACTTTGCAATTACAATGCCATGGTCATCTGTTGTCAGTCCTTTATGCACTATACAAAACTATAGCATCCACTGCAATCGGCCAGCCAAATTAATGTAGAAAAAATCTGATGGGTGTGCCTCAGGACTTTTTTCTAAATCTTTAAAATGTAAACTCTGCAAATCGCATAAAGTATTAAACTTATGAGAAGTAATAATATTAACTCCGGGATAAACATATAGTAATACCAAAAAGAATATATATATGCCTTATAGGGATCATCTTTCCTCTCTAACACGGTAATTCTTTGGCCCTTATTAAAATATGAAAAGTAATTTAATGTCCCTTCAGAAAATGATGATGTGTCCCTCTCAGAATAGTATTCTACCAAAGGAATACGTCTGGGTTCATATCCTCCTTTAGTTTTATATCCTGGATAACGGGCATCCACTGTTTCAAAACCTTTAATTATGCCTGGATACTTATTATAATTTGAAAGCTTACTGTATTTTAAATAAAAAAAGGGATAAAAACTATCCCTAATATTACTGCTATACAAAGCATTTGCTTTTTTCTGCTACTCACTTTTATGCAAAAAGGCCTGGCGGTTAAGCAATGTTTCTTCACTTTCTACATAGTTATCATCTGGCACGCAGCAATCTACCGGGCAAACGGCAGCACACTGTGGCTCGTCATGAAAACCTTTACATTCGGTACATTTGCCGGGAACAATATAGTATACGTCGTCGCTTATGGGTGTAAACGGCGCATCGGCATCTACTTCTTCGCCACTTGGCAAAACTATTTTACCGCGCAGTTTAGTACCGTCCATATACCTCCAGTCATCCGCACCTTCATAAATAGCGGTATTGGGGCACTCCGGTTCGCAGGCACCGCAGTTTATACATTCGTCTGTTATAATGATTGCCATGGCTTATTTTAGTATTTAATAACGTAAATTTGCAACAAAATTACGTCCAAATCCATTCATAAGCAAACATAATGACGTTAACAGAATCAAAAAAAGCGTTTATAGAGCTTGGCAATTTTCTTTCACAGTTCTCGTTAAGCAATAACGAGCCCAATGAGGCCGTATTGCATAACGCACTGTTTTATAATGATTTTATAACCCTGATAGAGTTATCGCAGTCGCATAATGGCTGGTTTACACAAGAACAGGTTTATTTTGCCATACAGCAATGGGCAGCAGCCCTTACCCCACAAAATCTTGATGCGTGGCTTAACAACTATGACCTTGAGGATGTTACACCTAAAACAGTAGGTCTTATACTTGCCGGCAATATCCCACTGGTAGGTTTTCACGATTTCTTATCGGTACTCATTACAGGCCATAAGGCATTAGTTAAACTATCATCTAACGACAAGCACCTCCTTCCCTTTCTCGCTAATTACCTCATTGCTGTAGCGCCGGCAATGGCTGACAGGATTATATTTACCGAAGAAAAAATGGAGGGCTTTGATGCAGTTATAGCAACCGGAAGCAATAACACTGCGCGCTATTTTGAATATTACTTCAGGAACAAGCCAAGCATTATTCGCAAGAGCAGAAACTCTGTTGCCGTGCTTACAGGCAACGAAACTAACGAACAATTAATAGCCCTGGGAGAAGACATCTTTAGATATTTTGGGCTTGGGTGCCGTAACGTATCGAAACTTTTCGTACCAAAAGAATACGACTTTAAAAACTTTTTTGAAGCGATGTATGCCTACAAAGATGTAATTTTTTACGAGAGGTATGCAAACAATTACGATTACAACAAGGCAGTTTTTTTAATGAGCAACTTTAAGCTGCTGGATAACGAATTCCTTACAATTAAAGAAGATAAAAGCCATGCCTCCCCTATTTCGAGTGTGTTTTATGAATATTACGAAAGTATAGCCGAAATTGAAGAACGTTTAGATGCAGAACGGGATCATATACAATGTGTTGTAGGAAATTCTGGTATTAAAAACAGTATTGCTTTTGGGCATACACAGCAACCTGCATTGTTAGATTATGCCGATAATGTAGATACAATTTCATTTCTGTCAAAAATATAGCGAAATTTTTTATAAAAATTTTAGTGCTTATTCTGTCTTTAATTAGGAAATTTGCATGACTTTTTTAAGTAACACACAACCATGAAAAAACACAATTTTAGCGCAGGCCCATCTATCCTGCCGCAGGAAGTATTCGAAAAAGCGTCTCAGGCAGTAGTAAACTTTAACGGTTCCGGACTTTCGTTACTCGAAATATCGCACCGCAGTAAAGATTTTGTTGCTGTAATGGACGATGCCCGTGCCCTTGTTTTAGAGCTTATGGGTTTAACCGGTAAAGGGTATCACGCAATATTTCTTGCAGGTGGAGCAAGCCTGGAGTTTGCACGTGTACCTTATAATTTATTGAAAGAAGGCGGCAAGGCAGCTTACCTGGATACCGGTACGTGGGCTGCAGCGGCAATTAAAGAAGCAAAACTTTTTGGTGAGACTGTTGTTGTGGCATCATCTAAAGCAGATAATTATAACAACATACCAACGGGCTATACCGTTCCTGCAGATGCTGATTATTTTCACTGCACCAGCAACAATACTATTTTTGGTACGCAAATGCAGCAGTTTCCTGATGTAGATGTACCCTTGGTTTGCGATATGAGTTCTGATATATTTTCGCGCCAGCTTGATTTTTCAAAATTTGGGATCATCTATGCAGGTGCTCAAAAAAACATGGGGCCGGCGGGCGCAACCCTTTTAGTAATTAAAGAAGAACTGCTTGGTAAAACGGGCAGGGCTATACCATCTATGCTGGATTACAAACAGCATATAGATAAGGAGAGTATGTACAACACACCTCCTGTATTTGCTGTTTACACATCTTACCTTACGTTACAGTGGCTTAAAAACAATGGCGGGATAGAACGTGCCGAAAAGAAAAATAATGCCAAGGCACAATTACTTTATAGCGAGATAGACCGCAACCCTTTATTTGTAGGTACTGCAAAAACCGAAGACCGCTCTAAAATGAATGTATGCTTCCTGCTTAAAGATGAAGCACATGCAGAACAGTTTGATAAATTATGGAAGGCAGCCGGAATAAGCGGCTTACCGGGTCACCGCTCTGTGGGTGGTTACCGTGCCTCTATATACAATGCCCTCCCTATCGAAAGCGTACAGGTACTTGTAGATGTAATGCAGGAGCTGGAGAAAGCTGTTTAGTGATCGGTCTCAGTTGGCAGGCAATCCAGATATCAGTTGTCATTCCGGCAGGAGTGTAGCTGTTTCCCCACTCGAGAGCGGTTAGGGTGTGCTTTTAATTAAAATTAATATTCTCATGATTTCGGATCTCCGAATCTGAAATCTGAAATCTAAAATCATAAATTAAAGATGAAAGTATTAGCAAACGATGGTATCTCTAAAAGTGGCGTTATTGCCCTGGAAGATGCCGGTTTTGAAGTTATAACAACAAAAGTAGCGCAGGAGCAGGTAGCTAACTACATCAATGCTAATGATGTTAAGGTAATCCTTGTGCGTAGTGCCACTAAAGTACGTAAAGATATTATAGACGCCTGCCCGGGGCTTAAAATTATAGGCCGTGGCGGTGTAGGTATGGACAATATAGATGTGGAGTATGCCCGCGAGAAAGGCGTCCACGTTATAAACACTCCTGCTTCGTCATCAGATTCTGTTGCCGAGCTGGTTTTTGCTCACCTGTTTACGGGCGTGCGTTTTCTACATGATTCTAACCGTAACATGCCCCTTGAAGGCGACACTAACTTTGAAGGCCTTAAAAAAGCCTATGCTAATGGTATAGAGCTTCGTGGCAAAACATTAGGTATTATAGGCTTTGGCCGTATAGGGCGTTCTGTTGCTAAAGTTGCTTTAGGCCTGGGTATGAAGGTTATTGCCGCAGATAAATTTGTGGGCAGTGCAGAAATTAAAGTTGATTTTTACAACGGCCAGTTTATTAATGTGGACATTGTTACAGAACCCCTTGAAGACCTGTTTAAACATGCCGACTTTATTACGCTTCACGTACCTGCACAGGACGGGGGCTACGTTTTAGGCAAAGCGCAGTTTGATGCGCTTAAAGATGGCGTGGGAATTGTAAATGCTTCGCGTGGTGGTGTTATTAATGAGGTAGAACTTATTGATGCGTTAGATAGTGGTAAGGTTGCCTTTGCAGGATTAGACGTTTTTGAAACAGAACCTACCCCGGCAGTACAAATATTAATGCACCCTAAAATTTCTCTTACACCACACATTGGCGCTGCTACGCTGGAGGCCCAGGATCGTATAGGCACAGAACTGGCAGAGCAGATAGCGAGCCTGCTTAAAACTGAAAAATAGTTTTGTTGCAGTCACAGTTTTTTGTCTGCACGTCGTCCTGAGCGTAGCGCAGCGAAGATGAAGAATATTGTGACCGCTTAGTCTGACTACAGAATGGCGATTAAAAAAAACAGCAAACATATTTATTAAAAAAGGTATCTCTCGTGGGATACCTTTTTTGCATAACTTGTTTATTCTGTTATATTTGCTTAAAAAAATATAATGGAGAAAGAAGTAGTGATTAAAGATTCCGCATCCGGTACAACCAGTGCATACACTTTTGAAATGGATGAAAAAAGCCTGAAAATTGTAAACAGCCTGGACAAACCTTTTGCTTTGCTAAAAAATGCAGGTACACTCGGCGTAAAGGGAGCTTCGGTATTTTTCACAACACTGGTTACAGCCGTAGTGCTAAACATTATACTATTAATATGGGCGCTGATCGCATCTATGACAGACAGTTTTAAAACCGGTCTAACATCGCTTGGATTAGTGCTTCTTGCAGGTATTATATTTACAGTTGTATTAGTACAGAAAGCGTATAGCTATGTGTTTATTAACGTGCTCAACTCTATTTATACCAGCATAACCTCTTTAGTTAAAAAACTATGTGCCGCGGTAATAGATAAAATTGCCGAAGAATTACACAAGCGTAAAATAACAAGTTCTTTAGCTACAAATTCTGTAAACGTATATGCTATTTTTAATGAGAAGCTGGAGATGCTGTCGCCATACGCGCGCAAAGGCCTTTGGTTCATTATTAAAAGAATACCCTTTATTAAGCTTTTAGACCATGAAATTACAGCCGTTGTTTTGAGCGGCAATAAGGCCGAAGCTACCAATATGCTTTACAATAAAACGAACGATTTTATAAATGACAGGATTTTTGGGGCGAATACTACAACCACAATCTGGCTAATATTCGTTTTAAATATAGCTGTACAGCTACTATTTATTTTACTGAATTTATAGTGGAATATCTTCTGCAGTTTGCTTTAGTAGCTAATAACAAAGTATAATTTACACCCTTACCGGTCATTAAGCAGCGTTGTACCGCGATATATTATCGTGCATTATTCTATATTAGTATAAAAGCTGCACTTCTTTAATCGCATATTTGGCAATGCTGTCATTTTCTAACAACACCTCTAACTGCCCAGTAGGTGTAACGCTCTTGATGATCCCCATAAATTTAGCAGAGCTATTTTCGAACGGCATAGGTACCCCTATTTTAAAGAGTTTATCGTGGTAGGTAGTCCATAATGGCTTAACATCGTTATGCAATAGTTTGGCAATACTGTACTGCAATTTTTTAACTATGGCAACCATTAACTCCTCCTTATTAAAATCACGCCTTGCAATCACCGACAGAGACGATGCTTTAGGCAGCCCATCAAAGTTCTTTTGATTTACATTAAGCCCTATACCTATGACAGAAAAGATCTCTCCGCCTGTTTTAAAGCTGTTTTCTATAAGCACGCCGCCAACTTTTTTATTACCTGCCAAAATGTCGTTTGGCCATTTTATTTTTATCATCGGCACACCGTAATCTTCCAGAGCCTCTGCAACGCTAACAGCAACAGCAACATTTAGGTTAAAAATGTGACTGGCTTCGAGCAGCAGGTCGCGTACCAAAACACTAAACGTAAGGTTTTTACCCGGTTCAGCATTCCACTTAGAACCCATCTGACCCTTGCCGGCGGTTTGGTTTTCTGTTACTACAATCGTAAAATTCTCTACATGCTGCTTAGCGGTTAGCTCCTTGAGGTAATCGTTAGTAGAGTTTGTGGCACTTAATTTGATGATGTTCATTACAAATAAACAGGTCTTTATCTTTTTAATCTTAAATAAGGTTCAAAAGTAAATACAAAAATGATAACTTTGCGTAATATATAAAATTTTAGATGGCGAACAAAAATGTAAACAATGATGATCTGTTAGCAAATATCATCAAGGGAATAGAAGAAGTTAAAGGAAATGATATTGATATTCTTGATTTAAGAGCAATTGATAATACTGTATGCGACTATTTTGTAATATGCAACGGTAATTCTAATACGCAGGTGAACGCGATTGTTCACTCAATCCAAAAGATAGTTTCTAAAGAGTTAAAAGACAAGCCATGGCATGTTGAAGGTACAGAGAATGGCGAATGGGTGCTTATGGACTATGTAAATATAGTTGTGCACGTATTTCAAAAACACATTCGCGAGTACTACAACATAGAAAGCCTATGGGGCGATGCCAGGATTACATCTATTGGAAACAATTATTAATAAAGCAGCATTTTCATGTCAAACGATAATAAACCTAATAAGTTAAAAATTAGTCCCTGGTTAATTTACGGAGGGTTATTTTTAGCTTTTATTGCTTTTAATTACTTTGGTTCGAATACGTCTTTTAACGAAACCAAACCAACGTCGCTTTCCACCTTTTACAAATTTCTGGATCAAAACCAGGTAAAAAGGGTAACGTATAATAATAAAACTGCCGATGTGTACTTAACACCGGAGGCTTTAAAGTTAAAGGAGCACAAAAAAGTACAGCAGGATATGTTTGGCAACCCAAGCAAGGGCCCACAATATACAGTTGTTATTGGCGACAAGAACGACTTGTTTGTAAAAAAACTTGATGAGGCTACTAAAGCCGGAAAGCTAAGCGACTATACGGTAGAGCCGGATAGCGTTTGGGGCGAGTGGTTACTTACGCTATTGCCTTTACTAATTATAGTTGCGTTATGGATATTCATGATGCGAAGAATGTCTGGCGGTGGCGCTGCAGGTGGCGGCGGACAGATATTTAATATTGGTAAATCAAAAGCAAAGCTTTTTGACGAAAAGAACGATATTAAAGTAACATTTAAAGATGTGGCCGGCCTTGAAGGAGCTAAAGAAGAGATACAGGAAATTGTGGAATTTCTTAGAACTCCGGAAAAGTACACCAGCATAGGAGGTAAAATTCCGAAAGGTGCATTGCTTGTAGGCCCTCCGGGAACAGGTAAAACCCTGTTGGCTAAAGCCGTTGCAGGCGAGGCTAAGGTACCTTTCTTCTCACTGTCGGGTTCTGATTTTGTGGAGATGTTTGTGGGTGTTGGAGCAAGCCGTGTGCGCGACCTGTTTAAACAGGCTAAAGAGAAATCTCCTGCAATTATTTTTATTGACGAAATTGATGCTGTGGGCCGTGCCCGTGGTAAAAACAATTTTTCAGGATCTAATGACGAGCGAGAAAATACCCTTAACCAGCTCTTAACAGAGATGGATGGTTTTGGTACTAATACAAATGTAATTGTTCTTGCCGCAACTAACCGTGCAGATGTGCTTGATAAAGCGCTTATGCGTGCAGGCCGTTTTGACAGACAGATTTATGTAGACTTACCGGACATCAGGGAGCGTAAAGAAATTTTTGAGGTGCATTTAAAGCCAATCAAAAAATCTGAAAACCTGGATACCGAGTTCCTTGCTAAGCAAACGCCGGGCTTCTCTGGTGCTGATATTGCAAACGTATGTAACGAAGCTGCCCTTATTGCTGCACGTAATAATAAGACTGCAGTAGATAAGCAGGACTTCCTGGATGCGGTAGACCGTATTGTGGGTGGGCTTGAAAAGAAAAATAAAATTATATCGACGGAAGAGAAACGTGCTATTGCCGTTCACGAAGCCGGCCATGCTACCGTGAGCTGGATGCTTGAGCATGCTGCACCTCTTGTTAAGGTTACTATCGTACCGCGAGGCCAAAGCCTTGGTGCTGCATGGTACCTGCCTGAAGAAAGGCTTATTGTAAGGCCTGAGCAAATGCTTGATGAAATGTGCGCTACCATGGGTGGCCGTGCTGCAGAGCGTGTTATCTTTGATAAGATATCTACCGGTGCGCTAAGCGACCTTGAGAAAGTGACCAAACAGGCCCGTGCCATGGTTACTATTTATGGCCTTAACGAAAAACTGGGTAACGTTACTTATTATGATTCGAGTGGCCAGAGCGAATACAATTTTGGGAAGCCATACTCTGAAGATACAGCTCAGGTAATAGATAAAGAAATATCTACTCTTATAGAGGCGCAATACCAACGTGCTATTACTATATTGATCGAAAATAAAGATAAGCTGCTCAGGCTTGCCGATATATTAATTGAAAAAGAGGTTATTTTTAAAGACGACCTTGAAACGATTTTTGGCAGCCGCCCATTCGAAAAATCAGGGCATGAGGTAATTACTGAAGCTTAAGCAAAAAATATTAAATTAAATTTAAAAATCTTAACCCAATCGTATGATTGAGTTAAGATTTTTTTATCTTTGGTCATTACGCAAACCATTTGGGATTTACAAATATGAGCCTTTTTAAAAAGATTTTTGGTAGTGGAGATGTTTCAGGAGAAGAAAAAGCGACAGATAACAGCGATTTTCTTCCAGAAAATCAATTGCCTATTGATGAGTTGTTTACCATAAATTTCAGAAAAAACGGTGGCAAGTTTATATACTGCGACAGTCTGTCGGATGTACATGAACAGTTTTTAAACGTGTTGGAAGAAAACGACTGGTTTGAATGCGAGGTACTGTGCTTTGAGCCTAAACTATATAGTTTACTCGACGAAAACAGGCTTCTGTATGATAAGCCTAAAAATCCTAAGTTTTTGCTGGCAACCTGCGAAAGCCTCGTTGCAGATGAAGGATCGGTATTATTTTCCTCAAAACAAATTAAGCAAAACAAGCCTAATGAGTTGCCGGACAATATGATTATATATGCTACCACGAGCCAGATGCTGGGTAACAAGACCGATTGCCTCAGGCAAATAAAAAAGAAATACGATAAGGACTACCCTACTAACATAACTGCTATTAAATATTTTGAGAAAGCTAAGGAAGAAGATTTCCTGCATTACGGCAGCGTGGCAAAAAATCTTTACCTGTTGCTTTTAGAAGACCTTTAGTATGAATGAAAGTATTACCAGAGCACTCTCCGGCATTGTTTATATTGTTCTGCTTTTAGCTGCTACGCTCTACTCCCCTATAAGTTTTTCTATATTGTTCGGGGTATTTCTCGTTATAGCTGTCCAGGAGTTTTGCCGATTGGTTAATCTCAATAAAACGGTACCGGTTTTAATTGCTGTTGCGGCGTTTGTTTTTTTTGGCCTGCGAATAAATAACGAATTTTATGGTAATCTGCTGCTTAATATTGCAGCACTTACTATAGCAGTCAGCCTTTTGTTTGATTTGTTCAAGAAAGGCCCGCTCACGATGAGAGATAAGACCGCGAACCTCGCCCGGTTAATTGGATATGTTATCATACCCTTTATCCTCATTATAAAATTACCATTTCTTACTAACAAATTTAATCCATACATCATTATAGGCATGTTCATTATCATATGGGCAAACGATACTTTTGCTTATATTGTAGGCAAAAGCATTGGCAAACGCAAATTATTTGAGCGCATATCTCCTAAAAAAACTGTAGAAGGTTTTGTAGGCGGAATGTTGTTTAGCGTTGCAGGAGCTTACGTATTAGGACAAAGCAGCTATTTTACATTCCTAACACCGTGGCAATGGATGGCCTTTGCGGCTATACTTGTTATCTTTGGTACGTTAGGTGACCTCGTAGAGTCTCATTTTAAACGTAACCATGGCGTAAAAGACAGCGGTAACATAATGCCGGGCCATGGTGGAATACTTGACAGGCTGGATAGCGTGTTATTTGCAATACCTTTCATATTTTTGTATTACCAAATTTTAAACTATGTTTCATAAAGAAGGAGCTAAAATTATTTTTGTTGCCCTGGTGGTAACGGTAGGAGTTGTATTATTGTCAGAGGAGTTTATACACAGCTTCTGGCTGTTGAAATTTGTGCAGGTTTTTGCGCTGGTTTTCCTTATAATAATACTTCAGTTTTTCAGAAACCCTAAGCGTCCTGTTACAGCAGCCGATCATAATATTATTGCGCCGGTAGATGGCAAAGTAGTGGTTATTGAAGAAGTGTATGAAGCAGAATATTTTAAGGAAAAACGCCTGCAGGTTTCTATATTTATGTCTCCTATTAATGTGCATGTAACCCGCTACGCTGCTAATGGTTTAATAAAATATAGCAAATATCATCCCGGCAAATATCTTGTGGCATGGCACCCTAAAGCAAGCACAGAGAATGAACGCACAACAGTGGTTATAGAAAACATTTACTTTGGCGAAATTTTATACAGGCAAATTGCCGGTGCACTTGCAAGAAGAATTGTAAATTATGCACAGGAAGGCATGCAGGTAGTACAGGGAACAGATGCAGGTTTCATAAAGTTTGGTTCGAGAGTGGATATTTTCTTACCTTTAGGTACAGAAGTTAATGTAACCCTTAATCAAAAAGCCATAGGTGGCAAAACTGTAATTGCTGTAAAAGAATAATACATGCCGGAAAAAGACCTGGATACCCGATTTGACGAAGCTTTTGAAAGAGCCTCTAAAATGACTGACGCATTGCCTCAGGACCTTATGCTGCGCATATATGCTTATTATAAGCAGGCAACATCCGGGCAGGCAAATGTTACAACACACCACCAGTCTGTCAATCTAAGAGATGCATTTAAAATGAATGCCTGGATGCAGATAAGGCATCTTACACCGGATGAGGCAAAAAAATTGTATATAGAGACGATTAATTCGCTAACTAAATAAACGTGTTATCTTATGAAAAAAATAAAAATTTTCTTTTCTGCACTGGCTGTAGTTGCTGCATTACAATCATGCAAAGACAATAATAACCTTGAAGAAGTTGTAACGGTACCTGCACCGCAAAAGGAAGCTGCTGCGCCTGTGGGCAATCCTGACGATATTAAAGCAGAAGATCCATCGGGCAAATTCCAGATGACAAAATTGCCTTACGCTTATGATGCGTTAGCACCCAACATTGATGCAAGAACAATGGAAATTCATTATTCTAAGCACTATAAAAAGTATACCGATGAGCTTAACAAAGCTACCAAAGGTACAGATCTTGAAAATAAAACTATCGAGGAGATATTTGCTACGCTAGACCCGGAGAATAAGGCAATAAGGAATAATGGCGGCGGTTACTATAACCATGGCCTGTTCTGGGAAATAATGGGACCTAAAGCAGGTGGTGCACCAAGTGGAGCATTAGCAGAGGCTATCAATAAAGATTTTGGATCTTATGATGCTTTCCAGAAATTATTTACTGAAGCTGCCACTAAGCAATTTGGATCAGGCTGGGCATGGCTTGTAGTAGGTAAAGATGGCAAGCTTGCCGTTGCCAGTACTGCTAATCAGGATAATCCATTAATGAAAGGACAAGCTGTATCGGGTACCCCTATACTCGCGCTTGATGTTTGGGAACATGCATATTATCTTGAATACCAAAACAAACGACCAGAGTATATTACTGCATTTTATAATGTAATTAACTGGGCTGTGGTTACTAAAAAGTATGAAGCTGCAATAGCTAAAAAGTAATATTAAGTAGTAATGAAAATAAGCCGACAGAATTTACTTCCGTCGGCTTTTTAATGCCCGTTATATACTGCATAGAAAACTATAGGCAAATGACGTATCTATTTTTGTAGTGTTACTTTCAATATTTTAGCTGCCCAAAAGAAAAGTATCGTATATGCTATAAGCATTTGCCCGCTTGCTCTATTTGAGAAATGCTATAAAAAAAAGGATTGCTCCGACAGCAATCCTTTTTTTCGAAAATATATGATCCTTTGTACCTATTTTTTCAAGATAAGTAGCGAAGGTGTATTGTTAAGCCATGTACTGCGCGACTCTACAAGCTTTTTCCAGCTGTCTACACTTATTATCATAAGGTCCTGACTTTGAAGAAACTCTTTTTCAAGTATTTTTTGGTTGAGCAGTTGTATGTGGTTAGGTACCGTTTGCTCTATACTGCGAATCGCTTCTTTTATTTGTGGATTATTTTTTATCGAGCCGTCAGCATCAAGCACGGTAACCTGAGATCCGGAATTGCTTATTAGTTTTTGTGCAAAATCAATCAGAAAGGCGTCATCAACATCAAATACCGTTAAAAAAACGCGATCAGTACTCTTAAAATCTTTATCTACTATTATTCCTACCGGCGAATGCGTTTTAGAAAGTATCTGTTGCGTACGCTCATCAAACGGGGAGTTTTCAAATAACTTTTCTTTTCCGGTAAATGTATTCAGCAGGTTTTCAGGATTGATAATGCGCGTGGTGAAACCTAATATTTTACCCAATAAAGTACCCTCAAAAATAGACTGGCCAATATCGATCAGTACCAGGTCAAATTCCCCTTTATTGGCAACTGTGGCAATATCGCTATCCATATCTGTACTTGCCTTGAAAAGTGTGGTGACATTCTGACCCAGATTTTCAGCTTCAGCTAAAATCGGCCTGAAGCTTTCATCTTCATATTCCTGCAGGTTAAATGTATGTATCTCGCTACTTGGCGAAATATGCATTGCAGTAACCATAGCATTAGCCTTTAGCTTGCCTACAAAAGCGTTGGCAAGACGAAGCAGTGTTTTTCCGCCCTCAGGACTATCAAACGATACAAGAATTTTAAACTGGCTTGCCTGCCGTATTTCGGCCGGAATATAGTTTTTCTTCCGGTTAAAAATAAACCCTATAAGATCGAGAGCGGGCCCTGTCATAAAGGTCGTTGCAAGTGCCATTATAACCATCATAGAGAAGATCTCTGTAGATAAAACCTTAAGTTCGAGGCCTATGTTAAGTACAATGAGCTCCATTAAGCCGCGGGTATTCATTAATGCACCTATTGTAAGGCTGTCGCGCCAGTTCTGACCTACAAATTTTGCCGTAATGGCACTACCTAAAAATTTACCTACAACCCCAACTAATATAATCAGTCCACATATTTTCCACATATACGGGTCATTTAACAGGCCTATATTTGTTTTAAGCCCGGTAAATACAAAAAATAAGGGCAATAACATTACTTGAGATACGTCTTCTACTTTCTCTATAAATATGCTTCGAAAACGCATGTTCTCCGGCATAATAGCTCCTGCCATAAATGCGCCAAAAAGTGCGTGTATACCTATAACCTCTGTTGTGTAAGATGATATTAGCAGCGTTAAAAAAAAGATTGCAACGACAGGTTTCGTGATTGTCTCTTTATGACTAAACAAATCACCTATGCGTTTTAAGAACGGTTTTACCACCCAGAGCATAATAAACACGTACGCAACGGAGAGGCCAATGATGTATAGTGAACTTACAAAAGAGCCTGCTTTTACTATAGCTATAACCGCTGCAAGTATACACCATGCGGTAATATCATCTGCCGCTGCACAGGTTATTACCAATGCCCCTATACGGGTGCGGTGCAGGCCTCTTTCCTGAACTATACGCGCCAAAACGGGAAATGCCGTAATACTCATAGCAATACCCATAAATAAACCGAATGAGGAAAATGCTACGCCTGCCGGTGCAAACTGCTCATATATATAATATGCTAAACCCAGGCCAAGAGTAAATGGAATGATGATACTGGCATGACTAATAATAACGGCATCCTTCGCCTTGTTTTTTAATACTCCAAGGTCGAGCTCCATCCCAACAACATACATAAACAATATAAGCCCTATTTGACTAAGGAACTGGAGGTTACCCAAAGATTCTTTAGGAAAGAGGAGTCCGGAATATTCTGGTAAGTAGGCGCCTACTAACGATGGCCCTAAGACGATACCTGCAATCATTTCGCCGATTACTGATGGCTGGCCCAGTTTTTTACATATCCATCCAAAAACACGCGCTACAAATATTATTGTTATAATTTGTACAAGCAGTAACGCAAGCGGGTGGGTAAGATTGTGAAAAATAGAATCGGTAAAATCCTGCCACTGCCCGTTACCGGTTGCCTTATCCTCTATAACACGGCCGGCCTCGAGGGTTTTGCCATGTTTAAGGGCGAGGTAAATAAGTACCGAGAAAACGGCAAGTACAGCAATGTAAAAGATGCTGTTTCTAAATTTCTTCATGATTTTGGCTTTTCAAATATCGCGCAATATTAAAGATAAAAACAGCTATAAATACGTCCTACACTTTGCGCTACTGGCTTTTTGCAGCAAAATGGGACAATTATGTAATGAAAAATCGATTAGAGGAATATACGTGCCTATCTCAAACTTCTAAGCATATCTAAATTGTATACAATAGTGCTAAACTACTTAAGTTTAATCCTGATAATTTTTTTTTGGCCGGCTGCAATTAGCGTTTTAGAGTCGGCAAATTGTAACGTATTATATGCTTTTTCATCAACGATCTTTTTCCATGTGGCACCACGGTTATACGAATAGAAAATACCCGATGGCCCTGCTGTTACTAATTCATTACCATTACTGCCCGGTATAAACTGAACGCAGGATGCATAACCAAACCCGTTGTTCTCCCCTACCGATTTCCAGGTTTTGCCACCGTCTGTAGTAACGATTTTGTTACCGCTGTTTTTTGTTAGCTGCTCATAATCACCGCCCACGGCAAACCCAATATTTTCATCATAAAAATCGATAGAAAAAATACCCGACATCTCTGTTCCCTGCGCAATCGGGGTTTCAAAAACTTCCCATGAACCTCCCTTATCAGCAGAATGGAATACTCTTGATTTTTTACCCCCGGATGCAATCCATACATTATCTCCTTTAATAACAATGTTGCTATTACTTGCTGCAAACGCCGCCTCGCCATCTGCCGTTTTAGGCATGTTACCACAGGCTTTTTTGGTCCACGTCTCGCCACCGTCTTTAGTGGTTAGTATCGCGAAGCAACCATTTTCAGGATCGCCAATTGCAATACCCTCCTTATCATTATAAAAGCGTATACAGTCGTAAAACACCTTTTCACCGCGCTCTGTATACACTTCTTTATTCCTCTTACCATCCTTAGATATTTTATGAAGCAATGCAGGAGAAGCTACATTGAGTATAAAAACATCGGCGCTGGTTTGAGCAATAGCCCTGAATTCTGGCAACAGGCTGTCTTTAGCCACGACACCACTAAAGTTTTTACCACCACTTAACGATACCCACCCAAATTTACCTTTGCTGCCCGCATACCAGGCCTTATCTCCATCTACAATCAATGCCCTTATGCTAATGTCATCAGTTAAAAGCGTATCTACAGTTGTGTTTGTAAATGAGGGTTTATAATCTGTTTTTTCTTCCTTTTTACAACTTGTAAAAACAACGGCAAAAAGTAGTGGCAGCAAAATTTTTTTCATGGTCGCAGGTTTAAAAAGCTAAGATAACATTATCGTACGCTTTAATAGAAAAGCGATAAATTATTAATAGAAATTTTTAACAATTATAACGAACGGCGGTAGAATTTTGAAATAAGGCAGATGAAAAAGCATGTAAATCGAACCTTCAAACATCGGTCAATCCACCCATTCTGGGCCACATTCGTTTTGATTTACTGTGTCTTTTAGTACATTTACGTTATTAATTTACAACTTATGCATTCTGTCTTAGACCAAATTAAAAAGCTTAAAGCTCTTGCCGATACCGGCTTGTTATACAGTACTAATGACTATGACCGTGAGCGTTATACAGAACTACAGGACTTAAGCCTTGAGCTTATGAGCCAGCTAAGTGGTAATACTACCGTAGCACTTAAGGCAATGTTTGCGCCCGTAACCGACTACCCCACCGTAAAGACTGATGTAAGGGCACTGGTGCTTAGCGAAGATAAGAAGAACGTGTTGCTCGCCCGCGAAAGCGCCGATGGGAAATGGTCGCTACCCGGTGGCTGGGCAGATGTAGGGCAGTCTCCTAAAGAAGTTGCTGTTAAGGAAGTATACGAAGAAACCGGACTTGATGTGAGGCCGGTTGCTTTACTCGCAGTATTTGATAAGCGCATGCACGCTCATCCTCCGCAGCCTTTTTACGTGTATAAAATGGTTATTTTCTGCGAGGCTACCTCTGACAAAATTAGCAAAGGTTTTGATATATTAGATGCGGCATGGCACGATGTTGATAACCTTCCCGAACTGTCTGAAGACCGCATCCTGAAAAGCCAGATCGATATTGTTTATAAAAAAGTTGTAAATAAGGATTTTACAGCTTATCTCGACTGATTTAAGCCTAAACCGTCCTGTCTTTACCGTCGAGCATGTAGATCCAGATCATTCTGGAAAGCCTGAAGTTAAACGTGCTTAATAGAACTGCAAGCCCCGCAATAAGCGACATCATGCCGGCATAGCTCTTAATGAAAAAGTGAGCTACTAAAAATACGGCAATCATTTCGGCTACAGTAAGACCATAGCTAACATACATTGAACCAAAAAAGTAGCCTGTTTCTTTTTCAAATTTATGTCCGCAATTTGGGCATTTGGCATTCATTTGTGGCATGCGAAAAAGCAGCGGGTTACCCTTTGTTGCAAATACTTTACCTTCGGCACATTTAGGACATTTTTCTTCTAATATATCTATAATTTGTGACATGACGTTTTTTATTCAAAGGTAAGACACATATGGAGCTGTTACCATACACTATGTGCGCACTATTTTGTACATTTAGGACATATAATATATCATTTACATCTGCATTTTTTGCTATATGAAGAAAGTCAGCATTTTAGATATACACCAATTTCATGACCATGATAGCGCCGAAGATTTTTATGCCAATACATTAGAAGATCACTTAATAACCCGCCATAAGGATATTTCCCTTCCGCACGCTCATAACTTCTATCTGGCCATATTATTTACACATGGAAGTGGCACTCACGAAGTTGATTTTACAGCTTATGATGTTAAACCCGGAGCCTTGTTTTTCCTGAACCCAGGACAAACACACCATTGGGAATTATCGCCCGATACTAAAGGTTATATCTTTTTTCATACCCGTGCCTTTTACGAACTGCAATATACCAATGGTACGTTAGGACAGTTCCCTTTTTATTACAGTATGCACAATGTGCCCTGCATATATCCTGACGTTGATGAAGCCGCCACGATAACCTCATATTTTAAATCGATTTTTGATGAGAATCATTCTGCCGGTGTTTTTAAAACACAGGCATTGTGCAGCTTAATAAACCTTATATACATTGTAAGTGCAAGAGTTTATGTAGCCCAAAACCCAGGAAAGGCAGAGAGTGCAAACCCATACTATGCAAAGTTCAGGAAATTTGAAATGCTTTTAGAAGAGCGTTTTAAAAAGGAGAAATCGCCGGCTGCATACGCCTCTCTTTTGGCAATGACCGCTAAGCACCTGAACCGAATAACGCAGGCAGTTACAGGAAAAACTGCAACCGATGTGGTACTTGAAAGGGTGCTGCTTGAAGCCAAGAAGGAAATGATATTGCAACGCGGCAGCCTTAGCCAGATAGGAGAAAGCCTGGGTTATGAAGACTACGCGTATTTTTCCAGATTATTTAAAAACAAAACCGGAGAAACGCCTTCTGGATTTTTAAGCCGGTATGGTAAAGAGCAGCCAAACTGATTAGTACACAACGTTAAACAAGTCCTATTGTATTGTTATAAAACATTTACGCCAATGTACTTTGCGATAACTTTAGTTTTCTAAACTATTATTGTAATGAGCAAACTAAAGAAGAAAGCGAAGAAAGGCAGTGCAAAAAAGAACAAACTGGGTGTAAAAAACTCGTTGGTAAACAATATTAACGCACGCAAGCGCAAAGGCAAATCACGGTCTAAAAAGAAGAGTAAAGTATCTAAAAAATCTTACTCTAAGATGAAAAACAACTGGGGCAAAAAGAAAACAAAATCGAAAAAGAAATCAACAAAGAAATCGAAGAAAAAAAAATAAAAAAGTCTGCTTAATGAAGCAGACTTTTTTATTATTACAGCATAAAATTGATGCCTACATTAAATGAGTTCCTAAAATTTACTGCATTGTAGCCGTAATTATAGTCCTGCTTAAAGACATCTGTAAAGCCGCTTTGCAAATCATATTCTAAAAATATTTTTGCATAGTTGCTAATTGGTATCTTAAAACCTAACCCTGCTGCTAAGCCCACATCTGTGGTATTAAAATCATTTTTAACATCGGTATCAAAGCGCGTATCTTCAGCATTTAATAAAAAACCAACATAAGGCCCAAAGTTTATATACCAGTTTCTTGTATTGCCAAAGTGAAAATTAGCCATTACCGGAACAGTTATATAATCTAACTGATAATTAGTACGGTATAAAATTCCCTGATTATCTTCTATTACATCGTTGTTCCAGCCTTTACGGTCATATATTGCCTTAACCTTCAAGCTCCAGTTGTTCGAAAAATAAAAATCTGCCGATGCACCGGCGTTAAAGCCAGTCCTATAATCACTTGTTGCGTTAGAGTCGGCAATAAGCGATGTGTTTAAGCCTCCGTTAAATCCAAACTCTATATTACCCTTACCTTGTGCATTTGCAAATGCACAGGAAGCAACTATAGCTATACACGATAAAATAATATTTTTCATAAATCTACTTTTTTTTAAACCGTTACTTACTAAACAACATCAATTTGCTTGCCAAAAAAATGAAATTTTAAAGAGAAGCTAAGGCTTACCAACACATGGAGTGCTGTAAACAAGAGTTAAGCAAGCTTTTTTAACCCTTCGATCAGCAAATCAATATCTTCTTTAGTATTATAATGACTCAAGGAGATCCGGAGCGATGGTTTCATAACATCCTCATTAGAGAGGATTTCTTTAAGAACATGGGAGGGCTTTACAGAACCTGATTGGCATGCACTACCCCTGGATACTGCAACACCATGCATATCAAGATGAAAAAGTATCATAGCTGTCTTATCTTCCGGTAAGGGTAGTAATACATTAGTTATATTATAAAACAGCTCATCGTTACCGGTTTGTCCATTAATTTTATAACCCGGAAAAGAAACGTCGAGCTGCGAATGCAGGTAATGTTTTAGTCCGGTAATATACGCTCTTTCTTCATTAAGATTAGTGTAGGCTATCTTTAACGCTTTTGCCATTCCTGCTATTTGGTGTATCGCTTCGGTACCCCCACGCAGTCCTTTTTCCTGCTCGCCACCATATATCATTGGCTTAAGCCCTATTTTTTTATTAATATAGGCAAAGCCAATTCCTTTAGGGCCGTGATATTTATGTGCACTTGATACTACAAAATCTACCGGCAATTCCTGAAGGTTAATTTCTACCTTACCCATAGATTGTACCGTATCTGTATGAAACAATGCCTTGTATTGTCTGCACAGGGCACCCGTTCGTTGTAGGTTAAGTACGCTTCCTGTCTCGTTACTAACATGTATAAGGCTAACTAAGGTTGGGATATCTTCCTGCAATAATTCTTCAAGATGATTGAGGTCAGGATAGCCGCCGGGCGTTAAGTTAACATATTCGGCACGAATGCCAAACTGCGTTACCAGTTCAGGTATTGTATTTAAAACGGAGTGGTGCTCTGTCCTGCTGCTTATAACCCTCAGGATGCCGAGGTCTTTTACGGCACTGTGCAATATCAGGTTATTTGCCTCGGTGCCTCCCGAGGTAAAAATAATTTCGCGTGCTTCGGCGTTTATAAGAGATGCAATGGTTTTACGTGCGGTTTCGAGAACTACCTTAGCCGTTCGGCCGTAGCTATGGGTAGATGACGGATTACCATATGCGGAAGCCATAACCTGAGTGATTTCTGATATCACTTCAGGGCGCATGGCTGTTGTAGAGGCGTTATCAAGGTATGCTTTTTTCATTAATACAAAATTACCTAAAAAATGTTTCGCTCCACTATTTTTAGCCATGCTGCTGCAAAAGCTTTTGCGAACAAATAAAAACGCTATTTTTGTTGAAAATTACTAATCTATGAAAAAGATCTTTTTAGCGCTCGTGGCGATGGCACTGTTTTCTGGTTGCGACGACGGCGATATGACTTTTAAAACCTTTGACTTTAGCGGAAGCAATGCGCCTGCGTCCTGCCCAACAGATCGTGGAACCATATTTATTGTAAATGGAAGTGAAGTATTGCTGTTGAAGCTGCAGCCCAGTCTGCTTTTAAATGTACCCAGCCCTTTTGCAAATAATGTTTACACACCTACCGTTGTAGATGTTGGGCCTGGGAGCCAAAATAAAATGTTTTACAGAACCTACGGCGGAACGCCAAATACGTCTACTTTTTGCTCGAGCTCCGGAACTCCTAATATTGTAGAAGAATGGGCAGGAAATGGCACAATTGAGATAGTAACTACAGAGAAAAGGGTTGATGGTGTGCTTGTAGGATATCAGCGACAGATAACAGTACGAAGTGCTACCTTTAGCAATGGCGATCAGGAAGTTACTATAACCGATACTTATTTGGGAGATTACTCAGAAGGTTTAAATTACAACTTTAATTTCCCGGCTGAAGTGGTGTCTTTATGCAGGGAGAATAAACTAGCCTACAAAACGAATAATGATCAATCGTTAGAACTATATCTGGAGAATAGCGATTACCTTACAGGTACCACTGCTCTTCCTGACATTAACCTAAATGATGATGAATTAGACCAGGAAGATGAAAACAACTTGTATTTCAGGAAGTTTAATACCGCTATAACCCAAAATAATCTTTGCGGTGAAGGACCTTCGGGCACTGTGCAGACACAGTTTTGGAGGGCAATATCCGGTACCGTAAAAATTGTACCAACCACTGATCCCGAAAACAGCACAAGAACTAATTACAGAATACAACTATATAATGTTGTTTTTGCAAATACTGCTGCTCCTACAGAACTTTACCGCCCGGTTAACACTACAGGCGTAGATTATTACCTTATGGGTACTGTAAACAATTAAGTATATTTCCTGCCGGTACCTACCGGAAGGAGGTTTTTTAACCAGCCAAGAAAATTTAAGCCAAGAAAAAACCGCCTGAAAATCTATTTCAGGCGGTTTTTATATTTAAAAAAGCATTACGCTTTTGCGGGTGCCGTTACTTTCTGAGTAAGTTCCGGAGATATAGCCGAACGCTCAAATTTAATTCTTCCGGCCATCGTTTCTATAACAACTGTACCTTCGGCAATCTCAGCAATTTTACCGTGTATACCACTTTTGGTAACTACCTTGTCTCCTGCTTTGAGGCTGCTTTCAAATTCTTTTTCCTGTTTAGCCTTTTTTTGCTGAGGCCTCATCATAAAAAAGTAAAATACTATTATAACTCCAATAAAAGGCAAAAACTGCCCCAATGCTCCAAATTGTTCCATTATATATTTTTAATTAGTGAGATGCCGGTGTTGCACCAATTCCTGCCGATTCTATGTTTGCTTTAAAGTCTACTGTCTCTGTACCTTTCTCTGTGTTAAGTGTAAGTGTTACTGTTTTAGAAACGGCACCGCTTTTACCTGTAGAATCAAATACAACACTTACCTCGCCTGTTCCTCCCGGTTTTACAGGCTCTTTAGTGTAGTTAGGCACTGTACAACCACAGCTTGCCTTAGCATCGCTAATTATAAGGTCGCCTGTACCTGCATTTGTAAACTTGTACGTGTAATTTACTTTCTCTCCTGCTTTGATATTCCCAAAGTCATGAGATGCATTATCAAATTTTATAACAGGTATTTTACCCGATTCTGCATGCGCCATTTCAGCTTTCTTTGCTGTTGCATCGTCTATAGTTAACGCAGCATTTTCTTTTTTGCATGATGCCAGTGCTAAAGATGCTAATGCAAGCATGGCTACTGATTTTCTTAACATAATTTATAATCTTTATAGTTTTACATTAAACCTCTGCCGGTTTTTAAAAGTTTATTATTGGTCTGGTAATCCTTTACTATATTGTCCAGGATTCCGTTTATAAAAATACTGCTTTTTGGCGTACTGTATTCTTTCGCGATTTCAAGATACTCGTTAATAGTTACCTTAACAGGAATAGACGGGAATTTTAAAAACTCGCATATAGCCATTTTTAAGATGATAGAGTCTATCTCGGCAATCCTGTCGGTATCCCAGTTAGGGGTCTTGTCAAGAAATTCTTTTGCCAGTTCCTTATCATTAAGTATCGTCTTCCTGAACAGATCGCGCACAAACTCCTTATCATCCTGATCCTTGTAAATTTTAGGAACGGAAAAAGAGTCGCGGCCTTCCGGCGTTATTTGCGAAAGTTGTTTGCTTATTAGCGTATTAACCACAGGTATATCATCTACCCATGTAAGTTTATGGTCTTCAAGATATTCGTACAGCTTGTCATTAGGTGCAACAACTTCTGTAAATAAATCAGTTACAAACTGCCTGTCTTCCTCATAATTATTAACCGTTGTCTGCATGTAGTTCTCATACACTTCGCTTGCCTTTACCGCCTCGAGCAATAACAGTATATAATCGTCATTTTTTTTCCAGTTATCAATCTTGTAATCTGCCATAGCAATGCTAAGCGGGTTGCTTTCGCCAAGGAGGCGCAGCACAGCATTATTGATAAACTTTTTGTTGGGGTTACGCTCCTGCGCGGTTGCCAGGTGTTTTTTTTGCGACTTTTCTATAAATTCTTCTTCGCTGTTTCGCAGTTCTACAAGTGCAGAAACCATGATAAGATACAGGTCGCGAATATTTTCTATACTGTTTAACAGGAATTTTTCTTCCTTTTGCAAATCATCCGAATTGTTTTGGTGCATTGCATAGATAGATTGCATCACCTTTACTCTGATATGTCTTCTGTTTAACATCCGCCTTTAAGAACTTTTTAAAATTAACAAGGCGAAAGAAAAGATTTCTTTCGCCCTGCAAAATTAAGAATAATATTTTTTTAAGCTAATTATTTAGCTGTTTCTTTTTTCTTGTCGTCAATTCGCTTTTGTGCAATTTGCATAGCGGCCTGCTGCGTTGTAATACTGTTAGTATCAGCGAAGTGAAAAATCTCTAATGTAGTGTTATAAATATTCTCGGTCCTTCTAAGGGCTTCTGCCTTATCATAACCCACAATCTCTGCATAAACATTAATAATACCACCTGCGTTAATAAGAAAATCAGGGGCATAGCTTATACCTTTTTCCATAAGTATTTTACCGTGCACCTGCTCTACGGCAAGCTGGTTGTTAGCAGCACCGGCTATAACTTTAGCCTTAATCCTGTTAATTGTATTGTCGTTTATCGTGGCGCCAAGGGCACATGGTGCATAAATATCAACATCGGCACTGTAAAGATCATCTCCGGTAAATATTTGTGCGCCGTATTTAGCTGCTACAAGTTGTAATTTTTCTTCGTTAATATCTGTAATCTGCACTAAAGCACCATCTTTGGTAAGATGGTCTATAAGTGTTTCGCCCACATGGCCTACACCCTGTACCAATACTTTTTTACCGCTAAGGCTGGCCGATCCAAACTGATGCATTGCAGCAGCCTTCATACCCATGTAAACGCCGTAAGCCGTTACTGGCGATGGATTGCCAGATCCTCCCCTGCTTTCAGATATCCCGGTAACGTATGGTGTTACATCACGTATCAGGTCCATATCCTCTGTAGTAGATCCTACATCTTCGGCAGTTATATATTTACCGCTAAGCGAGTTAACAAACTGGCCAAAACGGGTAATTAATTCTGGTGTTTTATCTGTAGCCGCATTTCCTATTATAACGGCTTTACCACCGCCAAGATTTAAACCGGAAATTGCAGATTTGTATGTCATTCCTCTTGAAAGCCTTAAAACATCATTAAGCGCCTCCCATTCGTTAGCGTAGCTCCACATACGGGTGCCGCCAAGTGCAGGGCCCAAAACTGTATTATGGATGCCAATTATTGCTTTTAAACCAGTATCTTTGTCATGGCAAAAAACAACCTGCTCATGATCATTAAACGATGGCTGGCCAAACACCGGGTCAACTTTAATAAGCTCGTTAGCCTTTATAACTTCTGCTACCATAATAAACTATTTAAATTTGAATAATAAGTCGTAAAACTAACACAAATTTACACATTTAATTATTATAAGCCTCAAAAAAGAGATTATTTTATGATAAGTGCAATTTACGCAAACGTTTTTTAAAGATAATTTAATAAACATTCTGCAGAGAATTTAACAGTAATGCCGCATATCGCACACACTTGCAAAGTTAAACTATGAAAGAATTACAGTATTTAAACAAATATTTTATCAAATATAAATTTCAATTTCTTTTAGGAATTGTAATGACAGTAGCAGCTCAAATATTTGCGCTGTACACTATAAAGCTCGTGGGAGACTCTATAAAGGAGACACAAACCTTCCTTGAAAACAATACCCTGACAGTAGATTTCATCCGCCAGAACTTAATGCACAACCTGCTGCTTATTGTTCTTACCACGCTTATAAGCGGTGTGCTTACTTTTTTTATGAGGCAAACACTTATAGTAATGTCCCGCCATATAGAGTTCGACCTTAAAAATGAGGTTTTTCGTCATTACGAAAATTTGTCGCAAAGCTTTTATAAGCGCAACCGTACCGGCGACTTAATGAACCGTATAAGCGAAGACGTAAACCGTGTGCGCCAGTACGTGGGCCCTGCCATTATGTATGCCCTTAATACAATTGTGCTATTTATAGTAATTATTACGCAAATGTGCATAATATCGCCAAAGCTTACTTTGTTTACCTTATTACCGCTACCTGTACTTGCCTATAGTATTTACTGGGTAAGCCGAGAAATTAATAAGCGCAGCACCGCAGCGCAGCAAAACCTTAGTTTATTATCGAGTTACTCTCAGGAAACATTTTCGGGTGTTCGGGTAATAAAAGCTTATGCACTGGAAGGCCAAAAGCAGGAAGGCTTTAAAGAATTATCGCGCGACAGCGTAAAGAAAAATATGGCGCTGGCAAAGGTAAGCGCCCTTTTTGGCCCGCTCATGATATTGCTTATAGGCATTAGTAACCTTGTGGTTATTTATGTAGGAGGCCGTATGTACATTAATGGCAGCATTACAGACCTGGGTACCATTGCACAATTTATACTTTATATTAATAAACTTACCTGGCCGGTAGCATCATTAGGATGGATATCGAGTATGGTTCAGGATGCCGAAGCATCGCAAAAGCGAATTAACGAATTTCTTAAAACCGTACCGGATATAGAAAATAATAATCAGGCTCATACTGCAATTTTAGGCCAGATAGCTTTTAATAATGTAAGCTTTACCTATGAGGATACAAATATTACTGCGCTTAAAGATGTTTCATTTACCATTAACAAGGGCGAGACGCTGGCAATACTGGGAAGGACAGGATCTGGCAAAAGTACAGTATTGTCTCTTATTAGCAGGCTGTATGACGCTAATGGTGGCGTTGTGAGCATTGACAGCGAAAATGTAAAAGACCTAAACCTTTATGACCTGCGCAGCAGTATAGGGTTTGTACCGCAAGATGCCTTTTTGTTTAGCGACAGTATTAAAAACAACATTAAATTTGGCAAGGAGGATGCAACCGACGATGAAATTGTAAGTGTAGCTAAAAAAGCCGTAGTACATCATAACATAGAAAGCTTTACCCACCAGTACGAAACGATACTGGGCGAACGCGGTATAACCCTCTCCGGGGGTCAAAAGCAAAGGGTGTCTATAGCAAGGGCAATGATAAAGGATGCCCCCATATTACTGCTTGACGATTGCTTATCTGCCGTAGACAATGAGACTGAAGAAGCAATACTAAATAACCTGATGGAGTTTTGCAAGGATAAAACCACTATTATTGTAAGCCACAGGGTATCATCTGCCAAGAATGCCGACAGGATTATCATCCTGGAAGATGGTAAAATTATAGAACAAGGCACTCACAACCAACTGGTAAGCCAGCAGGGATATTACAAAGAATTATATTTAAAACAAATTTCTGAAAAAGAAATGCAGTAAAGTGTTGCATTATTTAGTTTTTTTTTGGATTTTTGGTAACTACATAAACCAAATAAAAGAACAGGGGTATGAGAGAACATGACATGCTGGAAAAGGAGGAAATCTTTTCTAAAGTTTTAAGGGCAGGAAGAAGGACGTACTTCTTTGATGTAAGGGCTACAAAGGCCGATGACTATTACATTACCATAACCGAAAGCAAAAAGTTTACTGAAGAAGATGGTTCTTTTCATTTTAAAAAACACAAAATTTATCTTTATAAAGAGGACTTTGTAGCTTTTAGAGAAATTCTTGATGAAATGACCAACTACGTACTTAGCAATAAAGGCGAAGAGGTAATATCTGAAAGGCATCAAAAAGATTTCAGGAAACTTTTTGGCGATAAAGACGAAGAAGTTCTTACAACTACTGGTAGTTTTACCGATATCAATTTTGATGATATTTAATGGTTAGAATACCTTACAGGAAAATTTAGGGGTCCGAAAAACAATTGGTTTTTTGGGCTTTTTTTATTTTACTTACTTACAAAGTTTGAAGTTGCAGGGCAAGTTATAAATAAACATAGCAATTATATTACATCCCATAAACAACTTCGCTACCCTATCCTAAGGCCGTTCTCTATTTTAAAATCAGGGGCAAGCAATATTACATCGCCACCATCGCCTACTGCTCCAAGCACCAGGCACTCGCTCATAAATTTACCTATCTGTTTTTTAGGGAAATTTACTACCGCAACAATCTGCCTTCCTTTTAAAACTTCTTTCGTATAACGCTGTGTAATTTGCGCCGACGTTTTGCGAATGCCAATTTCTGCACCAAAATCTATTGTTAGTTGGTAAGCAGGCTTACGGGCTTCAGGAAAATCATTAGCTTGTAGTATAGTACCCACCCGCATTTCGGTTTTTTCAAATTCTTCCCAAGTAAGCATATAATAATTTTTTATGAGCAATTTATCAATTATTACTAACCATAGCAACTATAATTGCTACCAATAATAAATAAAGGCCACCTTGCGGCAGCCTTAATTATACTTCATTATAGTAAAACTTAATATTATTTTACATCCATTAATTCTACATCAAAAATTAATGTCGCATCCGGAGGTATAACACCGCCGGCACCACGAGAACCGTAACCCAGGTGAGACGGAATTACAAAGCGGGCTTTATCGCCAACCTGTAATAAAGCAATACCTTCATCCCATCCTGCAATAACCTGCCCAACGCCCAATTGAAAATCAATAGGTTGCTTACGTGTATAAGACGAATCGAATACCTCGCCAGATTCTAACGAACCTTTATAATGTACCGATACTTTTTTACCTTTTTCAGCTTTTTTACCGTCGCCTTTCTGTATTATTTTGTAACGTAGCCCGCTCTCCGTTTTATCAAAACCGGCAGCTAATTTTTCCATAGCCTCTTCAGCTTGTTTCTTACCTTCTGAAATACGCTTTTCTCTTGAACCTTCAAATGTGCGAAAAGCCTCAATTGCGTTCCAGTTCTTAGCCTCATCGCCTTCGCGGATAATTTCCAACGTTTCAATTACATCATCCTGAGCTATAGCATCTACGACATCCTGGCCTTCTATAACTTTACCAAAAATGGTATGCTTGTTATCTAACCATGGCGTAGCCACGTGTGTAATAAAAAATTGAGAGCCGTTGCTGCCAGGACCGGAATTAGCCATCGACAATACACCCGGTGCATCATGTTTTAACGACGGGTGAAACTCATCATCAAACTGGTAACCCGGGCCACCTGTGCCCCTGCCTATTGGGCAACCGCCCTGAATCATAAAATCAGGAATAACACGGTGAAACTTAAGGCCGTTGTAATACGGTTTGCCTTGAGGTTTTTGGTCGTTTTCAAGATTGCCTTCAGCCAGTCCTACAAAGTTACCCACGGTTCCAGGTGTAAGATCATGAGTAAGCTTCACAAGGATTGTACCTTTATTTGTATTGAATTTTGCGTAAATTCCGTTTTCCATTATGTTGTATTTGTTTTGTAAGCTACAAATTTACAAAATATTTTTTAACTCTATTTAGGTTATGGTCTTAACAAAAACGTAAATTGTTATATGCTCTCTGCATACTTTTTAAAGTTATTTAAAATGGCCTGCCATCCATCACGCTGCAAGTCTTCGCTGTTTACCGTTTCAGCCTCAAAAGTTTCGGCAACATGGGTTTCATTGCCGGTGTCTGTAAATTTAATACTCACAACTCTCCCATCTCCCAGTGTATAAACAATAAGTTCGTTTTTAACAACCTCGTTATACACTCCTTCAAAATCAAACCCGTAACTGCCATCCCTCGCTTCCATTCGTGATGTAAACGTACCACCAGGACGCAAATCATTTTCAGCAGTTGGGGTGTGCCAATCGTCTGAAGCAAAATTCCAATGTATAATATGCTGAGGAGCTGTCCAACACTCCCACACTTTATGTAAAGAGGCATTGACAAAAGCCTCTACTGTAATATTTGTTTTACCAGATGTTTCCATAGTTGTTTTATTTATCTGAATAAGGGTTTGTACTTAGCACGATTATCTATCAAGGCCCATACATTTATTATTGCGAGCACTAAAGCTATTGGCAACCCCTCAGGAGCATTAAAAATATTGGTTAACAAAATGCCTGTCATGACGGGTAAAATAATTATTGCTCCCAATGCCCTGTATCTGTTAGTAATAAAAAGTATGCCGCCTATAACTTCTACTATGCCAACAAGTGGTATAAGCCAACCGATGTCGTTAAAAGCCGTCATTACTTTAATGGTACTTTCGGGCATGTCTTTAGGCATGGGCATGTAATTAAAAAATTTGTTAAGCCCGGCATTAATAAACATCAGCCCAAAAAGCAGGCTTACCACAAACAGGATTTTATTTTTCATGATCGCTATTAAACTTATGTTAGTTGAGAACATTCTAGTACCAAATTTAAAGATAATATTTTTACTCACAACCGCTTACGGTAATAACAAAATAGTAAATTTGAAAACCAAAACATTTAATATAATGAAGTACAATGTAGAAAGAGAATGCCGCGATTGCAAAAATACCGACCTGTATCCTTTTAGTAAAACAGCTATCGCCTTTAAACTTTACGACGAAACTAAAATCTGGCAGAACAATTGTACAAAATGCGGATCGATAAATAGTAGTTTTGTGAGTTATGAGAACTTGTTTGATAAAGAATTACTTGATATTTGGGGATATGATACCGCGTTGCACTTTATAGATCAGGACGAAGAAATTATTCTTGCCGAAATGGATAACTTAGTGTCAATATTACAAGCTATTGACGAGGCAAAATATCCTAAGTCGAAGATTAGTGTGCTCGTGCAGACAATTTGTATTCTCCTTTACGATAATGTTATTGCTGAAGAAGAATATACTAAGGAGGAAAATTTAATAAGATCCGGCAATGCTACAATTGTGAGAACTGAACTGGTTAAAAGAAAAGATACCATAATTTAATTTCAACATGATATTATGGATTATGTTAAAGATATCGTTTTTCCGCAAATTAAATTATACCATGAAACCCGAAGATAATTACCTGGTACTGAATAAAAAAGCGTGGAACGATAAAACGGCCTTCCATACCGCCTCTGATTTTTACGACATGCCAGGGTTCATGGCAGGAAAACAAACGCTCCAGAATATTGAAATGGAATTAATGGGCAATGTATCCGGCAAAAAAGTATTGCACCTGCAATGCCATTTTGGTCAGGATACTATTTCTTTTGCACGGCTTAGAGCAGAGGCAACAGGTGTAGATTTTTCTGAAGCTGCCATACAAAAAGCACGTGAAATAAACACAGCGCTAAAGCTGCAGGCAACATTTATTTGTAGTGATGTTTATAGCCTGCCAGAGGTGCTAAATGAAAAGTTTGATGTTGTTTTTACCAGTTACGGCACCATAGGATGGCTGCCAGATCTGGATGAATGGGCTGCGGTGGTGAGCCATTTTCTAAAACCCGGAGGAGTCTTCGTATTTGCCGATTTCCATCCTGTATTGTGGATGTTTGACAACGATTTTACTGCGATAACCTACCGATACTTTAAAGACAAAGCAATTATTGAGACTGAAACAGGAACGTATGCAGATACTTCTGCGCCCATTAGCAACCAGACTGTATGCTGGAATCACAGTATAAGCGAAATTCTCAACAGCCTTTTAAAAAATAACCTCGAAATAAAAGCGTTTAACGAATATGATTATTCGCCTTACAATTGTTTTAATGGCACTGCAGAAGACCAACCCGGCAAATTTAGAATAGCAAATTTGGGTAATAAAATACCTATGGTATATTCTATAAAAGCAATTAAAAAAATATAGAAGATTATTCTTATTTTTGCGTAAATTTTGTGCTGACATGGAAAGCTTATTCGACCCACAGGGAAACCAAAATATTTTAGACCGCATAGATAGCTTATCGCCAATTACCCTATCATTATGGGGCAAAATGACCGTTAGCCAAATGTTGCTACACCTACAAAAACCTATAGAACTCGCGTACGGCACACTTCATATTGCACCGCACTGGAAGAGCTATTTTTTTGCCAGCTCATACCGAAAAAAACTGGCTGACCCTAAGCTATTTCACAAAGACCAATCTGCCATAAAGGAGTTTGTCGTTAAACATGAACCTAAATTTGATGAAGCTAAACAAGGCCTCAAAAATTTAGTGTCCATTTTTTCACGTGATGGGCATAAAGCGATTAAAGCAACCCGTCACCCATTAATGGGCGAAATGACTGCCGAAGAATGGGATATACTGCAATGGAAACACATAGACTACCATTTAAAACAGTTCGGCGTTTAATTTTAGCGTTATTATAAATTGCAGCTAGTGGTTTACAAATATTTTATGTCTTTAAAATACTAAAACTGCTGCCATGATATATATATACACTCTATTTTGTATCCCCTTTATGTATTGTTTTGGTTTTGCCCAGAATAAGATTGAGGGCATATAGTAAACGACGATCATAAAAACGATACGCTTGTGTTAAGCGGCAATATATCTAATGCTTATTAGGCGGTGTCGCTATTTGCATATTAATCCTTTCAATGCATAAAATACTATATAAAAAAAAAGGAGAAGCAATTAAGCTACTCCTGTTTTTTTATATAGTATTTTTTAAGTTAACGCACTATTTAAGCCTTAACTTTAGCTTTCATGGCCTTATAGTCATTAGTTCTCTCAAGCGCCTGATAAAGGCCTGCAAGAACAGATATTACGTATTGATCATCGGCTTTTAGCTGGTGTGCTTTTTCGAAGTAAGGTAATGCACTGGTATAAAGTCCATCCTTTTTCTTTTTAAGAACATCGTAACGGGCATTATCTTTTGTAGATGTTGTAAGTTTATTCATTTCATCTACAATTTGCTTCTCTCCATTAAGCTGTAAAGCACCAAGGCCTACCAACGCATCAAAATAATCCGGCTTTATGGTAAGCGCTTTTTTATAGTAGCCTTCAGCTCCGGCAGGATCTGCCTCTGTACTTACAACACCAAGATTGTAAAACAACACAGCATCATTAGGATTTTTAGCTGCTGCCTCTGTAATTAGCTCTTTGTACTTAGCCATATCTTTAGTTTTAAGATATAGCTCTGCCTCGGCAATAATAAGGCTCGAATCTTCAGGATTAGCCTTTCTTGCACTTGTCATTGCTTGCTTGGCTTTTTCTACTTCGCCTTTCTGCGCGTAAATAAGCGCAATATTTTTAACAATATCACCTCTTAAAGAAGGTAATTTATCAACTTTAGCATCGGTATAAAGTCCTTGCTTAACAGCAACATCCATTGTTGCTTTATTCGGGAAATTTTCAACCTGCCCAGTGGCCTTGCTTTTAGCCGAATAGTTTGTTCCTTCTCCGGTAAAACCTACTTTTTCAAGTTCTAAATAGCTTTTTAACGCAGCATCGAAATCCTGACCGTTTACCGACATAGCAGCAGCATTGTAGAGCTGAGCCGCATCATTTTTATCGAGTTGGTAAGCAAGCTCATAAAGCTGGCCAGACTCTTTATACATTTTTTTTGTGGCAACATCATTAGCTGCAGTAAGCACCTGACCTTTTATTGCAGGAAAAATTTGCTCATTAATAACTTTAGTATGGTTTTGTTTACCACTTTTTTCTAACTCTATAACCTTATTATAATCTTCTATAGCAACAGGTAATTTAGTTAAAGCAGTAGCCTGGTTTTTATTAACCTCGCTAACACCATACTGAGCTTTGTAAAAATAAAAGTCGGCCTTTTGTTCGTTAGTAGCGTTAGCTACAAGAGGTTCAGCCTTATCGAGTAATGTTTTAAACTCCGGTGCATAGGTTTGTGTCTCCGCACCTTTGTCGTTTAATTTTTTAAGTGCCTTTAATTCGTCTTTTTGTGCAAATGCGCTAAGGGATAACAATAGCGAAGCTGCAAGTACATAAGTAACTTTCATTATAAAAAATCTTTAGTTATTCTTCAGTTTGTTCGTCGTCAGTAAAATCAGCCGGATCGATATCCAGGTCTTCCGCCTCGGTGCCTTCCGGTAAAATAATACCGCTTACACCATTTTCGGCGTCTACATTGTCCAGTACTTCAAAAACAGCCTCATCTACAGCTTCCTCCTCGCGCATTACCTTGGTAACTGCTGCAATAGAGTCGTTGCCTTTAATGTTTATAAGACGTACACCCTGAGTTGCACGGCCCATCACCCTAAGGTCGCTCACTGCCATACGAATAGTAAGGCCCGATTTATTAATGATCATAAGATCATCGCTGTCGTTAACGCTGTTTATAGATACGAGACTACCTGTTTTATCTGTAATGCTAAGGGTTTTAACACCTTTACCACCACGGTTAGTAATCCTGTAATCATCCAGGCTCGAGCGCTTGCCGTATCCGTTTTCTGATACTACAAGAATCTCGGTGTTCATATCATTTACAGATACCATGCCAATTACTTCATCTTTCTCATCCTGAAGCGTTATTCCGCGCACACCGCTTGCGCTACGGCCCATTGGGCGGGTCTTGCTTTCTTCAAATCGAACCAGCTTGCCCGATTTAACGGCAATAAGCACCTGGCTTTCGCCGGTAGTAAGTTTAGCCTCTAATAATTCATCATCCTCACGAATGGTTATTGCAGCAATACCGTTTAGCCTTGGGCGCGAGTACTGCTCTAACAGGGTTTTCTTAACGATACCCTGCTTAGTAGCCATAATAACATAGTGGCTGTTTATATACTCTTCGTTTTTTAAATCCTGTGTGCAAATAAATGCCTTTACCTTATCATCGTTCTCTATGTTTATAAGGTTTTGTATAGCGCGGCCCTTACTTGTTTTTGTACCCTCCGGAATTTCGTAAACACGCATCCAGAAACATTTACCTTTTTGGGTAAAGAATAGCATATAGTTGTGGTTTGTTGCCACAAATAAATGCTCAAGGAAATCCTGGTCGCGGGTAGCCACACCCTTCTGGCCTACGCCTCCCCTGTTCTGGGTTTTATATTCAGATAATGGCGTACGTTTTATGTACCCGGCGTGAGATATCGTGATAACCACATTCTCATCGGCAATAAGGTCTTCTATACTTACATCACCACCGGCATATTCTATTTGCGAACGGCGCTCATCGCCATATTTTTCTCTTATCTCAGTAAGCTCCTCTTTAATAAGTTGCATCCTTAGGTTTACATCAGCTAATAATGCTCTCAATTCTGCAATTAACTTCATTATCTCTTCATACTCAGCACGAAGCTTATCCTGCTCCAGTCCTGTAAGCTGCCTTAATCGCATCTCTACAATGGCACGTGCCTGAATTTCAGACAAGTTAAAACGCTCGATCAATTTACCACGCGCTTCCTCACCATCTTTAGACGAACGTATCAATGCAATTACTTCATCTATATTATCAGATGCAATAATTAAACCTTCTAATATGTGTGCACGTTCTTCTGCTTTACGAAGGTCAAATTTCGTCCTGCGAATAACCACATCATGCCTGTGCTCCACAAAGTAGTGGATCATATCTTTCAGGTTTAGCATTTGCGGCCTTCCTGCAACAAGGGCAATATTATTTACACTAAAAGACGACTGTAACTGCGTAAACTTATATAAGGTGTTAAGTACCACATTAGGCACCGCATCGCGCTTAAGTATGTACACAATACGCATACCGTTACGGTCACTCTCATCACGGATATTGGCAATGCCTTCTATCTTCTTGTCGTTTACCATATCGGCCGTTTTCTTGATCATGTCGGCCTTGTTTACCTGGAAAGGTATTTCGGTAACAATAATACACTCGCGCCCGTCTACTTCTTCAAAGCTTGTTTTAGCACGAACCACGATCCTGCCGCGGCCGGTCTTAAACGCTTCGCGCACGCCCTCATAACCATATATTATACCACCTGTAGGAAAATCAGGTGCTTTAATATGGTGCATTAGTTCGTCTATCTCTATATCTGTATTGTCTATGTAGGCAAGTGTGCCATCAATAACCTCTGTAAGGTTGTGCGGCGGCATATTAGTTGCCATACCCACAGCAATACCACTTGCACCATTTATAAGCAGGTTAGGTACACGCGTAGGCATGACCGTAGGCTCCTGTAAAGTATCATCAAAATTTAACTGGAAGTCTACCGTTTCTTTGTCAAGGTCGCTCATTATCTCTTCAGATATTTTGCGCATCCTTGCCTCGGTATATCGCATTGCAGCCGGGCTGTCGCCATCAACCGACCCGAAGTTGCCCTGCCCGTCTACAAGCATGTAACGAAGGCTCCAGTCCTGGGCCATACGCACCATGGCGTCATAAACAGAAGTATCGCCGTGCGGGTGGTATTTACCTAACACCTCACCAACGATCCTTGCCGATTTTTTATGGGCCCTGTTACTAAAAACGCCCAGCTCATACATTCCGTATAGTACCCTTCTATGCACGGGTTTCAAGCCATCCCTAACATCCGGAAGCGCCCTTGAGACAATAACCGACATTGAATAGTCAATGTAAGCCGATTTCATCTGGTCTTCTATATTAATGGGAATTAACTTTTCTCCTTCAGCCATAAGTAGTTATATTAAAAATTATAGTTATTTTATAGTTTTTACAAAACGTGCCAATATACACATTTTTATTAGGATATTAATCGTTTTTGCGATGAATTTTGAAGCTTTTATTAACAGACTTTGGGAAGTTAAAGGTTAATAAAGTATTATTAAAACGCTTTTTTATATGGCAGAATTTTTGTCTCTTAGCCTGACAGTACTATTAATAGGTATGGTTTTTGTAAAATCTTAAGTAAATAGTTACATTTACACTATTAAAGAAAGGAATCATTATGGATGATAATTTTTCACCAAGGGTCAAGGACGTTATAACCTACAGCAAAGAAGAAGCTTTACGGTTAGGCCATGACTTTATTGGTACAGAACACTTAATGTTGGGAATTTTGAGGGACGGTAATGGCAAAGCTATTTCTATCCTAAACAACATATCGGTAGATTTAGACCACTTACGTAAAAAAGTAGAGATTTTAAGCCCTGCAAATCCATCTGCTGAGCGCAATAATGAAAAAAAGAACCTTCATTTAACACGCCAGGCCGAAAGGGCATTAAGGACTACATTCCTGGAGGCCAAGGTTTTCCAGAGCAGCTCTATAAGCACCGCACATTTACTGCTGTGCATATTGCGTAATGAGAACGACCCTACCACAAAATTGCTCAACAAACTAAAAATTGATTACGAAACAGTTAAAGAACAATTTATCAGCATGACATCAAACGAAGAAGATTATATGGAAAATCTGCCAAAAGCGGAATCTTATAACGATGATCCCGGACAGGATGACAGTTTGCGCGAAAGCACATTTAACAACCCTGCCGCCGGAAATAAAGCCAACAAAAAATCTAAAACTCCGGTACTGGATAACTTTGGCCGCGACCTTACAGAGCTTGCCGAAGAAGGCAAGCTTGACCCTGTAGTAGGACGTGAAAAAGAAATTGAACGCGTTAGCCAGATATTAAGCCGAAGAAAAAAGAATAATCCCTTACTTATTGGTGAGCCGGGTGTGGGTAAATCGGCAATTGCCGAGGGTCTTGCATTACGTATCATCCAGAAAAAAGTATCGCGTATATTGTTTAACAAACGTGTAGTTACGTTAGATCTTGCCAGCCTTGTAGCGGGTACAAAATACCGTGGCCAGTTTGAAGAGCGTATGAAAGCGGTTATGAACGAGCTTGAAAAAAATGATGATATTATCTTGTTTATAGATGAGATACATACCATTGTGGGTGCTGGTGGCGCAACCGGTTCGCTTGATGCTTCTAACATGTTTAAACCAGCATTAGCAAGGGGTGAAATTCAATGTATTGGTGCAACTACTCTTGATGAGTACAGGCAGTATATAGAGAAAGATGGTGCTCTTGAAAGACGTTTCCAGAAAGTGATTGTAGAGCCTACTACGGTAGAGGAAACTATTACAATCTTAAACAACATCAAGAACAAATATGAAGACCACCACAGTGTAACATACACCCAGGAGGCAATTGAGGCTTGTGTTAAATTAACAAGCAGGTACATGAGCGACCGCTTTCTTCCGGACAAAGCAATTGATGCGCTGGACGAAGCAGGAAGCCGCGTGCACATTACCAACATAAACGTACCTAAGCAAATTCTCGACCTTGAGCGCCAGCTTGAAGAAGTGCGTGAGCTTAAGAACACCGTTGTTAAGAAACAAAAATATGAAGAGGCTGCTAAGCTTCGCGACGACGAAAAACGCATTGAAAAAGACCTTGCCGTTGCACAGGAGCAGTGGGAAGAAGATTCTAAAAGCAACCGTATAGTTGTTACAGAAGATAATGTTGCCGATGTTGTAAGTATGATGACAGGCATTCCTGTTAATCGTATTGCGCAAACAGAGAGCAACAAACTTGCAAAACTGCCAGAACTTATTCGTGGTAAGGTTATAGGCCAGGATGATGCGGTAATGAAGATTGCCAAATCTATTCAGCGTAACCGTGCGGGTCTAAAAGATCCTAATAAACCCATTGGTTCGTTTATCTTTCTTGGTCAGACAGGTGTAGGTAAAACGCAGCTTGCAAAAGTTATTGCAAAAGAACTTTTTGATAGCGAGGATGCCCTTGTGCGTATAGACATGAGTGAGTATATGGAAAAATTTGCCATATCCCGCCTTGTAGGTGCGCCTCCGGGATACGTAGGTTATGAGGAAGGTGGACAGCTTACAGAAAAAGTGAGAAGAAAACCATATTGTGTTGTGTTGCTTGATGAGATCGAGAAAGCCCACCCTGATGTATTTAACATGATGCTGCAGGTACTTGATGATGGTTACCTTACAGATAGCTTAGGCCGCAAGATCGACTTTAGAAATACAATTATAGTAATGACATCTAACGTAGGTGCAAGACAGCTTAAAGATTTTGGCCAAGGTGTAGGTTTTGGAACATCGGCTAAGAAATTACAGGCAGATGAGCATACTAAAGGTGTTATTGAGGCAGCTCTTAAAAAAACCTTTGCTCCGGAGTTTATAAACAGAATTGATGATATTATTGTGTTTAATGCTCTTGAAAAAGAAGACATTAACCAGATAATAAATATAGAGCTTGAAAAATTATACTCAAGGATTAAAGACCTTGGTTATAACATTGCTCTTTCTGATAAGGCTAAAGAGTTTATTGCCGATAAGGGATTTGACAAGCAGTATGGTGCAAGGCCTCTTAAAAGGGCCATCCAGAAATATGTTGAAGACGTGCTGGCTGAAGAAATCATTACATCTAAAATATCCGGTGGTGATGAAATTTTTATGGATCTTGAAGAAAACGGTACTGAGCTTGCCGTAACCATTAAGAAAGCAGAAAATCCTGCAAGCTAATTAGCAGAATATAGTTACTAAAAATGCCCGAAGATTAATTTCTTCGGGCATTTTTGTTTAAGCCTTACCGCTATATTTTAACCTATTTATTATCCTGATTTCACGCAAAGCCGCGAAGACGAAAAGTTGTACTCCGAATTAATTATGTCAGAGTGGGCAGGATCGTGTACCCAGCTTGCGCCTTCGCGCCTTGCATGATAAACTATTTAGACTCCTTTATATGAATAAACGATATAACTTTAAAACAATTAAAAATCCTCTTCTACATCAAAACTAAGTGTTTCCTTACTAACCGGGTGTATAAATTCTAAATGCGCTGCATGGAGGTATAGCCTGTCAGAAGCTGTTCCGTAAAGATCATCGCCTACAATAGGCGCATTAAGCCCCAACTCGTGCGCGGCGTGCATGCGCAGCTGGTGTGTTCTGCCGGTGTGAGGCCAAAAATGCACTTTAGTGGTGTTTTCCTTTCGTTCTATAGCTTTCCAGTGGGTAACAGCGTTTTTGCCAAATTCAAAACAAACCAGCTGGCTTGGCCTATTGTCCAGGTCGCCACGTAGTGGTAAGGCTATTTCGCCTTCCTCCTGCTCTATTAATCTGCTCAGCAATGCTGTGTAACGTTTGCTTACTGTTCGCTTTATAAACTGCCTCTGTATGTCTTTGTGGGCTTCCTTAGTTTTAGCTACGACCAGCAACCCTGACGTTGCCATATCTAACCGGTGTATAATAATCGGCTCGATGTTCACAAAGATATATTGCAGGCGGGTATACACCGAATCCTGAACCGAAATTCCGGGAACAGACAATAATCCCGATGGCTTGTTTACCACTACAAAGCTATCGTCTTCATAAATAATTTCAAGTTTCTTGTCCTGCCCTGGATTATCTAAAAACGGATTTTGCTCTAATTCTATCCCCTCCAGCATGTGTTCCAGTATAGGCTTACACTTACCCGTACAGGCAGGGTAAAATTGCATATGTTTCCTGATTTCAGATTTTGGCGGCGCGCCCCACCAAAACTCAGCCATGGCAATAGGTCTATATCCGTGTAAAAAAGCATGCTGTAAGAGTTTGGGCGTGGCGCACTCCCCTGCTGCCGCAGGCGGTTTGCCAAAAACGGTATCGCTAAAAATGGCATACAGGCTTTTCTCTTGCTTGTTCTTATTCAAAAACACGTAATTTTCAAATAGTTGCTGTTGCAACGCAGCCGACTTTTCCCGGCGCTCTTTCTTTAACGCCTCTATCCTGTTTTCAAAGCCGGATAACTTTATATTGATAGCATCTAACTCCTCCTGCCACTTTTTTACAACTAAACTAAACTGATGTTTATCATGCAGGCTATAGCGTACTAAATAGGCTTCTAAATCGGCATACTCTTTTTCGCTTAAAAGGCTTTTTTGCTCCTTACGTTGTTTTTTACGGTCGTCTTTATTGTTTTTAAACTGTTTCTTAAAAACGTCAATTTCCGATACAGACTGTGCCAGAGTAGCCCCATATTGTTTTTTAAGGCTTAAAAAGCCTTCGTCCTCTTCTATATCTTTTACCAGCTTATTAATATCGTTAAGAATGTATTGTTCCTTTAAGAAGAAACTATTCTCCATTAGCATATCAAAAACGGGCGGTACAAATTTATCGTGAGTATTGGTGTCGGCAAGTTTACCGGAAAAAGCAGATAAATATCCCAGCTTACCATCCGCATCCTGAACGACCAGCACCCCAAACATCTTTCCTATAGCAGTACCTTCGTGATTGTCATTAAGTCCGAAGTTATGATTTATGTCGTTCTGCGATGCTAAATATTGCTGGAGTTCTTCAGCAGCAAGTTTTGTAAGTTCGTGTGGCTCGTAGAAAAAAGGAAATGTGAATTTTTCGGGTATAGTTATCCCGTTCAAAGCTGCTTCCTGAAAATAAGATATAGTGTTTAGCTTATTGTTTATCAATTTGTATGCTCATTTTAAGCCGCGAAAATACAGGATATTTACATCAGGTAAAAAATATTTAAATATAAATGAGAAACTGGCTCATAAATTGCAATGCAGGAGTTAGCCGCTTTCTTGTTAATTTCATTTGTTTGATTTCAACATAATTATCGGCTTCACTGGTAGCACAGGTGATAAATTAAATTAATTTATTAATTATCTTGTTGATAGTTAGAACCTAACGTTAATTTGTTGCTGTATTTACACATTCACAAGTCATTAACAAATAGGTTGTTGCTTGTATTGTTAAGTTTGGTTAATTTTGTACGCAAGATGAAGTTATTAATTAGAATTTTCATATCGCTTAGTATTTTCCTGTTGGCCGGATTTGGCCAGCTGCGCGCCAACGTGCAACAGGATAACATAAGCTTTATTCCTAAAAAAATTCTTGAACGAGCTCATCACTCGGTATCCGGAGATATAGAAAGCGGCGAAAATTTAGATTTAAAGTCTGCCATAGTCTCCACGCTTAAAGTTAATGATAAAGTAGATACATCTGATAACGAAGATGAAGATGAAAAACTGGTATCATTAAAAAAGACTGCTGACAGCACCAAATACTTAAGCACTACCTTATATAATACCCAGTCAGCCGGGTATTACAGCCACAATGTTATAAAACGCTTTAACAACTTTAAACGTTTTTATAACCTTCCTTCACAAAAGTGGTATATCCTTTTCCGCGTTTTCAGGATTTGATTTTAAATCCCAAAGCATGCATGTAAATTAACTTTTACCCTGCGTTTCCGTACCCGTAATGTTTTACCCTTTATCCTGTAGCATTGTAGCTAATTAGGATAAGAAAGTGTATTCCCTTACACCTGCACCTTTAAAAATTCAATTAAAACCAACTGCCTTAAAAAGCGAATTATTATGAAGAAACTGCTCATGCTTATGGGTTTGTGTACGCTATTATGCAACACAAGCTGCCAAACAAAACACGAAGAAAAGAAAGAGGAAGCTAAGTACCTGGTTACAAACCCCGTTGTAATGGATACTGCCATTACTAAGGAGTATGTTGCCCAGGTAAAATCTATACAACATATAGAACTAAGGGCCCAGGAACGTGGCTATTTAGAAAAAATATTTGTAGATGAAGGGCAAAAAGTTAAAGCCGGACAACTGCTTTTTAAGATTATGCCTAAGTTATACCAGGCTGACTTAGACAAAGCCCAGGCCGAAGCAAATTTTGCTGACATTGAATACAAAAACACAAAAACACTTGCCGATAAAAATGTAGTTGCACCTAATGAGCTTGCAATGGCAAAAGCCAAACGTGATAAAGCAAATGCTGAACTATCGTTAACTAAAGTGCATTTGCAATTTACAGAAATAAGGGCGCCGTTTGATGGTATTATAGACCGTTTCCATGTAAGGCAGGGAAGCCTTATAGATGAAGGCGATTTACTTACAGAACTGTCTGATAACAGCAAAATGTGGGTATACTATAATGTTCAGGAAGCTGAATACCTTAATTACAAAGCTACACTGAAAGGTGATACTAATATAAATGTAAACCTTTTAATGGCTAACAACCAGTTATTTAAATACCCCGGAGTTGTATCTACCATCGAAGCAGATTTTGATAACGAAACCGGTAACATTTCATTCAGGGCTACATTCCCTAACCCGGATGGTTTATTACGCCATGGCGAAACAGGTAACATAGAAATGAAAGTTCCGTTTAAACACGCCATGATCATCCCTCAAAAAACAACCTTTGAAGTTCTTGATAAAAAGTATGTTTATGTTGTAGATAAAGACAACAAAATACAATCGAGAGAGGTTAAGATTGCAGCCGAACTACCGCATTTATTTATAATAAGTGAAGGTTTATCAACCGGCGATAAAGTTCTTCTTGAAGGCTTACGTCTTGTAAAAGAAAATCAGAAAATAGAATACAAGCTTGAGAAGCCCGAATATGTTATATCGCATTTAGAGCTATATGCAGAATAATCGAATAACCTAAAAAGAAAGAAAATGTTTAGTAAATTCATACAAAGGCCTGTATTTGCCATCGTAATATCTATTATGATCGTATTTATGGGTACTCTCGCAATAGTTAAATTGCCTACGTCGCAATTTCCGGACATTGCGCCAACTACAGTAAATATATTTATAGCCTATCCGGGAGCAAGTGCCGATGTTCTTGTTAAGTCTACCCTTATTACCTTAGAGAATGCCATTAATGGTGTGCAGGACATGAGGTATATGGCTACAGATGCTACAAGTGCCGGCGAAGCCACCTTAAGGATAATATTTGAACCGGGCACCGATCCTAACCAGGCGGTTATCAGGGTTAAAACAAGGGTAGACCAGGTTATGCCGCTACTACCAGAACTTGTGCAGCGTGAGGGTGTTGTTATTACCCCTATACAGCCAAGTATGCTTATGTATGTTAACCTTTATGCTACAGGTAAAAACATGGATGAGAAATTTTTGTACAACTATGCCAACGTTAAAATGCTTCCTGAAATTAACAGGATTAAAGGTGTGGCAAGGTCTCAAATATTAGGTAGCCGTACCTATGCAATGCGTATATGGTTAAACCCTGACCGTATGAGGGCTTATAATGTATCTGTAGATGAAGTGATGAAAGCTCTTGGCGAGCAAAGTATAGTAGGACGACCGGGCCGTATAGGCCAGAGTTCCGGTCTTAATGCCCAGTCATTAGAATATGTGTTAACCTATAAAGGAAGGTTTAGTGAACCTACAGAATATGAAAATGTTATTGTTCGTGCTAATGCAGATGGTCAGGCTATACGCTTAAAAGACATTGGCCGTGCCGAATTAGGAAGTGAGTTCTTTGACATCTATTCTAATTTAGATGGTCATCCTTCTGCTTCTATTGTATTAAGGCAAAATTATGGCAGTAATGCAAGCGATGTAATTGCAAGCGTTAAAGCTAAACTGGAAGAAATGAAAGAAACATTCCCTCCGGGACTTGACTATAAAGTTAGTTATGATGTTTCTAAATTTCTTGATGCTTCTATCGAGCAGGTTATTGATACTCTAAGAGATGCGTTTATACTTGTAGCAATTGTGGTATTTATCTTCCTGGGCGACTGGAGGTCTACGCTGATCCCTATATTAGCCGTACCGGTATCATTAGTTGGGGCATTCTTTGTAATCCAGTTCTTTGGTATAACTATCAACATGGTTACTATGTTTGCTCTTGTACTGGCCATTGGTATTGTGGTAGATGATGCCATCGTCGTCGTCGAGGCGGTGCATGCCAAGTTTGAAGAGTTTCCGCATATCTCACCATACCTGGCTGTTAAAAAAGTATTGAGCGAAATTAGTGGTGCCATTATAGCTATTACAGCAGTTATGGTTTCGGTTTTCGTTCCGGTATCATTCATGTCGGGCCCTGTAGGTACATTCTACCGTCAGTTCTCCATCACTATGGCAAGCTCTATTGTAATTTCTGCAATTATTGCACTTACCCTTACACCGGTATTGTGTGCTATGTTATTAAAAAACACACACGGACAAGAGAAAAAGAAAAACATACTTACTAAAGGCTTAGACCGTTTTAACCGCAGTTTCGATACGCTTACAGGTAGGTACGAGAGAATCCTGAGGGTGATTGTTAGCCGCAGGGTGGTAACATTTGGTATACTTATAGCATTTTGTGCTGGTACGTTCTTTGTAAATAAAATACTCCCTTCAGGCTTTATCCCTAGTGAAGATCAGGGAACTATATATGCTATTATCCAGACTCCACCGGGATCTACACTCGAAACAACAAACCAGGTTTCGCAAAGGCTACAAAAAATTTGTGAAAAAATTGATGGTGTTGAGTCGGTTACTTCTCTTGCAGGATATGAGATCATGACCGAAGGAAGGGGTTCTAACGCCGGTACATGTCTTATTAACCTTAAACCATGGGAAGACAGGAAACACAAGGTAACGGAAGTAATGGAAGAGTTAGAAGAAAAATCGAAGGGCCTTGGCGCAAAAATAGAATTCTTCGAGCCGCCGGCAATCCCGGGATTTGGTTCTTCTGGTGGTTTCTCGCTACGTTTATTAGATAAAAATACCGCCACAGATTATCAGGATTTTGATAAAATAAATAAACAATTCCTTGATGATCTTGGCAAACGCCCTGAACTTGCAGGCCTGTTTACGTTCTTTGCGGCAAACTACCCTCAGTATGAGCTGCAGATAGATAACAACCTTGCAATGCAAAAAGGGGTGTCTATAGGTACAGCAATGGAAAATTTAGATATCTTAATTGGTAGTACGTATGAGCAGGGCTTTATTAAATTTGACCGTTTCTTTAAAGTTTACGTTCAGTCCGATCCTAAGTTCAGAAGGCTTCCATCAGATGTTTTAAATCTGTTTGTTAAGAACGACCATGGCGAAATGGTGCCCTACTCAGCTTTTATGAAACTTGTAAAAACGCAGGGGCCTAACGAGATTACACGTTATAACATGTACAATTCTGCCGCTATACAGGGCCTTCCAGCAAAAGGTTATACAACTGCAGATGCTATACAGGCAGTACGCGAAGTTGCTAAGCAAACGCTACCTAAGGGTTATGACATTGCATGGGAAGGACTTTCTTATGATGAGTCTATCCGCGGTAATGAGTCGCTATACATTTTTGGCATCGTGCTTATGTTCGTGTACTTTGTACTGGCAGCACAGTACGAAAGTTTCATCATTCCTTTTGCAGTTATATTGTCGCTGCCGGTAGGTATTTTTGGGTCCTTCCTGCTTTTACAATTGGTAGGCCTTGAAAATGATATCTACGCCCAGATAGCGCTCATTATGCTCGTAGGGTTATTAGGTAAGAATGCGGTACTTATTGTAGAGTTTGCGGTCCAGAAGCACCACGAGGGTGCCACAATACTGGAAGCTGCTATAGAAGGTGCTAAAGTGCGTTTCCGACCTATTTTAATGACATCTTTCGCCTTTATTGCGGGTCTTATTCCGTTAATGCTTGCACACGGAGCAGGAGCCATTGGTAACAGGACCCTTGGGTCTGCCGCGCTGGGCGGTATGCTATTCGGTACTGTGTTCGGGGTAATTATTATACCGGGACTTTATTACATATTTGGAACAATAGCAAACGGAAGAAAACTGATACAGTTTGAAGACGACAGTTCTTTATCTGAAGAGCTTGTACATTCTATAGATAATTTTTCAACAACTGAAGACCATGACCATGATGCCCACTAAGAGAATGTATAAATATATAGTAACAGGCTGCATAGCATTAACCTTTGCAGCCTGTAAAACACCGGGCGTAGTAGCAAGGGCAGAAAATAAAAATGTGCCTGCAAAATATGCTGCATCTGTACAACAGGATACAATAAATGCTGCCACCATTAAGTGGAAAACTTATTTTACAGATCCTTACCTTACTACCCTTATAGACAGTGCGCTGGTAAACAACCAGGAACTTAATGTTACATTACAGGACATTGAAATTGCACGAAACGAAATTAGGGCAAGAAAAGGAGAATATTTACCATTTCTTGGTGTAGGAGCTTCCGCCGGACTTGATAAAGTGGGCAGGTATACTAACATTGGCGCCCTTGAAGCAAACACTCCTATTAAACCGGGTAAAGAAATGCCAGATCCGCTGCCCAACTACATGGCGGGCATCCAGGCGAACTGGGAAATAGACATTTGGAACAAACTTCATAATGCTAAAAAAGCAGCCGTTAACAGGTATTTATCTACAGTAGAGGGTAAAAACTTTGTGATGACAAACCTTATTGGTGAGATTGCTAATTCGTATTACGAATTGCTGGCTCTTGATAACCAACTGTTAATTGTAAAGCAAAACATTGAGCTGCAAACCAATGCTCTCGAAATTGTTAAGCTGCAAAAACAGGCTACAAGAGTTACAGAACTTGCTGTAAAAAGATTTGAAGCTCAGGTACTAAACACCCAGAGTTTACAATATGATATTCAGCAAAGGATCGTAGAGACAGAAAACAGGATTAACTTCCTTGTGGGCAGGTATCCAAGGCCAATTGAAAGAAATGTAGCATCGTTCAGCGATTTGTTACCATCAAGCGCACAGGCTGGTATACCTTCTCAGTTATTAGCTAACCGTCCTGACATCAGGCAGGCAGAAATGGAACTAATAGCAGCTAAACTTGATGTTAAGGTGGCAAAGGCTCAGTTCTATCCTTCCTTAAGGATATCTGCAGGCATAGGTTATGAAGCGTTTGACCCATCCTATTTAATTAAACCTAAATCTTTGCTTTATACAATTGGCGGCGACCTTGTTGCCCCCCTTATTAACAGGAATGCCATTAAAGCTACCTACTACAGCGCGAATGCCAGGCAAATACAGGCGGTATACAATTATGAGCGTACTATTTTAAATGCCTATGTAGAGGTTGCCAACCAGGTTTCTAAAATAAGTAACCTTGAAAAAAGTTACGATTATAAATCTAAAGAGGTGGCAGCGCTTACCGAGTCTATTGAGATATCGAACAACCTGTTCCGCTCTGCAAGGGCAGATTATATGGAAGTATTGCTAACACAACGCGATGCTTTAGATTCTAAATTTGATCTTATAGAAACCAAAATGCAGCAAATGAATGCTTTTGTAAACATTTACAAAGCATTAGGTGGCGGCTGGAAATAACAATTAATCTACAGTTATATATCAATGTAATGCGAGAGCCTTCAAATCTATGATTTGAAGGCTCTTTTTATGCGTTGAAAAGTTGACAGGAGTAATTTATATGTGGTCTAAATTTGACGAAAGGCACACACAAAATTTGATGACTCTCTTAACTATATAAGTCGCATGTATAATATTTACTTCCAATAAAACAGAAACCCTCCAAATCTATATTTTGGAGGGTTTAAATATTTTGCAACTGTTTAAAGAATCATTACATGTTATTTAACGTCTACAGTAACTGTAACCGGCTGCAACCATGGGCTGGTAAATGTAACAGTGACCTTACCGCCTTCGCCTTCGCTTTGAAGGTAAGCTAACAGGTGACCGTTAAAAGCACGCTGTACATTATCAGTATAATCTGTCATGTCGCTATTATTACCTGCTTCAAGGCCCAGTAATTTAGCCGGACCATTAATTGTGCAGGTAATGTCGTTATCGCTTAGCATTACCGGCAGGCCATCTTTATCAACAACATCTACCATTATCTGCGCAACACCTTTTTGCTTATCTATAGTAACCGATTTATTCTTAACAACTAAAGCATAAGGCTGAGCGGAAGAAACTATGGCGTAGCGGCTCACCTCTTTATTATCGGCATTAAGGCCAATAACTTCAAGCTTACCTGCAGCATAAGGAACATCCCATGAGATAATCCCTACGTTTTTATCGTAGTTTTTAACTTCGCCCACTACTTTACCATTAAGTTCAAGACGTGCCTTAGCGGCATTTGTGTAAGCAACTACGCGCACCGTTTGTCCTGCCTCGTAATTCCATAACGGCCACGCATCTTTACTTGGCGATTTTTCTTTTTGGCGCGGAATGTAAGTTCCTATGAAAGCCATTGGCTTATCCGACCATAATGACTGGCGGAAATAACCCCTTGGTTTAATACGGCCGGCAAAATCTACAAGACCAGAATAGAAACCTCTTGACGGCCATCTGCCTGACTCCCCAAGGTAATCAATACCTGTCCAAAGAAACTGGCCAAAAATATGTTCATTGTTAACCACAGCAAGCCACGGCTCTATATCGTGAACGTTTTCACTGCCGTAAATTACCCTGTTAGGGTATTTTTCGTGGTCAGATTTGTAACGGCTCTCAGTATAGTTATAGCCCGCAATATCGAGCAAGCCGGGATATTCTGTTTCGTTACTCATTGCTACACCCGCAAGTCCTGCAGTTGTAGGGCGTGATTTGTCATATTTTTTTACCGCTGCAACAAGGCGTTTAGCGATAGCGCCAAGCCTCATAGCATCAGGAGCGTCTTTTTTATAACCGCCGTAAGCAGCCTGTGTAAAGCCCATTGCTTTAGTACCATCAAGTATAGGGTGCGAGTAAGGGTCGTTAGGATAATCTACCTCATTACCTATACTCCATGCAAATACGGATAAGTGGTTACGGTCACGGCGCACCATATCTTCTAAATCTTTCTCGCTCCAGTCGGCAAATATATCAAAAGTACCTTCATAACCAGGAGTACCATAGTTCCAGCCTTCTAACCATTTACGCTTAGGATATTCCCACTCATCATAAGCCTCATTTAATACCAACAGGCCTATTTCGTCGCATAGCTCGTAAAAATCCGGAGATTCAGGATTGTGGCTTGTACGTATTGCGTTAACGCCTATTTCTTTCAGCGTTTTAAGTCGTGTTCTCCAAACGTCTCTTGGTACTGCAGATCCTAATACACCCGCATCATGGTGTAAACAAACACCTTTAACTTTCATCCATGTGCCATTAAGTGCAAAACCCTTATTAGAATCAAAGGTAAAAGTGCGGAAACCAGTAGTAGTTGTTGCTGCATCTGTCTGTTTACTGCCTTTAAGTACTGTAGTTTTTAGTTTATACAGGTTGCTGTTATTAAGATCCCATAACTTTGGATTGTTAACCTTTAGCTGCGTCTTAACTTTTTGTTTATTATTAGCGGCTGCAGTAAGTTTTTGAGAACTTTTAGCCACCGTTTTTCCGTCAGGCCCTACCAGTTCATTCACAACCGTAACGCTCTCTTTAGAAGATGATCCGTTTTCTACTTCCACCTCTACATTAAGAACTCCATTTCCTTTTGTAACTTCCGGATATGCGTATACTCCCCACTGGGCAATGTGCACCGGATTAGCATAAACTACCCATACATTGCGGTATATACCAGAACCTGTGTACCAACGGGAGTCGGCACTTTTACTGTGGTCGACTCTCACGGCAATAATGTTATCGCCGCCATAATTAATATAAGGAGTGGCATCATAAGCAAAAGAAATATAACCATTAGGTCTTTTTCCTAACGAATGGCCGTTTATAAAAACTTCGCTCCTGTTATATACACCTTCAAAATATAAATATACTTTCTGGCCTTTCTCTGAACCGGCAACCTTAAGGTTTTTGCGGTACCACCCTATCCCTCCGGGTAAATATCCGGTTGCACTTGCGAGGGTGGGGCTTAGCTGACCTTTGATACTCCAGTCATGCGGAAGGTCTATTGCCTGCCATTCTTTGTCATCAAATTTTGCCTCCTGAGCATTTTTTGTGTCTTCAAGGTTAAATTTCCAGCCGTCATTTATCTTTTTTGCATCGCCAAAAGATATCTGGCTAAAACCCGGTACCCATGCTAAACTTAGAACAAGTAATACGAGCGTTTTAGTAAAGTGATTGTTGTTTTTCATTGATTATTGTTTAATATTTCTCAATTAACATTGAGTGTTTTGGCATGTAAATTATTCTGATACTATTGTAACTATAGACTGAGAAGGTATGGCAAATGGCAATTTATTGTCTACCTTTTGCACATCGAGGTCCTTATCTGCAGATGTTATGTAAGCTTTCAGCTTATTAAGTCTGTTTCCTTTATTTTTAAGCAGTACCGGCACTGCGTCATTTCCTGAATTTACAATTACAGTTACTAGCTTTCCTGTTGAAGGGTCTTTGTAAGCAGAGAAAAGAAAATCTTTGTTTAGGGTACTGTTTTTAATATTGTCTATTTTTACCCTTTTATAACCCGGCCTTACAAAGCGGCTGTAATTACCAAGGCTCCATAACATTTTACTTTCGTAAAAGTTTCCATCTTCTTTATTATTGTCAATATATATAAGGCCGTCCTTATAATCATAAGGAGATATAGCTACCCACCAGTGCCATGCAGTAGCTCGTGCTACAGCAATATCTGTGTGAATAGTGCGTGCTAAATATAATGCCGCATTAATAGTAAGGTCACGACCGTTGCCATTAATCTCTCCATCATTATCACCCAGTATACAGTACTCTGACATCCAGTATTTAAGTCCAGGAACCTGGCTTACAGATGCTGCAAGCTGCTGCCTTTGAGACACTGCATTGGCAAACGGCGAAGTTGTAAAATAACTGTGCCCTGCGATTGCATTATCTAAATGAGAAAGCCCCCCTAAGTAATTAGCAGAACCTTTTACAAAAAAATTATTTACCTGGCTTGCCCTGCCGGGCCTGTTATGTTCTTCATACAGGTAGTTTATCTGGCCTGCTTCTGCAATATTAATTTTAGAAGTTATGTTCTTTGACTCCAGCTTTGTATTAAGCTCTTTTACAATAGGCGCGATCTCGTTATTGTAAAATGGTGTACCTTCCTGTCCTCCATCGCTCCAGTCCCACTGGGGTTCGTTCATAGGGCTAATGTAGTTAACATTAAGTCCCATATCCTGCATTCCTTTTGCAACCGTAGTGAGGTAGTCTGCATAGGCAGTAAAATTAGACGGGTCGAGGTTAGATTGTGCGCCTGCATTAGCGAAAGCTTTACCGTTACGGGTTAACGAAACTGGCGGACTGTTAGGAAATATAAGCAGGTTATTTACATTGCGCTGTTTAGCTGCATTGGCAAACCATACCTGACCCTTCTGCCTTTTCCAGTCGTATTTACCATCAGGCTGCAAAAAAGATTCTGCCCTGCGCCATTCGTCACGAATACCGCTGCCTGATCCCTGCTCTGCACTCCCTGCACCTATGTTAAAACGCCAAAGTGATAAACCTATCCCCATTGGATTACCATTAGTATCATTTTTTTGGCTGAACAGCAAATCGGCTATCGCATTCCTTTTAGCATCAGGCCAATTACCAACGAACTGGCATGACCATGCATCAGATGCGCCAAAATGTTCTATGGTTTGGTATACCGTAGCGTCATCAATATTTAAGTTTACCGTGGTAGTAAGCAATTCTGTGCTTTTATCTTTAGCTACATCGCTACTTCCACATGAGGCACAAGCTGCAAATAACACCAGAGATAAAAAGCGAAATTGGGTATTTATATAGTTCATTCTATTTTCAGTAATGTCGGGTATTTATAAAGCCGGAGAGCTTATGGGCTCTCCGGCAATTAATTTTAATATTGAGGATTTTGTTCTAACTGATTGTTAGATGCCTGTATTTCAAATCTCGGTATAGGCAACCAGTAATGTTGAGGCTGAAAGCTTTTACCTGCTAATGCCGTAAATACGCTATAAGTTTTAGTACCATCAAGTGCCCTGACAATGTTAATACCCTGTGCAGGCATGTTTTCAGTAACTTCAGCTATTTTCCACCTTCTTACGTCATAAAAACGGTGCTCTTCAAAAGCAAGTTCAATCCTGCGTTCATGTTGTATACGGGTACGCATTTCGCTTTGTGTTAAACCTGCAGGTAGTGCAGGCATACCTACACTTGTCCTGCTGCGTATTGAGTTTATAGCATCATAAACAGTAGCATCAGGGCCTACAGCCTCATTTTGTGCTTCAGCATAGTTAAGCAATATTTCAGCATAACGCATGTAAATCCAGTTTTGTACACCCGCAACCTCCCAAGGATTTATAATAGGTAAGTCTTCACGGATAAATTTCCTTAGGTAATAACCAGTTTTACTCGTATTCCAGTTATCACGGCCGCCAGGGCTGTCCTGACCATCAGGATATCCACCTTCAGAGATTGGAGCATTATTAACCGATTTGTATGTTTCTACAGTCCTGTCACGGTAAGGAGCACCATCATAAAGAACAGTAGCTGCAAAACGTGGATCCCTGTTAGTATAAGGCGATGCTGCCTGTGCAGGATTGCTCCAGCTAAATGCAGAACCGTCAGTCATTTCATAATCATCAACAAGATTTTGTAACGGAACGTTACCACCCCAGCCGCCGTAACCGTTTGGCCCATTAGCAATTTCTAATGCTAAGTGACGCCCGGTAAGGTTATAGAACCTTGCGAATATATATTCTGAATTACTTTGCTGATTCGTAAACAATGCTGCATAACCACCCTGATAAAGGCTGTAAACGCCCATATCCATCACATCTTTTGCAGCCTGTGCAGCAGCAGCCCATTTCTGGGTACTGCCGGATCCACCTGTGTAAAGTGGGCTTGCAGCATATAAAAGTAATCTTGACTTAAGACCAAGCGCAGCACCTTTAGTAGCCCTGCCTTCGCCATAATTATTGCTATTGGCAACAGGAAGTCCTGCAGCAGCTTCGTCAAGTTGGGCAATTACATACGTCATTGCCTCATCTATAGACCTACGATCAAAATTAATAGGGTCTTGATAGTTTTCTCCTAATTCTACTACCCTGTCACCCATTAGTACTACTTTACCATAGTTTCTTATAAGGTCATGGTAACGGAAAGCCCTTATGAATTTAAGTTCTGCAATAAGGCGGTTCTTATGGCTTTCGCTCATAGATACCTGCGCTATGTTGTTAAGCGCGTAATTAATTTCGCGTATGCTACGATAGCTTCTTGCCCAGAAAACACCTGCTATACCAAGATTTCCGGGTGCAAGCTGGCCTTGCTGTATTAACCATGTATCATCATTGTTATTATAAATAGACTCATCTGTTAGTGAGCTCCACATACCGTATTCAAATCCACGTCCAAAACCAGGCTGGTTAGAGTCGCCTTCTTTATTAGTTAGTTTTACACCAATGTACCGGTTGGTTACATAAGCTTCAAATAAGGTAGAATCTGCAAGAATGGCAGCATCGGACAAAACAGAAGTAGGTGTAATTTCGAGAAAATCTTTTTCACATCCGGTAAGTACAACACAGGCTGTAATACCAAATACTACGGATTTAAATATATTTAAATTTTTCATAGTGTTTTTAATTAGAATTGAACATTAAAGCCAAAGTTCACAATTTTTTGCTGCGGATAGAACTGGCCATTTTCGCTGCTGGTTTCTGGGTCAAAGTCTTTAAACTTCGTTATAGTAAATAAATTAAAGGCACTTAAATACATCCTGAAGTTAGCAATGCCATATTTCTCAGTAATATCTTTAGGTAATGTAAAACCAACCTGTACATTTTTAAGCCTTACAAAAGAAGCATCCTGTAACCAGAAGTTATTTCTAAAATTACCACCATTTATTGATGAACCCGAACTTTCGCTTACCCTTGGATATGAACCGTTAGGGTTTGAAGGGCTCCACCTGTTATCTGCCCACGTGCTGTAAAAGTTACCTGTTGTACCTGACTCTGTTAAGATATACTGGCTTACCTGTGCCTGACCGGCAAATAATACAGAAATATCAAAGTTTTTGTATGCTGCATCTAAATTAAGGCCAAATACCATACGTGGCAGGTTGCTATATTTACTCCTTCTCATATCGTCAGGATTAACTACTCCATCACCATTTGTATCAACAAGAACGATATCTCCTAAGCTTGCACCCGGTACATGAGGAGTGTTATCTAACTGTTCCTGAGTCCTGAATATACCAGCAGTTTGATATAAAACATACGTATTAAATTGTTGCCCAGTTTGCCTCTGGTAATCTAAAACACCAGGTGACTCATCTATAAATAGTACTTTGTTTCTAGTATAGGTAAAGTTACCCGAAACTCCCCAGCTAAACTCCCCATTGTGCCTGTAACCTAAGGTAGTCTCAAAACCATTGTTTTCCATTTTACCAATATTTTCTTTTGGAACTAAAGGATCTGATCCGAAAGGATTTACGATACCAGTAGAACCCGGCAATGATGCATTCCTGTTTTGCAGCATTTTTGTCCTGTCCTGCTTGAAATATACAGCTTCAAACGTAAAATCTTTTAGGAATGTTGCGTTAATACCAATATCCGTTTTTGTAGCAACCTCCCAAGTAATATTAGGATTACCCAGTTTTGTAAGGTCGATACCCGAAACTAAATTACCACCAATAACATTCCTGTTATTAAATGTGTAGTTGTTATAGTACTGAAAGTTACCCACATTATCGTTACCTAATTTACCCCAGGAAGCGCGTACCTTCAGGTCATTAACAAAACCATCTTTATTAAACCAGTCTTCTTTAGATATTCTGTATCCACCCGATACTGACGGAAAGAAACCATACTGATTTCCTTTTGGAAAAATAGATGAACCGTCTACCCTTGCCTGTAGGTCTAACAGGTATTTCTCTTTATAATCATAAGCAACACGGCTTATGTAACTTAACCTCGTAAAGTCAATTGAAGAACCACGATTTGTGGCATCAGTTCCTGCCGCACCACCTTGTGAAAGTTCCGGCAATGCTGTTGTGATGAAATGAATACGTGTTGCATCAAAGTTACTATCTTTATTTTTGCTCTGCTCGTAGGCCACAAAAGCATCTACGCTATGCTCGCCGAATTTGCGCTTAAAGTTAATTTTTATATTAGCTACTGTTTGCTCTATATTTCTTTGCGCTTGGTATAAGGACGCCTGCTGACTTGCACCACCACCTAATAAATCTCCATTATAATTGCCTGTATTTTGATCATAGGTATATAAAGTAAATGGCGTAGCAAAACTTTTAGTACTGCTCTGACTTACATCTGTAGAGAAGAAACCATCTGCAGAAAAGCCAGCGCCAAAATCAAAACTACCTCTCAGGATACCATTAAAAACATACGTTGGGTTATTATTAATACCTGCAGTTCTTGTAGCATCTACAAGCGGGTTACTTCCTTCGATACCTCTTGATGGTAAGCCGTTAGGATATATTGCTGCCACAGTTGGGTACGCCCTGTAAATAGCACGAAAAATATTTCCGGCACTTTGTATAGGAAACTGCCTGTCTTCTTTACGGCCTGATAAAGATACACCTACTTTTAAACGTTTACCTATATTGGTATCTATGTTAGTCCTAACGTTAAACTGGTCGTAATTAGCAACACCATTTTTATAAAGGCCTTCCTGAGACAATTTGCCTAACGAGAAAAAATAGTTAGTATTCTCGCTACCACCTTGTATGTTAAGGTTATGCTGGCTTTGCAGTGACGTTTTTTTCAACGCGGCTTTAGCCCAGTCTGTATTTGGATGCCCAAGAGGATCTGATCCATCCCTAAATTTCTGAATATCAATATCAGAATAAATCTGGTTCATACCCTGGTCAGGCCTATTATAAAAGGCTATCTCATTTTGTATGGTTCCATATGTAGCTGCATCCGCCATATCCGGTAAACGTGTTGGCGATGAAAAGCCCTGGTCGAAGCTATAGTTGACCATAGTTTTTGATCCTTTTTTACCTTTTTTGGTAGTAACAAGTATAACACCATTTGCAGCACGGCTACCGTAAATAGCTGCCGATGCATCTTTAAGCACTGTAATACTTTCTATTTCCTGAGCTGATAAACGGCTTAAACCACCTACCTGACCCGGAATACCATCTACAACAACAAGTACATCTGGGTTACCTGTAGTACCAAGACCCCTTATTGTGATTGCAGAGTCGTCATAACCTGGCTCTCCACCACGATTGCTCGCTATAACCCCAGACACCCGGCCTGCAAAGCCGTTTGAGATATTTACAGCAGGGCTTTTAGCCACATCTTTACCGTTAATTTCGCCTACGGATCCTGTTAATGTTGCTTTCTTTTTAGTACCATAACCTACAACTACCACCTCTTCAAGGTTTTTAACATCTTCTGTAAGGGTAATAGAAATATTTGTTTGGTTAGTCACAGTAACTTCCTGCGCCGCAAAACCTATACTACTTACTACAAGAACTGTACCGGGTGCGGCTGCAATTTCAAAATTACCATCTATGTCCGTTGTAGCGGCGTTGGTTGTTCCTTTTATCAAAATGGTTACTCCGGGTAATGGTAATTTATCTGTACCAGAAATTACCTTTCCTTTTACAACACTTTGAAAGTACGCACTCTTAATGGCTGTGTCCATTGCCATTGCCTGATGACTTCCGCCGTTAAGGCATAAAGCCAATAAGCAGCCCTGGAAGATAATTTTAGGCTTAAAAAAAGTAATATTATTCATAAATTAGGGTGTTAGAAATTCCCATTTTAAGGGATTTAATTCATGTGTTAATGGTTAGTTACTCACAATTGTAATAAGGTTCGTTGTAAAGCAATCCCTATTTTTAACTTCAACTGTTTTATTATCTGCAACGGCAATTACTATCATTTACTATGCTGTATGTTTTTTTAAAACTGCCTGCAAAACTCGTTATTGCAGGCAGGTGTAAAAAACCCAAAACTCTAACAAAATATATTTTTAGATAATGCTGTTGTGATCAATCTGCTTTTTTCTGTTTTTCAGGCAACTACACCATCGTTTCTCGTTCAAGCATTGCTACATCGTTGTAGTTACCTAATAAAGATGCAAAGTAAGGGGGGTAAACGAAGATTTAGGGGGGGTAAATTGGAAAATTTAGCGACGCAGATTTGCGAAATCATAAATAATGCTTAAATAAATTGCATTAATTACGTTTTAAGACTGTTAAAATAACATTATCATAGCACACCCCAGTGTAGCGTCAGGGTTAAATACTTGTTATCAAAATAGTAAGATACTACTTTACGTAAATGATCTAATTACCGCGACACACGCTATTTTATGATATTCAAATCTCTGTTAAACGAGCTTTTATATTTTCTGATATAGTCTGATGGCGTCATACCAAACAATTTTACAAATTGCTGCCTAAAGTAACGCTGATCTTCAAATCCTACCTGTACACTCGCGTGAGCAATATTTACGTCTTCGGTAAGCAGTATAAGTGCCGCACGGCGCAATCGCACCGACCTGATAAACGCGGTTAACGTTTGCCCGGAAATTATCTTTATCTTGTCGTAAAGGCTCCTGTGGCTCATGCCCATTGCTTTACTGAATGTTTTAATGGTGAAGTCCTTGTCGTCGAGGTTAGCCTCGATAATTTCGATACATTTCCTCAAAAATTCCTGATACTCTGCCGGTACCTTCTGGTTATTTTCTTTAAGGGTTATGTTATCCAGAAAGTAACTGCGAAGGTTAGCCCTGCTTTTAAGCAATGTTTCTACCCGTGCCATCAGGATATCGCTGTCAAATGGCTTGGTAATGTAATCATCTGCCCCTTCGGTTATTCCCTGCAAATGCACTTCGCTGTTAGTAGTTGCTGTTAGTAATATAACAGGAATATGGTTAAGGTTTTGGCTTTGCTTAATAGTACGGCATACCTCTAATCCATCCATTCCCTCCATCGAAATATCACTTATAACAATATCCGGCAGGTTACGCTCGGTTACCGCCAAACCTTCTGTACCATTTGTTGCGGAATATACAAGGTACTGCGAAGCGAATAAACTAACAAGATATTCCCTAATTTCTGTATTATCATCTATAATTAGAACCGATTTTTTCCCTGTTACAATTTCGGTCCTTATTTGTGTTTCTATTTCCCTGCGATCCGGGTGATTTTCTACCGGAGATCTGTCTTCCAGTAATTCTTCCACAAGTTCAGACATTTTAGGAGCGAGATCGTTGATTGGCATTTCGGCAAAGTGACCCCTGCCCTTTAAGAAATTTAGGGTAAATGTACTCCCCTGCCCCAAAGCACTTGCACATGTTACAGAGCCCGAATGTTTTTCTATAAAATACTTAACAATGAACAAGCCTATCCCAAACCCACCGGAAGATGTTGGCTTTGTGTTAACCTGCCTGAACTTTTCGAAAATGTGAGGAATATCGGCGGCGGGTATGCCACTGCCCGTATCTGTAATACTTACCGATGCCGTGTTGTCGCTTTCAGATAGATCCAAGGTTATATTGCCCCCTGCGGCAGTGTGTTTAAAAGCGTTAGATGTTATATTAAAAAGAGCGATCTCTATTTTTTCATAATCTCCAAATATTTCTACAGGCGTTTCGGGTATTTGCAGATTAAACGCTATGCCCTGTCCTTTTGCCTGGTTTACAAAACACTCAAATACCTCGTTGCATATATGATTTAGGTTTATTACAGATATTTTGAGCGCATCTGCATCACTCTCTGCTTTTCTAAACAGTAACAACTGGTCTACAAGGCTTAAAAGCCTTCTGGAATTTCTATAAGCAACGGCAAGGTCATTAGGCAAATCCATATTTTCGCCAATAGGCTTGCGCACAGCCTTACGTAATGGGTTAATTATAAGTGACAGCGGCGTTCTTAACTCATGAGAAATGTAGGTAAACATAGAAAGCTGCTTTTCGGCAAGTTCCTTTTCTTTTTTGCTTTCCATCTTTGCGAGTTTTACGCTATAACGTAGTTGCTCCTTGTTTTTACTGTATTTTAAGTAAGAATACGTGGCCGCACCCAGCAATACAATATACATGGCATATGCCCACCAGCTGCGGTACCATGGTGGTAAAACCTCTATTTTTAGCAAACTGGTAGGCTCATTCCATATTCCGTTGGCATTTTTGGTTTTTACTTTAAAAACATAAGTACCTTCATACAGGCGGGTGTAGTTAGCCTTTCGCGCATTATCTACATAGTTCCATTCCTTGTCCCAGCCTTCAAGGCGGTAGGCATAATTAACCTTGTCCGAGTTATTATAATCAAGCTCAACAAACTCTGCAGATAGTGTAGTCTGGTCAAAAGGCAGGCGCACGCTTTTTATCTGTCCCAATGACCGCTCTGTAACATAGTCGCTATTGCGTTCTGCGGGTATATTATTTATGACGAGCGATGCCAGCTGAATTTTGCTAACCTGATTACCCGTCCTGATCTTTTCCGGGTAAAATATATTAAAACCGTTGATGCCGCCAAATAAGAATTCGCCCGACGAAAGTTTTAAACCGGCATTAAAACTAAACTGGTTACCCTGCAACCCATCCGTCACGGTAAAGTTGCGGAAGACTTTTTGCTTTACATCAAACCTGCTGAGGCCATTGTAAGTACTCATCCATAAAAAGCCACGTTTATCCTGTAAAAGCCTCAGCACTGTATTACCCGCCAGGCCATCATCTGTAGTATAACGCTTAAATTTACGTGTACTTTTATCAAAAAGTAATAATCCGCCCTCCTGGGTGCCTATCCATAGCTTATTTTTATCAATACCTTCCACAATACAGCGTACGGCATTGCCAATATCAAATACCTGAAATTTTTTTGTTTTAGGATTTATACTCATCAAAGAGGTATAGTTACCACCCCATAGCCTACCATCGGCAGTTTCTGTAAGGCTTTGCAGGTTTGCAATATCGCTATTAAAGATTTCGAATTTATTCAGGGTAGCGTTAAAACGGTATAAGGTTCCATCGTTTGTTGCACTTGCCCATATATTTTTTTTCGAATCGATAAATACCAGCCAAATGTTAGCTTCTGTTTGTCGTGTTACCGGATTATAGCAAGCAAAGTAATCTACTTTACCTGTTTTAGGATTTATGCGATTTACGCCCCCGGCCCATGTAGATAGCCAGATATAGTTAGCATCATCCCTAACAATGCTTGTAATAAAATTACTGGTTAACGCACCTTTGTTACCTAACGTAGCCGTGTTATATAATGTGTATGTATTTTTATTCCTGTTCCAGTATCGCAACCCTGCACCATCGGTACCTATCCAGAGATTATTGTTTTCATCTTCACAAAACGACAGGATAAAATTATCGGTAAGGTTTGCAGTATCCTTACCTCTGTAGCGTATATGCTCAAAAGAAGCAGGTATAGAGCTTATCATGCTAATGCCGCCACGCAGGGTACCCAACCATTTATTGCCCTTATTGTCTTTGTAAAACGTCCAGACAGAGTTACTTTTAATAATTTTATTATTACTAACAGTGCTGTGAGGCACGGCGAGCCTGGAATCTTTTGGCAGTACATAAACACCTGCTCCATCAGTACCTATCCAGAGTGTCTCGTTATCATTAAGTATATCTGTAACCGTGGTTTTTTTAGGCATGTAGTTAGCAGATACCACCTTAGCAGAAGGATCATATAAAAAAACGCCTTCATCTGTTCCTATCCATACCTTACCATATGCACCCGATGTAAGACAATTACCTTTTTGGGCCATAGGGTACACGAGCTTTAGCTTGCCCGATGCAATGTTATAAGAACATAAACCTTCGTTATTTACAAACACCCAGCATTGTTTGCCTCCAGCTGCGGGTTCTATGGCAAGAACATCATAATTAACCACTGTCCTGCCCTTTAATTGTAGTGGAATCTGATTGCCGGAATAAGAATTTTTGATAAATAGCAATAACCCGTGGCGTTGCGTCGCAGCAAGCATAGTGCCACCTTGCACAGATTTTATTTGATGAATAACATCTGTTAAAAGAATATGGCGTGAGCTTGATGCCGACTTATAACGTAAAGGAATAAATGAATCTTTAGATTGATCAAGCACAGATCCTCCTTTAGACCCCCCTACCCATATATCATTTTTCAAATCTTTCTGAATGCAATACACAGCATTGCTTGCTAAAGATGTAGTGTCGCCTATCCTGTTACGGTATGTTTTAAAGTTGTAGCCGTCGTAACGGTTTAACCCGTCGTATGTACCAAACCACATGAAGTCGTTGCTATCCTGATAGATGGTAAGGACAGAGTTATTAGACAGGCCGTGTGTAATATCAAGAAACTTTACCGGTAGTTCCTGTGCGTTAACGCTATAAGAACTACAAAGAATTAGTAGTAGTGATAATATCCTCAAAATTAGTTTCATTCGAATAATTGGCTTTTTAACCCGGAGGCGTTGCGTAACCATAAAAAGGCAACTTTATTGATGTAAATATACCCACATATTTAAATTAATGTAACTATTTTTAGTTACATCATAAAAAAAACCAGATTTCGTTGCGGGTATAAGGAATGGAAAATTAACAATCAGCGAATGTTTAAGACTAAATATGAAGCAATTATGTTCGTATAAGTCAAGACTCGGCTTAAGCATTATTTTAAATCCTGAATAGCTCTAAAAATTGGTGAGGTGGTCAAGTTTATCTTTTTGTACCGATGCAGAAAATTGACGCAGCAAAAGTTTAAGCTTTGGGTTAATGTAATTTTCGCAGAATGGTCGTTTTGGGTCGCTGAAATAATAGTTCAAAGAATCTTCCCTGTTTAGGGTAAAATCGCAAAATGGCAGCACCTTGGTAACTATTGGGTCATTAAATTCCTTTTGCAAATTTTCTATTGCCGTTTGGGCAGGCGTTACATCATCAATATCAAATGTATACACTGCCGATCTGTATTTGCCCCGCATAGAATGAAAGGACGTACTGCTATGAGTGTAAAGATGTACCGCAATTAGTACCTCTAAACTTATTTCATCAGCAATATAAGTGACAATTACACCTTCAGAAAAAGCCGTATTATCTCCATCAGATGCTATCCAGCCCTGCTCTACACTAATGATACCCTTTAAAGCCGAAAAGATTGCTTCGGTACACCAGTGACATCCTCCGCCAAATCCTGCCTTTTTAATCATCCAAAGTAAGTAGCTATTGGTTAACTGTTTTTATTTTCATTTTATCCTTAAAAAGTGATTTAAACTTTTTAAGCTCAGGTTCTATAATTGCCCGGCAGTATCCTGCATCGGGATTATTAGCGTAGTATTCCTGATGGTATTGTTCTGCGTTGTAAAACTGCTCATAAGGAACAATCTCTGTAACTATAGGGTCGGCGTAGGCTTCCTGCATTTCATTTACCACTGCTACTACCGTCTCTCGTTCCTGTTTATTACGGTAAAAAATAATACTGCGGTACTGTGTGCCCGTATAGCTACCCTGCTTAATTAATGTTGCAGCATTATGTGTACTAAGGTGTATACGCAATAAATCCTTTAAATAAATTTCGGCAGGATTATATGTTATCTCAACAACCTCAGCGTGTCCTGTTAAACCACTGGATACCTCCTTATAAGTAGGGTTATGTATTTTGCCTCCGCTGTACCCACTCACTACCTTTGTAACACCCTCGAGCAAATTAAATACCGCTTCGGTACACCAAAAGCAACCGCCCCCAATAGTAAGTTTTCTGTCTAAACTTTCAACTTTTTTAAGCGCAGTGGCATTTATAGCATAACGCAGTCCGCCTGGTTTAGGTCCGTCCTGAAAAACATGTCCAATGTGTACATTACACGTATTGCATAACGCATCTATACGTACGCCATCGCAGCTTACATCTTTAATATAAGCGACAGCGTTATCTTTAACAGGTTGGGTAAAAGACAGCCAGCCTGTATTGCTCTCAAATTCTTCATTGCCATCAAAAAGAAGGGTATCGCAGCAAATGCAGGCGTAGTTACCCGCTCCCAACAATGAATATAAATCAGTACTATGTGCACTTTCGCTGTCTTTTAACCTTGTATTGTGGTGCTGTTCCGGAGTGAGTAGAGCCTTCCGATCGTAGGCTCTTTTCTCGACTTTCCTGTCGGGAGCAGGTGTTCCGGAGTTAGCATATTTTATTATATCGATCCATCTAAGCATAATTACCTCAACATTAAACAGACATTAATCCAATTTGGAACTAAGTCTTGTAAGCAGCCTATGTATAATAGTTACCTCATAATACTGCTGTAAACCACACCCTATATGGCAAATATAATGCCACGCCTGATTAGTTAAAATCCCAGTTGAAGGTCATATAAAAGAGCCACTAAAAGTTTAAATCAAGATTATCACATGCGCAATTGACGTTTGCCTAAACGATCTTTATGTTTTTCGTTTCGTTGGCAGGCAGTAAGTAATGTTTTTCGCATTCCTTCTCCCTAAACATTTCATACCCTTCCTGCCACCATTGCGTCATCTCTTCTGCATCAAAAACAAACGACCGTGTTGTGAGTAACCGGTTAATATAGTAAAACGAAATGGCCACATTTTTACTTGCGGCCTGCAAATTTGCTATGAGCAAATCGTCTATAGCGATTTGGTTTAGCATAAAATCATAGGTGCGGGCAAAAGCATCAAGGCCGTTTCGCAGTGGTGGGTTGCTATATACCCCATTTTTAAGCCTCAGTACAATTACATCTATATTAGTGGCGCCTTTTACTATAGCCTGCTGTATTGGTATAAGGTTACCAAAGCCACCATCGGCATAATCGTTACCATCTTTTTGCAAAAGGCTCATGAGCGGGACCATGTTTGCCGACGCCCATATCCAATCGCAAAAATCATCATAACCGTAATCGTTAGACGACTTATATTCAACCATATTTGTGGTGAGGTTAGCAACTGTAACCACTACTTCCTTGCCCAGCTTCTTTATCTGTGCAAAATCTGCAGGTGTAAAGCTTTTAAAGATCAGGTTGCGCAAGGCCCTGCTGTCGCCCAGTGTTTTTTGCCTTTTGATAAACTGCTTTAAAATCCCGAAATGATTTATGCTTGTTTTTGTAATGCCATCTTTCTTCTTTATGATAAATGGGCAAACCGTAAATATATCTTCCTGTTTAATGGTAGTATATATTTTTTTAATTCTCTCAGTGTCGCCAATTGCTAAAAAAGGCACTAAAAGGCTCCCGGTAGAAGTCCCCACAAAAAGTTTGTAATCTTTGCGGGTTACCTTTATGAGATATTCTGAAACGCCACCTGCAAATGCCCCTTTGCTCCCACCGCCGGATATAACTAATGCATCCATATATTGTAAAATAAATTCAGCCTTAAATGTAGTTAATACTTCTTATCTGCACATAAAGCTGAACTCATTTTAACTATACGGCAACAGGTCTGAATATAGTATCGACAATCAGGCCCGAAGCCTCCTCGCTAAAGTCAAGACCGGAGTAGTCGGGGTTATAGCCCCCTATGTAAGGTACAGCCATAATATATAAGCGTGGGTTAGGCTCGCCATTTGCCCCTATTACCTGAAAGTTGTCGTTAATTTTAATTCCCGGAACCGATAGATAATAGTCTTCAGATTTTTTGATCACTTTTTCATTTCCTTCCTGCAAAGCGGTAAAGCCCTGTTGCGCAGATTTAAACGCGAGTGTTGCAGGACTTATGGTTTCATCTAAGATCATTGACTTAAACGGAAAATCTTGTATTGACAAATGCGGCTGACCCACACAGTCGACAAAAACTTTAAAATAAGCTGCTACTTCGTCGCCATTCCCATCCCTATAATGGTAAGTGGCGCCACCTTTAGCCTCCGGCTCTACAGTACTGTCCTGGGCTACACCCACAATATCCAGCCTGCCTGCATCATGAAGTGCGAGCAGCTCCCTGCATGAAGTTTGCGGTACAAAAGCGATTACTATCGAAATTAAAGGCATAAGCACTTTTTGCAGCCTTAGCATATCTTCGGCAGAGAGATATTTAGCAGGATAATTCATAGCAAAGCTAAGTATGGCTAACGCCTCTTTCCAATAGATAGATTCGTGCGTTTTGATAGATCTTTCAGCCTCCTTGTATTCTTCCAGCAGCAGTGCAAAAGGATTAGTAGCTTCACGCTCTGCCATCATAACCTTTACAAATTCTTCTATGTCCATATCTTTTATCTGCTCATAGAAATCGAAATGCTTTTCTTTAAACAGATCTTTAAAATCTTTCTCGAAAATAAAGTCTAACGATAAAAATCCGTCATTCTCATACCTGTGTGCTTCGATTTCTTCAGGTGTAAGCAGCGATTTACTTTGTAAATGCGTGTCTTCAAGATGAAAACGTACCGCAGGCAATAAACCACTGCGGGAATGCATTACCATCCTGAAATCAGGGCTATCGCTCTTAACATCGTACGATAACATACCGTTAGCCTGTTCTTTAAAATTGCCATTATAACGTGCAAGGGTGCGAATGGCATCTATGGCGGTTAAAGACGATCCTTTAATAGCAACAGCGTGATTACAATGCAGCGACAGCTTGGCAGGCGGGTAAGGACTATCAAAATAACCTGTAGTTTGCTCATTCTTTTTCGACCAGTTATGACCGGTACACATTATAACCTCGTCAAACTCTACAATTGCAGACCCTTCGTATTCAACCCATACCTGATCGAATTCAGGCTTATCTATAACATCAGTGACATTTATACCCTTGTGAATTTTTACAAGAATCCCTTTTTCACTTGCTATTTCCTGCAGCAATCCAAATTGCGCCGAAAGATATTGCCCAAACAATAATCGTGGGAGTACTTTATAATCGTTAAAGTTTTCAGGCAGTATATTGTAAGGAGCAAGTACCTGCGCGTCTACAGTGCAAACCCATTCATGAATAGAGGTTACAATATTTGGTATTTCGTTGCCGGATACATTAGTTATATGTTCTCTGTTCGCCCCTTCGCGGCTGTAAGGCATGCCGGCTCCTAATTGTTCTTTTCTTTCAAAAATCTCTATCTCAAGGTCGCTTCCCCCGGTCTCGACAAGCCGCTTAAACATAAAGAGGCCACTTGGGCCACCGCCAAGTATAGCTACGCGTTTTTTTAGTTGTTCCATTGTGGTGTGATGTAAGTGCCATTTAGAATTAACAGACTAAGTTAGCACACATAGCACGAACAATTCCTTATTAAATCTTAAATAAATAAGCGTTGCATAATTTCAACATATAATTGCAAAATTTCACACATCGATTTACCAAAAAATTATAACTAAAGCATTTTATGTATGCCTAATTTAGATGTTCAAATAAATCTGAAATGGAAATCTCAATCGCCGCTGTTCCCGTAACAAAGAGCACAAAAAAATTATATACGTATCAAGAATCTGACATTGCAACTCTTTTTGAAAGGATGTCGCAAAACACAACCAAACAAAGACTACTATATCAGCTTCCTACAGGTGGCGGAAAAACCGTGATATTTTCGGAAATCGCAAAGCGCTACATAGAGAAGTTTAATAAAAAGGTTGTGGTACTAACGCATCGGGTAGAACTGTGCAGGCAAACATCGGTCACATTAAAAAAAGCTGGTGTAAACAACAGGGCAATAAACAGCGCTGTTAAAAAAGTTTCTAAAAAGGACAACTACAACTGTTATGTAGCCATGGTAGAAACTTTAAAAAACCGTATAAAAAATGGCAATATAAGTATAGAAGAAGTTGGGCTTGTTATTATAGATGAAGCACACAACAACTCATTCCATAAATTACTGGACAAATTTACAAACGCTGCCATAATAGGTGTTACCGCTACCCCATTTAGTTCTGATGTTAATTTACCTATGCACAAAAACTATAGCGAGCTTATTGTGGGCGAGCCTATAGAGTCGCTTATAGAGCAGGGTTTTCTTGCTAAGCCTAAAACCTGGCGCTATGATGTAGAACTCAATTCGCTTAAAACAGGTGTACATGGCGATTACACCGTAAGCACATCTGATGCGCTGTACTCCTCACCCGCCATGCTCGATTTACTATTGCATTCGTACGAAAAACATTCTAAAAACAAGAAGACATTAATTTTTAACACCGGTATTTTTACGTCGAGGGCAGTGCGCCAAATGTTTACAGATGCTGGTTATGACTGTAAGCATCTTGATAATAAAACACCCGCAGCAGAACGGGCAGAAATATTAAAATGGTTTAAAAAAACTAAGAATGGTATCCTTACATCGGTTTCTATACTTACAACCGGCTTTGATGAACCATCGGTACAAACCGTAATATTAAACAGGGCTACAAACTCCCTTACACTGTATCATCAAATGATAGGGCGCGGATCGCGGAGGCTGCCGCAAAAGAAAACATTTTCTATTATAGACCTTGGCAATAACACAGAGCGGTTTGGCGAATGGCATGCTCCGGTAGACTGGAAGCATGTTTTTGAAAATCCGGATCAGTATCACGAGAGCCTTAATAGCCATACCGAGTATGAAGGTCACAACATACCGGCCGAAGTCAGGTCTAAATTCCCTAATACCCTGGAGGTTTCGTTTGATATTCAAACTGCCCACCAGGAAGCCATTTCTAAAGGCGATAAAGCAAAAATTGTAATACGCGACTCCATACGCCAGCACGCGCTTATGTGTGCAGATAATGCAGATACCATTAGCGAGGCCCTGCACTTAAGCGAAGAACTTGATAAAGAGATTGACTGGCGTGTTAAACAATATGCAAAATGCCTGGGAAAGGTAACAAAAAATTATACCGACTGGTTAAGGGAAGATTACAGGTCTAAAATGCGAATACTAATACAAAAGATAATGCACCGCAGGGAATCTCTTAAAGCTGCACAATAAAAACACCAAAATAAAAAATTGCTATTATGACAAAAATTAAAAGTATTGGATATGGCGCTTCGGGATCACTCATTGGAGGCAAAACTTTAGAGCCATACAAATTTGAACGTGACGAGCCAAAGGAAAATGAGGTACTAATCGATGTATTATATTGTGGGGTTTGCCATAGCGATGTGCATCAGGTAGCAAACGACTGGAAGAACACAATTTATCCGTGCGTGCCTGGCCATGAGGTTGTAGGCAGGGTTGTTAGCGTGGGCGGAGCCGTTACTAAATTTAGTGCTGGCGATCTTGTGGGTGTGGGCTGTATGGTAAATTCCTGCCAGCATTGCGAGCCGTGCCATGATAACGAAGAGCAATTTTGCGAAGGCCCTGTAGGGCAAACAATGACTTATAATGGCTACTGGAAGCCGGACGGATTAGGGTATAATACCTTTGGAGGATACTCTGATAATATTGTTGCAAACGAAAAGTTTGTAATGAAAATTCCTGAAGGTTTAGAGGTATCGGCAGTGGCGCCGTTGCTTTGTGCCGGTATAACTACATACTCGCCGTTAAAACACTGGGGCGTTACCGCAGGCCATACGGTAGGTATTGTAGGTATTGGCGGCCTTGGTCATGTAGGCGTTAAGATTGCTAAGGCAATGGGGGCAAAAGTTATTGCAATTACCACAAAGGATGATAAAAGGAATGACGCGCTGGCTCTTGGAGCTGACGATGTTTTAATATCTACCGATGAAAAAGCCATGGAGTCTTATGCCGATAAGATTGACTTTATTTTAGTTACCATACCGGAAGTATTTGACGTTAACGATTATATCTCGTTAATAAAACGCAGAGGTGCATTAGTAACGGTAGGCCTGCTGGGCCCTTATGATGCTCCAACAAATAATATGGAGGTCGCAAAAAGATGTGCCACTGTGGGAGGATCTTTAATAGGCGGTACGGCAGAAACGCAGGAGATGCTTGATTTTTGTGCCGAACACAACATTTTACCTGAAGTTGAGATAATAGATATAAAAGATATTAATGATGCGTTTAAGAAACTTAAGGATGAAGAAGTACGATTTAGGTATGTTATAGATATGGCTACGCTAAAAAGCAATACTGAACTCGCATAATAAAAACTGCACTGAAAAGTAAGGCCTGCAAAGATTTAACTTTTGCAGGCTATTTGTTTTTATTCTCACTGGCGTCTTCGATATTTTGTGGGAAATTACAATACAGGAATTAACGCAGCATATATAAGGTATGGATACAATAACTGTAAATAGTATGCAAAACTACTAAATGCAATTACATTAATGCTTAAATTTGTTATCTGTACATCATTAAAATCAACTCAATGATAAAAACAGTTTTCATTGCCAGTACAGAACCTCACGCCGGCAAATCTATCATATCTATTGGCCTTGTAAACATGCTCTTAGGCAAAGCTCAAAAAATAGGATATTTTAAACCCATTATCAGCCAGAGCCAGTTCGAACAAAAAGACAATCATATCGATGCTATTGTACGCCATTTCGATTTGCCCTCTACTTATGACGATACCTATGCCTTTAGCTGGCAGGAAGCCATGAGCAAAATGGAGACCGAAAGCCAGGGCGATATGATAGATACTATAATAAGGAAATTTAAAACCTTCGAAAAAAAATACGATTTCACCGTTGTAGAAGGTACTGATTATACCGGCGAAGGCGTAGCGTTTGAATTTGAAATTAATATACAAATAGCCAAGAACCTGCAGGCCCCTGCTATCATAGTGGTATCGGGCGAAGGGAAATCTACGGCACAGGTGGTAAACGGAGCTGTAACCGCCCTGCATAATTTTGATGCACGCGAGATTCAGGTGTTAGCATTGGTTGCCAATAAAGTGAAGCCCGAAAATGCAAAAGACATAGAGGAATTGCTTAGGCAACAACTTCCACCGCAAATAGTGCTCGCTATAATTCCGGAAGACAGGAGCCTGCAAAGCCCTACCATGAAAGAAATTTACCAGAAACTAAACGGTAAATTATTATTTGGTGAAGAATTGCTGAACAACCTTGCCGATAATTTTGTTACCGGTGCTATGCAGGTACCTAACTTTCTTAACTACATTAGGGAAAATGTGGTTATTGTAACACCTGGCGACCGTGGCGATATAATAATCAGCGCCTTACAGGCTAATTTATCTACAAGTTACCCAAAAATATCCGGTATTATACTAACTGCGGGTTATGAACCCGAGGAGCCTATTATACGGCTGATAAACGGTTTGCAGACCATTGTACCTATAATTGCGGTAGAGACAGGAACATTCCAGACCAGTAATGAAGTTGGCGCTATTCGCTCTAAAATTACAGCTGATAACAAACGCAAAATTCAGCTTGCTATAGACACGTTTAACCGCTGTGTAGATACTGCCGAGCTCGATAAGCGCATGGTAACCTCTACCCCATCCGGTATTACGCCAAGAATGTTTCAGTACCAGCTTACAGAGTGGGCAAAAAGTTCTAAGAAGCATATTGTGTTGCCGGAAGGAACAGACGAGCGTATTCTTAAAGCTGCCGCACGCCTTATTAACCAGGGGATTGTAAACCTGACAATATTAGGCGATGTGGCCGAGATAACAGCCATTATTAATCGTTTGGGCATTAGCCTGGATATGGCATCGGTGCGGATCGTAAACCCTGCCGATGACGCTTATTATAACGACTACGTAAACACGCTTTACGAATTGCGTAAGACCAAGAATGTAAACATGGAAATGGCACGCGACCTCATGACAGATGTGTCCTATTTTGGCACAATGATGGTTTATAAGGGCCATGCCGATGGTATGGTAAGCGGTGCAGTACATACCACCCAACACACTATTAGGCCGGCACTACAGTTCATTAAAACCAAACCGGGAATATCTGTAGTGTCATCGATATTCTTTATGTGCCTGCCGGACAGGGTTTGCATCTTTGGCGATTGTGCCGTAAACCCCAACCCAACTGCCGAACAGCTTGCCGAAATTGCCATATCGTCTGCCGAGAGCAGCCAGCGTTTTGGCATAGAGCCAAGGGTTGCCATGTTATCATATTCATCAGGAACATCCGGCGAAGGTGTAGATGTAGAAAAAGTGCGGCTTGCAACAGAAATTGTGAAAGCTAAACGCCCCGACCTTAAAATCGAAGGCCCTATACAATATGACGCGGCAGTAGACCCTGTTGTGGGCAGTAGCAAATTGCCCGGAAGCGAAGTGGCAGGACAGGCAAGTGTGCTTATTTTCCCAGATCTTAATACAGGTAACAATACCTACAAAGCAGTTCAGCGCGAAACGGGAGCATTAGCTATTGGGCCAATGTTACAGGGTCTTAACAAACCCGTAAACGACCTTAGCCGCGGCTGTACCGTAGATGATATTTTTAACACCGTTATAATTACGGCCATACAGTGCCAGGATAATTAATAACCACAAACATACTTACTGTGAATATTTTTGTAATAAACTCGGGCAGCAGCTCTATAAAATATCAATTGTTTAAAATGCCCTCCACCAGCCCCATTTGTGTTGGTCTGGTAGAAAGAATAGGCCTTGACGATGCCGTTATCATCCATAAAGTTTATAATAACGGTAAAGAGGAAACATTTAAGTTTACACTGGACATTCCGGATCATGATACGGGTTTAAATGAAGTTAACGCACTGCTTACCAACTCTGAATTTGGTGTTATAAAAGATACTGCCGAGATTACAGCCGTGGGACACCGCATTGTTCACGGCGGAGAATTTTTCTCGACCACTACTATAATTACCCCTGAAGTAAAGGAAGAATTAAAAAAGACTTTTCAGTTAGCACCATTGCACAACCCATCGGGGTATCGTGGTGTAGAAGTTGCCGAGAAGATTTTTACAAATGCAATACAGGTGGCGGTTTTTGATACTGCTTTTCACCAAACGATGCCTGCACAGGCGTACCGCTTCGCTTTACCTAACTCCTATTACACAGATTATAACATAAGGAGCTACGGCTTTCATGGTACGAGCCATAAATATGTGTCAGAAAAGGCTAACGAGTATTTAGGCAGAAAAGATACCAGACTAATATCGATACACCTGGGCAACGGTTGCAGTATCACAGCCGTTAAAGATGGGCAAAGTATCGATACCAGTATGGGTTTTGGCCCCCTTAGCGGCCTCATAATGGGTACTCGCACAGGAGATATAGACCCAACAATTGTATTTTATCTGGTAAATACATTAGGGTACGACATAGAGCAGGTAAGCAACCTATTAAACAAGCGCAGCGGTATGTTCGGCCTTACAGGTTATAGTGATATGCGCGATATTACAAAAGCAATAAATGAAGGCGATGAAAATGCCGGGCTTGCTTATGATATGTACGCCTATCGTATAAAGAAATTTATAGGTTCTTACGCCGCGGCACTTAACGGTATAGATGCCATTATTTTTACGGCAGGTGTGGGGGAAAACGATGCGCTTACGCGTAAGCTTGTTTGCGAAAATTTAGAATATTTGGGCATTACTATAGATAACGAGGCAAACAACACACGGAGGCCGGGTATCAGGGAAATCAATCAGGCAGATGCAAAAGTAAAGGTGCTTATTATACCTACAAACGAGGAGCTGGAAATTGCAAACCAGTGTTATACCCTGCTACTATAACCTTATAAATAGTTACTACAACCTTGTATGTTGATAAACAACCCCCGGAGACCCCAATCTTCGGGGGTTGTTTTTATAGCTTACATGTAACGATTTAGTAAATTTGCTTTGCCAATAACAGTGCGACTAAAGATGATATTATTACCCAACTTTATAGTATCGCTAACTTTTGAACCTTTTTTATTATTGAACGAATTTTAAACCCAAACTAATGTCTCAAACATCTTTTACTAATAAAATAGCCTGGCTGCTTTTTATTTTCATCACACCATTCGTAGTTGCCGCACAAACCCTTACATCACCCGATAAAAACCTGTCTGCACAGTTTAGTTTAGATGCTAACGGCGTGCCCTCTTACCAGCTTAGCTACAAGGGCAAAGCAGTTATTAAACCAAGCACGCTTGGTGTAGAAGTTAGCAAAGGAGCTTCTTTTATGGATGGATTTACGGTATCTAAATCAGAAACAGCCACTGTAAACAATACATGGGAGCCGGTAATGGGCGAAGAAAAAACCATTCGCAATAATTATAACGAACTGGTTGTAACACTGGCACAAGCCAAAAATAACAACAGGTACATCCGTATCAGGTTCCGTTTGTTTAATGATGGATTAGGCTTTAGATACGAATTTCCTAAACAGGCCGACTTAAGCTACTTTGTAATTAAGGATGAGCACACACAGTTTAACCTTGCCGGCGACCACAAGATATTCTGGATTCCGGGAGATTATGATACTAATGAGTATGCTTACATGACCTCTAAAATATCTGAAATTCCGGGATTGCAAAAAAAGGCCACTATAGAAATTAACGCGCAGCAGCCAATACCAAACCCATCGGTACAGACACCCTCTATGATGAAATCGGCAGATGGCTTATACATTAACATTCATGAGGCGGGACTTATTAATTATCCGGCAATGGCGCTTAATGTAGAGCCGGGTTTTAAATTAAGTTCGCACTTAACACCCGATGCTGTGGGCAACAATGGCTACATGCAAACGGATGCCCAAACGCCGTGGAGAACCATTGTAGTAAGCGATAAAGCTACCGATATATTAGCCTCTAAACTTATCCTGAACCTTAACGAGCCTACCAAATATAAAGATGTATCATGGATAAAACCTGTAAAGTATATTGGCGTATGGTGGGAATATTTTGTTGCCGGAAAAAGTACATGGGCTTACGGCAAAGAAAACAACGTAAAGCTGACCGACGATTTTAGCAAGCTTACACCAAACGGTAAACACGGCGCTACAAACGAGCGCGTAATGCGCTACATAGATTTTGCAGCAAAAAATGGTTTTGATGCCGTGCTTGTAGAAGGCTGGAATGTTGGCTGGGAAGACTGGATAGGTAACTGGAAAGAAGAGGTTTTTGATTTCGTGACCCCCTACCCTGATTTTGATGTAAAAAAACTCAATGCTTACGCTGCATCAAAAGGAGTTAAGATAATTATGCATCATGAAACTTCTGCTTCTGCTACAAACTATGAGCGCAGGTTAGACAGGGCTTTCCAGTTTATGCAGGACAACGGTTATAACGCAGTAAAAACAGGTTATGTAGGCCAGATCATTCCTCGCGGCGAGCACCACGACGGCCAGTGGATGGTAAACCACTACATTCATGTTGCCGAAAGGGCTGCTGATTACAAAATTATGGTAAACAGCCACGAGGCAGTGCGCCCCACAGGAGTAAACAGGACATATCCTAACTGGATAGCGCAGGAATCAGCACGTGGTACTGAGTTTGAAGCGATGGGAGGTTTAGCACCAGAGCATACAACCATACTTCCTTTTACGAGACTTATGGGCGGCCCTATGGATTATACACCCGGAATCTTCCAGACCGACCTTACCTACTACAAAACAGGCGGCAACCAGCGTGTTAATACTACACTGGCTAAACAATTAGCATATTATGTAACGATGTACAGCCCACTGCAAATGGCCGCTGATTTACCTGAAAACTATGAGCGCTTTCCGGATGCCTTCCAGTTTATTAAAGATGTAGCTGTAGATTGGGATAACAGCTATGTGCTTGAAGCAGAACCGGGAGATTATGTAACCATAGCACGTAAAGCAAAGGGCAAAGAAGAGTGGTTTGTGGGCAGTGTGACCGATGAGAACCTCAGAACTGCTGCAGTAAGCCTGAGCTTTTTACCAAAAGGGCAAAAGTTTACAGCTACTATTTATGCTGACAAGAAGGATGCAAGCTGGAATAAAAATCCGCAAAGTTATGAGATAAAAACTGTTGAGGTTACCTCTAAAACAAACCTAAAACAATTTGTAGCTCCGGGCGGTGGGTTTGCAATATCTATAGTGCCTAAAAAATAACCACTACTGGTTTATATTTAAGTATACTACTATATTACAAATACCCGGTTTAAAAAAAAACCCGGGTATTTTATTTTCAAATAACAATTGCTATCCTAAATCTATTTTATTTACAATTGTTATCTTTGCAGACTTTAAGAAAACAGACTTACTCATGCGCATATCTTACAATTGGTTAAAACAATTTATTAAACTCGACTGGAAATCTGAAGAAACGGCTGCCCTGCTTACCGATCTTGGCCTTGAAGTAGAGGGAGTAGACAAATTTGAGTCGCTTAAAGGTGGCCTCGAAGGCGTGGTTATTGGCCATGTACTTACCTGCGTACAGCACCCAAATGCCGACAGGCTTCGCATAACCACGGTTGACCTTGGCGATGGTGTGCCTGTACAAATAGTGTGTGGTGCGCCAAATGTAGCTGCCGGTCAAAAAGTGGCTGTAGCAACCATAGGCACAACCCTGTATGATAAAGAAGGTGCTGCTTTCCAGATAAAAAAAGGTAAAATTCGTGGTGAAGACAGCCATGGAATGATATGTGCCGAAGATGAGCTGGGACTTGGCGAAAGCCATGACGGTATTATGATATTGAACGAAGACCTCGTTGCAGGCACACCTGCTGCGAAGGTGTTTAACATAGTGACCGATGAGGTATTTGAAATAGGGCTGACACCAAACCGCGCCGATGCTATGAGCCACCTGGGCGTGGCACGCGACCTTAAAGCCGGCTTAAATCAAAAGAACGTTCATACAGAACTTATTACGCCATCTGTCAGTAATTTCAGGGTAGATAAACGTACCTTAAAAATAGACATAAAACTTGAGGATAGTAAACTTGCACCCCGCTATTGTGGTGTAACAATATCTGGCATTACGGTAAAGGCATCTCCAGCATGGCTACAAAACAGGCTAAAAGCGATAGGGATAACGCCAAAGAATAATGTTGTAGATGTTACTAACTATGTACTGCACGAATTGGGGCAGCCACTACATGCTTTTGATGCTGCTAAGATAAAAGGCAACAAAGTACTTATAAAAACGGCTGTAGCAGGAACAAAATTTATTACGCTTGATGACGTGGAGCGTACACTGCATGAGGAAGACCTTGTAATTTGCGACGAAAATGGCCCTATGGCTATTGCCGGAGTAATGGGTGGCAAAAAATCGGGAGTTAGCAGTGGTACTGCCACAATCTTTCTGGAAAGCGCCTACTTTAATCCTGTTTCTATTCGTAAAACGGCAAAACGCCATAGTATAAGCACCGATGCATCATTTCGTTATGAAAGGGGTATAGACCCTACCATTACTCCGTATGCACTTAAACGCGCCGCCCTGCTAATACAGGAAACGGCCGGTGGAGAGATTACCTGCGACCTTGAAGATATTTATCCTAAGAAAATAGAAGATTTCTCTGTATTCCTTAATTTTGATACGGTTACCCGTACTATAGGACAGGAACTATCTAAAGAAAATATAAAGAAAATACTGGTATCACTGGATATTAAAATAACCTCAATGTCAGAAAAAGGCCTGGGGCTAATTATACCGTCGTACCGCGTAGATGTAACCCGTGAGATAGATGTTATCGAGGAGATACTACGTGTTTTTGGGTATAATAACATTACGTTTACACAAAAAATAAACGCATCGATATCGAACTCGTCGCGTACCGAAGATTATAAACTTCAGAATATCGTGGCAGGCCAGCTTACTGCACTTGGCTTTAACGAAATGATGGCCAACTCGCTTACCACGCCTGATTATATTAAATTATCCGAAAACCTTAAGGAAGAACACAACGTACTGATGCTTAACCCGCTGAGCAGCGATCTTTCTGCCATGAGGCAATCATTGTTGTTTAGTGCTCTTGAGGCCGTTTCGTTTAACATTAACCGCCGCCGTGCCGACCTGAAGTTATTTGAGTTTGGGAAAAGCTACCACAAAGTTGCAGGAAGCTATGATGAGAAAAAACATCTTACTCTAACTGTAACAGGCAACCGCCAGCAGGAAAGCTGGGCACAGCCGCAAAATGGCAGCGACTTCTTTATGTTTAAGGGCTACATAACCATGATATTAGGCCGCCTTGGTTTTAACAAACTGCAAACTCAGCCATTAGAAAATGATGTGTTTGCAGAGGGTGCTGTCTTAGCAATTGGCAATGATATTATAGTAGAATTTGGTACTGTAAAAAAACAGGTGCTTAAGCATTTTGATATTAAGCAGGAGGTTTTATTTGCCGACTTTAACTGGGCTGCAATTACCAAACTGGTTACCGGCAAAATTAAATATACCGATATCTCTAAATTCCCGGAAGTGCGCCGTGACCTTGCGTTACTCGTAGATAACGCCGTTACTTTTGACAGTATTTATGCTGTTGCCCGCCAAACAGAGAAAGCTTTGCTTAAAGACATTAGCCTGTTTGACGTTTATGAAGGTGAGAACCTTCCTGAAGGTAAAAAATCGTATGCTGTGAGTTTTGTGCTGCAGGACAGTACAAAAACACTTACCGATGAACAAATTGATAAAATTATGGGCAAGATCAGGCAAAACCTGGAAACGCAAACGGGGGCGCAATTGCGATAAAATTACGTTCTTACTATTTATAGGCTTAGGAGAAATGGCATTATGCTGTTTCTCCTGAGCTTTTTTAGTTTTAAGCTACGGTAACACCTGCAAGGTTTTTAAACCTTGTAGGTGATTTTAAAAAACAACAATTTAGTTTCAGATAGCATGACAATTTAAACCTACAAAGTCTTAAAGAGCTTGCAGGTTATCCAAAAGTGTGTCAATAGCCATGATAGAGCCGGCATCCTCGCAGCCTGCCTGACGGTAGCCAGGCGCAGCGGAGAGATACAGGCGAAAGCGGGAATTAAGATGGCTGAAAACACCCTCGGCAGCCGCTCCTTTATAAATGATTTGGGCACAGTTGTTGCTTTAAGTGCGTTATCTAATAACAAAGATTAGTCATCAATAAGTAGGCGGATTTTTTGGTTAGGAAATTCTTCGACTCCGCTATGCTGCACTCAAATGACAGAAACTATTCCGTATCTTTGTAGTAAAAGCTAAAAGAATGAAATTTAAGGTTGTATCTGATTATAAGCCTACAGGCGACCAGCCCGAAGCGATTAAACAATTAACCGCAGGTATAGAGAGTGGCGAGCCTTTCCAGACGCTATTGGGCGTTACAGGATCGGGTAAAACGTTTACTATGGCAAATGTTATTGCCAATGTAGAAAAGCCTACACTTGTGCTTGCCCACAACAAAACGCTGGCGGCACAGCTGTACAGCGAGTTTAAGCAATTCTTCCCGGAAAATGCAGTAGAGTATTTTGTATCGTATTACGACTACTACCAACCGGAAGCTTACATACCCGTAAGCGGAACATATATAGAAAAAGACCTTTCGATAAACGAGGAGCTCGAAAAAATGCGCCTCCACACTACTTCTTCCCTACTCTCCGGCCGCCGCGATATTATTGTGGTTGCATCAGTTTCATGCCTGTACGGTATTGGTAACCCCGTTGAGTTTCAAAAAAATGTGGTATCTATACACTATGGGCAGGCAATATCGCGTACTAAGTTATTACATAAGTTGGTACAAAGCCTGTACTCGCGTACTGAGATGGATTTTACACCGGGGTCGTTCCGCATCAAAGGCGATACTGTAGAGGTATTTCCAAGTTATGGAGACGAGCCTTTCC